>Ga0070740_10001710_pt1 | contig 28736 bp, 19 predicted proteins | sample Coa_R2_FD_67286 | JGI IMG/M metagenome (GOLD analysis project Ga0070740, IMG submission 67286) | Surface soil microbial communities from Centralia Pennsylvania, which are recovering from an underground coalmine fire - Coalmine... | ecosystem: Environmental > Terrestrial > Soil > Unclassified ...
GATTTTGAAGTCATGCCGCGGATAGAGATAGATTATCATGGGCGGAAGCTGTATGAATTCGATCTCGATGCTGCGTTAAAACGAAATCCCGGATTAATTCTGATTGACGAGATGGCGCATACCAATGCTCCTGATTTGCGCCACGCCAAGCGCTGGCAGGATATAAAAGAAATCCTGGATCGCGGTATAGATGTCTACACAACTCTCAACGTACAGCACGTTGAATCGCTGAATGACATTGTCTCACAAATTATCCATACACGTATCAAGGAAACTGTTCCTGATTCCATGCTGGAAATGGCGGATACCATCGAATTGGTTGACTTGCCGCCGGAAGACTTGTTAAAGAGACTGCAGGAAGGAAAAGTCTATTTTCCAAAACAGGCGGAGCTGGCTGCGGAAAATTTTTTCCGTAAAGGCAACCTGATAGCTCTGCGGGAATTGGCTTTACGCGTGACAGCCGAGCGTGTTGGCGCTCAAGTTCTGTTATACCGGCAAGGTCAGGGCATAAAACATATCTGGCCCACAAAGGAAAAAATCCTTGTCTGTGTCGGCAGTCGTCCGGAATCGGCAAAATTAATCAGGGCAGCAAGAAGAATGGCTGTCAAGTTACAGGCTGATTGGATCGCCGTGCATGTGGATACACCTCGCATCCAGTTATCAGAGGAACAATCCCTGAACGCGATACAGAATATGCGCCTGGCAGAAAAGCTGGGTGCTGAAACACGCATTCTTACCGGTTTTGATATCGTTAAGGAAATTATGGATTTTGCTCGCGAACAAAATGTCACCATGATTATGGTCTGGAAACATATTCGCTCGCGCTGGAAGGATTTTATTTTCAGAAGTCTGGCGGATGAATTGACACGCCAGAGCGGTGAAATTGACATTTATATTCTGACAGGCGAATTACGCGACATCAAACCAGTGGAGACTCTTCTTGAGCCGCATCCGGTTCAAAAGAAAATTTCCTGGCGGGTTAATGCAATATCAATGGCCATCGTTTGTCTCGCGACATTAATCAATCTAGTCTTGTTTCCCGTGATGGGGGAAAGCAACCTGATTATGGTTTATGTGCTGGGTGTCATCTTCGTTGCGCTGTTTGGTCAAATGGGCCCGTCACTTCTGGCTTCAATACTCAGTGTCCTCGCTTATGATTTTTTCTTTATTCCGCCTTATTACACGTTGTTTATAAAGGATTACAGGTATTTCTTCACTCTTATGGTCATGTTATTGGTCACCCAGGTAATCAGCCATTTGACAGTTCGTACCAGACGGCAGGTGGAAAGTGCAAGACTCGCGCAGCATTACACTGCCTTGCTGCATACTCTTAGCCGGCAATTAGCCAGTACTCGTGGAGTAGATAAATTATTAGGTATGGCGGTACGGTATATTGGAGATGTTTTTGACAGTGAAGTACTGGCATTGTTACCCGAGAATGGACAGATGACCATCCGTGTTAGTTACGGTATGGAACCGATCTTGAATGCGAAAGAGATGGGCGTTGCCCAATGGGTATATGATCTGGGACAAATCGCGGGTCTTGGAACCGATACGCTGCCATTTTCAGATGCGTTATATGTTCCGCTGCTGGCTTCGCAAGGCACAATAGGAGTATTGCGCATTAGGCCTCTCAAGCGCAAACGTATCTTTACTCCTGAACAAATGCAATTATTGGAATCTTGTGCAAATCAAATCGCATTGGCCCTGGAGGTTGACCGGCTGCAGGAGCAGACTAAAATTTCGGAACTGCAAACTGAAACCGACCGGGCACGCCTGGCGTTGTTGCAATCCGTATCCCATGATTTGCGTACGCCGCTGGTTGCAGTGATGGGCGCTGCCAGCACATTGATGGAGATAGGCGGGGAATTGGACAAGTCAGCAATCAAGAAATTGGCGAATGAAATTTATCTTGAATTGGAGCAACTCAGCCGTTTGATAAATAATCTCCTGCAAATGACTTATCTGGAAGCGGAATCAGTGAAGTTACAGATTGAACCGCATTCCTTGAACGATGTCATCAACATTGTTATAAAATCATTAAGCAAGAAAATAGGCAAAAAGCCGGTATATATCAAGTTGCCAGCTGAATTGCCCGACATTCCCTTTGATAGCACGCTGATTCAGGAAGTCTTTATCAACCTGCTGGATAACGCCATCAAGTTCACACCTTCAGAAACGCCGATTGAAATCACGGTAATTATTGACAAGGATAAGGCTGTGGTAAGCGTGGAAGACCGTGGCCCGGGAATCATGTTTGATGAAGTGAACAAACTGTTCGAAAAATTTTATCGGGGTCGTATGCTGACTACCGAAAGAGGTCTGGGGCTGGGTCTCGCGATTTGTTACAGTATTATCAAGGCACATGGCGGAAAAATATGGGCAGAGAACCGTCCTGATGGCGGCGCTGTTTTCCGTTTTACACTGCCGCTGAAACGCCAGCACAAATGAAGCTCTCCAAATGACAGGAGAGCTGTCTTATTTCATCAGTCCAATTTTCTTGTATCGCTCGTGAAGAAACTCTCCAAAAGTGATTTTCTCTGGCAGGTTTTCGACGGGGGTTTCACCTTTACAGTGATCCAGCACTTGCAAAACTGTTTCGTTGGGCAGGCTGCCAAAGAATGGTATGGAATAACGATGTGAATAATCATTTTCCGGCGGATTGATGACTCTGTGTGTGGTGCTAGGAATCATGCCATTGGTGATGTAACTCAGCGTATCGCCTGCGTTGATAATGGCGGCTCCATCAGGAACGACCACATCAAGCCATTCACCGTCATGATTTTTGACCTGCAAGCCAGGATGCGTGGCGCGAGGTATGATAGTCATCATGCTGATGTCTTCATGGGGCGCGGACCGGACTGAGCCAGGCGGAGAAATTGACCTGTCAACCGGAGGATAGTGCAGGATGCGCATGACGGCTGATCCTGGTTTCAGCATGCCTGATAAAATGGTTTGCTGCGGAATGGATGCGTATCCCAGTGAAATGGCGGTTGCTTGTAGACAATATCTCATACAGGTCTCCAGTTCCAGGTAAAGTGTTGTCATGGCTTGCCTGAATCCCGGGAAGTCGGGCCATAATTCATTGGGCTGTGTCGGGCCTGTGGTTTGAAAAAATTCCTTCAAATCCATCACGTCTGTATATTTGGCATGCTCTGTGCCAAAGGGAATAAATCCCCGATGGCCATCAGGCGATCGCTGTTTTAATTTTTCCGTTTCTGGCAGATTGAAATATTGTTCAGCGATAGCATAAGCTTGATTGATGGTTTCAGGGTTAAGACCAATATTGGTTACTGCGGCAAATCCAATTTGGCGGAATGCTTCGCCAAATTGCATCGCTATGGCATGCTTTTCATCTGCACTGCCATAGATGAATTGACTCATGTCAACCCAAGGTATTCTCTTTAGAGGGATGCCCGCTCTTTGTTTTGTATTAGTCATGGAAATAATCCCGATTGTTGTGACAATAAAAGAACATGATATAGAAGATATTGCATTTAATGAACTTAAAGGTATGCATGTCAATATGAAAGATCATTATTCGTAAGTGGTTAATATCTTATTTCTTACATTGAGCATATATTAAATTCTGCATACATCGGCAAACGATAGCTTACAGCGGCTTTCATGTATCATGAAGTCTCCCGATCTTTCTTAAGGTTATCTTAAGTTTTGAATGGTAGAGTCAAAACACTCATTGTTAATTCAGAATGAAATGTAACAAAGGGTATTGTTGTCGGATTGACATCATCTATTCAGATAAGGAGATTATGCACATGTCTTTTAAATTCCTGCCATTTAAACAAATTGAAGAAAATCTGGTTGCATTGATCGCAAAACTTTTTGAAGAACACGAAAAAACAAAAAGCCAGATAAATGAAAAACGACAGGCTCAACTGGATACACTTGATAATTTGTTTGCGCAATTAAGAGCGTTGACTGCGGTTGTTGGTCGTGAGGCCCTGAAAAAGTCTATCGAATCCAATCTAAGACAGCTAAATGATAAAATTGCGACACAGCCACTGAATGAAGAACAGCTGGTGTTGAAGCATCAATTGGAAGATGTAAAGCCGTTGAGTGAAGAACAGCTTATTCAGAGAAAGAAAATTGCTGAACAAGAAGCACAACTTGAATTAAAGAAGAAGCTGGCTGATGTCAAAGCATTAAGTGAAGAACAAATTTCCAGATTAAAGACATTGCGTGCAGCAGCAAAACCATTGAATGACCAGGATGAAGAGGAATTACGAAATCTTGAAGTTCTGGAATATCAGAATGAACAGAAAAAGAAAGTGGCAGATGTCAAAGAGTTGAGCGAAGAACAACGAAAATTGATCGAATTAGAAGAACGGAACGCCAAGAAAAAAGAACTGGCTGATATTGAATTAACCGTCATAAATAAAAAGAGATATGAACAGGAAAGAGCTGCTTTATTAAAGTTCCAGGAAGAACTCGAAAAATCATATGAAAATGAAAACGATGAGGATCAAAAAGCAAAAGAAGAACGAGAGGCAAGAGAAGTCAGGGTGCTTACTGATGAACAGAGAGCTATCATTGCTACCGGTGTCTTGCTAAACATTAAATCTGAAATCAAAAAAGAATATGAAGGTTTGAGCAATGCCTTGATTGGTTTGGTAAAAACAAACAAGCCAGAAAATAGCATCTTGTATTCTGGAATTGATGGTGTGATTGGTGTGACCGCAGAAAACAAGCTTGATGAAAAATCAGAAATTGAAGCCAGAAATGCCGCAGCTCAATTTGTTGACAGCGTCAAACTCGTCAGCAAGTTTGATAAATCAAGACTCAAGAAAGTGCCATCTTCTGTCATTGAGAAAGAAAGACTGGCTTCAGAGGCGCTGCAAAAACAACTCAGAGAAATTGAGTCAATGCAGAAAGATGCCAGAAACACAAAACCAATTCCAACAGTTAAAAGCGATCCAAAACTGGTACTCAAGGATTTGACCAGCCCGGAACTCCTCAAACCAAGCAAGAGCTTGCTTGAGCAGGCCCAGGACAGAAGAATGGATGTCAAGAAAAAGAAAATGGTGACAGAGCAGATTGCAAGTTATACGCCTGATTCAGAAGTCGGCCGTTATATACGGGATGAAAAATCAAGAAGCAGCTATGTTCAGGTGCACCATTTCATCAATCCAAAAATAGAAGATGTTGGCATCACTGCTGGCGTGGTTCAGACAAGTGACGAAGTATCAAGTGAAGATCAATTTCAGGCAAATGCGGTTGCTGAATTCAGGGCTGCCATGCTGCAAAATGTAGACAGACCTGTTGAGCCGACTCTGGGCACGGTAAGAGAGCTGAATGAAGAGGAAGCTAAAGTATATAAACACGAAAGCGAGCTTCTGAAGTTAGCGATCATGACCGCAGAAAAGAAACTCCAGGACAAGGCTTATAAGGATGAAAAAGAGAAGGCTGAAATCGAACAGAAATTGAAAGAAGATAAAGCTGCATATGAACTTTATCTGCAATCAATCAAAGCCTTCATGAAAGAAAAAAATACATGGACAGGTGTTAAAGATCCTTCTGATAAAGAAGCTGATCATTTTGATGGCTACAAACATGAATTTGAAACGGTGATGATTACTGAATACCGTAAAAAACAGGTATCCAGACAGGTTGAAGTCCAGGCAGTTACTTCAACAAGACTGGAAGCTGATGAATACTATTCAGGTCTGCGTACAGATCCTTCCATGTATGTTGGTAACCGTGTGAAAACCGAGCAGCTGGAAAAGAAAAATGCTGAACTGACTAATGAAGTATTGCTCAAAGAGAGAGTCAGCATCATGGGTGTGTTTGGCATGGCTCATGAAAAAATCAGAAAGTCAAAACGTGTGGAAATGGATGTTAAAGTGGACAACCGCAGCGTGGTTGCTCCGGTTGAACATGCGACTTTCCGCATGAAAAAATAATTATAACAAACTGACTTTGCAACGCATAAAAGGGGATAGCTGGAAACAGCTATCCCTTTTTTATTCTGAATCAGGCAGGTATATGTTTTATCAATTTTCTGACTTCGCGGTCCAATGTGCGTATGAGTTTGTCTGCGTGCATGACTCGACATAGTGAAGCAGCTTGTCCAGACCACAACGACATATAATTGATGCGGTTGTTTCTGGCTGCGGCTGTGCGGATTGACCGAGTCAAAGCATGCTGTACAGGATAATCAAGAATCAATTGTTGATAGCGGCGCATGTCTTCAATGAAACGTGTTTTCAACCCGCGAGCGAGTTTTCCTGAATAAGCACGCGTCAGTGTGGTATCACTGTCATGTGAATTCAGAAGTGCTTTTTTATATCCTGGATGTGCACTGGCTTCAGGACAGGTAATGAACGCTGTGCCCAGCTGTACTGCAGATGCACCCAGTATCATGGCAGCGATAATTCCCCGTGCATCCATGATTCCACCCGCAGCGATGACAGGAATGTTCACTTTATCCGCAATTTGCGGCAGCAGCGCAAATAGCCCTATCAGGGAATTTTCTTCGGTTTCAAGGAAACTACCACGATGTCCGCCAGCTTCCATGCCCTGAGCGACAATGAGGTCGATGCCTTTCTGCTGCAACAGGCATGCTTCCGAAACTGTTGTCGCCGTTCCTATCAACCGTATTTTGCGGCGTTTCAACTCTTTTATCCACGTGTCATCAGGAATCCCGAAAGTGAAGCTGAAGACAGGAATTTTTTCATCCAGCACAATTTGCAGCTGATCTGCAAAAGCATAGGTATAGGGCGGCTTGACAGGATGGATATCTTTTGAAAGAGTTTTACAGGTTTTTTTCAGAATCCTTGTCATGGAAGTAATCTGCTTTGCCGTTACATGCGGTTTGTTGGGAACAAAGAGATTGACAGCGAAAGGCCTGTCAGTTAACGAGCGTATCCTGTGGATAGACTCCCTGATATTTTCAGGGCTCATGTAACCTGCGCCTAATGAGCCCAGACCGCCAGCGTTGGACACATTAGCAATGAGTTCGGCTGACGTCACATTGCCAGCCATGGGTGCCTGAATAATGGGGAGTCTGATTTTCAACATCCTGGTGATGTTTGTGTTTGGCCACATACGTATGCTCCAAGTATAGTCAATATGCCTGTGTCATTATCATCAGCAAAGACAAGCCTTGATTTTGACCTGATTACGTTTACATATTAATATGATGTTATCATGGAAAGAATTCAAATCAGGATGATATTATGAAAAATCAATTACTTAAATGCTTTCTTGTCATCGTTATGCTGTTTGGCGGAATCTCGCTGAGCTTTGCTGACGCAGACAATTTATGGACGTGCAAAACCAATGCTTCCAGCGCGGCGCCTGGATCTGAGGATGCTCAGGCTGACATGAACATGGTTAAAAAACCCATGGAAGGAAATGATGCTTTCGGATTTGCTTATCAGCATTGCCGTGATTGCACCACCATCTCTTGTTCGAAGAAAAAATAATAATGACTGTTCTAAAATACAGTGTTCATGATCAAAACTGTCCTTCACGCAAGGTACTTGAAATCATCAGTGATAAGTGGACGATTTTGATTATAGAAATTTTAAGCGTAAGAACCTTTCGATTCGGCGAGCTGAAGAAAAACCTGGGCGGCATTTCACAAAAAATGCTGGCTCAGACATTACGTAAGCTTGAACAATGCGGATTAATTGCGCGAAAAAGTTATCCTGTTCTTCCCCTAAAAGTTGAATACTCACTAACTCCGCTAGGCAAAAACCTGGCAGCAATGCTGAAGCAAGTGACTGACTGGGCTGAGCAGAATGTAAGTGAAATTCTTGAAGCTCAAAATCAATATAAAGAAGGTGCCTGATACAGATGAGCTGGCTGGTGCCCAAATGTAATGTGCATCGCCAACAGAAATGATCAAAATTACTTCATTCATGAAGTATATGCATAATTAATCATATTGTTAATTTTGAGTAAAAGATTACAGAATGTTTTGCAAATAATGCGGTCGAATGATAAAAAATCATGTATGGACGCATGGGTTTGAAACAGGGAATCAACATTGATGAAATATGTCATTGAGCTAGAAAATGTCAACCTTTCCAATATTGATATGGTTGGCGGAAAAAATGCTTCAACAGGTGAAATGATCCAAAACCTGCTAAAAATGGGTATCAAGTCCCCTGGCGGCTATGCAACAACGACGGATGCCTTTAATCAATTTCTGGCGCAAAATCATTTGGACGAAAAAATTTCCCGGTTGCTCGCAAGGACAAAATCGACCAATATCAAATCGCTGAATAACGCAAGTAAACAAATACAACGGTGGATTCTTGCCACACCATTCCTCCCGGAATTTGAGAATGAAATAAAAGCTGCGTATAAAAAGCTGGGCAATCCTTCTGTAGCTGTTCGTTCGTCCGCAACGACAGAGGATTTGGCAAATGCATCTTTTGCCGGCGCCCAAAAAACATTTCTCAATGTGAAAGGATTGAAGAGCCTGCTGAAGGCAATAAAGCTTGTCTATGCCTCGCTTTATACTAGCCGTGCCATCGCCTACCGGAAGGACAAGCGCTTTGATGGTGTACACAGTTCGATATCAGTCGGTATCCAACCCATGATTCGGAGCGACAAGGGAGCGAGCGGAGTGATCTTTACCCTCGATACAGAATCCGGGTTCGATAAAGTCATACTGATTAACGCCACATATGGTTTAGGTGAAGCTATTGTGCAGGGAAGCGTAAATCCTGATGAATTTATTGTGCATAAACCGACTCTGGAAGAAGGAAGATTTGCAATCTTGCAACGAAAGCTGGGTGAGAAAGCCATCAAGATGGTTTATACCAATGCAAGGAATCCTGAAAAATCGATAAAAAAAGTTGTCGTATCCAAAAAGGACCAGCTGCGTTTTAGTCTCTCTGATAATGATATTCAGACGCTTGCCAAACAAGCCCTTATTATTGAAAAACACTATGGCAAACCCATGGATATCGAATGGGCCAAAGATGGTATGACAGGACAGCTCTATATATTGCAGGCGCGCCCGGAAACAGTGGTAAGCCACCTAAACAAAGAGCACAGCGTAGAGCGTTATTCGCTCACAAAAAAGGGAACAGTGCTTGCCAGGGGGCAGAGTATTGGCCAGCGTATAGGCAGAGGCAATGCACGAGTCATTCTCGATCCAAAACATATGCATTCTGTCAAACCTGGTGATGTGCTGATAACTGATATGACAGATCCAGACTGGGAACCCATTATGAAACTGGCATCAGCAATTGTGACCAATCGGGGTGGTCGCACCTGTCACGCAGCAATCATTGCCAGAGAGTTGGGTGTGCCCGCGGTGGTTGGCTGCGGAAATGCCACGAGTACAATAAGGAATAATGAAGCTGTCACCGTGTCTTGCGCAGAGGGTCAGATTGGTTATGTTTATTCCGGACATTTGCCATTTGCAATCAAACACGTCGCCGTTAAAGATATGCCAGCTCTACCTGTAAAGCTATGCATGAATATCGGTAATCCTGAGCGGGCATTCCTGAATCAATTTTTACCGAATGCGGGAGTCGGGCTTGCGCGTCTGGAATTTATCATAGGTACTATGATTGGGATACATCCAAACGCTTTGTTAAATTTCCGTAAACTGAAAAATCCAGTTAAAAACGAAATCATGGAAAGAGTGTCTGCATATAAAAATCCGGTTGAATTTTACATTGAAAAAATGCGCGAGGGAATTTCATTGATTTCAGCTGCGTTTTTTCCAAAGGAAGTGATATTTCGTTTCTCTGATTTTAAATCAAACGAATATGCCAATCTCCTGGGCGGTAATTTATACGAGCCAAACGAGGAAAATCCGATGATAGGTTTTCGCGGAGCATCTCGTTATCGGGACAAGTTGTTCATCAAATGTTTTGAACTCGAATGCAAGGCATTCAAGCGTGTACGCGACGATATGAAGCTATATAATGCGCAGTTGATGATCCCATTCGTGCGAACCGTCGCCGAATTAAAATCTGTTATATCTCTGATTGAAGAGAATGGATTAAAGCGCGGTGAGAATGGCCTGAAAATATATATGATGTGCGAAATTCCTTCCAATGTTTTGCTTGCCTCGGAATTTCTCAAGTATGTTGATGGGTTTTCGATTGGATCGAATGACTTGACTCAGTTGACGCTGGGGCTTGACCGTGACTCAAACATGGTTTCTTCATTATTTGATGAGCGGGATGAATCAGTCAAGGCTTTGCTGCATTTGGCCATTTCGGAATGCAACAAGCAAGGCAAGTATATTGGTATTTGCGGTCAGGGCCCATCAGACCACCCGGATTTTGCCGAGTGGTTGATGCGTGAGGGAATTCAATGCATGTCATTGAATCCGGATACCCTGATTGAAACATGGCTGATGCTGGCAGAAAAAAATCGAAATTAATGTTCGCGTGTAATAACAATTTTTCCTGTTGCTTTGCCTGATTCAAGCAAGGCATGAGCTTTTCCAATTTCATCAAACGAAAATTGTTCCGGATTTATTAAAGGCTGTAAACGGCCTTCCTCAACCAGGCGGCTGATACGAGACAGTATTTCTCCATGACGTTCCCGTTGCACGTTATAGAGTAATGGCAGCAGCATGAACACCGCGTGAAAATTTGCGGATTTTAGATGAAGATTGGAAAGATCGTGTGTGGAAAGAGTCAAAATTGAAACGACATCGCCATATTGTGCGACGGCGGCAATCGAGTTATCAATATTGATTCCACCTACTGTATCGAATACAACATCAAAGCCTTTTCCATTCGTCAAACGATTGACATAATCCTTGACTGACTCAGTTCGATAGTTAATGATTTCGTCAGCGCCCAATGCTCTGGCGATCGCGCCTTTTTCATCAGAGGAGACAGTCGCGTAAACGTTTGCTCCAGCCCATTTTGCCAATTGAATACCAATATGTCCGACCCCGCCGGTGCCGCCATGAATTAATATGTTTTGACCAGGAGCGAGTTTGATTTTTTCGAATAATGCTTCCCATGCAGTAATGCTGACAAGAGGCAGTGCTGCAGCTTCTGACATGCTCAAAGAAGCTGGTTTTTTAGCAATCAATCGTACATCAACCAGCATGAATTCAGCTAAAGCTCCTCCTTCACCCTTAACGCCGCCCGCGCATCCAAAGATATGATCACCTGCTTGTAATGATGTTACATCAGGAGCAACTTCTTCAATTATGCCTGCAATATCGCTGTGTAAAATGGAAGGAAATTCCGGCGTAATATCTGGCAAGAGGCCGCTGCGAAGCTTGATATCGAGAGGATTGACACTGGTAGCCATGACACGTACCAGCGCATGGCCAGGTTTAAGGGCTGGCTTGGGAACTTCCCGAATTTCAAAAACAGATGTATCACCGTATCGATTTATGACGTGAGCTTTCATGAATGACTCCAATGTTAGGAAATGAATAAATTGGAGAAGATTATATTTGGATATTTGTAAATAGTAAGTACGCACTAAATTGTGCGCTAGTTACAAAATTGATACTATTCGATGAATTCATGCAAATGTCTCTGGATCGCTACGTCGATTTCATCGGCTCGCAACAGCAGGTTTTTAACATGGTCCGATATGTCATGCCTGTGTTGATTAGTCGAATCATTCAACGGTGACGGATTTTGCCAGGTTGCGTGGTTGATCGATATCTGTTCCTTTTAACAATGCAACATAGTATGCAAGCAATTGCATGGGTATTGAATATACGATGGGTGCAAGCAGCCGTTCGACAACAGGCATTCTGATTATCTGCCTTGCCTGACTATAATCGAGTTCCACGCGTTTATCCGCAAACAGAATGACATTGCCGCCACGCGTGGCAATTTCTTCCAGATTTGATTTGATCTTTTTTACCAGATCGTCTTCTGGCACAAGAACGATGATAGGCATGGCAGGATTGACTAATGCCAATGTTCCATGCTTCAGTTCGCCTGCCGGACATGCTTCGGCATGTATATATGAGATTTCCTTGAGTTTTAATGCTCCTTCCTTGGCGATTGGATATAAAATGCCTCTGGCCAGAAACAGACTATCCTGCTTGTTTTGAAAATCTGAAACAATATTTTTGATGCTTAGATCAAGTTTTAGAGTCTGCTCAAGTACGCGCGGCAAAGATGATAGCAGTTTGATGAGATTTGTCTCTGTTCCAGGATCCAATCCTTTATAGCTTCCAAGAGCGATTGACAACATGATTAGAGATGCAAGTTGACAGGTGAATGATTTGGTGGAGGCAACACCTATCTCCGGGCCGGCATCAGTCATTAATACGAGATCAGATTCACGAACCAGCGAGCTGACTGGCATGTTGCAAATGGCAAGCGTGGCCAGATAATTATATTTTTTAGCTGATCGGAGTGCGGCAAGTGTGTCGGCGGTTTCACCTGATTGTGATATGGTGATGAACAATGTATCAGGTTCAACAATTTTTTGCCGGTATCGATACTCACTGGCAATTTCGACCTGACAGGATATTCCTGCAATTTCTTCAATCCAGAACTTTGCCACCAGGCCTGCGTGATAACTGGTGCCGCAAGCAACAATCATGACATGCTTTGTCTGATTGAAAATTTCAGGAGCCTTAATGCCGAACGCTTCAGTTAGCACATGACGCGAAGACAATCGTCCTTCCAATGTTTTTGCAACTGCATCAGGCTGTTCATAAATTTCTTTTAGCATAAAATGTGCGTATTTTTCCTTTTCGGCTCCTGCCAGAGAATCTTTGAGAATATGGATTTCGCGTTGCACCTGATTGCCATTGACATCATAAACAATGACCTTATCTGTATAGATATCAGCAATGTCGCCGTCTTCCAAATAAATAACTCGTTTGGTAAGAGGTAATAATACCAGTGCGTCCGATGCAACATAATTTTCATTTGTGCCCAGGCCAATGACAAGCGGACTGCTTTTACGAATTGCGATCATTCGTCCAGGTTCGCTGCGATGTATAATGGCAATCGCATATGCTCCTTCAATTTCATGCGACAGATTTTTTACCGCTGCAAAGAAATTATTACCGGCGTTTAATTCCAGATATACAAGATGGGCGATTAACTCAGAGTCTGTCTCAGAGGTGATGTCGCACCGATACGATAGCAGTTTTGCGCGGATTATTTGGTGGTTTTCAATAATACCGTTATGCACAATGGCTACTTCATTGCCGGCGATATGGGGATGAGCATTCTGTTCACTGGGTTTGCCATGAGTTGCCCAACGTGTGTGCGCAATACCGGTATTGCCTGATATTGGGTGCTTATCAAATAATTTCTGCAGATATTTTACTTTCCCTGAAGCGCGGAGCCGTTCAAACTGATTATCAGAAGTGATGACGGTGAGTCCGGCTGAATCATAGCCCCTATACTCGAGCCGTTTCAGCCCCTCCAGTAAGGTGGATGTAACATCGCGGCTGGCAACTGCGCCAATAATACCACACATAATTTCAGCCTCAATTTATTGCACAAGTTATTGTTTATTATAAAAACAATCTGCCCTTCAGGGTACAAGGGATGTCTATAAATTAATAATAGCACCAATTTGTTTTAACTATCATACGACTTGCGCCTGATGGTCAATTGGATAATTATCAATATATGCATATGATTTTATTGATTAAATTAATCATATGGAGAACCGCGTGATCTAAGAGAACCCTAAGAATTTGTGTATAAAATAATAACAGCATGATTTATTGAACATTGAGCTTTTAAACATGGGTTTTAGAAACAATCAGCATAAACAATTTGGATTGCATCATGGTGTGGAGCTGTTCTATCGGTTTCACGCGCTATACGATGTCATGAAGTATATTCGATTGAATTCGGCCATGTGCATACAGGTTGATGCATCAAACAGCTCATATCAAAATCTGGAAGCTTTTGCATACCAATCCGTTTTGAACCAGCCTGCCAGTTATGTGCGTTTTGAGACCGCGCAGTTCAACCTGGCTATTCAGTCTGGTATGCATGGATTATTCAATTTCATGAATCGGTTGTTAAGTGAAAATATCACCATCGGCGACGATTACACTATCCAGATTAAATCCATTGAAAAAATACATAATCCTCGCCTGGGCATGGAATATCAGATGAGACGTATGCAAATTTCATCCCATGTAAGCCGTCATGGTGGAGTCAATCAATTGGTGAAATTGCGGACTCATGAGCTGGGCGGCGACTGTGATGTGTTATTAAATGAAACGATATTGTTTCATGGGATCAATCCAAAATTTCTGGACTCGATATTGCATAAAGGATTGGACCCTGTGTATTGCACGGCAAACAAGATTACCGGATTCGGACCGTTGGGGAAAGGTGTATATCTGACAGATTCATTTTCAAAAGCAGTTTTATACAGCAAATGTTCGAAATGTTTTAAGGACAAGTGCGCTTGTGTCATGCCAGACGGCACATCGCCAGAACGCGCATTATTGGCTTGTATGGTCACTTTGGGGGACATATTCCATCAACCATATAAGGAACGGCATCGCTATTTCAATGATCAGATTCCGTGCAACAGGCACGCTGTTGTTGCACCAGATAATCAGACAGATCCGAATTCACCATTTTCCCATACTGAAATTGCCATTAATCACAAGGCACAAATCAGGCCGCTTTATATCATACGTTATCAGATTGGCTTGAATGCAAAACATTTCGGACCGGATCATAAAATCGTAAATGACGAACAATTCGATACATTCTCGTATCTGTCACAGATGGAACACAGGAAGCTTTCTGATCTGTATGCTCAGTTGAAACAAATATCTCACATATCCATTAAAACCACACAATCTCAGTTGAAAAAGATACTGCATGTGATACCGAATGAGATCAAACTGCTGATTATTGATAAAGACAGAATTGTACGCATTAACCAACGTTGTGTAAAAGATCTGCTACATGAAATCAACATGATTTTACATATCAGACAAGGTATTCAAAACAGGCATTCTATTGCGCGAGGACATTTGTTTTTCCATCGGCATAGAGAACACACAGAGTTTGGCATGCGCCGCACAATGTTTAAAATGCCACAAAGGCAAACAAACTAATTAATAATCCTGGCATGTCCAGTAAATGTTAAATCACGCTTCTTAACAGGTATCTGAAGCTTGCTACTACCCGGCATAGTGACAGAACTTGTCTATATCCAAAGCTTTCAAAAATGACCAATAGTAACAGGACAAACATGTCTCTGAGGCGTTTATATTTATTGAAGCTGATCATGCTGATCAATGTCGTGCCTAAAGTAATGATTGTGGCGAAACCCCAGGTGACAATAAAAAACAAGATGGCGAATTGCCAGTCTATGATGTTGTAATACATGGCAATGATAACGGATATGTATCCGATAAATTCGACGATGGGACCCATGAATTCTGCCAGGAACTGGAATGGATAAGTCAGCAAGCCGGTAGTGCCAAATCTGGGGTTGAAAAACATTTTTTTATGACGCATTAAACTGTCAATCAAGCCACGATGCCAGCGATCACGCTGTCCCCATAGGGCATTCATGTCTGTTGGTACGTGTGTCCATGCGGCGGAAGAAAATGAATAGCCAATCCGGTAAGGGAATTTATTGGCACGCATTCTTTCATGCAAACTGACGACTACTTCCATATCTTCACCTGGTGCTCCCTGGACATAACCGCCAGCATCAATAACTGCCTGACGTTCAAACAATGTCAATGCTCCAGATAAAATCAGCGGGCCTTTGAAAGGTTTCCAGCCTGTTCTGCCAAAGATGAAAGCTCTTAGATATTCGCATATTTGCATCGCAACCAGAGGTGATGATGACATTTTCCGCTCCAGCAGTTCACCATCTTTGACTGTGCAGCCATTTAGAATATAGATGGCACCGCCCTCGGCGATGGTATGCGGCTGGCTTAACATGGAGTAAACCAGCATGGAAATGGCGTCTTTTTCCAGCAGTGTGTCACCATCAATGGTTAAAAATAAGGGAGTGGCGCATGCATTGATACCAATATTCAATGAATCAGATTTGCCGCTATGATCCTTATCAATGACTGTCAGATTGGGGTATGTTTGCGATACATAATAGTTTCTGACAGGAGCGGTGGTTTCAATCTTGTTTGCAATGATCGGAAATATTTTAACAAGATCGAATGATTTCATTAACAACAACATGGTTTCATCTTCGGAACCATCATTGATCACAATAACCTGCAGATTTTGATAATTGGTTTTAAGGAGTGACTGGACGGTATTAACGATATTGTCTGCCTCATTATACGCGGGTAAAAGCGCTGTCACAGGAGGCATGGCACTCGAACCGACAAAAAAATCGATATTTCCGAGAGAGGATTCTCTGAATCGCCTAAAGATATCCGGGATAGAGGTGGCCAGGAGCAATACATAGCACAAATTGACAAAGAGAAAATACCAGATAATTAACAGGTTGACATAAAAGACAAATTGGGTTGCATTATATGACATATGGGTCCGCTCTTATTTGTGGATAGAGGGTTTGTTTAATACGTGCATGGCTGTTTCATATGCGTATAAATCAACGTTTGGATCCTGGGTATGCAATACATTCAGTCCTTCATCTCCCAGGTTCTTCAGTGAATTCGCTGCATTTACGCGTACCCACCATACGGGATCCTTCATGCATTTAGTCAATTCAGGTATGACACTCTTGGAATTTAAATCACCAAGCAAACGCGCGCACGTTGCACGGGTCTCCCAGCTTTCGTTTGATAGCAATTCGATCAAGAGCGGGATGGCATTTTCCCTGTGCGCGTAAGCAGTAAACCTGATGGCGGCCAATCTGAGTTCAATATTAGGCGAATTAATGTCGGCAGATGTATCAATGGATAATTCTGACTGGGACATTGGAAATTCAAGCAGTATTTTATAACATGTTGCACGCGTGTACGGATTTGTCTCCATGTTTAGCCTGGACTCGATAAAGTCTCGTGTATGCGGCGCTGCCTGCTCGAAAACTTTTAAATAAACTGTTTGTCCCAGCCTGCGCTTTTCAGCCATGCTGCTGATGACAATGTTAATCATTGTAATCGTGCTATGCCTGACTGCCGCGATCACGGCATGCATGTGAATCAAGGGAATTTTGTCCATTAACAGATTGCACACCATTTCTTCATCATGATCATCCATGGCTATTTCGAAACATTGTACTGACAGCAGGCGATTCATCCACCGATAACTGTCATATTTTTTCCTCGCAATTGGCAATAGCACGTTCCGAACGACTGCATCTCTGACAGCATTCCAGGATTCATCATGATTCGTCTGATCAATTTTATAAATGATGGGCAGCACCAGATCCAGTCTTTTCCATTGCTTCAGAAAGTCCTTTTCCGAAAAGGACTGTTTTGTTAAAAGAAATGTTGATAAATAAAATTCAATTTGTTCGGAAAGCCGTTTTTTGTGACGTTCATTCAAATAGAAAAGAAATTTTAATGAATAAGTTATAATGATAATCAATATGACAAGTGATATCTCTATCCAGATGATGTTTTTCAATAATGTATATGGCACTATCATATTAACAAATTCCTAATTGATAACCGGCAGGACATATTATTCCCTTGTACCTATTTTTCAGCATCGAGTTTGCTGAAATGCTGGATTAAATCCGTTTGAACCTGGGCCAGATCCGGGCCGTAAACATACCAAGGACCATTTGCACTAAGTGTCTTATATAACAATTCATCAGATGCCGGAAAACATATCCACGTCATATTAATTGAATGTGCATGTTGAATATCGATATTGTAATCATCACCATTGCACGGCCCCATATAAGCTATTGATCGTATGCCGCGAGGCTGCAGGTATTGACTGAATTCGTTGTCCGATGGACGCGGCCCGATAGCGATATTTGGCGCGATAACACTGACTTTGCCGCCTGTCATCGATTCGCTCTTAAACAATCCTTTGGGCAGGGATGGTAGATTGGTAAGATACGAAAGGATGAAGCCTGACATGACGGTTGACTGTGGAGGCATGAAATATGAATAAACCATGACTCCACCAGGAAGCGCTTTGACTTTTTTAACTACGTTCAGAACTTTTTCCGGGTCATAAGGGTAAAGCGGTATTGGCATGGAATAATATTTAATGCCGTTTGAATCTAGCAGTTTGATGAGTTCAGCCTGTGAATTGGCGGAGTCATCAGTATTAATGGAGACAATGGACTGAATTGGCAGGCCGATGAGCCTGTTTTTATCGTTAGTAATCAGATTGACATATTCGCTGTCTGTTAATTTGGGCGCGACAATCACGTGATTATCCAGCTTTACCGCAGTGCCTCGCTCAAGATTGAGGGTACCCAATTGCGGAATATTCATCCCAAGGATACTTGGCTGGGGTGCTGGTGTCTCCTGACTGGTCGAGAGTTGCTTAAGCTTGATGGGCTTCAGTAGCGAATTAACAATATTCATAAACATCACCAGTCGGTCATGACCATAATAGGCGTGTACATAATATCTATTATGACCAGGATGCTTGATCAGCGCTGCGATCTGATTTTCAGCCACTAGATTTTTTACGTTCCCTGGAAGCATGGGAATACGTATCAAGGGAATGCCCGCTTCTTGCGCGGATTTTTCTTCTTCCATTATTAATCTGGGTTCAGAAGGCAGCATTAGCGGATCGAGCAATGAAACTACGGCAGTAAAATCTGCGCCTTTGAGTTTCGACATCATTAAACGATCAGGGTAGGGACCGCCTATAAAACGCCCGTCCCTGGAGACAAGCATGACCTTATTCTGCCGAATCTCACTTGGTATGAGCCAATAGGCAGCCGAAGCAGCATAGCACAGCAATAACACAACAATATAAACTGTATGTGTTTTTCTGTTTGTAGATGCCATGAACCATTTGGTCAGCCACTTGGATATCAGGATCAGGAAGAAGGTAAAGAACAGGATGACAGTAATGGTCATTATGTTTTCATTTTCCGAGAACCAGCCTGTTTTTCTGATATAAATCACGAGACTCTTGATTAGCAATTGCAGGATATATGTTCCAAAAGCCAGACCTATACCCAGGAGTGTGAGCAGGAAGATGAGAGATGCCTTTATATATTTCAGTATCGTCATGCGTAATTCCGTTTATTCCTAACTATCATTTGATCATTCATATCCTTGTGAATCAATACCTATAGATAAAGCCGGCGTCTACATCGGTTTCCTGGCGAACATTTGTGTTGGGGAAATGTTCAGTCGAATATGCGACTAACCATGTAAATATCAGATTATCCATGAGTGGAACTTCACCATCCAGGCGGACACTTCTCGATCGATCGGATGAGAGGTTATTCGGGTTGACGACATCCAGGAAACTGGGCCCGGAGCCGCCTCCCACTGTTAAGGAGATATAGCTGTCCGGCGATGAAAAATAGCGTCTTGCCGTAAAATAATATGAATGACTGGCTGTATCTGATATATAGGGACGCAATGCAAACCACCAGTTGCCAATATATTTTGCAATCGACCCGGTATACAAGTGGGTTGGCCCGCCCTGAAAGTACAAAAGTCTCTCACCAGCGGAAAATTCGAAAGCATGCGGCAGGCTGAAGAATGGCTCAAAGCCAACATAATGCCTGGCGATATATGATGTGTTGGAATATCCATAGCCTATATAAAGATATGCGCCTGGAAAGAGATGAGGATAAGCTTCTACCAGGTATTGTGTGCCTGCACTCTTGAATCGATCATAACGGTTAAATGTAAAGATAACGGATCCGAAACGGGTGTATCGTTCGTAAGCGAGTGAGGAAATTTTCCATGTTTCTTTCAGGTCGTCTACATAAGACATTTCCTGGTCAAAACTGATGGCATTCAGTTTTTGTCCCGACGTATACGGGCCAACGAGGCCGGGCAGATTAAACAGGGAATGTATGCCCGGATAACCATAGGTTGAGTTTATATCCTGGATGATGGAAGTGCGCTTCTCCAGTAGTGTCTTGTCCTGTGGATGATATTTTAGTGCATTATCCACCACCCGCAGAGCGTCAGAGTAATTGTTAGTCCAGACTTCAACGTTTGCTAATCCCAAACTTGCATCTGTATAGCCTGGTTTGTCGTTAAGGACGATTTCGAATTGTTGCCTGGACTTGTCATAGTCGCCATCCCAGGAATACATCAATCCCAACAAGACCCTGACGTCAGCATTCTCGTTCTTGCTCAGGTATTGTTCAGCCAGTTTCTCGGCTTTGGGCCGTTGATTGTTATGAGCCAGATATTTTATTTCATCATACGTGATGCCGCTGGGTTTGGATTTGGATTTACCCAGCGCCGTTTGTTTTTGTTGAAGCAGGGTTTTGTCGTTTGGATGGTATTTGAGGGCCTTATTGATCACGATTAATGCCTGATCATTACTGCCGGACCAGATTTCGACATTGGCTAATCCTTTGCTTGCATCGGAGTTACTTGGATTTTTATTCAGTACATACTGAAACTGTGTTCTGGCTGCATCATATTGTCCATTCCAGGAAAGCATCAGCCCGAGAAGAATATGAACATCGTAACTGTCATTCTGTTTGAGGTAATCTTCTGCCAATTCTATCGCTTTCTTGCGTTGGCCTGAATGCGCCATTTTTTCCAGCTGGTCATAGGTCACGTTGGTTGATGACGGCGTAACTGTTGGTTGAGCCCCGGTTGTCGCAGCAAGAGGAGGCGATTTGCCGGGATTCAATTTGGCCATTACTAATGTTTTATCATCCAGCAGTGTTTTGTGCGTCGGGGCATATTTAAGACCATCATTGATGACTTGAAGCGCCGCCTGATAATTTCCCCGTGAAATGTACAGATCTGCGAGACCATCGCTTGCATCGGTATAGCTTGGCTTTTTTCCCAGAACAAGTCCAAATTGTTTACGGGCATCATCATATTGTTTGTTGGCAAGAAACAGGTTTCCCAGGTAAACATGCATTGCCGGTGTGTCATGTGTTTTCAGATAATCCTGGGCGACTTGAATTGCCTGGCTGCGCTGACCGGCTGCCACCAGCATTTTTGCGCGAATGATCTCGCGTTTTTCAATGAGGCTTTCATTGTTCAGATGATATTTGAGCGCATTGTTAATAACATCGATGGCCCGATTATAATTTCCATTCCAGACTTCGATGTCTGCGAGTGTATCACTGGCATCATAATCGCCGGGATTTTTGCCGAGCACATATTGTAACTGTTCACGGGCCGCATCATATTGTTTGTCCCAGCCCAGCATACGTGCCAGTAAGGTCCTGATTTCCAGGCTATCATGAGTCTTTAGATATTCTTCAGCAAGTTTGATTGCCTGTTCGCTCTTGCCTGAATATGCCATGATACGCAAGCTGTCGTAGGAGACAGTCGACGATAGAGGAAAAGTATTCATTGACGTATTTGATGGCTGCGCACTCTGTGCGGGTGTATTCGATGTCACCTGGGCTATCGCGGCAGGCATAATCATATGTCCGCTCAAAGCGATACCAGTCAGAGACAGAAATGAAAGCTGTTTATAATATTTCTTTACCACGATTTATTCCCTTGTTGGTTTGGCGCCGCAATTTTGGACAACATTTGCTGGTCGTTTTCAATTAAATAGACTGTTGCATCAGTGTAGGCCGGGTTTGGTATCTGTTTAAACGGTAACTTACCATAGATTGATATATAAAGTGGCGGAGCCTTGTCAGACCGGATTAAATACGTACCATGATCATCATCAACGAGGGAAATATTGAACGGCATGTCAATGCCAAGCACATTACCAAGATTGGCTTGCAGAACCGTTTTATCATTGACTGGGTCGCCATCAATTATATTGTGCAGGAGCGCATTCATATCGACGAGGCTGAAAGGCAAATTGGCTACTGAATGTGGTGGAATACCCTTACCGACAATGCTGCAGACGATTCTTTCATGCCATACGGAGTATCCGCCATCATCAAGCTCAGGTTTTTCCAGAGGCTCAAAGCGCCGATGGTCACCAAAAATCAGAAAAAATCCATTCTTGAAAAACGGCGTCTTTTTTAATGCCTGGTAGAAATCATATGTCGTTCCATCGACATAATTGATTTGGTTAAGCAAGTCATTGCTGCCAATACGGTATTTGATATCAGGCAAAATATAGGGTTGATGCAGGCTGACAGTTTCAATGACCAGGAAATACGGCTGTTTCAGATTGGGCAGCATATTCAGGGCTGCTTCATACATGGCCTGATCGCTAGGCGCATGCCAGGTAAATCGTGGCGCAGCCGCAAAAATATCTGAATCCATATCATAGATTTGATCAAAGCCTGTTGATTTGAACCAGGGAATCATTTGATAAAAGTTTGGCGGTTGGCCAGGACTGATGACAATAGTCTGATAGCCGGCTTTTTTTGCATAAGTAACAATATTATTCCCCCGGAATTTGCCAGGAGTGAATTGCTCCAGCATGCCGATGTATCCGCCGGTTTTTGTGGTCTGAATTCCTAATATGAATGCAGCTAGGCCATGAGGAGTGATTTTTCCATTTGAAACGGCATGCGTGAATACCATGCCGTCTTCTTGCAGTTTATCAATCATGGGCAAGCGGTTAAACAAGCCGCCAGCATATTTTGAATCGACCATTGATAATGATTCGGACAAGACAATGATTATGTTTGGTCTGCTGTCATTTACTTGGGTTGCGGAGCCCCACATTATTCCATTGAAATAATCGCTTATGCGTTGTATGAGTGGTGCGAAATTGCTTTTAACGTAATTTAATGTGTCGGCTGTGACAGATAACGCAGAATAAGAATTTGTCGATAGATTGACTGCGTTACCTTCATTATACGGACTGGATTTGCTGCCGATGATAAAATAAGCGATGACAAGAGCAAACACAGCTTCATAACTGATGAAGTTGGTCGTTGACGGTATAATTGGCAGATTCACCGTTCGTTTACGCAAAATAATGGGAACGATAATAACAGCCAGTGTTAATACGACTATTTTGGGGGAGATAAAGTAAATAAATACGTTAAAGTATTTGATATTTCCAATCACATTATTCAGGGTCAACCGGTTCTGGATAGCAATATAAATACAGCTATCCAGCCAGTGATAAGAAATGATGAAAACGGCAATGATAGATTGCATCCATTGCAGCAAGGCGGAGCGGCGTTTGATTGATAAGACAAACATGATCATGACCAGCAGGCAATCGGTTGCAAGATTAAAGTAGAGTTGAATCGAATATTCGTCCAGCAAATGGTCTTTGAATAGCAGCAGGCCAGTAAAGGTGAAGATTGGCCACAAGAGAACAGAAGTTTTGTTGCTATCCATGCACACCATTTCCTTATACAATCAGGCTTTATGCTCAATAAAGCATACTAGTTAAAATAAAGCATAAAATAAAGTGTTTAAGGGTTTGGTTACCGGAATTAAATGAGCGATATGTGGAAACTAATTTCTAATTATTTAAACGCATGGAATGGATTCAAGGCGGCATTGTGCACGCAGTGGGCATTTCGCGTCGAAATGATCGTTTTTTTTCTGTCCATTCCTGGTGCTATCATACTTGGCAACAGTGCAACTGAATACGCCATGCTGATCAGTTCGATAGTCATCATTCTCATGGTCGAGCTTCTGAATTCCGCCGTAGAAACGGTGATTGACCGTATCAGCCTTGATTATCATGAATTATCGGGTATCGCCAAGGATCTCGCTTCTGCGGCGACACTTTTTGCATGCCTCAATGCGCTGTTTATATGGGCAATGATTCTCTTCGCACGCCTTGCCTGATCATGAATCCGGATTTTTGAGGGTATCCTGATAATATCTGAACCGATTTCTTCCACTTTCCTTTGAAGCATACATGGCGGAATCGGCATTTTTAATCAACGCCATCGCAGTAAGGCCATCTCTGGGATAGATGGAAATGCCTATGCTGACCCCAATACTGAAATCATGGCCATGAATTAAAAAATGATTGCCAATGGTATGAAGTATCTTGTTAGCGACGATGCTGGCATCATCCGGATTGGTTAACTCGGTCAGGACGATTACAAATTCGTCTCCGCTGAGACGCGCGACGGTGTCTTCCTTGCGTAATATTGAACTTAATCTTATTGCGACTGCTTTTAGCAATTCATCCCCTACATCATGTCCAAGACGGTCATTGATAACCTTGAATTTATCGAGATCCAGGAACATGACAGCCAGGATATGATGATGACGTCTGGCCATGGATATGTCGTGGTGAAGGCGGTCCAGTAACAATCGCCGGTTTGGGAGATTGGTCAGGGTATCATGATATGCTAGCTCGCGTATTTTTTCCTCGGATACCTTACGCTCGGAAATATCTTCGATCTGGGTAATAAAATATAAAGGCTGGTTGTTCACCGAATCCCGCAGGAGTGACACCGTCATTTGCACCCAGATGGGTTTACCATTTTTACGCATATACCGCTTTTCAAAATGATAGGAAGGGATGCTTCCCCTGATGAGCAGATTTCGCATTTCAAGGTCAAGTGCCAGATCCTCCGGATTGCTTATGTCCTGGAACTTCATTTTCTCAAGTTCGTCCTTGCTATACCCAAGGATCTGGCACAAGGATTGATTTACTTCAATGAAAACTCCCTTAAGAGAAACGATAGCCATGCCTATCGGTGCTGTATCCATTGCCTTGTGAAATCGATCTTCACTTTCACGCAATGCCTGTTCCGTACGTTTGCGGTCAGTAATATCATACAGGGTCGAGCGGCTCATGATGAATTTGCCCTCATGGTTTTTGATCGCGGTTGAGTTTAACAGGACATAGATTATGCTTCCGTCTTTGCGAACAAGTTCAAACTCGATGTTTTCAACATGTCCGCGTTTCAGAAAACGGCGAAAATTTTTGTGAAAATGGTCAAGGCTGTTTGGCGTCAAAAAATCCGTGAATTTTTTCCCGATGACTTCATCGTAACTATAGCCAAGCCATTGCAATTCAGTTGAGTTGATGTGAATGAAAACCGCGTTTTCATCAATGGAATGGTAACCACAGGGAGCATTATTGTATAGGTCTTCGATTTCTGAATAGGATTTACGCAACTTTTCATCTGTCAATTTACGCTTGATATCCATTCGCATGAGCATGGTCGAAGTCAGAATAATCAGGAAGATGTAAATGGCGGTGATCAGTATGGAAATCAGCGCAATACCAGTGACAATGTCAAAAAGGCCATGTTGTTCGCCAGCAATTCTGAAGTAGCTGAATATAAGCGGGATGATCACAACGATAGGAATGAGTCTTCTTGCGACAATTCCTCCCGATGTATCACTGATGAAGAGAACCATGAAACCTTCCGTGCAGCGCATGAATAACAGGGCAAGTGAAAACAGGATAAAGCAGATTGATGTTTGTATGGATGCATATATATAGGGAATCAGCTGGGAATTGGCGTAGAGCGATGTGTTATAGGTTAAGCCTGTGATAACCATCAACCCGGCAACCCCGATGAGGGATGCCAGAATTTGCACGAGAAAATTCAACCCTCTTAAATCGAGCATTATCAGGGTCAAACCAATCATCATGAAAATTAATGTTGTGAATGGGGTAGGCCTGCCCGGTGCAAACGCAATTTGATACGAAGAAGTTTCCTGGATGAATATTTGATCGATCGCAAAATTATATCCGCTGACATGTTCGATCAGGGTAAGCAAGGCAAAAATGGTGAGCATGGCGCCAATCAATTTCCCCGTGATCGTCATGCTGAGGGGCTGCTCATCCGGTTGGGAATATTGCAGCAGTAGTGCCATGCTACTAATAATAAAGGCAATAGCGGAATTTGGCTTTGTCGGAATATAACTGGATGAAACGCTTTTCAGGAAGGTGATGTCAAACAGCCAGCCGACGATGACACTTATTCCGATAACGATCATTCCAATGGACAAAGTGATCGATGTCAACCGAAGGCGTCTGGCTATGGGAGAGTTTGAGTGCTTGCTCACGGCTATTCCCTTCATGCATCGAACATGCGATCACGTTTATTATAGAATATCATGCTGCAACGAATATTACGGCGCCGATCTAAAAGACGGATTGCAAAATATAATTATTAGTATAAACAAATGGTTATATTGCAATTCTGTTATGTATGACATATCGATTTTTAATGAATCAAAATTAATATAAAATGAATTATTAGCTGATTGTTTTTTGGGGCGCCAATGGATAACCCTGAGTTGAACAACAAATCTGGGACTGAGCAGTATCTCGATCCTTTTGACGGATATGCGTCATGTCCTGATACCCGGCGTGCTTACCTGTCACATTCCAAAGAGAACCAGGCTTACTGGATGCTCAAAAGCGAGGAAACCGTCAGGGATTATTTAGCCAGACTGGATTCATTTGCAAATTTTCGTGATGCCTATGCTTTTCTTGCTGACAAGCGGCATCAAATTGCAGTCGATCTCAAGCAGCGAACAGATGAAGGAAGAACGGATTATTATGGCAATTTCAGGCAGGAAGGTGATCATTTGCGCCAGTCAGTCTCGTTTGGAGATGGAGAACAATTCTGGCGATGGCAGAAAAAAAGGATTTTCGAGCTTACCTACAAACTGGTTACGCCAGTCAGAAATATTCAATTGCCCGATGCAAAGCCGGGATACATTTTTGAAGATGACTACCTTACCTGTCTTAAGGAGAAGGTATTTGTCGACGAGAAGGAAGCAACCTATTACTGCATCACAGTGAAATTCCCAGCTGGCATATGCCCTGCTGACCTGATTCATTCGGATTCATTATCGCAAATTGAATTGTATGATTTTACGGATAATGAAAAATTCAACCTGATCCGGATTGAGTACACGCCTGTTGATAACAGGACAATTAATGGAAATTATTCAGTGGTTGATTTGTACTATCATGCCTTGCTTGACTGGAAGCCTGAAGATGGAATTGTATCCTTCCTGGCACATTCCGCGAAGTTGTCTTTTCTCACAGCGCATTTTTTGTTTGTGAAACAGGGGAATTCCGGAATCATTGAATGGATGGTGCGAGCCATCGCTTTCAAGCACGGCATTTACCTGGGAAAGTTTAATTATTCCGAAAATATCAGCTGGGATTTCAAGGCTATTCTCACACCAAATCTGGATGATTATGTGGTATGGTACACGACGAAATTGTTCAGTCGATATCTATATCTTAATAAGCTGAATAATACCGAGAAATTTTCATTTATCATGCGGGAATAACCGGCTGTGTTTGTTAAGCGCAGGGTTGTCATGTGGCCGGGAAGCAACGAGTGGCATATTTCCTTTAAAATTTCTAGCATTTTCAGGGTGGGAAAGAAAAAGCTTCTTTGGCAGCAAAATCTGCCTATTTATGTTTAATCGCCGGAAATTCCGCAAGCAGCAGTTCCGGACGAAGAATTAATCTTTCTTTATCTTTCCTTGTGAGCTTTTTAATATGTTTTTCCACGCGCATGGCCAGGCGTTTGTCAGAATCGATAGTCCAAAACTGGGCAATGGCTAATGGTTTGAAACTACGGGTGAATTTTGATTTGCGCGTCCCTCTTGCATGCTCACGATAACGGCGTTTGAGATCGGTGGTGTACCCCGTGTAATACGACCCATTCTCGCAGCACAGGATATAAACATAAAAGCATTGGGTATCCATTATTAGGGTTATCCATTATTTAATGGGTGCAGACTAATTCCAAATGTTATGTTAGATTATACAAGTACCTCATCGTTTATTCTCGAACTTATCTATATGAATAATTCTGAGAGTCGAGGGTATTTTCTCAATTTAAATTAAAGGCTAACTATTATGGCAGCAGCACGTGAAAAAGGAACCGTGAAATGGTTCAATAATGATAAGGGTTTTGGGTTTATTCAACGCGAAAATGGACCGGATGTATTTGTGCATTTTCGGGCAATTACCGGAGATGGCTACCGCTCACTCAGTGAAGGTCAGCGTGTAGAGTTTACTGTCATTCAGGGTCAAAAAGGCCTGCAAGCCGAAAACGTCACGGTTGTTGAGTAATCCACACTCCTAGAACCTGTCTCAAAATGATAATTTTGGGTTGAGGCAAGGCACGGGTGATTCGGACGGCGCTGTTTGCATGAGATGATGAACAGTGCGGAATCTAACGACAACGCAGCGGCAACGTAAATATCATTTTTGAGACAGGTTCTAGTCGTTTTTTCTGTCGAGAGCCAACAATATTGGGTCTCATGATTAACTCGTAACATTCCGAAAATTCTTAAGGTCGGTATTCTTTTGAATAATAGCGCAACTCCCTATTCCAATCTTGATCCGGAGACGATACTTGACGCGATTGAAAGCGTTGGATATCGCTGCACGGGAAGTTTAATGGCACTAAACAGTTATGAAAACCGGGTATATCAGGTGGGTATCGAAGATGCTGCTCCAGTGATCGCAAAATTTTATCGGCCTTTACGCTGGAGTGATGAGGCAATCGTTGAGGAACATCAGTTTGCCATGGAGTTGGCTGATCGGGATATTCCGGTTGTGCCTCCACTCAGGCTTTCTTCCGGCGAGACACTGCATCATTATCAGGATTTCCGTTTTGCGATATTTCCCCGCAAGGGCGGCCGTTCACTTGAGCTTGATAACCTGGAGCATTTGGAATGGATGGGCCGATTTATTGGCCGGGTTCATGCAGTGGGGGCCACTAAGCCCTTTTTCCATCGTATCCAGCTTGATGTGCAAACCTATGGTTATACTCCGTACCAGTTTCTGATTGCGGAAGGATTTATTCCTTTGGAGTTACAACACAATTTTTGCCTGATCGTGGAAACATTGTTGAAAAAA
>Ga0070740_10001714_pt1 | contig 28701 bp, 25 predicted proteins | sample Coa_R2_FD_67286 | JGI IMG/M metagenome (GOLD analysis project Ga0070740, IMG submission 67286) | Surface soil microbial communities from Centralia Pennsylvania, which are recovering from an underground coalmine fire - Coalmine... | ecosystem: Environmental > Terrestrial > Soil > Unclassified ...
TAGAGTTCATGGCAGAGCCGGCAGTCTAAGCCGAAAATGACGTCCCGCATCCGCAGCTCTTTTTCGCGTGCGGGTTCTGAAATTCGAATCCCGAGTAGATCAGGGAATCCTTCCAGTCGAGCGTCATACCGTCCAGGTACAACATGCTCTTGGGATCGATAAAAATTTTTACGTCTTCGAATTCGAACACGTTATCGTTGGGCCTCGGCTTCGGCTCAAACCGAAGCAGATAGCTTAACCCGGAGCAGCCTCCGCCCTGGACGCCCAGACGCAGACCGCCCGTCACGCCCTCTTTGGCGAAGGCTTCACGGATCTTCTGCACAGCCTTTGGGGTAACTTCCACCATAGGTTGATCATTGGCCGGCTGCGCGCCGCCGGGCCGGCCTTAAACGGTTACTGCTTCCTGCGATTTCTTTGCTTGCTTGGCCTTGTAGTCGTTGATCGCCGCCTTGATCGCATCTTCGGCAAGAACCGAGCAGTGGATCTTCACCGGCGGCAGGCTCAGCTCGTTCACAATGTCTGTGTTCTTGATCTGGAGCGCTTCGTCAACCGTTTTGCCTTTCAGCCACTCGGTGGCGAGCGATGAGCTTGCGATTGCGCTTCCACATCCGAACGTCTTGAATTTGGCATCGGCGATGATGCCTGTTTCCGGATCCACTTTCACCTGGAGCTTCATCACGTCGCCGCACTCAGGCGCCCCGACCATTCCGGTCCCAACGTAGGGATCGTTCTTGTCTAAGGAACCCACGTTCCGCGGGTTGTTGTAATGATCCAGAACCTTGCTTGAATAAGCCATGTCACTCCTCTCCCAGATGAATTCCTCACTCCGCTAGTGCGCAGCCCACTGGATTTTCTTGAGATCTACGCCCTCTTTCGCCAGCTCGTAGAGCGGCGAGAGCTCGCGCAGTTTGCGGACTACCGAAACCACCTTCTCGGCCACATAATCCACCTCTTCTTCGGTGTTGAAGCGGCCCAGTCCGAAGCGGATCGATGAGTGGGCGAGATCGTCGCCCGCCCCGAGAGCCTTCAAAACGTAGCTCGGCTCGAGCGTCGCCGAAGTGCACGCCGAACCGCTCGACACCGCGACATCGTTGATGCCCATCAGGAGACTCTCGCCCTCCACGTACGCAAAACTGATGTTCAGGTTGTGGGGAAGGCGGTGCTCCATGGAGCCGTTGATGTAGACCTCGTCGAGATCCGCAAGCAGCTTGTCCTTCAGCTTGTCGCGCAAATAAGCGAGCCGCTTGGACTCTTCAGCCATCTCTTGCATACACAGTTCCGCTGCTTTACCCATGCCCACGATGCCCGGGACGTTCAAGGTGCCGGACCGCATGCCGCGCTCATGTCCGCCGCCATCCATCTGCGCCGTGATCTGGACCCGGGGATTGCGCCGGCGGACGTACAGCGCGCCGACTCCCTTCGGACCGTACATCTTGTGCGCGCTTAGCGACGCCAGATCGACATTGTCCTTGATCACGTTGAACGGAACCTTGCCCGCCGCCTGCACCGCATCGGTGTGGAACAGGACGCCCTTTTCTTTGGCGATCTTGCCGATCTCGGCGATGGGTTGCAGTACGCCGATCTCGTTGTTGGCGTACATGATGCTGATCAGGATGGTCTTATCGGTGATGGCGTCGCGCAACATGTCGAGATCAATGAGACCGTCCTGCTGCACGGGCAGGTATGTTACGCGACAGCCGTTCTTTTCCAATCGTTTGCAGGTATCCAGAACGGCCTTGTGCTCGGTCGCCGCTGTGATGATGTGATTCCCCTTCTGGGCATACATCTCGGCGACGCCCTTGAGCGCCAGATTGTCCGACTCGGTTGCCCCGCTCGTGAACACGATCTCCTTGGGATTCGCGCCGATCAGATCCGCAACCTGTTTGCGAGCCTTCTCCACTGCCTCTTCCGCCTGCCACCCGAACACGTGGTTGCGGCTGGCGGCGTTTCCAAAGAAGCCGGTGAAATACGGCGTCATGGCCTCGAGTACGCGCGGATCCACCGGAGTGGTCGCGTGATTATCCATGTAAATTGGCAGTTTCATAGGGTTATGATCGCTTCGCTCTCAGACCGGCCCTCCCGGATTCGGGACTGCCGCCGGTTTGAGCGCCAGTAAATCCGCAGCCAAGACCTTCTCTTCCACCACCTCCGAATCATCTCGCGAGATATCAGAAATTGTGATGCTGTCCAACAGGCGGAGGATGCCTTCATGCACACGTCGCAACGGCTCGCGCACCGAACAGCGGGTTGAATGCAAGCAATCGCCGTGATCGGTGAAGCAGGAAGTGAGAATGATCGGTCCGTCGATTGCCCGGATAACGTCCAGCGTGGTGATCTGATGTGGATCGCGCGCCAGCCGGTAACCCCCGTTCGTGCCATGCTCTGAGCGCAAAAAACCCTGCCGCGCCAGCCGTTGCAGAATTTTTGACAGAAGCGGAAGAGGAATGCCGTAGCAGTCTGCAATATCCTTTGCGCTCACGGTCGAACCGTTGGGCCGAAGCGCCAAGTGCTTCAGAGCGATCAGCCCATAATCCGCTTTTTTGGTCAACTTCAACATCTACGACCCAACCGGTCCTAATTCATTATCAGGTCCCAGTCTTTTAAAGTCAACAGGTTAAATTCAGATCGAATGTGTCCAATTTGTCCTACGCTACGGCAACCCACTTCCCAAAGTCAAACGCGGGACCACCGGACGGCGCTGAATGCCGCCCGAGCGGCAACTTTGGGCGGTTAGCCGGTTCCCCTGTTCTGTTACCGGCGCGCCATGTCCTGGTACGCGGGTTCGGCGCCGATCAGTACGTCAGAACCGGAGTTCGTTTTGAAAGTGGTGTGCTAGACTGACCCTTGCCGCTCAGCGAAGGCGCTGGTCGGTTTCCCTCGCGAGAATGATCCGGGTTTTCAGAGTTTTTGTCCCCACCAGCACACTGGTTCTCCTCGTTTCGGAAGCCGTTTTGATCTTTACCTGCTATATCGCCGCAGCTTACGCGGTGTTTGTGGATATCGATCCGCAAATATTTTTGCTCTACGACGGCGGTCTGGTGAGAATCGCGATCGCGGCTGCGATCATCATGCTGGGCCTATACTTCCACGACCTCTACGCGCGGTTTCGGATCTTATCGCGCATCCTCCTGGTCCAGCAACTGTGTCTGGTTCTGGGAGTAGCGTTTATCGCCCAGGCGGTTCTTTCCTACCTGAACCGGAACTGGATTCTGCCGAAATGGCTGATGATTTACGGCAGCGCGCTGGTCTTGATCACGCTCACGGCATGGCGGATCGTATTCAGCGCGGCAGTACGCAAAGCCGTTGGCGCTCAACGAATTCTGTTTCTCGGCACGTCGCCCGCCGTGTTCGAAATCGTCGAGCACCTGGAGGGAAACCCTGAGCTTGGACTTTGCGCTCTGGGCTATCTGGATGAGGATTGCGACCCCTCGCCATCCCAGCCCGCGCCAGCGCGGCGATTGGGCTGTCTCGGCGACCTGCGCCAAATTGCGAGTCAGACCCAGCCGGATCGTATTGTCGTCGGACTGCGCGAGCGCCGCATGCGAATGCCGATCAACGATCTGCTGGAACTCCGATTCTCCGGCGTTCAAACCGAAGAGATCGCCAACCTCTACGAAACGACATTCGGGCGCGTCTGCGCGAGGGAGATCCGGCCGTCTCACCTGGTCTTCTCTAGCGACCTAGGACCGCGCCGGCACAGCGTTCAAATCCAGACGCTGTATTCCACTGCGATTGCCTTTGTCGCATTTCTCCTTACGCTCCCGGTGATGCTGGTCGTGGCGATCATCGTCAAGCTCACCTCGCCGGGCCCGATTCTCCACCGACAGGTGCGCGTCGGTTTGCACGACCGGCCGTTCACCGTTCTCAAGTTCCGGTCCATGTATCAGGACGCGGAGGCGCGGACAGGAGCCGTATGGGCCAAAAAAAACGATCCGCGCATCACGCCCGTGGGACGCTGGTTGCGACGCCTGCGGCTGGATGAACTGCCGCAGCTGATCAACGTCCTGCGCGGCGACATGTCGATTGTGGGCCCCCGGCCGGAGCGCCCCGAGTTTGTCAAGACTCTCAGCGAGCAGATTCCATATTACCGGCAACGGCATTGCGTGAAGCCCGGCATCACCGGCTGGGCGCAGATCAACTACAAATACGGCGATACGATCGAGGACACGATTACCAAGCTCGAATACGACCTGTACTACATTAAAAATCTGTCTTTTTCCCTCGATTTGTACATCATGTTTCACACCGTCAAGATCATGCTGCTGTTGCGTGGTTCGCAATAGCGATTCTCCTCAGCCCCTCTCTTTGGCGCTCCGAATATGAGAACGTAAGCCCTTTGCGCCTCCGGATATGAAACATTGCGCCGCGCATCCCGTCGAACTGTCGATGCGCATAGAGGGCGACCGTATGCCGCAAGGGGAGGCTCGAGGGATCTCGGAAGGCGCGGCCGAAAAACCCGTCAGACTCGATTACGCTAAGATTACGGAACGGCCGGTCCCTGCGCCGTGGACTTTGCCGGTAGAGTATTGTTGGGGCGCTTGGCGGAAACGACCTCGATGCGACCGGCCAGCGGCGCGGTTGGCCTGCTGGCGGCGGAGTGGCTCGCCCCGCAGCATTCTCCACGAACTCTCATGATCGCCGCCGCGGATAATCGCCCGAACCCCTCGCCCCGCCCTCTGGCGCAACGGCTCGTTGCTTCGCGGCGCGAGACCGACCGGCTTTTTGATCTGATCGACTCGTCCACGCTCTATGAGCGACCCGTTGCTGACCGGCATCGGCTTATTTTCTATCTCGGACATCTCGAAGCCTTCGATTGGAATCTGATTGGCCGCGGACGTCTGGATCTGCCCTCTTTGCATCCCACCTTTGACCGGTTGTTTGCGTTCGGCATCGATCCGGAGCCTGGCGCAGCCCCGTCGGACGCGCCCGCCGACTGGCCTTCGGGAGAGGAAGTACGCGCGTACAATGCGGAGGCGAGGGGGCGCATCGATCGACTCCTGCCTCAGGTTCCCGATCACGATATCCAGATAGCGGTGGAGCACCGGTTGATGCACGCCGAAACCCTCGCGTATCTTCTGCACAGTTTGCCGCACGAAAAAAAGCAATTTGTCCGTCAACCCATCATCGCCGCGCCTGCTCCGAGCCAGACGTTTATAAAAATCCCGGCTGGGCGCGCGACTCTGGGCCAGCGCAAAGAGGAGTTCGGATGGGACAACGAATTCGCTGAGCATACCGTCGAGGTCCCGAGCTTCGAGATCAGCCGCTATAAGGTGACGAACCGAGAGTATTTGAAATTCGTGGAGGAGGGCGCTGCGCCGCCGCATTTCTGGGTTCGGCAGCAGGGGCGCTGGTTTTGGCGCGGCATGTTCGAGAACCTGCCGCTGCCGCCGGACTGGCCCGTGTATGTGACGCACGCAGAAGCGACAGCGTACGCGCGCTGGGCTGGGGCGGCTTTGCCGACCGAGGCTCAGTTCCATCGCGCCGCCTTTGGCCGGCCAGACGGCGCGGAGCAGAATCACCCCTGGGGCGACGCAGACCCGGGCGCGGTTGAAGGAAATTTCGATTTCAGACGCTGGGATCCAGCGCCGGTCACTGCGAGTCCTGGTTCGGATAGCGCGTTTGGGGTCGCGCAGCTGGTGGGCAACGGCTGGGAGTGGACGTCAAGCGTTTTTGCCCCGTTCGCCGGCTTCGAGCCCTACCCTTTGTACGCTGGCTATTCGCAGCCTTTCTTCGATGGCAAACACTTCGTGCTGAAGGGAGGATCTCCACGAACAGCAGCCTGCTTGCTCCGCCGCTCGTTTCGCAACTGGTTCCGGCCGGAATACCCCTATGTCTACGGCAGCTTCCACATTGTTCGGAACGGCTGAGGCGCTCAGCGCGCTGTCGCCCTTCGGGCGCCACGTTCGCGCCGGACTGCTCCGTCCAGGCCAGAAGCGCCTTAGTCCCGAATATTTCTACGACGACGTGGGCTCGGCGCTGTTTGAGGCGATCACATTCCTGCCCGAGTACGGCTTAACGCGCGCTGACGAGCGCCTGCTCACCGCGCATGCCGAGGAAATTGCGGCTTGGGTTCGATGGCCATCGGTTGTGATTGAACTGGGAAGCGGCTCCGGACGGAAGGTCGGACGGCTGCTCTCCGCCATTCGCGCGCGGGCGCCAGCGCTGCGATACTTCCCGGTCGATGTGAGCGAGTCGGCGCTGATCCGATGTGAACGGGAGTTAGGCGCACTTTGCAGCGTCACGCCGCTGCGCCGCCCGTTTCTGGAAGGCGTTCGGGAGGCGCTGGCCCGCCGCAGACCCGGTCAGCGCGTGCTGGCGCTGCTGGTGGGAAGTACAATCGGAAACTTCGATCCACAGGAGGCCGGCGCGCTGCTTACGGCGCTGCGCAACGAACTCGAGCCGGGCGACCATTTGCTGCTCGGCGCTGATCTGGTTAAGGATGTCGATCGGCTTCTGCTTGCGTACGACGATCCCGCCGGCGTCACAGCGGCGTTCAACAGGAACCTGTTATGCCGTATGAACCGCGAACTCGGCGCGAATTTCAATCTATCGCGATGGAAGCACACGGTCCGCTACTGCTCGCCGGAGCGGCGCGTTGAAATGCACCTCAAGTCGCTGGCAGATCAACGTGTTTTCATTCCCGGCGCGGCGTGCACGCTGGACTTTCGGCGCGGAGAGACGATCTGGACGGAATCTTCGCACAAGTACACTGTAGAGCGGCTGGATGCGCTGGCTGCGTCCTCAGGATTTACGCCGGTCCAACGCTGGATGGATGTGGAATGGCCATTTGCCGAATGTATCTGGAGAGCGTAACGATTCCCGGCTGGGTTAGAATAGTGGAGAGTTGGCGGGCGGGAGTAACTCAATGGTAGAGTCACAGCCTTCCAAGCTGTTGGTTGCGGGTTCGATTCCCGTCTCCCGCTCCATCGAATTCGGTTCACGGACTTCCGGCGATCAGTTTCCCACGTATCGCGCGTAAATACTCCGCGCCACTCCAATGTCCGTCGTGCCCTTGATAATCGCGCGCCCGTCGGGGAAAACGGTCAACTCGTAGGGGTCGATGTTCGCGCGCAGAGCAAACTCATTCCATCTCACGCCGGCGAGCGGCTCCAGCCGCGCCGCGAGTTCCGCCAGATTCACGGGTCGAAAGCAGTCGTGGACTTGAACCGCGTTCCGGCCGCACAAGCTGATGGGCGCGCGATGGCGGCCTTCAAGATAATCAAAGCGCTTGAGAGCGCAGGCTGGGCAGACGGGGTCGCGCTCAAATGGGCCGGCGCGGCGGATCTCCCCGGTCCAGACGTCAAGCGTGGTGACGGCGCGCGACGTCTCGGCCGCATGGCCCGACAGAATTTTCAGCGCCGCGGCGACCTGCAGCGCTCCGACGGCGAGCGTCACCGGGCTTAGCACGCCGGCGGTCTCGCAAGTCGGCTGCGCGCCGGCCGGCGGCTCGGGATACACGCAGCGGAGGCACGCCGAGTCGCCCGGAAACACCGGCATGACCAGCCCGTAGCTGCCGACGGCTGCGCCATAGATCCACGGAACGCGGCGATTCACGGCAAAATCATTAATAAGGTACCGTGTTTCGAAGTTGTCTGAACCATCGAGAATGAGGTCCACGCCGCCAAGGAGATCATCCGCATTCGAAGGAACCAGGTCTGCAATCACGGCGTCAATTTCAATGCTCGGGTTGATTTCGCTGAGGCGCCGTTTGGCCGCGACCGCCTTGGGCATGCTGGAAAGGGCATCGGACTCGTCGAACAGGAACTGGCGCTGAAGGTTGCTGAGCTCGACATAATCGCGATCGATCAGACGAAGGAAGCCGATCCCGGCGCGCGCGAGGGCTTCGGCCTGCACGCCGCCCAGCGCGCCGCAGCCGACAATGGCTGCCCGAGAGGCAAGGATGCGCCGCTGACCGTGCTCGCCGATGCCTGCGAACCGCTGCTGGCGCGAATAGCGGTCGTTTTGCCGCGGGTCCATACAACCGCATGGTAGCAGGCAGAACGTTATGCGGCGGACGACCTGCGGCGGCGCGCGAGGCCGCAGCCCGAGGCTCCGCCCGGGGCTTTAGTATTGTGAAAGCTGTGCGTGCCGCAGGCGCCCGGCTGGCGATCGCGTTCATCGCATTGACGATGCTGATGCCCGCCGACAACTACGAGGGCCGGCGCATCTCGCTTATCCAGTTCGATCCCCCGGGACAGCCGCTCCCCCCGGCCGAGCTCAATAGCCTGCTTCCATTCAAAGTTGGCGATGCGCTCCGTATGGCGGATGTGAGCGCCGCGATCCAGCGGCTGTATGCAACCGGCCGGTATGCGGACGTTGCGGTAGACGCGAGCCCCGCAGGCGATGGCGTTGCGTTGCGCTTTATCACGCAACCCAACTATTTCATCGGCGGCGTCACCGTCGAGGGCGCGCCGGATCCTCCCAACGCAGGGCAGCTCGTTACGGCTGCCAAGCTCCCGCTCGGCGGCGAGTTTTCCGACAATGACCTGCGGCAGGCGATTGAAAACATGCAGAACAGGCTGCGCGAGAACGGCTTCTTTCGCGCTGAAATCAGCGACCGCGTGGCGCGCGACACGACCTTCGATCAGGCGCTGATCCATTTTGCCGTACAGCCCGGGCGCCGCGCCCGGTTCGGCGGCGTCGCCATAGAAGGGCGCCCGGAGGCCCCCGCTTCGGCATTGATCCGAGCCAGCGGGTGGCGCCGGTTTCTGGGTCTCGGCTGGCAACCCGTTACGGAAAACCGCGTTCAGAACGGGCTGGAAAAAATCCGCGCTTATTACCAGAAGCACGACCGCCTGATGGCGCGCGTGACGATCAGCCGGATGGCGTACAACGAGGCAACGAATCGTGTAACGCCCACGCTGCTTGTCGAAGCCGGACCGGTCGTTACAGTGCGGACGCGCGGCGCCCGCGTCTCGCGCGGCAAGCTCAAACAGCTATTGCCGATCTACCAGGAGCATTCCGTTGACCGCAGTCTGCTGGTGGAAGGACAACGCAACCTCACCGAGTATTTCCAATCCCAGGGCTACTTCGATACAGAGGTCGATGTCCAGGACCTGCCTGTCGAAAGCAATCGCGAAATCATCGAATACACGATCGAACGCGATGGCAGGCACAAGCTCGCCGAGCTGACGATCAGCGGCAACCGCTATTTTGACGACAAGACCATCCGGGAGCGTATGTACATCGCGCCAGCCAGTTTCGTGCGCTTCCGCTATGGCCGCTACAGCCGGCGTTATCTGGACAAAGACGTCGACGCCATCAAGGATCTGTATCGCTCGAACGGCTTTCGCGACGTCCAGATAAAAACGGAGGTGATTGACAACTATCGCGGCAGGAAAGGCGAGATCGCGGTAAAGATTTACATCGATGAGGGACCGCAGTGGCTGGTGAACCAGGTTGAACTGGCGGGCGTTGCGGAATCGGACCGGGCGCGTCTCATGGAGGTCATCCGCTCCGTTCCCGGGCAGCCGTACAGCGAGTTTAATGTTGCCGCGGATCGCGATAACATTCTGAGCTACTTTTTTAACAACGGTTACCCCAGCGCGTCGCTCGATTGGTCGCAGGCGCCTGCCGCAGCGCCGTACAGAATGAATTTGACGTTTACGATTACGCCCGGCGAGCGGCGCTTTGTGCGCGATGTCGTAATTAATGGCCTGAAGCACACGAATCCGGCTCTCGTGTCCGAGCGGATCGATTTCGGTCCGGGAGACCCGCTGTCGCAGGCGCAGATCGCGGACGCGCAACGCCGGCTGTACGATCTCGGAGTGTTCGCCAAGGTGCAGACCGCGATCCAGAATCCTGACGGCCAGGAGCAGGCCAAGCGAGTTCTATACGATATTGAAGAGGCGCGGCGCTGGTCGACAAACGTCGGATTCGGCGCAGAACTAGGCCGGATCGGCGGCAGCTTGTACAGTTTCGACGCGCCTGCCGGCGCCGCGGGGTTTGCCCCACGCATCTCAGGCGGCGTCTCCCGATTGAATTTTTTGGGACTGGGGCATACGCTCAGCCTGCAAACCCGGTGGTCGACGCTCCAGCAGCGCGCGCTGTTTTCCTACTTCGCGCCCCAGTTCCAAGGTCATGAGCGCCTGAATCTGACATTTACGGCGCTCTACGACAACTCCCGCGATGTGCGCACCTTCGCGGCGCGCCGGCTGGAAGGATCCGTGCAGCTCAGCCAGCGGCTCTCGCGCGCGAACACGATTCAATACCGCTTCACCTACCGCGACGTGTTCGTGGATCCGAACTCGCTGAAAATCACGGCGCAGCTTATCCCGATCCTCTCCCAGTCGGTGCGCGTGGGGCTTCTCTCGACGGCTTTCATCCAGGATCGCCGCGATGATCCCACCAACGCGCATAAGGGCGTCTACAACACTGTAGACCTCGCTTACGCAGCAAGGCCGTTCGGCTCCGAGACGTCATTTGGCCGTCTTATGCTCCGCGACGCCACCTATCACCCCATCACGCGGGATCTGACCTTTGCGCGCAGCACAATCTTCGGGTGGATTGATCGCACGGGCGGGCTGCCCGATATTCCGCTGCCTGAGCGCATTTTCTCGGGCGGCTCCTCATCGCACCGCGGCTTTCCGGACAATCAGGCTGGTCCGCGCGATCTGGTTACTGGATTTCCGCTCGGCGGCACGGCGCTGCTGATGAATTCTTTTGAACTCCGCTTTCCGCTGATCGGAGACAATGTCGCCGGAGTGCTGTTCCATGACGCCGGAAATGTGTATTCCAGCCTCCGCAATATCAGCTTCCGCTATCACCAGCGCGATATACAGGATTTCGACTACATGGTGCAGGCCTTCGGCTTTGGGATCCGATACCGGACGCCCATCGGCCCCATCCGCGTGGACCTGGCGCTAGCGCCGAACTCGCCGCGGTTTGTCGGTTTTGTCGGGAATCAACAGACGCTGTTGACCTGCTCGGCGCCCGGCAGCGCCACGCGCTGCGAGTCCAGCCCGCAGCGCATCAACATCTTTCAATTCCACTTTTCGCTGGGCCAGGCGTTTTGATGAACCGGCGGCGCTTTGCGGCGAAACATCGAGTGATGTTGAAACGGCGTGGGCCGCGGGTTCGGGTTCCCCGGATAAGGCGAAACGCGGCGCTGCTGTCTCTGGTTACAGCTGCGGCGTTGAGCTGTGCGGGAGAGATTATTGACCGCATTGCGGCGACAATCGGTCAGCAAGTGATTACGGATCGGCAGGTCATCGAACAGACGCGATTGACGGCGGCGATCGAGGGAATCCCGGTTGATCTTTCTGCCGAGAACAAGCGCAAGGTGCTCGACCGCATGATCGAACAAGCGCTCGTGCGCAGAGAAATCGAATTCACAAAATTTCCGAGCGCTGCGGCGTCTGAAACCGCGCCGCTGCTGAAGCAGATCAAGGAGCGGTACTCGAATGATGAGGCTTTCCGTCGCGCTCTGGCCGAATACGGAGTCTCTGAGCAGGCCCTGGAGCAGTATCTCGTCTGGCAGGTGACATTTCTGCGCTTTGTAGAGTATCGCTTCCAGCCGTCTGTTCAGATCACGGAGACGGAGATTCAGCAGGAATATCGGAGGCAGAGGGCCGCGATGATTGCCAACCATCAGAGTCCGCCGACCCTTGATCAAATGCGCCCACAATTGGAGAGGGTCATCCGGCAGCGGCTTACCGACGCTGCTCTGGACCGGTGGCTGGGCGAAATGAGGACGCAGTACGAGATCCTCTATTACGACGGATACAAGTTGTGACGCGACGAATACGGGTTGCGCTCTATACGGCCGGCGGATTGCTGGCGGCGGGGTTGCTCGCCGCCATTGCCGCCATCCTGATTCTTCGCAGCGCGTGGTTCCATGAGCGGATCCGCGAGCGAATCATCACCGAGCTGGAGCGATCGAGCGGCGGACGAGCCGAGATCGGCGCTTTCCAGTTCGATTGGAAAAGCCGTACTGTGCGCGTGCGGAATGTGGTCCTGCACGGAACCGAGACGTCAGCCGAGCCGCCGCTGTTCCGCGCCGACGAAATTCGCATCGGACTGAACATCGTATCCGCGCTGAAGCGCGCCGTGGATATCGCTTTGTTAAGCGTCGATCGGCCGGTGGTGCATGTCATCGTTTATCCGGATGGCGCCACGAACCTGCCGGGGCCTGCGCCGGGCGGAAGCCTGATCGAGCGGGTGATGGATCTGCGCATTGGCCATTTTGAACTGTGCAACGGGACCGGCGAAGTAAATGAACGCCGGTTTCCATTCGATATCCGGGGCGATCACCTGGCGGCTGCGTTCGATTTCGAACAGGCCCGGCGCCGTTACGCCGGGCGCGTCTCCGCGCGTCACATATCGATCAGCTCGCCGGTGATCACACCCGCCGCTGGGATGGACGTGGATGCGGATCTGGCCATTGAACGCGACCGGATTCAGATTGCGCGGGCCCGGCTTGGGGCGGGGCAATCCTGGATGGAACTGGCGGGAACAATCCGCAACCTCGCGGCGCCGCAAGGCGAATTGAACGCAAAGGCCGCGCTGTCGCTTGCAGAGACCGGCCGCTATCTTGCGCTTCCCGTCGATCGCCAGGGCCACGCGGAATTTCAGGGCAGAATTGCGTTTTCGATCGGCGGAGCGCGGCGCTTGGGCGCCCTCGATGGCGCGCATATCCGCTATGACGTTGAGGGCCGTGTGGAGGCGCAGGATGTGGCATGGCGGTCGCGCGATGTGCGTGTGGCCGGGATCGCGATCGGCGCGCGTGTCCGTCTCACGCCTGATGCGCTTGAGGCGCCCGAATTTACGGCGCGCGCTTTTGGCGGCGTGTTGCAGGGCCGCGCACGGCTCGAGCAGTGGGTCCGCTTCCACATCAGCGCCGCGGCCCGCAATCTTTCGCTCGAGCAACTGAGCCGGTTACAGCGTGTGAAGCTGCCGCCGTGGAGCGGAGTTGCGTCGGGGGCGGTCGATCTGGAGGGCGTGCTTCATCAGGGGCAGGCCGAGGTGCTGAGCGCGCGAACAAAGCTGCGAATCGAGCCGGGCGCTGGTTTGAACCCGGTGAAAGGAGTGGTCGATGTCGCCTACGATGGCCGCGCCCGTACCATTGACGTCGCCAGTTCGGCGTTGGAGACGAAGGCGACGCGAGCCGAAGTCTCCGGCGTAATCGGGCGTACGCTGCGCGTCTCCATCGAGACCAGCGACCTTGACGACCTCGCTCCGGCGCTTACGGTTTTAAATGGCGGCGGCTCGGAACAAGCGCCGGCGCGACTGCTCGCCGGCGTCGCGCGCATCAGCGGCGAGATCAGCGGGTCGCTCGACGACCCGCGATTTTCAGGCCGGATCGACCTTCCGTCATTTACCTTGGAAGGGCATCAATTCGATGGACTCACAGCCCTGGTGGATGCAACTCGAATGCACGTTGCCGCCCGAAGTTTCGAGCTCAAGCGGGGTGGAATGCGCATCACCGGATCGGGCTCAGCCGCATTGCGCAACTGGCGACCCGCGGAGACCGGCCCCCTCTCCGCGTCCCTTTCCGTCGCCAATGCAGACGTCGGAGAGCTAATGCGGCAGTCAGGCTGGCAGTTCCCGTTCGCCGGCAGGGCGTTTGCCGCCGTGGCGCTGCGCGGGACATATGAATCTCCACAAGGCGAAGTCACCGTGCGAGTGGAGCAGCCGTCGGCCTGGGGCGAGCAATTCGATGAGTTGCAAGTTGCGGCAAAAGTGTCCGGCAATGCGGTCGAGGTTTTGCGCGCCGATCTTCGCGCTGGAGACATGCATGTTCAGGGGCGCGCTACGTACCGACGCTCCGGAGCGCGGTGGGATCGTGGAAGCGCGCAGTTCCAGGTTGCCTCGAAGGGCGTTTTGCTCGATCGGATCACGAGCGTTCGGATGCCGGACGATCGCTTGGGCGGACGCGTCAGCATAGACGCGTCCGGGACCGCCGAGATCAGCAAGAACCAGTTTGAAATTACGTCGCTCAGCGGCGAGGCCTTGGCGCGAGGCTTGTCTCTGAATGGCGCTCCGCTCGGCGGCGGCAAGATCACTGCGCGAATGCGGGGCGGCGAAGTCGATGTGCAGCTTGCGGGGGATCTGCGGGGGGCGCAGATCCGAGGGTCTGGCGCCTGGCGGCTTTCCGGCGATTATCCGGGGCGAGCGGAAATCCTGTTCTCGCCCGTGGCCTTGAGTGCGGTGCGCGATATCGTGTGGCCCAACCAGGCGAAAGCAGCGCCGCCCTTGGCCGGCGCCGTCGACGGCGCCGTCACGATATCGGCGCCGCTGCGAAGATTGAACGCGGCGGCGGCGGCGGTTTCGCTGAACCATGTGGAGATCGGCGCCGCGCCAGGACAGCGGGTCCGTACCAACGTGCGCGCGGCGGAAATGACGGTGCGCAATCTGGAGCCGGTCCGATTTGCGATCACGCGGACCGGAGTGACGATCCAGAGCGCAAAATTCGCGGCAACGGACACCCATATCGAGGCGGCAGGCCGCATCGCGTTCGACCAACAATCGCCTTGGGATGTGACCATCCGCGGCGGAGTGAACATGGCGATCTTCCAGCTTTTTAGCTCCGACATTCTCGCGCAGGGCAACGCGGTTCTCGACGCCGCGATTCGCGGGCCGCTGCGCGACCCCCAAATTCAGGGGCGTTTGGACGTCAGAAACGCCTCGCTGAACCTTGCCGGGCTTCCAACCGGAGTGGATAACGCAAATGGCACGGTTCTGTTCGATCGCAACCGGGCTACCATCCAGCGGTTGACCGCGGAAATCGGCGGCGGGCGCATTGCGTTCGGCGGATTCGTGGGGTTCGGCGGCGGAGTGCTGCTGTATCGCGTGCAAGCCACCGCCGATCATGTCCGCCTTCGAAGTCCGAATGGCGCGACGGGCACGTTCAACGCGGCGTTGAATCTGACCGGCAGCTCTCAGAATGCGCTGGTCTCGGGCAGCGTCACTGTGCTCAAGGCGGGCTTCGCGCCGCAAACAGATCTGGGAGGACTGCTGGCCGCAAGCGCGCAGCCGGCGACTGCGCCGGCAGCGCCCAGCGAATATCTCCGCACCATCAATTTCGATGTCCGGATCGAAAGCGGCCCCAGCCTGGAGTTCGAAACCGCTCTGACGCACAACATCGAGGCCGAGGCGGAACTGCGCCTTCGAGGAACCGCGGCGCGCCCGGCGCTGCTCGGCGATATCTCCCTCACCGGCGGGAACATCATCATCTTTGGCAGCACGTACGAAATCAATCGCGGCGACATTCGGTTTCTCAATCCAACGCGTATTGAGCCTACTGTGGACATCGATCTCGAAACCAAGGCGCGGGGGATCACCGTCGGCCTGAATTTCACGGGCACGCTGAACAAGCTGAATGTGACCTACCGCTCGGACCCGCCGCTCCAGACCAGCGACATCATCGCTTTGCTTGCGGTGGGACGCGATCCGATGACCAGCGCGGGACTTGCGAATACTCAGGCGACATACCAGTCGAACGTGCTTTCGCCCAGCCCGAACACCATCACGCAGGCAATCTCAGCGCCCACTTCAAGCCGCCTGCAACGGTTCTTCGGCGTCAGCCGCATCAAGATCGATCCGCAGATGTTGGGAGTGGAGAACACGCCGCAAGCGCGCTTGACTATGGAACAGCAGGTCTCGCGCGACGTGACGGTCACGTATGTAACGACGCTGTCTTTGACGCAGGAGCAGATTTTCCGAGTGCAATGGGATCTGAATAAGGAGTGGTCCGCCGTGGCGACGCGCGAAGAGAACGGCGTGTTCGGCATCGATTTCGTGTACAAAAAGCGATTCAAATAGCGGCCTGCGCCCGAATACGAATAATGATTTCATGCGACTGCGAAAAGCCCAGGGAAAACTGAAAGTTGAGCACAGCATAATCGACGGCCTGCGGGAGCGCTTGGAACGGCTGCTCGCCGATAATCCCGAGATCCGGTCCGTGATTCCTGGCGTGATCCGCCCTGTGCGCGACGCAAGGGGCGCGGTTCGCGTCCATGTGACTGTGCCGACCAGGAATGGTTGGAAGGCGATTGCGCTCAGCGCCGGCGCGCGGCAGGAGCTGTTCATCAGCACATCGCTCGATAAAGCGGACCTGGAGAGGGCGATCGAACGCGCTCTCTCTTGAGCTGTCGCTGGACAAGTGCGCGCTTTTCAACTCCTGCGCGCCGCAGGCGATTTCAATCTGTGCTCGCCTACAAAGATCCCCTCGGCGTGACAGCCCCGCGGATCAAAGTGCAGGTAAAGCACCGACGTCAAAAATTAGCCGTCAGGAAGCTCCGAGAACTCGAGGCGCTGCTCCGCGAAGAAGGCGATATCGGGTTGATCGTTTCTTCCGGCTGCACGCTCAAACGGCCGTGCGGCGGATTGATTGGCCTAGCGAAACCCGGAAAATCACCAACTCGGGAGGGCTGGAGAACTGTTCGTACTCGCGCTCGAAAGGAAAAGGCTCCAGCAGATTGGCAGATCCGATTTGGCTGAACGCGTCGTACAGGTGTCCGAGCGGGGATGGCCTTGGGTACGATATCCAATCCTTTGACGAGACCGGGAACGAGATTTTCATCGAGGTGAAAACGACGAGCGCCGGCAAGAATAGGGCATTTCCGGTGAGCCGAGCCGAACTAACTGCACAGTCCGCAGTGCTGGCTCTACTGCGTATTTAACTGGGGGAATCGGCATTTTCGAAACCAAACACTATGTCGCGTTCCACCACCTATCTGGCCTGATTACTGAACACCCCTACTATGACGCAAGCGATTTCTCAATTGAGCGGATCATCGGATCGACGGCAACCGTAATTACGGAACGCGGAACGATTCGCTAGATGTCGTTTCCGACATCGCGCCGCTCCGAACACTTGGCGCCGGCATCGTACGCGCGCCGGCCGCCCGATCTTCTCGGCAAGGTTGGAACACGGGAGGGAGTTGGAACGGATCAAAACGGGACCGCGCCGCCGTGGCCGACAGGAAAATGACGCGTCAGACGACTCGAAACAACTCTCGGCGACCCGTATTCCAAAGCTCGGTGTAGCCCTTGGCTTTCTCGCGAACTTTCGGGTCCGATGAGTACCGCTTGAGAAGCTCTTCGAATTCAGACGCCGATTCGACCTCGTGCTCCATAACCACGTGATTGAAGTCGCCAGTCAGATCCGTAAGAACGCGAGCATTCCGGAGATTCCCTGCAGTGGCAATTTCTTTCAGGTGAGCTGCCAGCTTGCCTGCCTGCCCCGGCTTGGCGATGAAAGTGTTGCGGACTACGATCATGCGTCAGATCTCCTCTCGGAACAAATGGTATCTCAATATCCGGCTGACGGCAGATCAGAGAGTTTGAGTGGACCGGCAAGCAATGTTGTGATTTCTCTTGCTTGAAGCCGACATTCGGAACAGGAATAGAACACCTGAGCTCAGTGGCGAATCTTCAATAACTGCCTTTGTTTTCATGGTGAGCCGGGCGGGGGTCGAACCCGCGACCCTCTGATTAAAAGTCAGATGCTCTACCGCTGAGCTACCGGCCCGAAATTCAGGAGACGAGAGCGCTAAGAGTGCGGGGCTCTCTTGAGAATAACATGCAGCGATGTTCCCCGTCTCGAGACGTTGACGTCCTGCCTCCGGTCCTACGCGGGAGCTGGAGAGCGGCCGGCGCGCCGGCAAAGATCCATAAGCTCATGCGCCAGCGCGACGGTATCCTCCCAGTTCATCGGTTTCGTGCGGTACAACTCAACGCCGAGCTTTTTAACCTCGAGCTCCTCCCAAGGAGAAGCCATGCTGGTGACCACCGCAACGGCGACGTGAGCCAGTTCCGGATCGGACTTGATGGCCCGCAGAATGACCGCGCCGTCGTACCGCGGAAGGTGCAAATCGAGAATGAACAAGCAGGGCTCAGGCCTGCAGCCGTAGTCACGGATAAATCGCAAAGCGCGTTCTCCGTCGGGCAAGACCTCTAACGTATACGGTTCACCGCATTCGTCGAGCGCTCGGCGAAGGAGCTGCGTGTCAGCCGGATTGTCCTCGATCATGATGATTCGATGCGGATTCATGATTTGTCGCGCTGCCTTTCTATTTTTCTTTAATCTGCGATTTGAGCGCCGCTATTCCAAAAAGCCACGCTGCGAAGCTCAGGGACAGAGGTTTGGGGATAACACCGCGCACGGCTCCGGGAAAGGGCTTCTAGGATGTACGCGCAAGACCGAGGACCACGATAATCCTGCTCTCGTGAACACCGGCCGGCGCAATCCACAGTTTTCTATCGTACGACAACTTTTCTGTTCTTGCCCTGCGAGAACGCGCATCGGAAGCGGCGGCAGGGCGCGTCTCCGCCTGCGCCATTGCGCGTCCCTGAGCTCGGATTTCAGCGCGGATCTAGGCCGGCAATCAGTGGACCGTCCGCGTTTTTCGGTTCATGTAATCCATGAGCAGATACTGGCCGAGCGTGTAGGGCGTCGTGAAATATGCCTTTCCACGGCACAGTTCCGTAACTTTCTGGACGAAATTCACCAGGCCGTAATCGCTTGCGAGCATGAAGGTGTTGATGAGAATTCCCTGGCGTTTGCAACGGCTGACCTCTTCGAGCGTCCGGCTGATCACCAGCGGATCCAGGCCGAACGCATTGCGGTACATGCGGCCGTCCTCGAGCGTGAGCGCCGACGGCTTTCCGTCGGTGATCATGACAATCTGCTTCATGTCCTTTTTTTCCTGGCTGAGCAGCCGCTGCGCGAGGATCAGACCGTCCCGCGTGTTGGTGTAGTAGGGGCCCACCTGAACCCGAGCGAGCTCGGATAACCTCAATTCCTCGGCGGAGTCGTGAAACAGCACGCAGCGGAGCGAGTCGCCCGGATATTGCGTGCGGATCAGGTGCGCGAGCGCCAGCGCGACCTTCTTTGCCGGCGTGAACCGGTCCTCGCCATACAGGATCATGCTGTGGCTGCAATCGAGCATCAGGACGGTCGCGCAGGAGCTCTGATATTCAGACTGGTGGACGTGCAGGTCGGCGTACTCGAGGTTGAGCGGCACGCGCAGGCCGTCGCGCCGGATGGCGGAAAACAGGGTTTCGCTGATGTCCAGGTTCAACGTGTCGCCGAACTCGTATGGCTTCGATGATCCGCTGGCTTCCACCCCGGTAGCCAGATCGCGCGTATCATGCGCGCCGAAACTCGACTTGCCGAGCGACCCGAGCAGATCCTTGAGCGCCTTGAATCCCAGAAAGTCGATCGATTTGTCCGTCACCTCGACTTTGATCTTGCGATCCAGGTTGCCTAAGCCCCCTTTCGGCGCGCCGCTTTCCCGCTCCTCATCGCCCGTCGTGGTGAGGTAGCCTTCATCGGCGAGCTTTTGCGCCAGCCGCTCGAGCAGACGGTCCAGATCCTCAGCCGGCATGCTTTCAAGCATCTGTTGCATCCGCTCAGCTTGTTCGGATTCAAACAGTTCGCCGCGCTCGAGCGCTTGCTGAATGGCATTCTTGAGATCCTCGAGCGTGTGCTGGTTCCACTCGGAAAACCGCAGGTAGAGGTTTTGGAACCCGCTTTCGAGAAAGAAGTCGGCCAGAGCCCGGAGCAGGTCTTCGGCGGAAATGCCGAAGTCGTCTCCGGTGAAGCGGGAGTACTTTATCTTCATCGAACGCCCCTTCCGAGGCCGCGTCGTTCACGGCCGCGGTTCAGTTGAACTGACGTTTGGGGCGGGATCGCGTTTCATCCGGCGGCTCCCGCCTCCTTTCTTCGGCCGCAAACCCGCGTTCTTCGCTGCGGCTGATCCGGCGATGCGCGTACAGTCCCTCCAGAATGAATTCCGCGGCTGAGGCGAGCACGGCGTCCGGCTCGCCGAGCTTCAAACCGAGCGCCCCCACTTTTTCCATCAAGCCCTGGATCGCGCTGAGCTGGCGCACCATCGCTGCGGCGGGAAGGGCTTCATCCAGTTTCATGGTGCCGCCGATCTCGAACCACTGCACAATCGGAGCAACGTTTACGCCGTCGAAATAGTTCGTGTACACCTTGCCGACCGCCTGCCGGATCAGCTCTCTCGCCACCGTCTCGCCGCCCTTGAGCTCGCCCTCGTACTCAAGCTCCAGCTTTCCGGTGATTGACGGCAGGGCCGCGTAGATATCGAGCACGCGGGGTGCAGCGAGATGATCCCTGGCGCGAAGCGCGCGCCGCTCGGCGTTCGACACAACGTTCTCAAGCACCGAAATCGGAAGCCGCTGGCTGACGCCGGACCGCTTGTCGATCTTCTTATCCTCGCGCGCCAGGAACGCTATCTGCTCGATAATCTCGCGAATATAACCCGGGATCTGGATCTGCACCGGAGACTGCCGCTCGGTCCACGATTCCTGAGTCGTGATCGCCATCGCCTGTTCGAGCGTCGGCGGGTAGTGCGTCCGGATTTCGCTCCCGATGCGGTCCTTTAAGGGGGTGATAATTTTGCCCCGAGCCGTATAGTCTTCCGGATTCGCGGTGAAGACCAGCAGCAGATCCAGCGGCAAACGGACGGGATAGCCTTTGATCTGGACGTCGCCTTCCTGCATGATGTTGAACAACCCGACTTGAATCTTGCCCGCGAGGTCGGGCAGCTCGTTAATGGCGAAGATACCGCGATTGGCGCGCGGCAGCAGACCGTAGTGGACCGTCAGCTCGTCGGAGATATTGTGCCCGGAGCGTGCAGCTTTGATGGGATCGATGTCGCCAATCATGTCGGCGATGGTCACATCCGGCGTCGCAAGCTTTTCGACGTAACGTTGCTCGCGCGACAGGAATGCGACCGGCGTATCATCGCCCATCTCATCGAGCAGGTTGCAGCAGCGGCGGCAAATCGGCCGGTAGGGGTTATCGCGGATTTCGCAGCCGGCGATGTAGGGAGTCCACTCGTCGAGCAGAGTCGTCAGCATGCGGATAATCCGGGTCTTCGCCTGGCCGCGAAGCCCGAGAAGTATAAAGTTATGTTTCGAAAGTATCGCGTTGACAATTTGCGGGATGACGGTATCGTCGTAGCCCAGCACGGTCGGGAATAGCGTCTCACCGCGTTGTATTTTGCAGATCAGGTTGTTCCTGACCTCGTCTTTTACGCTGCGGCCGGCGATGCGGTCTTCGGAATAGCGGCTCGTGCGCAGTGCGCCGAGCGTTTGTGGGAAACCCGGGGTAGGCGCGAACATACAAGTGGCCAAAACCTGACCGAATTGTAACAGAGGCGACGGAAGGCGGTGGTGATACGGTGCAGGAGCGCGCCGCGCTCGATCCGCCAGCGCGGCCGGCTTCCTCGCAGGACCAAGCGATGCCGCCGCGAACCGCTGCTTTACCCGCCACAGCCGCCTACGGTCGTCGCCTGACAATGGCGTCCGCCGCCCGCCCTCGGCGCAAATAGTTCTGCTGCCGGGACTGCTACAATCGGAGTTCCACCACGATGGACGATCTCAAAAAACTGATCCGCGAGATCCCTGACTTTCCCAAACCGGGCATTTTGTTTTACGACATCACGACGCTTCTCAAGGACAGAACCGGTCTTCATCGCGTGATCGACGCGCTGGGGGCGCACTACGCCGGTTCGGGCGCCGACCTGGTGCTGGGCATTGAAGCCCGCGGCTTCATCTTCGCGCCGGCGCTGGCGTACGCCTTGAACGCGGGGTTCGTTCCGGTTCGCAAGCCCAAGAAGCTTCCGGCGCCTTGCGAACGCGTCGAATATGCTCTCGAATATGGAACCGACAGCCTGGAGGTGCATAAGGACGCGATTCAGCCGGGACAGAAAGTTCTGATCGTGGACGATGTACTGGCGACGGGCGGCACCGCGGCGGCGACGGCGCGGCTGGTGGAAAAGTTGGGTGGAAAAGTCGCTGGGCTGGGATTTGTCCTCGAGCTCGATTTTCTCCGCGGCCGTGAGAAGCTCAACAGCTACGATATTTACTCGCTGCTCCACTACTGAGGCGAAATGCAGCCCCGCCGCGCGGCCCTCCGGTCGTTCGCCAAAATCAATCTTGATCTGCGGGTCTTGCGCCGGCGGGCCGACGGTTACCACGAGTTGCGCACGGTCTTCCAGAGCATTTCGCTGGCCGATGCGATCGAACTTGAATACACGCCTGGCCGGCGCACCAGCATTACCCTCCAAGCCAACGTGGAGATCCCGGACAACCTGGTAATCCGCGCGGCGCGGGCGCTTTGCGACGCCGCTCACATAACCGGGACCATCCGCTTCTATGTAGAAAAGCGGATTCCGATGGGCGCGGGACTGGGCGGCGGATCCAGCAATGCTGCCGCCGTCCTGCTGGCGTTGCCCGCGTTGGCCGGCAAGAGGCTTGACCCCGCCCGTTTGAGCCGCATCGCGGCGGAGCTCGGCAGCGATGTACCGTTCTTCTTACACGGCGGGACTGCCCTCGGGATCGGACGAGGCGCCGAAGTCTATCCCGTACCCGATGTCCCGCCCCTGCGTGGAGTCATTGTATGTCCACCGGTGCATGTTTCCACCCCGGACGCATACCGCGGACTCGGCCGAGCGTTGACAAGCGAGGTCAACGATTTCGATACTGATAGCTTCCAGTCCTTCGTATGGTCTTTGGGGGAAACGTGTCGCGGGACGGACTGGCGATCCGTGGCGGTAAACGACTTCGAGGCGAGCGTTTTCCGTCAATATTCCGGACTCCTGGAGATTAAGAAAAGGCTGGCGCGTTCCGGCGCGAGCCCGGCTATGATGAGCGGCAGCGGCGCAGCGCTTTTCGGCCTCTTTGAATCATCGGAGGCGGCCGCGCGCGCGGCGCGGGTTTTTAAGAATGACATATCGAGGTCGGCGAATCGCGTATTTGAGATCTCACTGATCAACCGTCGCCGTTACCGGGCCGCGTGGCTCGGGCAACTGAAAGATCACGTCCTGGCAAACGTATGGCCGCCACAAAGCCGGTACTCAAAACCATGAGGTTCGAGCGACTCAAGATATTTTCGGGAAACGCAAATCCCGAGCTGGCCCGGGAGATTACAGCCGCGCTGGGCTGCATGCTGGGCGCCGCAACTGTGAAAACGTTCTCCGACGGCGAGATTCACGTTCAGATCCAGGAAAATGTCCGCGGGGCCGACGTTTTCGTGATTCAGCCGACCTGTGCGCCGGTAGATCACAATCTCATGGAGCTGTTCCTGATGATTGACGCGCTCAAAAGGGCCTCTGCACAGCGCATCACGCCAGTGTTACCCTATTATGGGTATGCGCGGCAGGACCGGAAAGACCGGCCGCGGATGCCGATCTCGGCCAAGCTGGTCGCGAGTCTGCTTGAGCGCGCGGGCGCCAACCGAATTCTGGCGCTCGATTTGCACGCCGCCCAGATCCAGGGCTTTTTTGACGTCCCGGTAGATCATCTGTTTGCTGCGCCGGTCCTGATCGAACACTTCTATGAGTTGAAGGGTCGGGACCTGACGGTTGTATCGCCGGACGCGGGGGGCGTGGAGCGGGCGCGGGCCTTCGCCAAGAGGCTGGATGCTCCGCTGGCGATCATCGACAAGCGGCGGACCGACGTGAATGTGGCGGAAGTAATGCACATCGTCGGCGAGGTCGAGGGCAGGCATTGCTTGATTGTTGACGATTTGATCGACACGGCGGGAACCCTGGTGAAGGGCGCTGAGGCGCTGCTGGCGCAAGGGGCAAAGAGCGTCCGGGCCTGCGCCACGCACCCGGTGCTGTCGGGTCCGGCGATCGAGCGCATAGAGAATTCCCAGATCGAGGAGGTGGTGGTGACCAACTCGATCCCGTTACAGGACGGCGCCCGGGCAAGCGACCGCATCAAGGTCATGTCTGTCGCGCCGCTGCTTGCGCAGGCCATCCAGTCGATTCACGAAGATGGCAGCGTGAGCACGTTGTTTGTGTAGGAGCCGGTCGTAGCCGGCTGGTTGCGAATCACCGGTTGTGAGAGTTCGAGATGAAGACAGATATTACGATTGCGGCGGAGCGGCGCGATAGTCGCGGAAAAAATGAGGCGCGCCGGCTGCGCGCTCGCGGGCTGGCGCCTGCGGTTGTCTACGGGGCGGGGAAAGAGCCGATTGCGGTCTCGGTCAACCCGGTCGAGGTGTCGCGCATTCTGCGCAGCAGCACCGGTCATAACACGATTTTCAACATCCACGTGAAGGGCGTCGAAACCACTCCGGCGATGATCGTCGAGTGGCAGCACGATCCGATCAAGTCGCGGCTCCTGCACATCGATCTGAAGCGCATCGATCTGACCAAGCGCCTGACGGTGAAGGTGCCGGTGCACGTAACCGGCGATCCGGCGGGCGTCAAGATCCAGGGCGGTTTGCTCGAACTGATCGTGCGCGAGGTGGAAATCGAGTGCCTGCCGGACGAGATCCCGGAAGCCTTCACCGTGGATGTCAGCCCGTTAATGATCGGCCAGAGCATTCGGGCTTCGGAGCTGCAGATGCCAGGTTCAGCAAAACTGGTGTCGGCGCCGGAGGCGGTCATCGCGCACGTCATCGCCCTGCGGACATCAGAAACCGCCGCCGAGGCCGCTGCGGTCGAGGGCGCCGCCCCGGCAGCCGCCGAGCCGGAAGTGATCAAGAAGGGCAAGAAGGAAGAGGAAGGCGCGGCCGAGGAGAAGGAGAAGAAAAAGAAGTAGCCGGCGACTTAACCGGTGGCGGACGGCGAGGCGTACTCCTGGCTCATCGTTGGTCTCGGAAATCCGGGCCGCGAATACGAGCGCACGCCCCACAACATTGGTTTCATGGTGGTGGACGCACTGGCGGCGGCAAACGGAATTCGCATCTGCCGCAACGAAAAATCGGCGCTGGTCGGTCTGGGTTCTGTCGCTGGACAGCCGGTCATATTAGCCAAGCCGCAAACGTTCATGAACCTGAGCGGGCCGGCGGTCAAGGCGTTGGCCGATTTGTATGTGATCGCGCCGCCGCGGACCCTGTTGATTTACGACGAGCTGGATCTGCCGTGGACCACGATGAAAATCAAACCGAAGGGTTCGGCGGCGGGCCACAACGGCGTCAAGAGCGTCATCGCCAGCCTGGGGACGAGCGAATTTCCCAGAGTCCGCATCGGCATTCACCCGGGTCGCCCGGTGCGGGATGGCGCAAAGTTTGTGCTGGACCCGTTCAAGCGGAGCCAGCAAAAGGAATTGGAGGAAACGGTGGACCGTGCCCGGGCCGCGGTGGAATCCATAATCGCTGAGGGCGTCGAAAAGGCCATGACGATTTTTAATCGTCGCGCCCAAGGCTCAAACAAAGAGGAAGCATGAGAGTTTACGAGGAGTTGTTTATCGTCCGGCCCGATGCGACGGACGAAGAGATCGATCCGCTGCTCGATCAGCTTGCGGGCGTGATCAAAGCGAGCGGCGGCAACGTCGAGAAGACCGAGAAGTGGGGTGTTCGCCGCCTGGCGTACCGGGTTCAGAAGCGCAACGAAGGCAATTACATCCTGCTCCAGTTCAGCTCCGGACCGGAAACCGTCCGGGAGATCGAGCGCCGGCTTCGCGTTTCCGATTTGGTGCTAAAGTTCATCACGGTCCGCATCGACGAGAAACTGAAGCGGATCGAAAAACGAAAGAAGGCGCGTGAAGAGCGGGCTGCCCGCCGCCCGGCGCCCCAGGCGTCCGCGCCTGCGACGCCCGTTCTGCCGGCTGAGCCCGCCGCGCCGATGCCGGGCGCTCCGGAGCCACGGGAGTAGGGAAGGGAGACGACCATGGCAGAAACCAAAGGCGGAAGGCCTGTCGCCGCGTCACAGCGGCCCACCGGCGGCGATAAAGCCATTGCCGCAAAAAAACAGTATTTCCGGCGCAAGAAAGTGTGCCGTTTCTGCGTCGAGAAGATCGACGACATCAATTATAAAGACGTGAAACTGCTCGGAGCATTTATTTCCGAGCGGGGCAAGATCACGCCGCGCCGCATCACCGGCGTCTGCGCGCCGCACCAGCGGAGACTAAGCGAGGCCATCAAGCAAGCCCGCAACATCGCTCTGCTGCCGTTTGCGGCGAAGCTTTAAGGAGGTCTGCACGCGATGGAAGTAATCCTTCGACAAGATATCGAAAAGCTGGGCAGCCGCGGGCAGGTGGTGAACGTGGCCCCGGGATACGCGCGCAATTTCCTGCTGCCGAAGCGGCTGGCCGTGGCCGCCACCGATGCCAACAAGAAGATCGTCGAGCAGGAGCGCCAGGCGCACCTCCGACGCGAGGCCAAAGCCCTGAGCGATGCGCAGGAGCTGGCCAAGATGATGGCCAACGTCTCGGTGACGATTTCGCAAAAGGCGGGCGAGAACGACCAGTTGTTCGGTTCCGTCACGCCGAAAGACATCGCCGAGGCCATCGCGCGTCAGGGCTACAACATTGAGCGGCGGCAAGTCCAGTTGGATGAGCCGATCAAGCAGCTTGGCGATTACCGCGTGCCCATCCGGCTGCACCGCGAGGTGATCATCGAGGTGCCCGTCGCGGTCGTGCGCGAGAGCTGACGCGATCTTTGTTCGGCGTCCGGCGGTTCGCCCGCGCTGCACGGCGCGAACCTGCCTGAGCCGGGCGCGCGCCGCTGATCACCGATATGGCATTCTTCTCCCTGCAAAACCACACCGCGCTCATCACCGGCGCGGCGACCGGCATCGGGGAGGCCATTGCGCGCCGATTCGCCGCCGCGGGCGCCAATGTCGTGATTGCTGATCTCGACCTTCAGGGCGCCACGCGAGTCGCGGAAACAATCGGCCCTTGCGCGTATCCCGTCCAGCTCGACGTCACGCAAGCCGATTCGGTGGCGCGGGCCGTTTCCGCCGCGCTGGATCACTTCTCCAGCCTCGAAATCCTGGTGAACAACGCCGGAATTGGCGGCAAAGCGGCGCCGCTCTGGGAACAGACCGAAGATGACTGGCAGCGCGTGATTGCGATCAATCTCACCGGCCCGTTTCTCTGCTCGCGGGCCGTGATCCAGCATATGCGGGATCGCAAATACGGCCGCATCGTGAATATCGCTTCAATTGCCGGCAAGGAAGGCAATCCGAATATGACGGCCTATTCGGCAAGCAAAGCCGGGCTCATCGGATTCACCAAGTCTTTGGCCAAGGAAGTCGCTATGGAGGGGATCTGCGTAAACGCCGTCACGCCGGCGGTGGTTCGGACGCGCATCCTCGAGCAGCTCACGCCGGAGCAGGTGGACTACATGACGCAGCGGATCCCGATGCGGCGCACGGGAACGCCGGAGGAAATCGCAGCCGTCGCGCATTTCCTCGCGAGTCGGGACTGTTCGTTCGTCACCGGGCAGGTCTACGACGCAAGCGGCGGTCGCGCAACGTACTGAGGCGCGGGACGCCGTCTCGACGCCCGATGGTAGGATGCGAGAGTGGTGAGTGAGCAACAGGCCAGCGCAGTAGTTAGATTCCCTGATCCGGCGGAATATTCATCCATCCCCGTGTATGATCTGCTGCGGGCTGCCGCGCGGGGCTACGTGGGCATTGATCGTCGCTTCATCCGCGCTATCATCGATCGCGGTGAGGCCGCCGCGGCGGACCTGCTCCGGTTCGGTCTCGAGGATCGCGAGGACGATCGGGTCGATCTTGAAGAAGACCTGATCGCCATGTTCCGGCATCTCGGCAGCGCCTGCGCTCTGCCCTTCTTCATCGCCTGCGTGCGGCGCCAGCCTGATGACATCCCGGACGACGTGGTTGAGGGAATTCTTCCATTCGGCGAACGGGCGATCGAACCGCTGATTGAAATTTACGAGCAGGTGGGCGAGGAGAGAGGCGCCGACATTGCATTCTTGCTCGCTTCCCTGCGACGGCGCGACGAGCGGATTTTCAAGCTCCTGCTGGAACGGCTGGAGTACGATGCCGCAGACGGCGCGTTTTGCCTGGGATTGTACGCCGATCCCCGCGCTAAGCCGGCGCTCGAACAAGTACTGCGCGATATTGCCGAAGAAGATGTGGAGTTGCGGCGCGAGATTCAATTCGCCATCCAGCAGATCGACGCGCCGGTTGCAAGCGGGGAGATTGCGCTGGAACCGGTAGACATATACGAGCACTATCCGGAACGGGCCGCTCCTCCGCTGGATGTGCTGAGCGAAGACGAGCGTCTCGAAATGCTCGAGTGCGGCGCGTCGGAACTGCGCGCCGAAGCCGCGGAGAGTTTTCGCAACCAGGAGCTTGGCCAGGAAGCTCGCGACCGCCTGTTCGAGCGGGCGCGAACGGATCCGGACCCCAGCGTGCGCGCGCGGTGCTGGGAGGCGCTGGCCAGCGCCGCGCGCGAAGATTCGCGCATCGCGGACGCGATGAAGACGGTCCTGAACGACGCCAGCCGCGAGGCGGAGGAACGGGCGGGAGCGCTCATCGCGCTCGCCGAGAGCTCGGATGACGGCGAGGCGGTTCAATACATGCGCGAATTCTACGGCAATCCGGTCACCCGGGCGAAGGCGCTGGACGCTATGTGGCGGTCGTTCGATCCACAGTTTGCGGACTACTTTCCGCGCCATCTCGACGATCCCGATGTCGAGATTCGACGGGCTGCGATCCGCGGCGTGGGCTACATGCGGTTGGGATCCTACGCCGGAAGGCTGCGCGCAATGTTTGAAGACGAGAACTTTCGCCCGGACGCTCTGTTCGCATACGCGCTGTCAGTTCCCGCTGAGATCTCGCGCGGTCGCGCGCGCGGGCTCTTTCGCAAGATTGACGACGCCGCGGGCGGGCTTTCACAGGGCGAGGCGGAGCTGGTGCAGCTCGCGCTCGACCAGCGGCTGGCGATGCACGGGCTGGCGCCGGTATTTTCAGATGCGGACGCATGGGAGGAGGAGGAGGAACAAGAGAATTCCGCCGC
>Ga0070740_10001716_pt1 | contig 28686 bp, 25 predicted proteins | sample Coa_R2_FD_67286 | JGI IMG/M metagenome (GOLD analysis project Ga0070740, IMG submission 67286) | Surface soil microbial communities from Centralia Pennsylvania, which are recovering from an underground coalmine fire - Coalmine... | ecosystem: Environmental > Terrestrial > Soil > Unclassified ...
TCTATCGATGCTTCGACTCGGGCCTGGGTGCTGAGAATGAACTCCATCGTCTTTTCGATATCCATGGCGTTCATTGTACCGCAATCTCCCAATTCAATTCATCGAACGCGCGGGATCGCAAAAAGCATCGGCTTGCTTGCCATGCAAAGAAGTGAAGCGAGGTTACTCTTTATGGCCGTTGCGGTGAACCAGCTTGTCAACAGTTTCGATCAGAGCGTTGAGCTTGTAATCAGTACTGATGAGGGCTTCTTTCAACTCTCGGAAACCAGAGTCCATGCGTTCAACCGTCTGAATCTGGGCCTGGGCCAGGCGGCCGACAAGATCCGTAACGGTCGCGATCGAGGTTTCGAGCTTTGCGAAGCGTTCCTCGTGCCCTTTGACAAGGGCCTGGAGTTCTGCTGACCGCTCGGCCTGCTGCTGCACAGAAACTTCGAGCTTCGCCTGAGTGGTGAGAATAAACTCCATCGTCTTTTCGATATCCATGGCGCTTATTATACCGCGGGGACCCATGATTGAACGTAACTCGAATAAGGAGGACTGAATGAGCGGCGTAAGGCTTTTGGTGGGTACAGTGAAGGGCGCGTTTATCCTGGAGGCCGACGGAACGCGCAAGAAGTGGAAAGTGAACGGCCCGCATTTTACCGGCTGGGAGATTTATCACATGAAGGGCTCGCCGGCCGCTCCGAACCGCATCTATTGTTCGCAATCGAGCGGATGGTTCGGGCAGGTAATCCAGCGCTCGAACGATGGAGGCAAGACATGGGAAGCTCCCGGCGGCGGTGTCACGAAGTCGCCCCAGGGGTTTCCCCAGGGCGAGAGCAACCGGTTCGTCTATGACACTTCTTCAGAAACCGGAAAGCCGCTTACGACGCACCAGTGGTATGACGGCACGCAGCACCCGTGGGAGTTCAAGCGCGTGTGGCACCTGGAGCCGTCGCTCCACGACCCGGACACGGTCTATGCCGGAGTGGAAGACGCCGCCATTTTCCGCTCGACGGATGGTGCACACTCGTGGCAGGAGCTTCCGGGGCTGCGCGGACACGGAACCGGTCCCAAATGGCAGCCGGGCGCCGGCGGCATGTGCCTGCACACCATCGTTCTCGACCCAAGCAATCCCAATCGTATCTTCGTAGCCATCTCCGCCGCGGGCGCCTTCCGTACCGACGACGGGGGCAAGACCTGGAAACCTATCAACCAGGGATTGAGATCGCAGTACATCCCTGACCCGACGGCGGAAGTCGGCCACTGTGTGCATCGCATTGCTCAGCACGGAGCCAAACCGAACGTCCTCTACATGCAGAAGCACTGGGACGTGATGCGCAGCGACGACGCCGGCGACACCTGGCACGAAGTCAGCGGCAATCTGCCCACCGATTTCGGCTTCGTCATCGACGTGAATGCGAACGAACCGGAAACCATTTACGTCGTCCCGATCAAAAGCGATTCCGAGCATTTCCCGCTTGACGGCAGACTGCGTGTTTACCGGAGCAAGACCGGCGGTAACGAGTGGGAGCCGCTCACCAAAGGCCTGCCACAACGCAACTGCTACGTCAACGTGCTGCGCGACGCGATGTCGGTGGATCGGCTTGACCCTTGTGGAGTCTATTTCGGCACGACGAGCGGACAGGTGTACGGTTCGGCGGACGGCGGTAACACGTGGAAACCTATCGTCGAGCATCTGCCGCGCGTGCTCTCGGTGGAGGCGCAGACACTGGTATGATCCGAGTCGTTCTTCCTTTCCACCTTCGCACGCTGGCGCAGGTTGATGACGAGGTCACGCTCGACATTCAAGGCCCTGTCACGCAGCGATCGGTGCTGGATGCGCTCGAGGCCAAATATCCCGTGCTGCGCGGCACGATTCGCGATCATGATACGGGCAAGCGGCGAGCGTTTATCCGCTTCTTCGCCTGCGAGGAGGACCTTTCGCACGAACCGCCGGACGCACCTCTGCCCGAGGCTGTCGTTAGAGGCGCCGAGCCCTTCTGCGTGATCGGGGCCATCGCCGGCGGATAAAACAAGCGGATTGCCGGGATTCGAACGACAGGGTTTCCCAGACCTCAAACGCCTCGCGCAAAGTCGATGAGACGCAAAGCTGCGGTTGTGTCTTCCCTGCCCTACTTTGTACCGCCGGGTAAGATCACTTCCAGCGGGCGTTCTCAGTATTCTACCTTGACCAGGCACAAACCATTTGCGGGGGCCGTAGGTCCGGCCTTGCTGCGGTCGCGGGCTTCGAGGATGGCCGGAATATCTTCCGGCGAGCGTTTCCCGCTTCCCACCTCCAGCAGCGTCCCCACGATGTTCCGCACCATGTGGTGCAGGAAGCCTGAACCGCGAACCTCATAGACCAGCAAAGCGAGCTTTTCGCGCAATTCGAGGCGCGAAGAGAAAATGCGCCGCACGTTCGAGTTTTCTGAATCTTTCCTGATTGTCTCTTCCGAGTGATCGTCGCCGGCAAATGATGTGAAATCGTGCTCGCCTTCAAACAATCGCGCGGCCTTTGCCATCCGGCACCAGTCGAGCGGATAGGGATGGTGGTACACGTAGCGCGCGAGGAACGGCGGGCAGATCGCGGTCTGGAGGATGCGGTAACGATAAGTTTTTGATTTTGCCCTGTAGCGCGCATGGAAACTTGACGGGACATCTTCTGCATGCCTCACGCGGATAGCCGGCGGCAGGACATCGTTAAGGGCTTTCGCCAGACCCTCGCATGGGATCGGACATTCCGTCCTGAAGTTCGCCACTTGTCCCGAGGCGTGGACGCCTGCGTCTGTCCGCCCGGACGCATGCAGGGCCACCCGGCTGCCGGTAATCTGTGCAATCTTTGCTTCGAGCTCTTCCTGAATGGAGCGAGCATGCGGCTGACGTTGCCAGCCGTGGAAGTCCGCACCGTCATACGCGATCAGAAGTCGTATGTTTCTCATGCTCACCAAGATTAAGGTGGTTGGCGGTCGAAGCGCAACTTTTGGCCCAAACTCTTGCCTCCCGCGTCTTTACCTCAGGTGGGACAGCCCGAATGGCAAAGTCCAAGCCATCCTGAAGTTTTCCGATAGACTGCCGATATTTGCAACTTGTAGAAACTTTGAGTGTTAGATCGAATTCACAAACGGGCGAATTATTTACTTGACAGTAAACTCGCTCAGTATTACTAATAGGTAACTATAGGGTAGGATTCAACGGAGCGGCGGGAAATCGATCGGCGATGTCCTTTGATCGGAATTCTTCCTGACCGACCTCCCCTCCCTGATTGGCGGCAAATGCAGCCGCTGAACGGAATTTTGCAGGCGGTTTGGTCAGGTCGCTTCATACGACCAGACCGACGAGGACCCCCTCCCGCGGCGGACGGAGCCCAGACCCGGTTCCGTCCGCTGCCCCTCGTTTTTCCTTTGCATACGATGGTGTAATCCGCCCGGATATCACAGCGATTGGCATCCTTGGATCAGGCGTGCACCGGTTGGTCCTCATGAAGCATGGGATCGCATGAGTAAACTCCTGCGCCAAGTTGCCTGACAACGCCTGCTGCCCGCGGGCGAACAGTTTCTTTCGATTCTCTGGTTTATTCGCACTGGGTCTCCCCCCTTGAGGATCAAGGGCAGTAACGTTAAGGTCTTAATTCTCTGAATTGATATGTGCGCCGGCTTTGCCGAGCTAGTGGCGCTAACCGTAGGCAAAGACCTCCATACGGAAGGCGGGACCGGGATTGCGCCGGGCACGGCGATTTCGATTCCGGGACCTGCAGCCGGCGGGTGAATCCGTTGCCAGAGTGGCGGCGGAGGTGTTACATTGGGCAGCTAGCCTCATTCAGGCCAGGCGGAACTTCTGCGGCAATCCCTGCATGTTTGCGGCGAAGGTGGACGATGACCTCAGCGGGAGCAGACAATTACCACGCGGATTCACGACTCTGACCGGGTTGGCGCTATCGCTAGTCAGGAGATTTCTCCCACCTTTCGATGAAACTGAACATCCAAAGAGTTCGTAATTAAGTTATTGGGCGTGAGAAAGCTGAGCATGTCCCCCGGGCCGGTCAGGAACAAGGGCCCTCGGAAGGAATAACGCGCGTAACAAGACTTTTCCAACAATCCGGTAGATTCTTGTGGAGGGAGCGATTACGAAATGAAATCGGAAAAAGCTATGCGGTGTGCGGGACTGACAGTCCTAGCAATGTCACTACTGGCAGGCGTTTCGCCCCGGGAACTGCGGGCCCAGCAGGCGCCTGGCGGGCAGAGCGTGGCACAGCAGCAACCGTCCTCACCTCCGGCAGGTGCACAGGAAGCACCGGCGGCGAAGCAGGCATTCGACTATTCCAACGGGCCTTCAATTTTCAAGGCCTATTCCTATCCGCATGTGCCGGCCCCATCGCTCGAGAATACGCCGCAGATAAATCAGTTGATTCAGGGCAATAAGCTGATGCTCTCGCTGAATTCAGCCCTTGAACTCGCCCTCCAGAACAATCTGGACATCGCTGTGTCGCAATACGAACTTCCGCTCGCCCGGCTTGACGTGCTCCGGGCGAAAAGCGGAGGCGCCGCGCGCGGAGTCCAGGGAGCGATCGTTTCAAACGCCTTGTTTGCGGGTGCTATCGGTGCAGGCATCAGCGGCGTGTCCGCCCCCGGCGGGACGGGTGGCGGCGGGTTTACGGGCGGCGGCGTCACCAGCACAAATTTCGTGGGCTGCTGTGATCCTTTCACCGGGTTCAGCTTTGGGTGGAACAACAGCTCAACGCCTCTCAATTTCGAATCGCTGACCGGTGTCCCCGTAGAAGGCAGCCATACGGCCAACTACTCCACCTTTTTTGGGAAGGGCTGGCTTACGGGAACCAGCTTCCTGGCTGCGGTCAGCGGATCGAGGAGCAGTACTACGTCGCCCAATGCGTTGTACAATCCATCGATTCCAACCACTCTTACCGTCGGCTTTAATCAGCATCTGCTCAACGGCTTCGGCCGCCGGGCCAATGAAGTGTTTATCCGCATCGCCAGAAACGACATGAATATTGCTGACACAGTGCTCCGCCAGCAGGTGATCACCACGATCACAGCGGTGCTGAACGCCTACTACACTTTGCTGGCAGACCGCGACCAGGTCCGCGTGGCGCAGGCCGCAGTGCAATATTCGCAGAAACTCGTCGAAGACGACAAGAAGCAGGTCGAGATCGGAACTCTTGCCCCTCTCGATGTCGTGCAGGCTGAGTCCGAACTCGCCAGCGATCAGCAAAGCCTCATCGTCGCCCAGACTACCTACTTGCAGCAGCAGGAAACCCTCAAGACCATGATCTCGAAGCGCGTGACTCCTGAACTGGCCGCTGTTGAAATCGAACCCACAGACCAGCTTCCCGTGCCAAAGCCGAATGACATCCCTTCCCTTCAGGAAGCGATCAACCAGGCCCTCAAGAACCGTCCGGAACTCCGGCAGGATGAGTTGAACCTCCGAAACCAGAACTACACTATCCAGTCCAACCGAAACGGATTGCTGCCGACTCTGGACGCCTTCGCCACCTATCAGTCGAACGGCCTTGCCGGCGTGCCGTTTGCGGGTTTCATTGCCGGGCCGGGAGGTTTTGGCGATTCGATCAGCCAGGTGTTCAGCGGAAAGTATCCCAGCTACTCGCTGGGTCTCTCGCTCCGCATCCCCATCCGCAACCGAAATCAGCAGGCCAATGCGGCCCAGGCGATGGTCGAGCTGCACCGGATGCAGACCAGCATGCAGCGCGACAAGAACTCGATTGAACAGGATGTTCGCAACGCGGAAATCGCCGTCACTCAGGCCAAGGCCCAGATTAATGCCGCAATCAAGGCAAGGGATTACGCCCAGCAGGCGCTGGATGCCGAAATCAAGAAACTCCGCCTCGGCGTTTCGACCACGCTGAACGTCATCCTGCTGCAACGCGACCTGATTACGGCGGAAGGCAACCTGGCCAAGGCCCGCCAGGCGTATGCCGCGGCCATCGTCCAATTTCAGCAGGCAACGGGCACGACGCTTGACGCATACAACATCGTGCTGGCCGACCCGGAAAAGGGCGAATACACACGGCAGCCGAGCATTCCAGGAACGCCCCTGCGACAATCGACCCAGCCATAATGGGCATCGCCGGGCGGCGGTCGGAGTCCTTTCGCAAATGATTGGGAGCATGTGCCTGGCTGACCCCAGCCGTGGCACATGTCGACCCGTCAGACCCGCCCTTCAATTTAATCTGCCCGCCAATTACATTTTTAGTAACCATTGACGCCATCTTGGGTGTACATTATGTGTGTTCCGGGGGCCGATGGCACCAGGCCCTGCGGTACAATTGCGCCCTTCGTCGCGGGACGCGGGATTTTTCCCCTGGGTTGGGTGTCCGGTGGGGAGGAGAGGGAGTTCACATTGGGCCGTTTTTGGACAGTCGCTATGGGCCTCGGAAATCACAAAGACGTTGCTGTAAATAAAGGAGGTCGCAAGATGGTCGAACACGATCACACCACCGTACAGGCGGCTTTCGAGATCCTGCTCGAGGAAATGGAGACGGAGATCGAACTGATCAACCAGGCCGGCGCCAAGGCTTTTGCCGCGCGCAACTACGAAAAGGCCAGGGCCGTCATCGAACGCGCTGATCAGGCCACAGCACTGCGCGAGAAGCTGGCAGCGCTCCGGGCCGAATGGGACAAGCTTACCCCCGCGCTCAACGACATCGCCCACACCCGGAAAAACGGCGCCCACGATCTTTCCCGGTTGCAACGCGGCATCCGCACGCGCGAAACGGCGTACTTCAAGCCGATTCTCCAGGTCCTGAACCAGATGGGCGGCGTCGGCGAGATGAACGAAGTGCTCGAGCGTCTGCCCAGAGTTATGAAGGGAACCCTGACCGACGTGGATTTTGAGCCGCTGGCCCCCAACACGGACGTCCCACGCTGGTGGAACACCGCACAGTGGGCACAGAACGCAATGATCCAGGCCGGCCTGCTGAAGTCGGATGCTCCGCGCGGCGTCTGGGAAATGACCGAAGCGGGACACAAGCTGATCGCCGAGTTTAGCTCGTAGCCGTAAGGGAGTTGGAATCCCGGGGGTTCCATTACGGCAGGCCTGCGCTCGCCGCACTGCACCGACCCTAACGCAGATTGTCAGCGTTCTCAGTGTCCGTCCGCGTGACGTTTTGGATAGAATAGACCTCTTCGCCGGGCTCCTGCACTATAGAGCCAGCGCTGGGGGAGTCTCGTTTTTCAGTCTTCTATCGTAAGAACGCTTCTCGCAAAGTGGAGGGGTTCATGCATAACAAGCGTCAAGGGACCTTGGGGTCCAGCAAGGGATTTCTCTTTTTATCCATCGCTCTTTTCTTATTGCGGGCCACGGCTGTCCGGGCCGCTGACCGCGTGAAAATCGCCGCCGGCATTGTCGAGGGCAAGACGCTCCCTCATTCAAACGTTCGCGCCTTCCTTGGAATTCCTTTCGCTGCTCCGCCGGTCGGCAAATTGCGCTGGCAGCCGCCGCAGCCTGTGGAGCCCTGGAGCGGCGTCCGCAAAGCCGACGAATTCGGCCCGCGCTGCATGCAGCTCAGGGTCTTTCCAGACATGGTGTTCCGCGACAAGGGGCCAAGCGAAGATTGCCTTTATCTCAATGTCTGGACGCCTGCGAAATCCGCCGATGAGCGCCTGCCTGTGATGGTGTGGATCTATGGCGGAGGGTTCCAGGCCGGCGCTACGTCCGAGCCGCGCCAGGACGGCCAGCATCTGGCAGCCAAGGGCGTCGTCGTGGTCAGCGCCAATTACCGGCTCGGCATTTTCGGCTTTTTTTCCGATCCCGACCTGACCGCAGAATCGCCCCATCATGCGTCCGGCAACTACGGCCTGATGGACCAGATCGCCGCGCTGCAGTGGGTCAAGGAGAATATCGCGGCGTTTGGCGGCGACCCCGACAATGTCACGATTTTCGGCGAATCGGCCGGCGCTTTTTCCGTGAGTGCGCTGATGGCCTCGCCGCTCGCCCAGGGCCTTTTCCAGAAAGCCATCGGCGAGAGCGGAGCGTTTTTCGGCGCCGGACCGGACCTGCACGGTGCGCCATCGCTTGCTGTATCTGAAGCCGCCGGCGCTAAGTTCGCGCAGTCGATTGGCGCCGATTCGCTCGCTGAGCTTCGCGCCATTCCCGCCGAGAAGCTTCTTGAAGAATCGAAGAAGGGACAATTCTGGCCGAACATCGACGGCTACGTTCTACCACAGGATGTAGATACCATCTTTGCTGAGGGCAGGCAGAGCCATGTGCCGCTGCTCGCCGGCTGGAACAAGGATGAGGCTTCCTTCGTTCTCTTCGCGGGACCGAAGCCGACCCCGGAAAGTCTTGTAAAAGCGGTTAAGGCCCGCTTTGGAGATCAGGCCGATGAGGCCCTGAAATTCTATCCGCATGCCACCGAAGCCGAGGCCCGCCAGTCCATGGAAGACCTCGCCAGCGAATTTTTCACCGTTTACGACACCTGGAAATGGCTCGAAATGCAGAACAAGACGGGCGGCGCGCCCGTTTATCGCTACCTCTTCACGCGCACGCCGCCTGAACCTCCGGGCGAAATGGACGGCAAAATTCCGGTTATCAAGCTGGGTGCGCGCCACTCGGCGGAGATCGAATACGTCTTCGGTATGCTGAAATGGAAGCCCGCCCCGTATGAACCCGTGGATTTCAAGCTCTCCGACGCCATGATGACCTACTGGTCGAACTTTGCTCGGACGGGCGATCCCAACGGCGGCGGACTGCCCCACTGGCCGCGCTACGACGCGAAGGACGGGTATCGGGTGATGGTCCTCGGGCCGCGCATCTATTCCCGGCCCGCCAAACACCAGGCGCGTTTCGAATTCATCGACTCGTATATCGACCGCTACCGCAAACAGTAAGGCGGGCATTCGGACCGCCTTTCGACGCGCGACCGCGTTCTGCAGCTTTTCGCCCGAAAAAACTGAGCACCCGGCCGTTCTTTACGACGCCATGAACGCAAGCCCTGTTTCTTGAATCGTCTCCACCGGCCGGCGGAATTTTCTTGACAACAGAACGCTAGTGTGCTAGTCTACCCTCTGTCGGTGTCGCGGGGCAGCGTTACCTGTTGTCTGCCCATAGATCACGGAGGTTCCCATTGGCCATTTGCCGCCCTGGTCTTCGAACCGATGATCGAGGTCATCACCGTAGACATCTGACCCATGGGCGGGAACGTCGGGGTCTGTCCATGCCGCAGCGGTCCCATTTCGAAGTTGCCCGAAGGAAAATACCGCCTGGAGCAATCTACATCCGTAGCCTCGCAGGGACCGAAAAAACGCACCAGGTGGGACAGAAAAATCCATTTTTGCAAGAACGAACCGGAGAAGTTGTTGAAAACAAATGATCGGGCTTCGGAAATGGGACAAAACGAACCGGAAAACGAACCGAAGAAGCTCTTTAGAATCAGCGAGCCGATAAAAACGAAGCGGAAAAAGCTGAAAACCGAAGCGATCTAACTTGTTGAAAATACGTGCTTCGATAAAATGCGTTTGCGCGGTTGCTTCCGGCTACACAACCTTATCTGGATGTCGTGCTCATGGCTACTTGGCTTATCATTTCCGCCGGCCTTGCCTCACGACGGATGGAACCTGAACAACTTTCCCTTTGCCGCTTTACCGCGCGGTATATAATCTCTTGCTTGCAGATCAATTGAAACCATTCAGGGGTCCAATGAATCTCGTGCGAAGCAAAGCTGTTGTCATTATCGCCGTGCTCTCCGTAACGGTTGTGGCTCTCTTTCTGCTGAAGCAGGAAAGGTCTTCGGCACAGCCCGGCGATGCATCCACCACGGCCCAGTCTGCCCCTGCGCCAGGCGCTGCGGCGATCCAAACATACCGCAACCTTGGCAAGGCCTACTACGAGCAGGGCAAATACGCTGAGGCCGTCGCCGAATTTCAAAAAGTGATCGAGTCCGGCCACGCCGTAGCCACGGATTATCTCGACATCGGCCTCGCGTACACGCAGGCGAATAATCTGAACCAGGCGCTCTCTGCCCTGACGACGGCAAAACAGATGGCGCCGAACATGACCGCTGTCGATTACAACCTCGGCATCCTTTATAAACGCGAGCTTCGGTACGGCCCGGCGGAAGAAGAATTCAAGAAAGTCCTCGCCGCCGACCCCGACGATCCGGCCACCCTGTTCAATCTGGGCACTGTTTACTTCGCCGAGCACAAGCTCGATCTTGCACTTGACACGCACGAGCGCCTCAACAAAATCGGGTTTGTGCGTGGCCAGAATTTTTACGTGGCATCCCTCTTCCGCACGTTCACCATCCTTGTCCGCATGGGTCGCAGGGACGAAGCGCAGCGGATGCTGAAGCTCCATCAGGAGTACAGCGACAAAGTGCCCAGCATTTCGCTCCAGAGTCCCGCGCTTGAGAAAGGCCGGTACGGAGCCATCCTCATCCCCGCTGCGCCGCCTGTTCAGGTTGCCGGCAGGGCGGCGCCGGCTGTCAGTTTCCGCGATATTGCCGCGGAACTGGGCGTTTCCCTTCACAACTCTCCCGCTTCACCCGAAGCAGGGTCGTCCGTCGAAATCAGGAGCGCGGATTACTCGCTCGATTTTGCCCGCCGCAAGCTTGTCCCGCTGTTTGGCGCGTCCGTCGCCGTGGGGGATTACGACGGCGACGGCCATCCGGACCTTTACGTTGTCGATCCGGGCGGCCGCAATCAGCTTTTTCATAACAGCGGCAATGGGGCTTTTACGGATGTCACCGCAAAGGCCGGGGTTGAAGGCCCTCCGGACTCTGTCTCCGCCGTCTTTGCCGATTATGACAACAGCGGCCACATGAGCCTGTTTATCGCGGGGCTCGGCGGCGTCCATCTGCTTAAGAACAACGGCAACGGTACGTTTACTGACGTCACCCAAAAGGCGGGCCTCAAGGCCGAGCCGGACGAGCTTGACACCCGCGCGCTGCTGTTTGACGCGGACAACGACGGCCTGCTCGACCTGATCGTGACTTCATACACAAACCTCAATTCGCCGCCGCATGGCGCGTCTTTCCGCTTCCCGGACGATTTCTCCCCCGCCCGTATCCATTTCTACCGCAACAACGGCAACGGAACATTCACTGACATCACGGCCGCCTCCGGGCTTGGCGGCGTCAGCGGCCGCTTCCGCGACGTTCTCTTTGCCGACTTCAACGGCGACGGCTATCCCGACCTTGTTTTCTTCCGCGATGACGGCCCGCCCATCTTTTTTGAGAACCTCGGAGGCGACAAGTTCGTTGACCGCACTCGCGAAGCCGGCCCGGCCTTGACGCGGCTCACCGCTCTGGGCGGCGCCGTGGCCGATTTCAACCACGACGGTAAATTCGATCTCGCGCTTTGGACCACCGGCGGCTATGAAGTCTTGAAAAACGACGGCAATGCCAGGTTCACGCCGGTCGCCGGAATGCCCGCGGTCAAGCCCCCCGCGCCGCTTCTGGCTTTTCGCGGCATTGCAGCCGACCTCAACGGCGACAGTTATGAAGACCTGCTGGTGGCGGATGAATCCGGTCAACTGCACCTGCTCGCCAATCGCCTGGGACATTTTCATCAGGAAACCATCCACTTGGGTTCTCCGGGAAACATCGCTTCTCTCGAGGCGACATGGCTCGGCAAGCCGGGCGTTCTCGATTTGGTCGGAACAACGGTCCGGGGCAAGCTTTCGGCGTGGGCCGAAACCGGACCGCCCGAACACTGGGTGGAAATTTCCATGGACGGCTCAAAGAGCAACAAGCAGGGCGTCGGGTCGGAAATCGAGCTGAAGCAGGGGGACTTTTATGACAAGGTCCTCATCACGGGCGGCCCGGCCTATGTGTACACCGGGAATCTGGCCAAGCTGGATGTCGTGCGCGCCACGTGGCCCACGCAAATCATCGAGAACCAGTTGAACGTGACCACGGATGCCGCCATCCGCTTCCGCGAATCGGAACGCCTGGCCAGTTCCTGCCCTCTGCTCTACGCGTGGAACGGCCGGCAGTTTGTCTTTGTCACGGACATCCTCGGCGTAGGGCCGCTTGGTGAACTCGCGCCGGACGGCACAAGGATCAGGCCCTATCCCCGCGAATTCGTGCGCCTGCCCGGTTCCTTGCGCCCGCGTGGCGGCGCATACGAATTCCGGATGACGGACGAATTGCGGGAGGTCGATTACTTTGACCGGCTGCGGCTGATCGCGGTCGATCACCCGGCGAATGAAAAAATCTACGCCAACGAAATTTACTCTTCGGCGCCGCCTGCGCCGCAACTCTATGCCGTGGGCGACGAACACGTGCCGCTCTCGGCCGTCGATGATCATGGCGATGACGTCCTCCCGCTGATCAGAAAAGCCGACCATCAGTATCCGCACAACTTCAGGCGGCTGCGCATACCCGGAATGGCTGAAATGCATTCGCTCACGCTCGACCTCGGCAGACTCGACAACGCGCGGCGCGTTTCACTCTGGCTCACGGGATGGGTCTTCTGGACGGATTCGAACGGCTCGCGCGCTCTGATGCACAATTCCGCGCTGCCTATGGTCCCGCCTTACCTTCAGGTGCGTAACACGCAGGGCAAATGGGTCACGGTCATCCGCGACATGGGTCTGCCGAGCGGCACGAACCGCACGATGCGCGTCGATCTGACGGGCAAATTCCTTTCACCGGACCATCACGTCCGCATCATCACGAATTTGTGCGTTTACTGGGACCGCATTTTCTTCAGCACGGACGACCGGCCCGTCAAACCCGCACCTGAGATTGCGCCCGAGTATGCAGACCTCCACTTCCGCGGGTTCTCGGTCCCGGTCAGCGACCCGGAGCACATCCGCCCGGATTATTACGAATACGCATCGCTGATGAAACAGGCCCCGTGGAACCCCATGCGCGGCAACTATACGCGATACGGAAACGTTAACAAACTACTGGCCCATGCAGACGATCATCTGGTCGTGATGTCCACCGGCGATGAAATGACGGTGCGGTTTAATACGTCACAGCTTCCCGTCCTGCGGCCCGGGTGGGTGCGGTCATTCTTTCTGGACGCGACCGGGTATGCCAAGGACGGCGAACCCAACACAGCGGACTTCGCCACCGTGACGCCACTTCCCTTCCGCTCGATGTCGAATTATCCACCGGGACCGGAAGACCACTCACCCCAGGACCCGGCCTATCGCGATTACCTTAAAAAGTATCAGACCCGGCCTTCATACCGTCTGATCCCGGCCCTTGCGCCGCCCGGGGAATAAGAACAGGAGGGAGACGCGCAGCGCAAAAGAGAGTTCCGCAGAGTAGCCTGGATTCCTAGCCCCCGTCACGGGTCGCGTCTCGCTTCCGCCCGGGCTGAATCGTGGGCGGCGGGAGGCCCGCCGCCGGGTTTTTGAGCACAACACGGGCAGCGCAGCGCCCCGGGGGCAGACCTTTCGGCTATTGAACGCGATTCGAAGGTTCCGCAGCGGGAAGCGAGGCGGCCGGTGCTAGAAGTCCGAGTCCTTGCAGGAGGAAGATCGTCCGCTGCGCGGCGCCGCGCCACACAAGCTGGCAGCTTTCCCCCTGGCAGTTCTGGACGTACACGTCTCCTCCCGAGTACTCCAGGCTGCAATTCTTGAAAACACAGTTGACAAACACTCCCTCATCGAGGATGACATGCTCATTTTCGAAAGTCTTGTCTTCGTATCGAGTCATACCCACTTGACACTTCCTTTGCCAGAGCACCCGGGAAATTCAGCACTCGCGTCCCCCTCCACACTTCCCCGCCCTTGGATTGCGTTTTACAGCAGGCGTGTGCAGAGAGGCTATCATTTGCAGGTGCGCGATGCAATCTTTGCATCGCTCATAATAACTGACCGATGACTTTTCCATTCAGTACTCCAGCGGCTGCCGGCGGTCCCTCTGGACACCAGGCAATACGCCAAAGAATGTTAACCCTGTGCCGGGACCGGCGTCAGCGCAGCGGCCTTGCCGGAAACGCGCGCGGGCCGGCCGAGCATGCCGGCCACCCGGCTGCGCAGCCTGGCGATTGCGGCCGAATGAAGCTGCGAGACGCGCGACTCGTCGATGCCAAGCCGCAGCCCTATCTGCTTCATCGTCAATCCGCCGTTATAGTAGAGGGTCATGATCAAACGTTCGCGCCCCGTGAGGCAGGCGAGCGCGCTGGAAATGAGGTCTCTCTGTTCCCGCCGGTAGCAGAGCACAAAAGGGTCGCCGTCAGCCGGCGCAGGCAGATCTTCTTCATTCACGCGCTTACTCGCGTCCAGCGAAAAACGGCTGCCCCCGCCCTCAAATCCAAGCCGCTGCAACTCGGCAACGAGTTCGTACCATTCAGAGAGGTCCACACCCAGCGCATCAGCCACCTCCTGATCGCATGCCGGGTGGCCCAACTGACGTTCGAGGTCCTGGCAGGTGGACTCAATTTTCTTGATCCTTCTCCGCATATCGCGCGAGGCATGGTCCTGTTCGCGGAGAGAATCAAGAATGGCGCCGCGGACCCGGTGGCGGGCATAGCTCTCAATCGTGACGCCCCGGGCAGCGTCGAATTTCCTGACCGCGTCAATCAGGCCCACCGTGCCCTCGCTGATCAGATCGTCAAGTTCGACATGAGCAGGCAGATGAGCTCGAAGCTGAAGAGCGACGCGCTTCACGAGCGGCAGCAGCTTCACAACTGTTGCATTCGAATTCTCCCAGTCGTGCGACGGCCCGCGACTTTGCAGCACGCGCGAGGAGTTGTTCGAGCAGATCGCCTTCCGGCGGGATTTTCGCCGGGCATGGTTCCCGGAACACAACTGGCCGCCCTTCCGCTGCTCGATTGGAACCGCAGTTTGAATGGCCATTTCATCACCCCCTGAGTTTTCTATGGACCTGTGGCGGCAGCGGCTCCCCTTCGTGCGGCGTTTTGACAACCGCAGAGTCGGAAACGCGCTGAAGCCGTGCACGCGAGCCTTCTAATGCACGGGGCGGGCCAACTCGTTATCGAGGCTAGAATATTTGAGGTATGAAGGGGCCTGCGGACGCGGGAGGGTTACTGATCAGACATGTCGTTTCAGCCGGAATCAGGATCAGGTCCCGGCCTGAGCAGACTCGCGATTCCACTGGAAGTATCGTTCTTTCAGTTTATTAGCCACGGCCTGAAGCCGTGGGCCCCAAGCTATGGGCGGTCGGGCCGGGCACGGAGCATAGATCGCCGCCCGCAGCATTGTAAAACGCGGCGGGCGCTCTCGAAACAATTGTGCAAGCAAGCCTCCAGGAGGCTGGACTTTTCAAAATGGGAAGCATGGCGGTTTCGCGAGTTCGGCTCGATCGTGGCAACGCTTAAGACAGTTCTCATGAAAAACTCCTATTGTTTCGCTGCAGTCGTCAGTTCTGGTCCTGGAGTCCGGGAACGGTTTCTTCGGGAAATTTCAATTTGGGAACAATTCCCATTTTGGAACACGTGCGGCGATGGTCTGCTCGCCTGCGCCGTGGCTCGGAAGGCGGTAAGGAGGAGCAGGCAGGATTCTTCAGCGCGAAATGGAGGCTGCCGGCGTGGGTGCGCTACGCAAGCGGCTCCTGAAGGTGAAGATCGGATGCACGGCAGCGCCTTTCTCACGCTATGGGCGGGACCGCAATGCGACTTTTGAGGTGTCCATCTGATGGGCGAAAGCGGATTTCATTTGGTTCGTCATCGTGAAGAATATTCTTTGCAAAATTTTTACCGATCGTGTATATTGTTGGGTTTCATTGTGCTGTCAGTCGAAAGAAGAGGCCTCGAGGGGCGGGGTCGAAGCTCATAAACCCAAAGACGAATAAGCAAAGCTGACTGCCTCGAATAACCGCAGTTTGTGGTTCTACAGGCTTGCTTTTAGGGCTCTCAAAATGTCTCAAATTTTTCATCGCAGCATGAACACCGTGGCCCGGGCCAGCATCTATGGCATCGTTCTGGTTGTTGCGCTCATTGGCTACGTGAGTTGGGAGGTCAATCAGTCGTCTTACTTTACATATGTTAATCGTCCGATACCCCAGCCTGTTCCCTTCAGCCACGAGCACCACACAGCACAACTTGGGATCGATTGCCGTTACTGCCACACGTCCGTTGAGACGTCCTGGTTCGCGGGCATCCCGCCGACGCACACTTGCATGTCCTGCCACTCGCAGCTTTGGACTAACGCCGACATGCTGGCGCCGGTGAGGGCCAGTTACCGAACCGGCGACTCCATCCTCTGGAACCGGGTAAACGCCCTTCCCGATTTTGTGTACTTCAACCACAGCATTCATATCAACAAAGGGATTGGCTGCACGACGTGCCACGGACAGCTTGGAGAGATGCCCATCACCTGGCGGGGGAACACACTGTACATGAGGTGGTGCGTTAATTGTCATAAGCATCCGGAGCGCTACGTCAGGCCGAAGAAGGACGTTTTCGATCCGATCTATACTCCTCCTGCGGACCAGATCGCCATGGGCCGGAAGCTGGTGAAGGAGTACAAGATACGAAGCCTGACGAGTTGCGACACATGCCATCGGTAAAACGCACACATAGGAATAATCAATGAAGGACAAGAACTTCATCGACCTCGCGTCAGTTCGAGCGAGCCTCGAAAAAGACGGCAGGAAGCGCTTCTGGCAAACCATCGAACAGGTTGCGGAAACCGAGGAGTTCCAGCAGTTGGCTCATCAGGAATTCACGACGTTTCGACCTTCCCCGAAGACCGAGTCCGGAATGAGCCGCCGCAACATGCTGAAGCTGATGGCCGCCTCGGCCAGCCTTGCCGGGCTCGCCGCGTGCACGAAGATGCCGATCGAGAAGATCGCGCCCTACGTGAGGCCGCCGGAAGAATTCGTTCCCGGGAAACCTCTGTTCTACGCCACGTCGATGCCGCGGCCTGAAGGCGGCGCAATCGGGTTGCTGGTTAAGAGCAATATGGGCCGCCCCACCAAAGTCGAGGGCAATCCCGATCACCCCGCCAGCCTGGGCGGCACAGACGCGTTCGCGCAGGCTTCCGTGCTCGATCTGTGGGACCCGGACCGTGCCCGGACAGTGATGCGCGAGGGCACGATCGTCAACTATAGCGATTTTCTCGATCTGCTCAGCCAGTTGCGCAGCCAGTATCTGGCGAAAAAGGGTGCGGGCTTCCGCATCCTCACAGAGACCGTCACATCGCCCACGCTTGGAAGCCAGCTCAAAGCGTTCCTGGCCCAATTTCCGCAGGCAAAGTGGCATCAGTACACTCCTGTAAACCGCCACGCAGAGCGCGAGGGCGTACGTACCGTGTACGGCCAGTATTTGAGCCACTATTACCGATTCGACCAGGCGGAAGTAGTCGTTTCGCTGGACGCTGACTTTCTCTGCTCGGGACGCGGCGGCGTGCGCTACGCCCGCGATTTTGCGGATAAGCGGCGCATCACCGACACGCACAGCCCGATGAACCGGCTTTACGTTGTCGAGTCCATGGCCACCATCACCGGCGCGGCGGCAGATCATCGCGTGCCGGTAAGGCCGAGCCACGTTGAAGGCGTCGCACGGGCCATCGCCGCGGCCGTCGGCGTGCGGGGAGTCGAACCCGGGGCCCAGTCTTCGCCTGAAGTCAGTACCGAATGGGTCCGAAGCGTTGTGGCTGACCTTCAGCAACGTCGCGGGGCGAGCATCGTGCTGGCCGGCGAGCATCAGCCGCCTGCCGTACACGCTCTGGCCCATGCCATCAACGCCGCCCTGGGGAATGCGGGAAAGACCGTGGTCTATATCGATCCTATCGAGGCCCAACCGGTCAATGAGATGGAATCGATTCGGGAACTCGCGGCCGATATGAACGCGGGAACGGTGGAGACGCTCCTGATCATCGGCGGGAACCCCGTGTACAACGCACCCGCTGATCTTGATTTCAAAAAAGCCCTGGACAAAGTCAAACTCCGGCTTCGCCTCGGGATTTACAACGATGAGACCTCTTACCATTGCCACTGGTTTGTTCCCCAAACGCATTATCTGGAATCCTGGAGCGATGAACGCGCTTTCGACGGGACGGCCTGCATTGTCCAGCCGCTGATCGCACCGCTCTATGAAAACCATTCAGCGCACGAAGTGCTCGGTGCGCTTCTTGGAGATCCGGGACGGACGCCGCATCAATGGGTGCGTGATTACTGGTCAGGCCAGAAGCTGGCCACGCCTGTTGAATATGAAACCTTCTGGGAAACGTGCCTCGAAAAGGGCGTTATTCCTGGAACCGCCTTCCCCGCGAAGACGGTGACTCCGAAACCGGATTTTGCCGCGGCTCTGGGAACAGGCGCGGCGAGCGCAGGACCGATGGAGATTGCCTTCCGGCCTGACCCGTCAGTCTGGGACGGGACTTACACGAACAATTCCTGGCTGCAGGAACTCCCGAAGCCTATTACCACGTTGACATGGGACAACGCGGCCTACATCAGCCCAAGATCGGCTGAGAAACTTGGCGTACAGCGCGACGAAGTCATTGAGATTGCCTACCAGGGGCGTAAGCTCCGCATGCCCGTCATGGTCCTGCCGGGACACGCTGACGACTGTATCACTGTTAACTTCGGGTATGGCAGGACCCGCGCCGGAAGGGTCGGCAACGGAACGGGATTCAACGTCTATTCGATCTGGACATCGGACAAGCCGGGTTTTGGACCCATTCCGGCGCCCGCAAAAACGGGCGACCGATATCACCTGGTCACCACGCAGCGGCACCATATCATCACGCAGGGCGGGAGAAAGGTGGAAGAGGAAAGTCAGGCCGCCTTCAATCGGGACTTGGTGCGGGTTGCTGACCTTGAGGAATTCCGCTCGAACCCGGATTTCGCGGCCGACCCGCCGGAACAAACCACACAGGCCCCGAACCTGTATCCTCGCTATGACTACAGCCAGGGATACCAGTGGGGCATGTCCATTGACCTGACAAGTTGCGTGGGCTGCAACTCCTGCGTCGTGGCCTGCTATGCCGAGAACAATATCGCCGTGGTGGGTAAAGAGGAGGTGGACCACGGGCGCATCATGCAATGGATCCGTGTGGACACCTACTGGCGCGGGGGCCTTGACAATCCTGAAACCTATCACATGGTCATGCCGTGCATGCATTGTGAAAATGCGCCCTGCGAGTATGTCTGCCCGGTCGGCGCCACAATGCACAGCCCTGAAGGGCTGAACCTCATGATTTACAACCGCTGCGTGGGGACACGGTATTGCTCGAATAACTGCCCGTACAAGGTGCGAAGGTTCAACTTTTACCTTTATTCGGACTGGCATACCCCAAGCCTCTATGGAGTCAGGAACCCGGACGTTTCGGTGCGCAGCCGCGGCGTCATGGAAAAATGCACCTATTGTGTGCAGCGCATCAAGGAAGCTGAGATTAAAGCCGAAGTCGAGGGCCGCACGATCAAGGATGGCGAAGTTGTCACTGCCTGCCAGCAGGCATGCCCCACCCAGGCGATCGTCTTTGGAAATATTAATGACCCGAACAGCAAGGTTGCAAATCTGAAAGCTCAATCGAGGAAATACGTCTTGTTAGCTGAATTGAACATTCGTCCGCGAACGTCGTATCTGGCCCGGGTGCGAAATCCGAATCCGGAGATCAAGGAGTAAGGTGGCTGCCATGGACCACGAAGAAGTAGCTACGCTGGTTTCCCCTGGAAGCGAAGTCCTTGGCCCCGGACACACGTACGGGTCGGTTACCGACAAGATCAGTTCCATCGTTCTGACCCGAGGCACCGGCAATAAGTACAAGATTGGACTCGGGATCTCCGTGGCCCTGCTCATCGGGCTGAATATGGGCATCACGGTTTTGATGGCGTACGGCGTCGGCGTATGGGGCATCAATATTCCGGTCGGCTGGGGATACGCCATTACGAATTTCGTCTGGTGGATTGGAATCGGCCACGCGGGCACGCTGATCTCGGCGTTCCTGCTCCTCATGCGCCAGAAATGGCGCACATCCATTAACCGGTTCGCTGAGGCCATGACCCTTTTTGCGGTGGCTTGTGCGGGTATGTTCCCCCTGCTGCACATGGGCCGCCCATGGCTTTTCTACTGGCTGCTTCCCTACCCCGATACGATGGGCGTATGGCCGCAGTTCCGCAGCCCGCTGGTCTGGGACGTTTTTGCCGTTTCAACTTATGCGACGGTGTCGCTGCTGTTCTGGTACGTGGGACTGATCCCCGACCTGGCAACAATCCGCGATCGCGCCACAACAAGGATCAAGAAAATCATTTATGGGGTGGTCGCTCTGGGCTGGCGCGGTTCTGCGAAACACTGGAAGCGATATGAAATGGCGGGGCTGCTGCTCGCCGGGCTTGCGACGCCTCTGGTGGTTTCCGTCCATACCGTGGTCAGCTTCGACTTTACCATTGCCATTCTTCCCGGCTGGCACAGTACGATGTTTCCCCCTTACTTCGTCGCCGGCGCCATCTACTCCGGCTTCGCGATGGTCATTGCTCTGGCCGTGCCTTTGAGGAAGTACTACGGGCTGGAAGATTTTCTCACTATCCGCCACCTGGACAACATGGGCAAGATCATGCTGGCTACGGGCCTGATTGTGGCCTACAGCTATGTCATGGAAACCTTCATGGCATTCTACGGCGGAAATAAGTTTGACATATTCATGATCATGAACCGGATGACAGGCCCCTACGCCGCCGTTTACTGGGTGCTGATTGCCGTCAACCTGGTCATTCCGCAACTGCTCTGGTCCGCGCGTATCAGGCGAAACCCGCTGTATTTGTGGCTGCTGTCGTTCTCTGTGCAGACCGGCATGTGGCTCGAACGGTACATGATCATCGTCACCAGCCTCCATCGCGACTTCATCCCCTCTTCATGGGGGATGTTCCACCCGACCCGCTGGGACTGGATCGTCTTCCTGGGCACCATCGGCTTTTTCTTTACGCTTTTTTACCTGTTTATCCGCTTCCTTCCCATGATCTCGATCTTCGAGATGCGGGACCTGGTCCACAAGACCGCAGAGGAGGCTAGATCTTAAATGAGAAGCACGAATTCGCTTTACGGGTTGATGGCCGAATTCATCTCCGCGGAAGAACTCCTGGAGGCCAGCAAGCGCGCCAGCGAGGCGGGTTACCGGAAAATGGATGCGTATTCTCCTTTTCCCATCGAAGGACTGGCTGAGGCCATCGGATTCTACAAAACGAAACTGCCCATTATCGTATTTTGCGGAGGCTTGTTCGGCTGCTGCGGCGGGTTCTTTCTTCAGTGGTGGCCCAACGTGATCGGCTATCCGCTGAATATCGGCGGCAAGCCTTGGGACAGTTGGCCCGCGTTCATCCCGATCACGTTCGAATTGACGATCCTGTGCGCTGCCTTGTCGGCGACCTTCGGCATGCTGGCGCTCAACGGCCTGCCGTCCCCTTATCATCCTGCGTTCAACGTGGAGCGGTTTGCCCAGGCCAGCAAAGATCGGTTCTTTCTGCTGATCGAAGCGGACGACCCCATGTTTGACCTGGACCGGACAAAACAGTTTCTGAATGAACTCAACCCTCGCGAGGTATCCGAAGTTGAAAGCTAAACGGGGCCAGACACAACATTCGACGGCGGCTTCATCGATAGCGGCATCTTTGGGCCCGGCGGGCTGCAGGATTCGCCCCGCGGCCGCCCTGCGTTGGGCTTCCGTTGCCCTCTTGGGATTGCTGATGACGGGCTGCCGGCTCGATATGCACATCCAGCCGAAGTACAGGGGACTGGAACCGAGCAGCTTCTTTAACGACGGCCGCTCGGCACGACCGGTGGTTCCGGGGACCGTCGCACGCGGTGAGTTACGAACCGATGAACTCCTTTACACCGGCAAGATCAACGGCCAGGTTGCCAACGTGTTCCCTTTCCCGATTACCCAGAAGGACCTGGAGCGCGGTCGGCAGCGGTTCAATATCTACTGCGCTCCTTGCCACGATTATACGGGGAGCGGCAACGGCATGATCGTACAGCGAGGGTTCCCGCCGCCGCCTTCATATCATATTGACCGCCTGATGAAGGCGCCGGTCGGACACTTTTTTGATGTGATAACGAATGGCTACGGCACCATGTACAGTTACGCCGACCGCGTTTCTCCCATGGACCGCTGGCGGATCGCGGCTTACATCCGCGCGCTGCAATTGAGCCAGAACGCGAGCATCAAGGATGTTCCCCCGCAAGAACTGAGCAAACTCGAAGGATCGGCAAAATGAACGAAACCGACACCCTCAAGCCCCGGATCGAAGCCGCGCAGCGATGGTTCCTGATCATCGGAGTAGTCGCATCCGCGGCCTGTGTTTTTGGAGCGTTCTCGGATTGGACAGGGTTCGTCCGCGCCTACCTGGTGGGCTATCTGGTCTGGTTGCTGATAGGGCTGGGGAGCCTTGCAATCCTTATGCTTCATCACATGGTGGGCGGCCGGTGGGGATTCGTCATCCGGCGCACGCTTGAAGCCTCGAGCCGGACGCTCGTTTTTCTGGCGCTGCTGTTTATCCCCCTGGCCATCGGGCATGTCAATCCGCTTGTTTATCCCCGCGTGACCGATGGTTCTTTCAAGGCCTTTTACCTGAGCCCTCCGTTCCTTTATGCGCGCATGGTTATCTATTTTGCCTGCTGGATTGTGCTCGCATTTTTCCTCAACAGGCTTTCCCGGCAGCAGGACATGGGCGAGGAGCGGGGCATGTTGCGGAAGTTCAGCAACCTCAGCTCAGCAGGCATGCTGATCTATTGCGTGACCATCAGTTGGGCCTCATTCGACTGGGTGATGTCGCTCGAGCCGCACTTTGCCTCCACGATCTTTGGCATGATCTTTATTATTATGCCGGCGCTGGCCGGAATGTCCTTTACCATCATTGTGACCATGTTTCTGTCGAATCACAGCCCGCACTCGGAAGTCGTCACGCCGGGCCATTTCAACGACCTGGGAAATATCCTGCTGACGTTCGTCATGCTTTGGGCATACATGTCCTTCGCGCAGTTCCTGATCATCTGGGCCGGCAACCTGCAGGACGAAAACTTCTGGTACGTGACGCGCGCCACAGGCGGGTGGGCGCCGGTTGCGCTGTTCATCATCCTGTTCCACTTTGCGGTGCCGTTTATTCTGCTCCTGAACCGGCCCATCAAACGGCATATGAAGGCCCTCGCGTTCGTAGGCGGGGGGCTCATCGTGATGACCTGGGTGGACCTTTACTGGTTCATTATGCCGGCCTTTTATCCTTTTGGGCCTCATCTTCACTGGATGGACATCGTTGCACCGTTTGCGGTCGGGGGATTGTGGCTGGCCTTTTTCACTCGCCAGCTCAAATCCATGCCCCGGCTTCCGCTGCATGATCCAAGGTTTGAGGGAGTAGTCCAGCATGGATGAGCACAAGACTCATTCGGAAAATTCAACGCCCCGCCACGAAACGCGCGAAGCCGTGCCAAGGTACATTCTCTACTTCGCAGCGGCATGCGCGTTAGCGGTGGTCGTCAGCTTCCTGGTAAGCTGGGGCGTCCTTGTTTACTTCAGAACGCACCAAAAATACGCTGCGCCGGAATCAGCTCTTTCGGGAGGTCGTGTACTTCCGCCTCCCGGAGTTCCACAGTTGCAAACCCATCCCGCAGCCGATCTGCAGGATTACCTGAAACAGGAAAACAAAATTCTTGATTCGTATGGATGGGTGGACCGGAAAAACGGCATCGTTCGAATTCCTATTCAGCGCGCAATGGAACTCCTGCTTCAGCAGGGGCTCCCGGTACGCGATAGCAAAACACCCAGAGGTGCGGTACAGCCCGGTGAGGTTCAGCAATACACTGTTCCGCAGGGCTATATGCCGCAGAACTAACAGGGAAACCATAGCTGGTGGCTGGAAGGCTGCCAGAAAGTCAGGGATTGAAATGGTTTGGAAGTTTGATCTACTGAAGCAACACAGCGTGCGGTCCGCGCGTTGCAACCCCACGCTGAAAAGGGCCGGAATTGCCGTCGGGCTTTCGGTGATGTTCGCCTTGGGCTACCCGGCCGCCGCAAGGGGACAAATCTCAAAGCTCCTCAAGGCCAAGGGATTTCAGGGACCGCCAGCGGGTGGCGCAGTCGCGCAGAATTCAAAAACGGTTCCCGCGCAACTCCAGAATGTTGGCATCGACCAGGAATTGAACCATCAAATTCCGCTGGACCTGGTGTTTCATGATGAGACTGGCAAGACCGTTCGGCTGGGGGATTACTTTGGAACGAAACCCGTCATCATGTCGCTCGTTTACTTCAACTGCCCTCAGCTCTGCCCGATGGTGGAAGACGGACTCGTGATGAGCCTTCGGGAACTCAAGTTTGATGTGGGAAAACAATTCAATGTCCTGACCGTGAGCTTCGATCCGAATGACACTCCGGCGCAAGCTTATTCGAAGAAGGCCGCGTATTTGTCCATGTACAATCGCAGAGGGGCAAGCGACGGCTGGCACTTTCTGACGGGCGACGCGGCCTCGATTGAAGCTCTGACCCAGGCGCTGGGATATCACTACAAGTACGATCCGAAAATCCAGCAGTTCTCGCACGCCGCAGCCATCGTAGTTCTGACGCCGCAGGGCAAGATCGCACGCTATTTTTACGGTATCACTTATCCGTCCGGACAGGTCCGTCTGGCGCTCGTGGACGCCTCACACGGAAAGATCGGCAATCCGGTTGACTCCGTGCTGCTGTTTTGCAGCCACTACGATCCAACGACCGGAAAATACAGCCTGCTGATCACCCGTGTGCTCTTCCTCGGAGCGCTGCTGACGGTGGTTCTATTGGCCGCCTTTTTGATGATTCTGTTCCGCGGCGGAAGCAAGGCCCAGGCCAGGGCGTTCGCGACGGGAAAGTCGCTCAGAGCAGAGCGGTAAAAACCCCGTCGGGATTTATGGGCCTTATTGGGAGAGGGTAAAAGAATAAAATGCCACACGCGTTTCCATTGTTCCCGCAGGAAGCTTCAACGATTGCTCCGGCGGTCGATCATCTCTTCTATTTCCTGACGGCGGTTTCGATATTCTTCGCCTCGCTCATTTTCCTGCTGATCTTCTATTTCGCGGTCAAGTATCGGCGCCGCTCAAAGGATGAGCCGGCTCCGAAGAACCAAGTGATCAACAACATCCCGCTGGAAGTGACATGGACTGTCATCCCCATGATTCTTGTGGCCATCATGTACCTCTGGGGGGCCGAAATCTTCGTCAGGAACGCCCAGCCGCCGCCGAACGCCCTTGAGATTTTTGTGATCGGAAAGCAGTGGATGTGGCACATCGAACACAACAATGGCAAGCGCGAGATCAACGCCCTGCACATTCCGGCGGGTGTTCCGGTCAAGCTCACCATGACGTCGCAGGACGTGATCCACGATTTTTCGGTTCCTGCCTTCCGCATGAAGATGGACGTCGTGCCGGACCGCTATACGACGGAGTGGTTTGAGGCCACCCAGCCGGGCAAGTACCGTCTCTTCTGCGACCAGTATTGCGGAATGGGCCACGCCCTGATGCGCGGATGGGTCTACGTGATGACTCCTCAGGATTATCAGAGGTGGCTTACCAGCGGCGTGACGGGGCAGACGATGGCCGAACAGGGCGCCGCCCTCTATAATCAACTGGGGTGCGTCACATGCCATGGCACAGGGAAGGGCCCTCCGTTCGCGGGCCTCTATGGGCGGACGGTAAAGCTTTCCGACGGGACCACAGTCGTCGCAAATGATGCGTACATTCGCGAGTCGATCCTTGATCCAAGCGCCCAGATTGTCAATGGATATCCGGCGATTATGCCAACATTTAAAGGCCAGGTGAGCGAAGAGCAAATCCTGCAACTCACGGCCTACATCAAATCGCTGGCATCAACAAAAAGTAATACGGGGGCACCATGAGTAGTCAGGAAATCGCGATCGAACCCAAACTTAATTACCTGAACTGTGATTACAGCATTAAGTCGTGGCTGCTGACCACCGACCATAAACGGATCGCCTGGCTGTACATGATGGCGATCACCTTCTTCTTTACTGTCGGTGGCATCGCGGCCACCTTGATGCGGCTGAATCTGCTGGAGCCTCAGGGGCTGCTGGTAGAACCTGAAACTTATAACAAACTGTTCAGCATCCACGGGATTATCATGGTGTTCTTCTTCCTGGTCCCGTCGATTCCTGCCGTCATGGGCAACTTTCTTCTGCCCATGATGCTGGGTGCTCGCGACGTCGCCTTCCCGAAGCTGAACCTGTTGAGCTGGTATATCTTCATGACGGGCGGCTCGCTTGTCCTTTACACCGTGATCGCCGGTGGTGTGGACACAGGCTGGACCTTCTATACGCCCCTCAGCACACTTTATCTGAATACTCACGTCATGGCCGCAGCGGGCGGGGTCTTCATTGCCGGGTTCTCGTCCATCCTGACGGGCCTCAATTTCGTTGTCACCATCCACAAGATGCGCGCGCCCGGTCTCACGTGGTTCCGACTTCCCCTCTTCGTTTGGGCCATGTATGCAGCCAGCATCATCTTCATTATCGGAACGCCGGTTATCGCTATTTCACTGTTTCTGATCGTCGTCGAACGGATTTTCCACGTCGGCATTTTCGATCCTTCTCTCGGCGGAGATCCGATTCTCTTTCAGCATCTCTTCTGGTTCTATTCCCACCCCGCTGTGTACGTCATGATCCTGCCGTCGATGGGTGTCATCAGTGAATTGATCACAGCTTTCTCCAGAAAGAGGATCTTCGGCTACCACTTCGTGGCTTTTTCCAGTGTTGCGATCGCGGCCATCGGATTTCTGGTGTGGGGCCATCACATGTTCATCAGCGGCCAGTCCGTTTATGCCGGGCTGGTGTTCTCCGCGCTCAGCATGGCTGTGGCCATACCTTCCGCCGTTAAAGTTTTCAACTGGACGGCCACCCTTTACAAGGGTTCCATTTCCTATGAGGCCCCCATGCTTTACGCTCTTGGCTTTATCGGCCTCTTCACGATCGGCGGATTGACGGGGCTCTACCTTGCAACCACCGGATTAGACCAGCACGTTCATGACACCTACTTCGTCATCGCGCATTTTCACTACATCATGGTCGGCGGGGCGGTCATGGGTTATCTTGGCGGGATCCATTATTGGTGGCCCAAGATGACAGGGCGGCTTTACCCCGATGGATGGGCGCGCGTTGCCGCTATCATCGTGTTTGTCGGGTTCAATCTGACGTTCTTCCCGCAATTCATCCTCGGATACCTTGGCATGCCTCGCCGGTACGCCGTTTACCCCCCGGAATTCCATACTTTGAACGTCATCTCGACGGCGGGAGCCTCGATCCTGGGGCTTGGCTATGTGATTCCCCTGATATACCTGGCATGGTCCCTCCGCTACGGGCCGATTGCCGGCCCCAATCCCTGGAAGGCGACGGGGCTCGAATGGACGACCTCTTCTCCCCCGCCAACTCACAATTTCGAGGAAACGCCCATCGTCACCGAAGAACCCTACCGGTACGATCGACTCGCGGAGGAAATACACGTTGCATAACAGTCAGGCAGTTGTTGCAGAACAATTTGATGACCGCGTACAACAGCATGAGGCCGCCAGCCTGGGCATGTGGATATTCCTCGCCACGGAAATCATGTTCTTTGGCGGTCTGTTTACGGGATATACCGTCTATCGAAACCTTTACACGACGGCGTTCGAGACAGGCAGCCACCTGCTGAACGCAAGAATCGGAGCGCTCAACACCGCCATCCTGATCGCCAGCAGTCTGACCATGGCTCTGGCCGTCCACTCGGCCCAAACGGGCAAGCGCGCGAAGCTGATATTCTTCATCATTTCAACCATGTGCCTTGGTGCCGCGTTCCTGCTGATCAAATTCTTCTTTGAATGGACGCATGACTACGCGGAAGGATTTGTGCCGGGACTCCATTTCACTTACGCAGGACCGCACGCCTCTCATGTTGCGCTGTTCATGTGTTTTTATTTCATCATGACGGGCGTTCACGCTCTCCACATGGTTGCCGGAGAAGGTGTGTTGACTGTTCTTCTCATCATGGCCTGGCGAGGCAGATTCAACCAGGAGAGATACAACGCCATCGAAATGATGGGCCTCTACTGGCACTTTGTTGACATCGTTTGGATCTTTCTGTTTCCACTATTGTACTTGCTGGGGGCGCGTTTCTAATGTCCGAACATATCGCACCGTTGAAAATTTATTTCTTTGTCTTCGTGGCTCTGATGGTACTTACCCTTCTCACGTGGCGGATCTCGTACATTGATCTTGGCCAGTGGAACACCGTCGTGGCCCTGCTGATCGCCGTCTGCAAAGCCTCCCTGGTGGCGGCGTTTTTCATGCACCTTCGCTGGAGCGCCTCAGTAATGCGACTGGTGTTGTTTGCAGCGATCTTCTGGTTGTCGATTCTCATTTCTCTCACAATCGGCGACATCTTCAGCCGTCACGTCCTTCCTCAGCCGCAGTCGTGGCACGCGGCAGCGGCGATTACAAATCCTTCTGCAACGGCTCAGGGACGATAATTCCTCCCGGCTCGCCTCGTTCTGAACAAGCGGCACGTCAGAATATGGCGTCGCTGAAGATGTTTATTGTTCAGCGCGTTCCAGCAGAACCACAGGGAATTTGTCGAGCGCGATGTTGATCGGAAGGATTCTTTGGCCGCCGGCAAGCCGCTTCGCCACCACCATCCCGTTTGTAAAGACGTTCCGCCACTTTTCAGGGCACTCTGGCGGTGTTACGGGAAGCGCACTTTGTGCTGCACGGCTGGCTGCGAAGCGGGAACACCCGGGCCGACACCGGGGTGGTGGAGTTTCTGAAAGAGGCCCTGGCGAAGCTGCAAAGTCCGGAGGGGATTCGCC
>Ga0070740_10001717_pt1 | contig 28681 bp, 29 predicted proteins | sample Coa_R2_FD_67286 | JGI IMG/M metagenome (GOLD analysis project Ga0070740, IMG submission 67286) | Surface soil microbial communities from Centralia Pennsylvania, which are recovering from an underground coalmine fire - Coalmine... | ecosystem: Environmental > Terrestrial > Soil > Unclassified ...
TCACCTCGAGCAGCAGGACGAGATGATGATCGACATCCTGCACCATTTGGAAATCCAGCACAAGGAAATACTGGAGCGGCTGACGCCGTCTTCAAACCGTGCGCAGGCATAGGCGGGCAAAGGGGCGCGGAGTAATCAAAGCCGCTGCCAGGCTTTGCCCTGATGGCCGAAGCTGAACAACTCCGGGTGCAGAATCTCGGCCAGGATCTCCAACGATTCGACCAGCCGCGGCCCGGGCCGGTTGAAGTAATGATTGCCGTCGGCAACGAATACTCGCCCGCTCTTTACCGCGGACAGGCCAGCCCACACGGGATTGCCGCCCAGCGCGGCCAGCTCCTGTAGGGAGCGCTCGATTCCAAATCCGCACGGTGAGACGAAAATTACCTCGGGATCCGCCTGGGAAAGCTGCTCGAAATTGATCCACGGCGAATGTCGCCCGGCCTGTCCGAACAGGTTCCGGGCGCCGGCCATTTCGATCAGCTCCGGCATCCAGTTGCCGCCCGACATCAACGGGTCGATCCATTCGATAGTTGTCACGCGAGGCCTCGCGCCGGCGCCCGCCGCGCGCTGCGCGATTTGCTCCAATCGCCCCCTCATTGACGTGCTCAGCCGCGTGCCGGCCTGTTCGACGCCAAGGGCCGAGGCCGCCCGCTCGATGTCGGCCAGGACTCCGTGGAGCGAAGCTGCCGTCAGCGACACAATGGCCGGAGCCGACCCGCCCATCCACTGCGCCAGTGCGGCCTTGAGTTCGCTTTCGCTAACCGCGCACACCTCGCATTGCGATTGCGTGACGATCACGTCGGGCCGCAGCGCCATCAATTGGTCGGCGTCGACCCGGTAAACCGACAACGCATCTTGCAGGATCGACTTGACCCGCCGATCCACCTGCGCACTGGCGCCATCGGGGTTGAAGCGCGGCGCAGTCAGCGCGGGCAGCCCCACCACCTGCGGCGGATAGTCGCATTCGTGCGACCGCCCGACCAGGCAATCCGACAATCCCAGCGCACAGACAATTTCTGTCGCGCTGGGGAGGAGCGAGACGATTCGCGTCATTGGACTTCCATTTGGCTTCGGGTTAACTCTAACAGATGAACGCGCTTGCGGCACAGGGTTGGCCATAGCAAAGGTGCTGCCTCCCTGGCCCGCCGAGGTGAGTGATGGACACAGAGGTCGTGGAATTTCTCAACACTTTGGGCGAAGCAGAGCGCGCCGGCGGCCGCGTGCTGCATGAACTGGAGCAGGCGGCCTCCTCTTTGGAACTCAAGGAACTGCTGCGCAAGGCCGGCCATGACGAAGGCTATTGGGCCGGCCAAATCGGCGCCCATATCCGCCGCCTCGGCGCCGAGCCTTCCAACAAGACCGGCGACTTCGTGGAAAAAGTCCGCGCCCTGACCGATCTCAGAAGCAAAATCGAGCTGCTCAACCGCGGCCAGCGCTGGGTGATTCGCAAAATCGAGGAGCGACTTCCCTCGCTGAGCGACGCGCCGCTCAAGGCCTTCCTGGTGGTGATGGCCAAGGGCCACCAGACCAACATCCAGGCAATCGACGACGCGCTGAAATCCGGTCCGCTCTGATCCTCGCGGCCAGCCGCGCTCTCGGCACTGCTTTTGCGTGCGTTCGGCACGATTTGGCGCCCGCCATTGGGAATCGGACGCACGACGCCATGAAAGGCCAAGCTGTCCCATGAACCGTCCCTGGCATGCGATGCCGCTGGAGCAGGTCGCGCTGGAGCTGGGCAGCTCTATCGCCGCGGGCCTTGCCGAAAGCGAAGCCGCGGCACGGTTGGAGCGCGAGGGTCCCAACGAGATTCGCAAGGCCGAGCGCGAATCGCCGCTGGCGATGTTCCTGCGCCAGTTCGCCAGCGTCGTGATCTGGGTGCTGATCGCTGCCGCTGTGGTGTCGGTGGCGCTGGGAGAACGGCTGGACGGCATCGCCATTATCGCCATCGTCGTCCTCAACGCGGTGGTCGGTTTCGTCCAGGAGTATCGCGCCGAGCAGGCGGTGGCCGCGCTCTCCAAACTGACCGCGCCGCGTGCGCGCGTGATCCGCGGCGGACAAAGCCACGTCGTGCCCGCCGCCGCAGTCGTGCGCGGCGACCTGCTGGTGCTGGCAGAAGGCGACCTGGTGGCCGCCGACGCCCGGGTCGTCGAGGCGGCGATGCTGCGCGTCAACGAAGCGCCGCTGACCGGCGAATCCGAACCGGTTACCAAGACCGTGGGCGAATTGGCGCCGGCAACCGCTTTGGCGGAGCGCACGAACATGTTGTTTTTAGGAACCAGCGTGGTGAGCGGCAGCGGGCTGGCGCTGGTCGCGGCGACCGGGATGGCGACCGAGGTCGGCCGTATCGCGACGCTGATCGAAACCGCCTCTCCCGGCGAAACACCGCTGCAGCGCAAGCTCAACGCACTGGGTCTGCGGCTGCTGTGGGCGTGTCTTGCGATCGTGGTGGTGGTGTTCGTGCTTGGCCTGCTGCGCGGCGCGCCAGTGCTTGAATTGTTCCTGGGCGCAGTAAGCCTGGCGGTCGCTGCGATTCCCGAAGGACTGCCCGCCGTAGTCACGATTGCGCTGGCCTTGGGCGTGCGCAAGATGGTGCGGCGCAGGGCGCTGGTGCGCCGCCTGCCGGCGGTCGAAACACTGGGCAGCGTGCAGGTGATCTGCACCGACAAGACCGGCACGCTGACCGTGGGCGAGATGACCGCGCGCCGCCTGGTCACCCATAGTGGCATCTTCAACGTCACCGGCGAGGGTTACTCGACTGCCGGTGCGATTCTGAACGATAGCAGCGAGGCTGACATCAGCGCCGACCCGGCGCTGGCGGATTTGCTGATCGCTGCGGCTGCCTGTAATGACGCACAGATTGCCGTTCGCAACGGCCACCCTTCGATCGCCGGCGACCCCACCGAAGCGGCCCTGCTGGTCGCCGCCGCCAAGGGCGGCATTACCCGCGAACGGATCGAAGCGGAGATGCCGCGCCTGGCCGCGATTCCGTTCACCTCCGATCGCAAAATGATGACGGTAATTCGGCGGCGCGAGGAAAATCCCTGGGCGTTCGTCAAGGGCGCGCCCGAACTGATTATCGAGCGCTGTACAAAAATCCGCACTGCGCAAGGTGAAGTGGAGCTGTCGGCGGCCGACCGCGCGCGGATGCTGGAGGCGGGGGCGTTGATGGCCAACGACGCGCTGCGCGTGCTGGCCCTGGCGCATCGCGCGCTGCACTCCGATTACACCGCCCAGAGCCTCGATGACGGTGGCGCGCGCATCGAGCGCGACCTGACCCTGCTCGGACTGGCTGGTTTGCAGGATCCGCCGCGCGCCGAGGCGCGCGAGGCGATCGAACGCTGCAAGCTAGCCGGCATCAAAACCGTGATGATCACCGGAGACCATCGCGATACCGCCGCCGCCATCGGCCGCGAACTGGGAATCGTCGAGCGCGGCGGGCAGGTGCTGGACGGCGCCGAACTGGAGCGCATCGACGATCTCCGGCTGGCCGAACTGGTCGAGCGCGTCAGCGTGTACGCCCGCGTGACTGCCGAGCACAAGCTGCGCATCGTGCGCGCCTGGAAGGCGCGCGGCAAAGTGGTCGCGATGACCGGCGACGGCGTCAACGATGCGCCCGCGCTCAAGGAAGCCGCGATCGGCGTGGCGATGGGAATTACCGGCACCGAGGTCGCCAAGCAGTCCGCCGACATCATCGTCACCGACGACAATTTCGCCTCCATCGTGGCCGCCGTCGAGGAAGGGCGCGGCATCTACGACAATGTCGTCAAGACGCTCAGCTACCTGATGGGCGGCAACGCGGGCGAGTTAGCGGTGATGCTGGTGGCGGGGCTGATCGGATGGCCGCTGCCGCTGCTGCCCATTCAGTTGCTGTGGATCAACCTGGTCACCGACGGGCTGCCTGCACTGGCCTTGGCCACCGACCCGGTCGAGCCCGACGTGCTGACGCGTCCCCCCCGCGACCCGCAGGCCGAAATCATCGACCGCCCCTTTTTCGCGCGGCTGGCCTTGACCGGATGCCTGTCGGCGGCCGCCGCCCTGACCGCCTTTGCCTGGGAGTTCTACCGTCACAGCGATGTTGCCGCGGCGCGCAACGCCGCGTTTTCGGCCCTGGTGATCGAGGAATTGCTGCGCTCCTTCAGCGCCCGCAGCAGCACGCGCACCGTGTTTGAGGTGGGCCTGCTCACCAACATGCGGCTGTTTTTGATCGTGATTGGCAGCTTCGCGGCCCAACTCGCGATCTACTATGTTGTGCCGCTGGAAATCGTCTTCAATACCAGCCCGGTTGAGCCGGCTATGCTGGCCCAATGGTTCGTGCTGGGAGCGGTTCCTCTGACCGTGCTGGAGATCATCAAACTTGTGTCGCGCCGCAGCAGCCGGCAGTCGCGCCGTGAATCGGCGGCCTGATGGGCCATGAGAACCGAGGCTTCATGCGCCGCATCGCCATCGAGGACAGCCACACGGTGGTCGAGTCTCTTGATTGAGGCCGGACCCCGCTGGAGAGAGATGGCGGCCCAATGATACGCTTTAGCTGCGATGCAGCCGCTGCTGGAAGTCAAGGAGTTGAGCACCTCGTTTTTTACCGAGCACGGGGAGCTGCGCGTGGTCGATCGGGTCAGCTTCTCGATCGCGCCCGGACGTCTGATGGGACTGGTGGGCGAGTCGGGCTCGGGCAAGACCGTAACCGCGCTTTCCATCATGCGGCTGCTGCCGGAGCGGGCGCGCGTGGTGGGCGGCAAGGTCATCTTTGAAGGGCGCGATCTTTGCGCGCTGCGCGAGGACGAGATGCGGCGCATGCGGGGCGCGAAAATCGCCATGATCTTCCAGGAGCCGATGACCTCGCTCAATCCCGTGTTCACCATCGGCAGCCAAATCGCCGAAGCCGTCCGGCTCCATCAGAAGACCTCGCGCGCCGAGGCGCGCAACCGCGCGATCGAGATGCTGCGCGTGGTGAAAATCGCGGACCCCGAGCGCCGCGTTGACGACTACCCCCATCAGCTCTCCGGCGGGATGCGCCAGCGGGTGATGATCGCGATGGCCCTGTCGTGCCGGCCCAAGCTGCTGATTGCCGACGAGCCGACCACTGCGCTCGACGTCACTATCCAATCCCAGATTCTCGACCTGATCCGCGAGCTGCAACAACAGTTCGACCTGGCCGTGCTGCTGGTCACGCACGACCTGGGAATCGTGGCCGAATACGCTGATGACGTCACGATCCTTTATTCCTCGCGCGTGATGGAACAGGCCGGCGCCGGCGAGTTGTTCGCCGCACCGCTCAATCCCTACACACGGGGGCTGCTGCAATCGATTCCGGGCGCCGGGGGCTTGCACCATCGCCGCCTGCAGGCCATTCCCGGCACGATTCCCAATCCGGCGGACCCGCCGCCCGGATGCCGCTTCAATCCGCGATGCCCGATCGCGATTGCGGAGTGCAGCCGCGTCGAGCCACCCCTGGAGGCCAAGCGGCCCAATCATTATGTCGCCTGTATCCGGGTCTGAAACGTTATCCGCGGCGGCCCGCCAAACCCTGCCCAGCGCGGCGCAGGCGCTGGTCCGGGTCGAGGAGCTGTGCAAGGAGTTTCCCGCCGGCAGCGACGGACTGCTGGCGCGGCGCAAGCTCACGGTCAAGGCGGTAGACGGCGTCAGCCTGGCCATCCAACCCGGCGAGACGATGGGCCTGGTGGGAGAATCGGGCTCGGGCAAATCCACGCTGGGGCGGCTGATCCTGCGTTTGATTGAACCGACCAGCGGCAAAATTTTTTTCGACGGCCGCGATCTTTCGGCGCTCGGCCGCAGCGAGCTGCGCCTGCTGCGCCGGCAGATGCAAATCGTCTTCCAGGATCCCTACTCCTCGCTCAATCCGCGTATGCGCGTTGCCGCGATCGTCGGCGAGGGAATCGACATTCACAAGCTCGCGCGCGGGCGCGAAAAGCAGGAGCGGCTGGTAGAGCTGCTGCGGATGGTGGGGCTGGAGGCCGACGCGTTGTCGCGCTATCCGCACGAGTTCTCCGGCGGGCAGCGCCAGCGCATCGGGATCGCGCGGGCGCTGGCGGTCAATCCGCGCTTTTTGGTGCTGGACGAGCCGGTCTCGGCGCTCGATGTCTCGATCCAGGCCCAGATCATCAATCTGCTCCAGGACCTGCAGGAGCAGCTCAAGCTGACCTACCTGTTTATCGCCCACGACCTGCGCGTGGTCGAGCACATCAGCCGGCGCGTCGCGATCATGTACCTGGGCAAGATCGTCGAGCTGGGCGGCAGCGAGGAAATTTACAACAACCCGCGCCATCCCTATACGCGCGCGCTGCTGTCAGCCGTGCCCGTGATCGACCCTGCCGCCAGGCGCGAGCGGATCCGGCTGCCCGGAGAGCTGCCCAGCCCGGTCAATCCTCCTCCCGGATGCAGCTTCCATCCGCGATGCCCCTACGCCAAGGACGTCTGCCGCAGCGTGGTTCCGCCCCTGGCGGCCGGCGCGGGCGGACACGCGGTCGCATGCCATGTCTTTCCGCCGCCTTGACGGCGGGCTAAGCTGGCGGTGGTATCAGCAGCGCCTCGAGTCCAGGGTTTAAGGGTGCATCCGCGATGAGCCGAGATTTCGATCCGCCTTTGCCGACCGCACAGATTCCGCGTCCGCCGATGCAGGCCTGGGTGGACGAGCGCACCCGCGTCGCAGTCGGACGCAACACCAACATCTCGGGCAAGCTGATCTTCCAGGAGCCGGTGCGAATCGAGGGCAGATTCCGCGGCGAACTCAGTTCGGTGGAGCTGCTGGTGGTGAGCACGGAGGCGAAGATTGAGGGCAAGATTCGCGCCCCGCGTCTGCTCATCCTGGGCGAACTGCAGGGCGATGTGGTCGGCGCCGCCCAGGTCGTGCTGGGCCCCGCCGCGCGCGTCAACGGCCGGATCGAGGCCCGTTCGTTGACCATCTGCGAGGGCGCCCGGTTCAACGGCGAAGTACAGATGGCGGTTGAGACCGCAGATACCGCCGTTCCTTCCGCCCGCCGCATCGTACCCGCATAGACCCGCGTCCGCTGGCGATTGGGCGGGCGAAAGATGTATCGTCTTGCGGGCCGCGCCCGCCGCGGCCAATACTTGCGTGGGGAGGATCCTATGAAAGCTGCAATCTTTCACGGCGCCCACCAGCCCCTGACGGTCGAGCAGATCGACATCGATGAACCGCGGGACCATGAGGTGTTGGTGCGGATGGTCGCCACCGGAGTGTGCCACAGCGACCTGCACTTCAGTGAAGGCCTGTGGCCGCATCCGGCGCCCGCCGTGCTGGGGCACGAAGGCGCCGGGATCGTGGAGAAAGCCGGCAAAGCGGTCAGCTATGTCAAGCCCGGCGATCACGTGATCTCTTGCGTGTCGGTCTTCTGCGGCGCCTGCGATCAATGCCTGACCGGTCATCCCAACCTCTGCGTCAACGCCAGTGCCGGGATGCGCGGCAAGGACGAAAAACCGCGCCTGTCGCAAAACGGCAAGCCGATCCATACTCTGGCCACGCTGGGCACTTTCGCCGAAAAGATGCTGGTGCATGAAAACGCACTGGTGAAGATCACCGACAAGATCGGACTGGACCGCGCGGCGCTGATCGGATGCGGCGTCACCACCGGAGTCGGCGCGGTGCTCAACACCGCGAAGATCGAGCCGGGCTCGGACGTGGTGGTATTCGGATGCGGCGGCGTGGGGATTTCGGCGATCCAGGGCGCGCGCATCGCCGGCGCCGGGCGCATCTTCGCCGTCGATCAGTTCGAGAACAAGCTGGCGATGGCGCGCAAGTTCGGCGCCACCCATACCATCGACGCCTCGCAGACCGATCCGGTCAAGGAGATCAAGGCGCAGACCGGCGGGCGCGGCGCCGACTACTCCTTCGAAGCGGTCGGCCTCAAGAAGCTGGCCGAGCAGTGCTTCGAATGCATCAGGCCGGGCGGCACGGCGACGATAATCGGCATGATCCCCTTCGGCCAAAAGGTCGAGTTGGACGGCGCGGCGTTTCTGTCCGAGCGTAAAATCCAGGGCACGTTGATGGGTTCCAACCGCTTTCGCATCGACATGCCCAAGTACATCAACTTTTACCTCGACGGGCGTCTCAACCTTGACGACATGATCAGCCGGCGCGGAAAGATCGAAGATATCAACGAGGCCTTCCGCGCGATGAAAGCCGGCGAGGTCGCCCGCAGCGTCCTTATGTTCGATTAGCACGCAGCGCCCGCGGCGCGGGCGCGGGCCGCCTCTGCCCTGCCATTGCGGACGAAGGCGAGCAACCTCGGCGCGCTGCGCGCCGGCTCGGCTTGCAGCGGATTGTCTGTCGAATCCGTTTCCGGGAACTCTCTCCGTTGGGGTTGTTCACTTCGTTGGAAATGAGGCGATGTGAAAGACGCGGCAACCAGCATGCTCACGAAACTTTATCAGGAGGTATAGCGTGCCGGTCAAAGTACAAATCATCTTCTACAGTATGTACGGACACGTATATCGGCTCGCCGAAGCGGTCGCGGCCGGTGCGCGCGAGGTGTCGGGCGCCGAGGTTGCGCTTTATCAGGTTCCCGAATTGATGCCCGACGATGTGCTCCGCCGCAGCGGCGCGATAGAGGCGCGCGCGCAATTCGCCCACGTGCCGATTGCGTCGGTGGAGCGCCTGCCCGAGGCCGACGCGATTATCTTCGGCACTCCCACGCGCTTCGGCAACATGTGCGCGCAGATGCGCAATTTCCTGGATCAGACCGGCGGGCTGTGGGCGCGCAACCAACTGGTCGGCAAGGTCGGCAGCGTATTTGCCAGCACCGGCACCCAGCACGGCGGACAGGAGACGACCATCACCAGCTTTCACACCACGCTGCTGCATCTGGGGATGGTGATCGTCGGCGTGCCATACTCCGAGAAGAGGCTGACCAGTATGGAGGAGATTAGCGGCGGCGGACCCTACGGGGCGACCACGCTGGCCGGCCCTGACGGCCGCAGCCGAAATCCCAGTGGCAACGAACTGGCGATCGCGCATTTTCAGGGCCGTCATGTAACGGAGGTCGCGGCGCGCCTGGCTCGAAGCTGAAGCCACGGTCGAAAGGGAAAGGAAACCGCGATGGCAAAGCCGTTTTCAGAAGTGCTCGCCGACAGCGACGCCGCGAATATCGACCTGTTGCAGGGCAACCCCAAGCCGCTTCAGCAGCTCTATTCCCATGGCGAGGACATCACCGTGCTGGGCGGCTTCGGCGGATACGAACGGGGTTGGGCCGAAGTCGGGCCGCGCCTGGAGTGGGCCGCTTCCCAGTTCCTCAGCGGCCGCTACGAGCGCACGACGATCAGCATGGTGGAGGGGACCGACCTTGCCTATACGGTGAGTATCGAAAGCAATCGGGTGCGCGAAAAGGGCAAAAGCGGGGAAACCCAACTGGATTTGCGCGTCACCCAAATCTACCGGCGCGAGAACGGCCAATGGCGCCTGGTGCATCGCCATGCCGATCCGCTGGTGACCAGGCAAGCGCCGTGACTTCAAGTTGCGCGCTTCGATCGTTCTTCTTGTAGCGCAAGCCTCCGTGCCGGTTCTATTGCGCCCGCGCCATCAGTCCTGACCCAGTCAAACGGCCGCCGATCAAGCGGCGCGGCATCGCCTGAGAGCTCGATGTCGACGCTATCCCAATAGGTGCGCGGGCGCGAGGTGCTGCTTATGACGGCGTCGCAGATGGGGCGGGACGGCTGGCGGCCTTCTGACCCTTGGTGCCGATGCGCGCGGCTTTGCCCGAAAGACCGCGCAGGTAATACAGCCGGGCGCGGCGCACGCGACCGCGCGTCAGCACCTGGATCTTTTCGATGCGGCTGGAATGCAGCGGAAAGATGCGCTCGACGCCCACGCCGTAGGAAACCTTGCGCACCGTAAAGGTGGTGCGGGCACCCGCGCGGGACAGCTTGATTACCACGCCCTCAAACGCCTGGATGCGCTCCTTTTCGCCTTCGACGACCTTGACCTGCACCCGAACCGTATCTCCCACGCGAAAGGCGGGAAGATCGGACTTGAGATTTTGCTCTTCGAGTTTCTTGATGACGCTGTTCATGGGAGCCACCTATGCGTGGGAAACCAGAAATCTAGCCCAATGGCGCCCACGACTCAACACGTTCATCCGCGTCTGGAGCGCGAGTGGTAAGGAAACCCGCTTCAGCGGCCGCGCAGACGATCCAGTATGATCGAGGCGGCGGCGCGCACCGAAAGATGGTTGTAGCCGCCAGGGCCCAGAATCGGCGCCAGGACGCGGTCGGCGCGCTCGGCGAGTTCTGGCGCCAGGCCGAAACCGGTACCAAACAGGAGCAGAAACGGCGGACCGTCGCTTTCCAGCTCCTTGCGCAGGGCCGCATAGCTGACACCGCCCTGTGTGCGCGCCGACGTATGAACCAGCAACGGCGGCACGCCGCAGACGGCTTTGATCGAAGCGATCGCCTCCTCCAGGTCGCTGACCACCACCACCCGCTCCAGCGCCTCGCGGCGCAGCGCGTCGAACTGGCGGCCGTATCCTTCCAGCCATCGATCACGCACGCTGGCGGCAAACTCCCGCAACTCCTTTACCGGGTGGGCGACGAACATGGCGCGGACCTCGTAGGTGCGCGCCGAGCGCGCCAGGTCATGGATGTCGAGGCTCGTGATCGCAGAGGTCACGATCTTACCGCGGCGGTCGAGCACCGGATGATGAATGAGCGCGATAAAGAGGTCAGCCACGCGGGGTTTTCACCAGCAGGTCGGGGCGGCGCCGGCGGGTGCGCTCCAGCGCCTGCTCGCGGCGCCATCGCCGAATCTTCTCATGGTCGCCGCTAAGCAGTATCGACGGCACCTGCTGGCCGCGGAAGACCTCCGGCCGCGTGTACTGCGGATACTCCAGCAGTCCCGCACCGAAAGATTCCTCCTCCAGCGACGCCTGATTGCCCAGCACGCCGGGCAGCAGGCGCGTCACCGCCTCGACCACGACCATCGCGGGCAGCTCCCCGCCGCTCAGCACATAGTCGCCGATCGAGATCTCCTGATCGACCAGGCCGCGCACCCGCTCGTCAACGCCCTCGTAGCGTCCTGCAATCAGCAGCAGGCCGGGTTCGCGGCGCGCCAGGTCGGCGGCCATTGACTGCCGAAACAGTTCCCCCTGCGGGGTGAGCAGAACACGCCACAACCCCGGGCGCTGTGCCATAACAGCGTCGATTGCAGCCGCGATCGGCTCCGGGCGCATCACCATGCCGCTGCCCCCGCCGTAGGGTTCGTCGTCAACCTGGCGGTAGCGGCCCAGCCCGTGTTCGCGCAGGTTGTGCGTTTCGATTCTCACCAGGCCGGCGCGCACGGCACGGGCCATGATCCCGCCCGCAAAGGGCGAGGCGAACATCTCGGGGAAAAGCGTGATGCAGTGAAATTCCATGTGCTCGACGCGGGGCCCCTCACCCTGGCCACAACTGATCATGGGAGAGGGGACAGAAATCAGTCCAGCAGGCCCGGGATTGCTTCAATGATAGCGCGGCCGCCTTCCAGGTCGATTCGGCGCACGACGTCCTCGATGACCGGAATCAATACTTCGCCGCGCCCGCCGTTGCTTACCACCCACACGTCGTTGGCGCCGTTGAAAAAGACCTCCTCAATCCTGCCGAGCGGGCGGCCCTCGGTGGTCTCCACGCGCAAGCCCATGACCTGGAAATAGTAAAATTCCTTGTCCGACGCCGGCGGCAGATCCTCGACCGCCAGGTACAGCACGACGCCGCGCAGCGCCTGCGCCTGCTCGATGCTATCGACGCCCTCCAGCTCAATCTTGAGCGAGCCACGGCCGGCGCGCGCCACCGAGCGCACTCGATGCTCGACCGCAATTGCGTCGCGATCGACGAAGATCCGCGTGATCGCGGCGGGATCACAGTCGGGGTTGTCGGGCCGCACCCGCACCGCACCGTGCAGACCGTGGGCGCCGACCACCTGCCCAAACGCGATGAGACCCCGGCTCATGAACCGATCCGGGGCCTTCATAGCGCCTCACTGAGCCGCGCGGGAAGCTTTGGGCGGCGCTCCTGCAGCCCCTGCCGCGCGCACGCTGTGTCATTTTTCTTCGATGATTTCGAGGACCACCTTGCGGTTGGTACGCGATGCAACCGCATTGAGAATCGTCCTGATCGACTTGGCCGTCCGGCCCTGTTTGCCGATAATGCGTCCAAGATCTTCCTTCGCCACCCGCAGCTCGAGAACCGAGGCGGTATCGCCCTGGGTCTCTTTTACCTCGACCGCATCAGGATTGTTCACCAAGTGCTTAGCCAGGAACAGGACTAGATCCTTCATGGGTCGGCTCCAGCAAAAGGTTTGCTAGGCGGTGGCGGTCCGGCGCGCCCGCTCCAGCAGGTTGGCCACCGTGGCGCTGGGCCGCGCGCCCGCCTTAAGCCATCGCTCCACCTGGTCGGTGCGCAGGTTGACTTTGGGGGGGTCGCAAGCGGGGTCGTAGGTGCCGATTTGCGCCACGCAGCGTCCGTCACGCGGCGAGGTGGACTCCGCAACCACGATGCGGAAGAACGGTCTCTTGCGCGCCCCCTGGCGACGCAACCTGATCACTAACGCCATCTATATTTTTACTCCCTTGCTGTTCTAACCGCCAAGCCCAAAACCGCGCAGCATCGAGCGCCCGCCCCCGGCCTTGGCGACCTTCTTCATCATCTTACGCGTTTGTTCGAATTGTTTCACGAAGCGATTGACTTCCTGCACCGAGGTGCCGCTGCCGGCCGCGATCCGCGCCCGGCGCGAGCCGTTGAGGATCAGGTGATTGCGCCGCTCCTGGCGCGTCATCGAATCGATAATCGCCTTGATGCGGACCATCTCCTGCTGCGCTTCCTCGGAATCGACCTGGCTGGCGATCTTCTTGAACCCCGGAATCATCCCCAGCAGTTCCCCGATCGAGCCCATCTTCTGCAGCGCCGCCATCTGCTGCGCGAAGTCCTCCAGGGTAAACTCGTTTTTCTTGAACTTGCGTTCCAGCTCCTTGGCCTGCTTCTGATCGTAGGTCTGCTGGGCCTTTTCGATCAGCGTCAGCACATCGCCCATGCCCAGGATGCGCGAGGCCAGGCGGTCGGGGTGGAAGACGTCGAAAGCGTCGAGCTTCTCGCCCATGGCGGCGAACAGGATCGGCGCGCCGGTCACGGCCCGCACCGACAGGGCCGCACCGCCGCGCGCGTCGGAATCCAGCTTGGTCAGGATGACGCCCGACAGCTTCAGGCGCTCGTGGAATCCCTGGGCGACGTTGACGGCGTCCTGGCCGGTCATCGCGTCGGCGACCAGCAGCACATGATGGGGCCGCAGCACGGTCTGCAGCCGCACCAGCTCCTCCATCATCTCCTCGTCAATCTGCAGCCGGCCGGCGGTATCGAGCAGCACCACGTCGTATCCGCCGACGTCGGCACGCCCCAGCGCGTTGGTGGCGATCTCGATGGGGTCCTGGGCCTCGTGGCTTTCCACCACCGGGACGTCGATCTGACGGCCCAGCACGCGCAACTGCTCCATTGCGGCGGGCCGGTAGACGTCCACCGACACCATCAGCGGATGGCGCTTGCGTTCGACCTTCAGCCATCGCGCCAGCTTGGCGGTGGAGGTGGTTTTGCCCGAGCCCTGCAGACCCACGACCATGATCTTGACTGGCGGCTTGACCTTGAGGTCCAGCTCCCGCGCGCTGCCGCCCATCACCTCGCGCAACTCGGTGGCGACAAACCGGATCAGGTGCTGCTCGGGACTGAGCGAGCGCAGCACCTCCTGGCCCATCGCCTTGCGCTTGACGTGCTCGATAAAGTCCTTGACGACCTTGATGTTGACGTCGGCTTCCAGCAGCGCCAGACGCACCTCGCGCACCGCTTCTTCGATATTTTTTTCGGTAATCCGCCCCTGGCCGCGAAGCTTCTTGAATACTCCTTCCAGGCGGTCGCTCAGGGTTTCAAACATGGCCGGATAATGAGGAGAAAGCAGGTTGTCCTTGCAATTTGTAGCTAAAGAATAAAGCCTAAGGTATGGCCGCCGTGCTTGTCAACCGGGGGTCGGCTAGCGCGGCCCCGATTGCGAAACAACCCAGGTCGAGCTGGCGATAACCGCCACTTCGCCGGCCGCGTTGCGCACCTCGGCGTCCATGAAGGCGACGGTGCGGGTGCGCCGGATCATCCGCCCGCGCCCCTCCAGCCGTTGCGGTGTCAGCGCGCGCACATAGCTCAGCTTCAACTCGGCGGTAACCGCCCATTCGTCCTCCCCCAGCACCGAACCGATCGCGGTGGAGAGGATTTCATCGACGAACACCCCCAGATACCCACCCTGGATCGTTCCAAAGGGATTGATCGCAGCTTGCGGCTGCGTCTCCCATATCCACTGGGATGTTCCAACTCCGAACTCGACCGGACGCATCCCCAGCGCCAGGTTGGGGCTGCGGAAGTCGCCGACGCGGTTGTCGCGGATGATGCGATTGAGGTCGGGCAGCGGCGATGCGGTTTTGTCGTTCGACACGCTAAAGCAGTGCCAGCAGTTCTTCCGTGATACGCAGGGTCAGGCCCCAAATCGGCTGCTCACCGTACAAAATCGCCGGATAATCCTGGATGGTGCCGCCCCGGTTCCACTGGTAGCGGCCGCGAAAGCGCGGATCCTTCAGCGCCGCAAACGGCACACTGAAGATTTCCGCCACCTCATGCTCGTCGGCCTTCAAGTCGGTCGGCACGTTGATCACGCCCACAAACGGCGTCACCAGGTAATTGCTGGTAAAGGTCGCGGCGGTGCTCAGGCGTCCCAGCACTTCTACGGTCTCCGGACGCAGCCCGACCTCCTCGTACGCCTCGCGCAGTGCGGTGGTCAGGATGTCGGGGTCGGCCGGCTCGGAGCGCCCGCCGGGAAAGGCCACCTGTCCCTGATGAGTCGCCACATTGTTGGAGCGCTTGATGAACAGCATGTAGAGCTCGCCCTCGTGGTCGAAGATCGGCACCAGGACGGCGGCTCGTACCTTGCCAGAGTTATCTTCGGCGTGGTCGGCGGAATGCGGCGGCACCAGCCTTCTGCGCAAATTTTCAATTGCCTCGTATGCCATCGGCTTTGCCTACAGATTAGCAGCCAATCGCGCGCCAGCGTATGGGTCGCGAGGCGGCGCGCGGCGGGCTATGCTGTGAGCTTCGACGATGCGTTACCTGATCGGACGTTATCACGAGGTCGCGCTCAAGGGCCAAAATCGCTGGCGCTTCACCGCCCAACTCAAGCGCAACCTGCTCGACCTGATGGCCGACTACCGGCTGGGCGCGATTCGCAGCGAGGGGCCGCGCCTGTTCGCCGAACTGGGCGACGAACTGGAGGATGCGGTCGCAATCGAGCGTGCCAGCCTGCTCTTCGGGTTGCAGAACTTTACCCTTAGCCGCGCCGTCCCCGCCGACCTCAAGATAATCGAACGCGAGGTGCTGGCCGCCGTGCAAGGGACGTCGGCAAAAAGCTTCGCCGTCCGCACCCGCCGGGAGGACAAGCGCTTTGCGCTCAACTCGATGCAGGTCGATCGGGAAATCGGCGGCGCGGTCAAGGACGCGCTGGGCATCGCGGTCGATTTGGACAATCCCGAACTGACCATCGGCATCGAGATCTTTCCCGAGCGGGCGTTTGTTTCAATCGGCAAGCATCCCGGCGCCGGCGGCCTGCCAGTGGGCGTCAGCGGCCGCGCCGTAGCGCTGCTGTCGGGCGGTATCGATTCGCCGGTCGCAGCCTACCGGATGATGCGCCGCGGGCTGTGCCTGGAGTTCGTCCATTTCCACAGCTATCCGCTCCTGTCGCGCACCAGCCAGGACAAGGCGCGCGAACTGGCCGCGCATCTGACCCGCTACCAGGCGCACGCCAACCTGTTCCTGGTCCCCTTCGGAATGCTGCAGCGCGAGATCGTGGCGCGGGTGCGCCGCCCGCTGCGGGTGGTGCTGTATCGGCGCTTTATGATGCGAATCGCCGGCGCGATCGGCGCGCAGACCGGCGCGCAGGCGATGGTCACCGGCGAGAGCCTGGGTCAGGTCGCCTCGCAGACGCTGGACAATATGCAGGTGATCGAGCGGGCCGCGCCCATGCCGCTGCTGCGCCCGCTGGTCGGGATGGACAAAAACGAAATCATTGAGCAGGCCCGCCGCCTGGGCACCTTCGAAACCTCCATCATCCCCGACCAGGACTGCTGCACCCTGTTCGTCCCGCGCCATCCGGAAACCCATGCCCGCCCCGAAGAAGTCGAAGCGGCGGAATCCACCCTCAACATCCAGCAGATGGTAACCGAAGCGGTCAACGGCACCGAACGCGTCGAGTTGCGGTTCCCGCCGCGCAAGGCTGCGCCAGGCGTTCAGTTGACGGACTAGCGCCGATAGGTATCTTCCCGGCGCAGGCCGCAATAGTGCACGCCACTTACGGCCGTCATCGCGGAAAGCCAAGCGCGTGACCTTCGCTTTGAAAGACCCCGGCCAATTTCCTTATGCAGTACCCTCGGCTGTGGTTATGGGGATCTATGGCAAGGATGCCTGGCCCAAGGTCGAGCGGCACCCATTTCAACGCAGTAACGCCACCGCGATCGCGATCGTCACTACGGTAATCGGGATGCCGACCAGCAGGTGCTCGCGGAACTCGACCTCGATGCCGCGGCGGCGGGCGTTCTCGATTACGATCAGATTGGCAATCGAGCCCAACAGCGTCAGGTTGCCGGCGTAGGTGCTGACCGCGGCCAGCAGCAGCGCGACGCGTTGCGAACTGCCCAGCAGCGGGTAGAGCGGGCGGAACAGCAGCACGGCGGGAACGTTGCTGACCAGGTTGGAGAGCGCGGCCACGGTGGCGGCCAGCACCGCAGGATGAGTCAGGCGCTCCATGCCGACCAGACGGATCAGGTCCTTCTGGAAACCGGTGGCGGCGGCGCCGCCGACCACCACGAACAGGCCCGCGAACATCAGCAGCATCGTCCAGTCCACTTGCGCATAGACCAGGTCGGGCCGGACGTTCTGCACCACCAGCATCAAGGCGGCGGCGCTCAACGCCACCACGCCGGTGGGATAACCCAGCGCAAAGCAGACCAGTGCACCGGCGGTCACAATCCCGGCCTTGATTGCGGCCCCTTTGTCCAGGTTGGGGATGGCGTCGCCGGGCGCTTCTGAATCGGCGCGCCGATGGCCCGCCAGGGTGCGGCGGTAAACCCACGCGATGATTGCGTAATCGACCAGCAGTCCGGCCAGCGCGCCGGGCGCCAGGCGCAGCAGGAACTGGACGTAGTCCAGATGCGCGAAGCCGGCCACGATCATGTTTTGCGGATTGCCGGTGACGGTCGCGGCGCTGCCCACGTTGCTCGCCGTGGCCAGTCCCAGCAGCAGCGGCACCGCCGATACCCCGGCCTGCGCCGCCACATCCATTACCACCGGCGCCAGCACCAGGCAGATCACGTCGTTGACGAAAAAGGCCGCCAGCACGCCCGACAATACGACCGTCGTGGCCAGCAGCGCAAAGCCGGTGTGCGCGCGTCCGAAGATGCGCTCGGCAAGCCAGCTAAATACCCCCGAAAGGCGCAGGTTGGCGACGATGATCATCATGCCCAGCAGCAGGGCCAGGGTGTGAAAGTCCACCGCATGCAGCGCCGCGCTTTCGCTCAGCACGCCGCTGACCACCATCGCGACCGCCCCGATCAGCGCCACCCCGCATCGATCCACCCGCACCATCGGCAGCTTGCCCAACGCCAGTCCGACGTAAGTGACGGCGAAAATCGCAAGCGGCAGAGCGGCGGCGGCGTCCATCAGGTCCCCGATTGTCGGGGCGCGCCGCCGCCCAATCAAGCGCTCACTTGGGCGGCGATTGTTTCACGCGCGGATCGGAAGGCGACGTGCAGGTGACGAACCAATCCGGCGAGGTCGTGCCGATCTGATGCCATTCCATGTTGACGAGGCGCCCTTCGCGCCAGTCGTTGGCGTACTTGCGGCGCGCCACTTCGCACTGCGCGCGCGAGGGGTATGAAGCAACCTCATGGAGTTGGAGGGTTGATGTGACCATGCCCTGCTCCATCTGATGCAGCACCATCGGGTCTTTGAAGACCTTGGGGTCGGGCGCCATCAGGTACCAGGTCTCCGCCAGTGCCGGAGTGGCGATCAGCGCAACGGCAAACAGCGTGAGCATCGTTCGTCTCATCGGCGACCCTCCCTTGCGCGCACGAATTATGCCAATTCAACAACGAATGGTTGTTATTGCTTAGCTTAAAAAGAGGCCGAAATCCACCGCTGAAAGCGGGCTGCCGCGATGCTAGACTCGGTCCATGCCGGACCCGAAGGCTAGACCGTTTCGCGTCGACGAACTCGATCATGTGGTGCTGCGATGCACCGATGTGCAGCGCGCGTTGGACTTCTACACCACTGTGCTCGGCCTCACCGAGCAGCGGCGCATCGAGAAGATCGGCCTCATCCAGCTGCGCGCCGGCCGATCGATGCTCGACCTGGTGCCGGCGGCTCGATTGGACAACGACAGCCGCAACGTCGACCATTTCTGCCTCGGCCTGGAGATCGACGACTTCGACGCGCTGCTCGGCTATCTGCGTGAGCGCGGAGTGGAGATAATCGGCGAGCCGGGTACGCGCTACGGCGCGCGCGGCATGGGGCTTTCGGTTTACGTCCGCGACCCCGAAGGCAATGTAGTCGAACTCAAGCAGATGCCCGCCGTGCGCCCTGGCTCCGATTGAAGCTGCCGACCGCCTCCGCGCAGGCTACCATCGCCGCCCGAAAGACATCACAATTGATGCTTCCGTCCGCGCGCGCTTTGAGCCGGACGAGCAGCAGACAGCTTGAAGCACCTGGCCAACAACTCAACGATACGACCGTGGATGCGGGCCATCTGCAATCGATGGCGCCTGCTGTGCATAATCGCGGCGCTGGGCCTTTTCCTGCCCCGCTGTGACAGTGCACCGCCCCCCGGTCCCGACCCGCGCGCCGCCGCGCAAGCCTATCTGACCGCGCTTAAGGCGGGCGACTACCAGACCTGCTACCGGATGCTGGTGGAGACTGATTTGGTACATGGGTCGCTTGACGGATTTCTGGGTCAGGTGCCGATGGCGCCCAATGTCGAGCGGCGATGGTTTGGGCAGATGGAAGCCGCGACTGAATATCGGTTGGGCGAGGTCTCGCAGGCCGGCGATGAGGCGATCGTCCCGGTCAACGTCACCACGCCCAATTTGGTGTTGTGGGAGCGCATGCTCGGGGCCCGCAATCAGACTGCGCAGGCGGTGCAATCGGCTGCCGAGAGCCAGCTTGCGGACGGCGATTACCCGCGGCTTGCCTATCGCGACCGGATCGTCATGGTGCGCGAGGGCGATGAATGGCGCCTGCTGGCGGGCTTTGCGCAGCGCGAGCGGGTGGCGCGGATGCACGAGCGTGCGCTGTCGGCCTACCATCAGATGGAGTACGACGAGGCGCTCAATTTGTATCATCAGATTCTGGAGCGGATCGGCAAGGTTCCGTTCAGCGGCAGCGGCGAGCTGGCTGATCGCCTGGGGCGCGAGATGAAACGCGTCGAAGCGGCGCGCGCCGGCGCCGGCGCCGCCCGTTCCTACCTGCCCAGGCTGGTGCTTAAGAATGTCACAACAAAAGAGGCGGTTTCGGGCAGCCCGGCGATGTTCGGACTGCTCGTCAACACCGGCGATGCTGCGCTTGACGAGGTGAGGCTGACCGTGTCCTACCGCTCCGATGCCGGCAAAGTGGTTTACACCGAAACGCACACGCCGATCGCTTTGCCGCTGGAGTTTACCGATTTCGATGTGCCGATTGTCCCATTTCGACCCGGCGAATCGCGGCCCATCGGCATCGCGCTCACCGCCCCGTTGGACATCCAGCAACAGAACAAGCCGCAGCTAACCGTAAGCGGCGTCATCTTCAGTCAGGCGCCGCCGGCGCATCCCAAACTTGCCGCCGGCCCCGCCATGCCGGCGCGTCCGGCCGCGGTCGGCGCGCAAACAAAGCCGGGCGCAAGCGTGCCGGCAATTCTCCCCTCCCCGGCACTTACTGCCGTGCCGCCCGCGACACCAACCCCGAAGGCGCGCAAAACAACGCGCCATCGCCGTCATCGGCATGGCGCGGCCGCTCCCTGACGCGGAGTGTGCGGCGGGCATGCTACAATCAGGCGGGCGATGAAGATCACCGTCGCGATTCCCACCCACAACCGGTGTCAGACGCTGGCGCTGACGCTGGCGTCCGTGGCCGCGATCGAACGCGACCCCGAGGTCGAGCTTGAATGCCTGGTGATTGACAACAACTGCACCGACGCAACTGCGGCGGTGGTGGCGGAGTTCGCCGGCGCGGCGCCCTTTCCCGCACGACGCGTCTTCGAACCACGCCAGGGGTCGAGCTTTGCCCGCAACCGCGCGGTGCGCGAAGCGGCCGGCGAGCTGATTTTCTTCATCGACGACGACGTAATCGTCGAGCCGGACTGGGCGCAGCAGTTGCTGGCCGCGATGCGTGCGCGCAAGCTTGATGCGGCCTGCGGCATAGTGCTGGCGCGATGGCAGTCGACGCCGCCGCGATGGCTGGGCGAGGAGGTTTACGGCAAACTCGCGGTACATCCGCAATCCGCCGCGCCCCCGGCCGAGAAGCTGTCGCAGTACTTCAGCGCCAACGTGGGGCTGACGCGCCAATGCTTTGAGCGCTTCGGGCGCTTCCGCGAAGATTTGGGCGTGGTGGGCAACAACCCGATGTCGGGCGAGGATACGGAGCTGTTCGGGCGCATTATCGCGGGCGGCGGCAAAATGGGCATCGCGCCGCGCGCCGTGGTACATCATCTGATCGGACCCGAGCGAATGACGCGCGCGTACTTCCGGCGCAAGAGCTTTGCCTTCGGCGTGGGCAGCGCGTTTGCGGGCGGACGTTCGTACAACCGCGCCGACAAGCTGGTCAAGAACGTGGTGCGGATGGCGGCGGCGGCGGTGCGCGGCAAGCCCTCTCTGGCCTTCTACCATCAGCTCGAATGCGTCAACTTTTTCGGCTACTGGTACGGGCGGGTCGCGCTGGCGCGCGGCACACGCCGGCAGTAATCGCCGGCGCATCGATGGCCGGCCGTTTTTTGCTGAATCGGATTAAAACAGGCTACTTGACAAAGATTCGCTCTTTTTGTTAACCACTGGCATGGATGTGAAACGCAAAGCAGAATTTGCGCCGCATCCTACGCCGTGTTTGGTCTAAGCCGGACAGTTTTCTGCCCGCAGTCGGCATTCAGCGACCTGGTGGCGCTCCGGAGCGGCGGACGAGGAGAAGGAGAGCGACCATGGTCACCACCCCTGCCGCCAGGCGCCGCTTGTGCGGCCCCGCACTGAGCGCTGTTGTCACGCTGGTCCTGATCTGTGCGGCCTTCGCAGGCTCCGCCCGCGCCAAAACCCGCGCGGTCCATAAGATCCAGTGCGGCGGCTCTTCATCGTGTACCGCATCGCAGCACACGATCACGGTCGTCAACTACTGCCGCTATCCGGTGTGGGTAGGCGAAAGTGCCAACATCGTGGGCGGAAACGTGATCGGCGGCAAAGCCTGTACGACCACCTCTGACTGCGGGGTGACGCTCGCCGACGGAACCGTGGACACCAATGGCGTCAACTGCGTCAATGGCTTTTGCTCGCAGATTGACTGTACCAGCAACAGTGACTGCTCCAATCCCGCCGGCGACCCCGCACTGACCTCCTGCAATGTTCCGATAGGCGTCACCTGCGCCAGTGACAGCGACTGCTCGACCTTTTCGTGCACGACCAATAGTGACTGCCCCCCAGGGGCGACATGTAGCGGCAACGGCGTGTGCACCGGGATGTGCCAAAGTGGCACCTGCGCCTGTTCAAGCAAAAGCGGCTGCCCGGGCGCGGGCACTATCTGTGACACCGGCAACAGCGGATCGAGTTTTGGCTTTTGCCAAGGCGGAGCGTGCCAGTACACTCCCGTGGCGCCGGTTTCCGATTCGTCGTGGAAAGTTGATCCCAAAAAGAGCGCGACTCTGTGCATGCCGCAGGGCTGGGGTGGCCGGCTTTGGGGGCGCACCGGATGTACCGCCACCACCGGCTGCAAGAGCGGTGATTGCCTGCACTGCCAGACCGGCCAGTGCGGCGTACCCGGGGAGCTGGAGTGTTCCAATCCGGCGTTGGGAATTGCCTACGGCGCCAACGGCGCTACGCTGTTCGAGCCCACGCTCGACAGCAATCAAACCGATTTCTGGGATATCAGCAACGGCAGCGGCTACAACATTCCCATGGTGGCCACCGCGTGCGGAAGCAACGGCGCAAGCGTGACTTGCAGCCTCTCCGGTCAGAGCGCCAGCGGACCTCTCCCGCTCGGCAACGGAGTGGGATGCACCAGGGGCGATCTTAATCGAACCTGCCCGGAACTGCTCCGCGTCCCGGGCGCATGTAATTGTGCCACCGACGCCGACTGCGGCAAGGTCAAGGGCAGTTGCGTCAACAACCTGTGCACCAACCGCCAGTGCACGGTGGAATGCACCGACCCTTATGACCTGTGCACCGCCGGAGCCGGCACTTATGCAGCCAGCCCGCCACTGACTGCGCCCTCCTGCCTGCAATGCAGCACCACAGTAAATAGCGTCACCGGCGTCACCTACGAACAAGAGTACGGATGTGTCGGACCGCTGGGCGGCATTAGCTGCAACAACGGAGCCTGGGTCTGCTTCAGTGACGAAGACTGTCCCATTCTTGCCGGGCATACCGCTCAAACCTGCCGGAACAACATCTGCACGCCGGTCAGTAGCGCGGACTCCTTTGCGCTATGCAGCGGCGGCAAGTGCCCAGCGGGCGTTCAGGATCCTTCCGATTATGGATGCCAGCAAATCGGCAAGCAGGATCTCTGCCTGCCCAACGCGCCCAGCAGCCCGTCGCAGCCCGGATGCTGCGGGCCCTACAGTTCGGACTGGAAGAAGGCAGCCAACGCGGCCGGCGGCGAATCGGAATCGGGGCAATGCGAATCCGGTTCACAACCCTATACGGCTGCCTTCAAGGAAGCCTGTCCCAATGCGTACAGCTTTGCCTACGACGACCCGAGCAGCAGCTATCAATGCACCGACACCTCGACCCAGGAGGTCAATTACCTGATTACCTTCTGCCCCCCGACCGCGCTGCGCGGCAAGCGCCCCGAACCTCGGCCGGGCAGGGGCCACGACGATCACGGCGACAAGGGCGAAGAGGAAGCCTTGCGATGAATCGGCTTGCGGTCGCGCAATGCGGCCGCAGCTCATGCTGAAGGCCGCGCCGGCTTGTGCGAGCGACCGCTTGCTTGCGGCCGGCCGCGGGCCGCATTTTCGATTGGCCGCCCGGCGCGAGCGATCGTGACATCATGCGCGCGATCGCATAGGCTTTGTCGGGGGATGCCCGAGCCCCGACAAGCCGATGTTTGAAGATGAAACCATCGATGTCGCATGTCCTCAATGCGGCTACAAGAACTCGATCCTGGTGCGCGAATTGGAAGAAAGCGCCGAGACCCATTTCGTATGCCGGAAATGCCAGGCCGGCGTCCGGATCGAGGCCGACGAATTCAAGCATCGCCTGGACCAGGTGCTCAAGGAGGTCGAGGACCTCGAGCGCGAGGCGGCACGCGATGCCAAACGGCCGGCCAGGCGCCCCCGCAAGGGCGATTTTCAGATCTAGCTACTGGAACATGATGACGCTGCGCAGCACTTCGCCGCGATTGATCGCGGCGAACGCGTCGTCGAGCTGCTCCAGGCGGATGCGCCGCGTCACCATCTCGTCGAGCAACAGCCGTCCCTGCCTGTAAAACTCGATGTAACGCGGCGCGTCGATCGGAAAGCGCACCGAGCCCATCAGGCATCCCTGCACGCGCTTTTCCGCCATCAGGCTCATCGCGTCGATCTCGATCTTCTGGCCTGCGCCCATCATGCCAATAATCGTCGCGACGCCGCCCACTGTCAGACTCGCGATACATTGCTCGGCAGTCTGCTTGAGCCCGATCGCCTCGAAGGCATAGTCCACGCCGTCGCCCCCGCTGAGCTTCCTTATCGCCTCGACCGGATCGCCCGACGACGCATCCACTGTATGCGTGGCGCCAAAGCGCCTGGCCGCGGCCAGCTTGCTCTCGTTGACATCGACCGCAATAATCCGCCGCGCCCCGGCAAGCCGCGCGCCTTGAATCGCGGACAGGCCAATTCCGCCCGCACCGAACACCGCGACCGTCGCACCAGGCTCGACCTTGGCGGTGTTGAGCACCGCGCCGACACCCGTCACAACCGCGCATCCGACCAGCGCCGCAGCCTCCAGCGGCACGTCGTCGGGGATCTTCACGAAGCCGTGCTCATGAGTGAGCATCTTTTCCGCGAAACCGGCCCCGTCGCCGGTGACGCCGGTAATCTGGTTGCCCCGATACAGCATCCGCGGCCGCTGGCCGGGCCGGCGCTGCATCGCCGCCCGATTGTTGCATCGGTTGGGATGGCCCGACAGGCAATGCGGGCAGCGCCCGCAATAAAGCCCCAGGCGCGCGATTACGTGATCGCCGGGTTTGAGTTCGGTGACGTCGGCGCCGACTGCCTCGACAATTCCTGCCGGCTCATGGCCGAGGATCATCGGCGTCGGTACGGGCACCTTGCCCTCGGCCACCGACGCGTCGCTGTGGCACACACCGCACGCCGCGGTGCGCACCAGCACTTCGCGGCCCTGGGGCTGGTCGATGTCGACTTCCTCGAAGCTGTGGGGCTGTCCCGGTTGATGGAAAATCGCAGCCTTCATTGGCGGTCCTCTGGCGAACGAATTTGCCTATTGCTAGCGCAACGTTCCAATCGCGTCGACCATTGCGCCGCACTTTTACGCGTCGCCGAAAAGTGTCAGCCTCATCTTACGCGGACGCAAAAACATGCTGACCATCGACGGCTCGATAGGGGAAGGGGGCGGCCAGATTCTGCGCACCGCGCTGGCGCTGTCGGCGGTGACGCGCACGCCATTTCGCATCGAGCACATTCGCGCGGCGCGCGCGCGTCCGGGTCTGCTGCGCCAGCATCTGGCCGCCGTCAAGGCGGCGGCGGAGATTTGCGGCGCCGCCGTCGAGGGCGCAGCGCTGGGATCGGCGACGCTGACCTTCAGGCCGAACGCCATCCGCGCCGGCGAGTTCGCATTCACGGTCGGCACCGCGGGCAGCACGACGCTGGTGCTGCAAACCGTGCTTCCCGCCCTGATTGTTGCGCCAGCGCCGTCGCGGCTGATGCTCGAAGGCGGGACCCACAATCCGGCTGCGCCACCCTTTGACTTTCTGGCCAAGTCGTTCCTGCCGCTGATCAATCGGATGGGCGCGAAGGTTGCGGCCGAACTGCAACGTCCGGGATTTTATCCGGCCGGCGGCGGCCGTTTTGCGGTCGAGATCACCCCGGCCGCCGAGCTTAAGGGGCTTGAATTGATGGACCGCGGCGCGATTCGCGCGCTGCGTGCCCGCGCGCTCGTCGTCAACCTGCCGCTGTCGATTGCCGAGCGCGAACTGAAGGTGGTGCGGCGGATGCTGCCGATTTCACGCGATGACGCGGTGGCGCAAGAAATCCGCGGCGGTCCAGGGCCGGGCAACGCGGTGATGGTCGAGGTCGAGACCGCCTCTCACACCGAAGTCTTCACCGGATTCGGCGCGCGCGGCGTGCGCGCCGAAACGGTCGCGGAGACAGCCGCGCGTCAGGCGCTGGCCTACCTGGAGTCGGGCGTACCGGTCGGCCCGCATCTGGCTGACCAACTGCTGGTGCCGCTTGCGCTCGCGCGTCAGGGCCGCTTCCGCACCGGCCCGCCCACCCTGCATACCACGACCAACGTCGAAGTGATCCGCCGTTTCGTCGAGGTCGGCATCGAGCTGCAGGAGGAATCGCCCGGAGTGTGGACCGTCACGATATCAGGCAGCAAATGAGCTCGACGGCCGACCAGCAAAAAGTCAGCGGGACAGGCGTTGGTGCATATTCTGCTCGCGCCACCTGGTGAAAACCATCAAATTGTTGGCGCAGCTACGGACCTGATCCGCAGCCCAGCGCCCACAACTTCAGCGGAAGGCGGGCATGACTTCGCGGGCGAATTGCTCCAGCTTGTCGGCCAGTTCCGCGGCCGTGCGCCACCTAAACGCCACCGACATGTAGGTGGCGCCGGCGCGTTGGTACTCGCCGGCCACATCCACCGCCTGGCGGATCGATTCCACCGGCGGCGGCATCTCCACCGGGCTGTGCTCGCCCAGCACGTCGTGCTGCCATTTGCGCGTCTCGCCGACGCCGATGTCCAACCCGCCGCTCACGCCGACAAACAGCGCTTGCGGGTCGCGCCCCTGTTTTTCCATCAGCGCCCGGATCTGCCCCAGTCCCCTGACGACATCCTTGGGCGACAGGCTCATCGGAATCCATCCGTCGCCCAAAGTTGCGACGCGCCGAAACGGTCCCTCGCCGAAGCCGCCGATATAAATCGGGATGCCGCCCTTTTGCACCGGCTTGGGAAACGCGGCGACGTCGTCGAAGGAAACGTACTTGCCCGCAAAACGCGGCGCGTCCGCGGTCCACAGCTCCTTCATCGCGCGCAGATATTCCTCGGTAATCGCGGCGCGTTCCCGAAACGGGATTCCCAGGCGGCGGAATTCCGCCTTCATCCATCCGCTGCCCACGCCGTAGCGCACGCGCCCGTCGGACACGACGTCCAGCGTGGCCAGCGTCTTGGCCATCTGCACGGGCGGATGGTAGGGCACGACGCTGACGCTGGTCAGCAGTTTGATGCGGCTGGTGACGGCCGCAATATACGAGCCGATCACCGCGGTGTCGTACCAGTACTTGGTGGAAATCGGCGCTTGCGGCCAGTTGGGCGTCAGCAGATGCTCGGGCAAGGTGAAGGCATCGTAGCCGAGCGCGTCGCCCAGCTTCGCCAAGTCCGCCATCTCGGCAAAAGATACGTAACTGTAGGGAAAAACGCCAAACCCGAACTCCAGCCGACTGCCCGCCATCGAACGCCCTCCTACCTGATGCTGCTGAGCGCAGTCCTACATCCGGCGCGCCTCCGCCGCAAGCGTCGGGGGCGATGCGAACCGACTTGCTCGCGCAGCTTTGGGCGGGCCGTTAAGATAAGGGTGACGGTTGACGGATTATGAGTGCGACTGCGCTACAGGATACGCGGGTTGACGGGGCGCCCTCGGCGGCGGACCTGGCGCGGCTGTTCGCGCTGAGCCATCCCGATCCGCACTCGATTCTCGGCGCCCATCCCGGGCCCTTTGGGACCACGGTTCGCGCCTATCGGCCCGACGCTGAAGCGATCGAGCTCGTCGTACGCGATAGCTTGCGCCTGGCGATGACGCGGCGGGAGGGCACCGACCTGTTCGAGGCGCTGGTCGAAGGCGCGGCGCCGCCCTTTTCCTACCGATTCGAACTGGCGCTGCGCAACGGCACGACCCTCAGCGTGCGCGACCCCTACTGCTTTCTGCCCACGCTAAGCGAGATGGACCTCTACCTGCTGGGCGAGCAGACGATGGAGCGCCCGTGGGAGAAGCTGGGCGCCAACGTGCGCGAGATCGACGGCGTGGCGGGTGTGGCGTTTGCGGTGTGGGCACCCAACGCGCGCGGCGTCAGCGTGGTGGGCGATTTCAACCATTGGGACGGCCGCACGCACATGATGCGTCAGTTGGGCAGCTCGGGTATCTGGGAGCTGTTCATCCCCGGCCTTGCACCGGGCGAGCGCTACAAGTTCGAGATCCGCTTTGCAGCCGGCGGCTACCATCTCAAGGCCGACCCCTATTCCAAGGCCACCGAGCATCCGCCGGCGACCGCGTCGGTGGTTTACCGGCCCAATTTTCAGTTCTCCGACGATCAGTGGATGCAGGCGCGGCGCACGCGCGATGTGCTGCGTCAGCCGCTGGCCATCTACGAGATGCATCTGGGCTCCTGGCGCAGGGTTCCCGAGCAGGGTTATCGCCCGCTTACCTACCGCGAGTTGGCGCCGATGCTGGCGGATTATCTGACCGAGATGGGATTTACGCACGTCGAGCTGCTGCCGGTAATGGAGCATCCGTTTACCGGGTCATGGGGCTACCAGGTGACAAGCTACTTCGCGCCCACTGCGCGCTACGGCACGCCCGACGACTTCCGCTACCTGATCGATTACCTGCATCGATGCGGCATTGGGGTGATCCTGGACTGGGTACCCGCGCATTTTCCCAAGGACGAATTCGCGTTGGGCCGCTTCGACGGTACCGCCCTGTACGAGCATCTGGACCCCCGCCAGGGCGAGCATCCCGACTGGGGCACCTATGTCTTCAATTACGGGCGCGAGGAGGTGCGCGAGTTCCTGATCAGCAGCGCCCTGTACTGGTTGTCGGAATATCATGCCGATGGATTGCGGGTGGACGCGGTCGCCTCGATGCTGTACCTGGACTACGGCAAGCGCGCGGGACAATGGGTTCCCAACGTGCACGGCGGGCGGGAGAATCTCGAAGCGATAAGCCTGCTGCGCGCGTTAAATCAGCGCGCCTACGGGCGCGAACCGGGCATCATGATGATCGCCGAGGAATCCACCGACTGGCCCGCGGTCAGCCGCCCGACCTACGTCGGCGGGCTGGGCTTCGGGCTTAAGTGGGACATGGGCTGGATGCATGACACGCTGGAATATTTTTCCAAGGACCCCGTCCATCGCCGCTTCCACCATCGCGACCTCAGCTTCGGCCTGCTTTACGCCTACAGCGAGAACTTCATCCTGCCGCTGTCGCACGACGAAGTGGT
>Ga0070740_10001719_pt1 | contig 28665 bp, 31 predicted proteins | sample Coa_R2_FD_67286 | JGI IMG/M metagenome (GOLD analysis project Ga0070740, IMG submission 67286) | Surface soil microbial communities from Centralia Pennsylvania, which are recovering from an underground coalmine fire - Coalmine... | ecosystem: Environmental > Terrestrial > Soil > Unclassified ...
CCTGCCGGCATCGTGACCGAGGCGGTCCTGACGCATTCCAGCGTCAACGCGCTGGGGCTCTGCAACGGCCCGATCGGGGTGATCAAAGCCATTTTGCGGCTGCTGCACGGTAACGAGCGGGATCTGACGATGCGCTTCTTCGGGCTCAATCACCTCAGCTTCGCCGCCGACATACGCTACCAGGGGCGCGATGTGACCGACCAGGTGATCGAGGGCTTCGCCGCCGAGGCCGACGAGGTCGGCGCCGCCATACTGCGCGGGCTGCGCATGGTGCCATCAAGCTACTTGCAGTATTTCTACCGCAGGACCGAACGCCTGGCCCAGCAGCAAGCGGAAACCCAGAGCCGGGCTGAGAAAGTCATGGAGCTGGAGGAAGAACTGCTGGAGATGTACCGTAACCCCTCCCTGGAGGAGAAGCCGGCGATCCTCGAGCAGCGCGGCGGCGCCTGGTACAGCACCGTGGCGACCGAATTGATCGCCGCGATCCTGGGCAACAGCGGGACCGTCCAGGTGGTCAACACGCGCAACCGGCACGCCATACCCGACCTGCCGCCGGACTGTGCCGTCGAGGTACAGGCCGTGATCGACGCCCGCGGCGCCACGCCCGTGGTGCAGGGGCCGATGCCTCCGCGGGTGTGCGGACTGGTGCAGCAGATCAAGGCGTACGAGCAACTCACCGTGCAGGCCGCCGTCAGCGGCGACCGCGAGACTGCCATCTGGGCGCTGGTCAACAATCCCCTGGTCGGAACCTACGCGGCGGCTGCCGACCTGGTGGACCGGCTGGTCGATGCGCATAAGGACTTCCTGCCGGCATTTGCGCGATAGGCAATCCTACGCGCCGTCGGCGGACCAGAATCCCGGCGGCGCGGCGTTTCGGACGAAGTCAAGGCACCCGGGCACGTCCGCCTCGGACAGGCCGTGCAGGATCACGGCACCGTCGAAGCCGCTGCGGTGCAACAGCGCCATGTAGTAGGGGTAATCGAGGAGGCCGTGTCCGGCCGGCAGGTGCCCCGCTTCGCCGTCGTGATCGAGGTCCTTGGCGTGGGCCAGGGCGATGTCATTCCCCAGCAACTCGAACGCCTCGTCCAGCATCTCGCGCATGCGCGGTAGCTCGCCGTGATGGAAGATATTGGCCCCGTCCATGACCACCTTGAGCCGTGGCGAGCCGATCTCGTCTAGCAGGCGCCGTGCTTTGCGGGCCGAATCCACCGTATTGGAGACCTCGGGCTCGATGCCCAGGGTCACGCCGTACTCTTCGGCGGCGCGGACAGCCTCGCCCATGCTCGCCAGCAGGTCCGTCCAGGCTTGCGGCGTATCGTTATCGGGATGGCGGCGCCACATGCTGTCCGGGTCGCGGGTACCGGTGCAGAGCGTCACCACCGGTGCGCCGAGTGACGCACAGGCGGCCAGCAGCGTGCGCAGGCCGCGCAGTCCGGCCGCGCGCTCCCCGGGATCGGGATGGATCATGTTGAAAGTCCCAGAGAGCGCCGCCATGGTCAGGTTGCGCGCGGCGAAAGCCCGGCGTACGCGCTCGCACAGAGAAGCGTCGATCTGCTCGGGGAGTGTGGGCACCCCGCAACAGGCGAGATCGAACTGCACGCTATGGGCGCCCGACGCGGCCACCGCGTCCAGGGTGGCTTCGAGTGATGGCCGGTCGAATGTCGTGGCCATGATGCCGAGCTGTGCCATGCGTCCCCCTTTTCGGTGCCATTGTAGATCAATCGTCGGGGAGGGGCAAGGATCTGGAAGGATGACTACCGCAGACGGGCGTATACCCAACGGGAGACGGCCCGCCGCGGGCCGTCTCCCGTTGGCTAATGCACCATCAAGGGACCGACTTTGGAGCACTGGCCGGGGACCGCCGGCATCCTTGCCGGCAAGCGGGGGCCGGCAAGGATGCCGGCGGCGTCGGCCCGCGGGCCGCCGCCAGGGATGGCACCCCGCTGCAAAGCAACCCCTCTGAAACAGCACTAATAACCTGATCTGCCGGCGCATCACCGTGGCCGTGCTAGAGGCGATCTGTGCTGCTGATCTTCTGGGCCGCGCCGCTGCCGGTGAGCCGGAGATGGACCGTGTAGGTCCCCGAAGCCCGGTACACCGTGAGGGTCACACGGGAGGCGCCGTTGTCCGCGCCATCGATCTCGAAGCCGCGCACCGCGCCGTCACGGCGGTCGATGGCGCGGGCCAGGGAGGCAAACGAGCGCGCGTCGACCCGATGCCCAGCGATGGTCGCGCCAGGCTCCAGGGCGCCGTAGGCCCGGTCGTAGTCCCGATCGAACAGCGCCAGGTAGAAGCGGGCCGAGACGGGGCCGGTCCGCTCCACTCGCTGAAGGGCCGAGGTCGCCGCGCCCCAGACAAGGCCGCCAAACAGGGCGGAGCCGACGATCAGGGCCGCGAGCAGCCAGGCCAGGGTGCGACGCGATGCCGTCACGGAGCTGGGGTGTGGTGTGCTGAGTGCGGTGTTCATTATGGTGTCCTTCCTTCCGATATCTCTTTACCGATACCTCGATTATGCGCCGGCAGGCGCGCGCAGGAATCGGGAGATAGCGGGAGGGGACGGTCGGACCTTGGGACGTGGCGTCGCTCAGACCTTGGGCGGATGCGTGTGTCGCCGCGCGCTTCACCATATAGGCATAGGCGATGGGCTACTCAGGGCAGGGAAGGGATGAAGCCGAGGCGCGTATCGAGGATGTCGCCCCGCGGAACCTCGGTGGTCCGATCAAAGTCGTATTCGAGACGCAGAGGCAGAAGTGGGCTGCATCGGCTTATCGCCGGAGGTGAGCCGTCACCTCGATCTCGATCTTCATGCGCGGGTCGGCCAGGCGGCACGAGAGCATCGTCGCCGCCGGTCCCACGTCCGCGAAGTAGCGCCGCAGGACCGGCCAGCACGGCTCGAAGTCGTCGGGGTCCGGCAGCATGTAGCGGACCCGGACCACATCCGCGAAGGTGGCCCCGGCCTGCTCCAGTGCCCACCCGATGTTGCGCAGGCACTGCTCGGCCTGCGCCACGACGTCGTCTGCGATGGTCATAGCGGCGTAGTCGAAGCCGGTCGTCCCCGAGACGAAGACCCAGTCGCCCACTACGACGGCACGTGAGTAGCCAATGTGCTCCTCGAATGGCGAGCCGGACGAGATGCGTTTCTTGTCAGTCATGGCAAATCTCTGCCTGCCGTTGGTCCTTCATCTCAAGTGTAAGGAGGTTCACGACAGATGCAAGGGCAAGCCATGACCCGCGGCCGCAAGCCCACGACCACCCCGGGCCCCGGCTACGGTCTTCATGCCGTCGGCGCGCCCGGGCGCGATGCTGGATTGACGGGCGCAGCAGTGGACTGTACTTTGGTACAGGGGCAAGCACGGGCCGGTGGGTTGGCTACCTATCGCGCGCTCGGCCTGCCCCCACCCTGTTTAACGCCTTGTCGGTCGCCGGCGTTACAGCGCAGGTACACCACCGCCCTGCTCGTTGAGACCACCGCAACACGAAAGAGGGGCCGGCAGGGTGCGACGCCCGTCGGCCCCCGGGCCCGGCTCTGTGTTGTGCAGGCCCGCTACCATCTATCGCAGAAGGCGGGCCAGACCACGCGGACGAGCCAAGCTCAGCATTGGACCGCATATATTTACCAATTGTCACGGTTTGACCCTGCCGCGCCCGTCGCGAGCCTGCTATGCTACGCATGGCATGCGCGTTGCTCCGACCGTTGTGCCCGTCATAGCCACGTTCACCAGCATCCCGCTGGCTAGAAGTTGGTGCCCCATGGCACGCAAATCGCCGCTGGACAGCGCCACCGGCGGAGACCGCACGCTCTGTTCTATTCGGTTGCAGGCCCACGCCTGGCCGCGTCGCAGGCTGGCCTACGAGGCCACGGGGCAGGTCCGCGGTCAACCGCGGGTCATCAAGCGCAGTCCCCCGCTACGCTGCGCCGACGGCTCCGGTGCGTACATCCAGGCCCTGATAGCGCTCGTCGAGGAGCTGCGCCGGGAGGGTTGGGAGCCGCTGCCCTATGCCGGCGCCTTGCCCAGAGGCGTGATCAGCGTCTACACCCGGCCCGCCGGACTCGCCCCCGCCACGTTTGCGACCCCTGTGCAACCGCTCGGCCCGCCTGGGCCGCTGCCCGCGGGCTAAGATGCCGCCTCCCGTGGGTCCACACCGGTCGTGGTGGTCCCTGGCATGGACCATGCAGATGTCGCAGAGCGCGGCGCACGCGTCCCCTCGGTGCCGCTTTGCCTGAAGGAGCGTGTGCGATGATCTCTCAAAGTGAGTCTCCGGACACCGATCGTGGACTGCGCGAGGTCTGTACTATCCGCTTGCGGCGCCACGGTTGGATGCGGCGTGTGCTGCGTTACGAGGTCACGTGCCGGCGCCGGATCATCAAACAGAGCGATCCCATCCCGCCCACCGCCGATGCCGGCGTCTACGTGCGAGCGTTGATGGCCCTGGTCGAGACCTTGCGTGAAGACGGCTGGGAGCCGGTGAGCGACCCCAGCGATCCGGGCAGAGGCGCCATTAGCACGTACAGTCGCGCCATAGACCGGAACGGGACGTGAGCGTTGGATGCATCAGGTTATCCTCTGGTGCATCAGGATGGCCAGAATGATGGCGACGACACCGTGCAGGGCCAGGATGCCGGCCAGCACCGCGGGGGCACCCAGGATCATCCAGTTGGGCAGTTCATCGGAACTCCGCTTGAACTCGGCCCAACGCGGGTCTTTGGACGAGCGCGGCGGGGGCACGGCGTCCCGGTAGAACGCCGCCGGGATCTCGGTGCGCTCCTGAAGCTCTTCTTCGTCGTCAGGCCCCGACGCCATAAGCCGCTCCAATATTGGGAAACCTGCGTCTACAGGTAAGGATACACCCACCGGGCGGTGGGTGGCAGGGGACATTTCATTTTTCTCACGCAGGCCCCGCGTTGCTACTGCCTGCACCTTCCCCGGACACCTAAGACAAAGCCAGGGTGAAACCCGTGGTCGCGGTGCCGCCCGATGCCCCGGCCTACGATCGTCTGGCTGCCTACCTGGGACGCCGTCCGTAAGCCGCGCTACACGCGTAGCGGCCGGTAACGGAGGTCGTAGCCGAAGGCGCCGGGGCCAACGACCTTGAGCGCCTGCTCGGTGCACAGCTTGGCATCGGCGGGCAGGCCGAGCACGACGACCCGCAGCCCGTAGCGCAATACCTCGGTGGTGATCGGCTCGGCCGTCTCTTCGTCCAGGATACAGATCAGATCGGGTACCGTCGCCAGGATCTCGTCGCCACTGCGCGCGATCAGGTTCTCGTTTTGAAAGTCGATGGTCATGGTGCGGCCCCCGTCCGGGCCAAGTCCCTGCATGGTGAGCCGGCCGCGGGCAAAGCCTCCCATGGTGCGGCGCTCCACGTCGACAATCTTACCGCGGAACAGCACCAGCCCACCCGCGACGGCCAGCACCGCCTGCTCGGGCGGCTCCCTGCGCCGTCGCGCCTCGAAGACGGCCTGCCCCAGGCGCAGGGCCAGCGTCATGGTCCCCCAGATGGCGGTGCGCTTCATCTGCTCGCCGGTCAGATACGGCATGGCCAGGCCGGCGTGTCCGCCCATGGCGATGGTCGCGGCGCGGAATAGGGTTTCCGCCCACCGCGGCGTCAGAGCTTTGTCGAGCACCACGATGTTGCCCTTGTCGTCGCACAGCGCCGCCGGACTGTTGTTGACGCCGTAGATGGAGAAGGTGTCCATCTGCAGCTCGGGGAAGGCACGGCCCATGGGGTCGGCGTCGACGCAGGGTAGTCCGGTCTGCACCGCCAGCAGCAGCGGGCTCATGCTGTTCGCCCCGCCGACCTCGCCGCAGACGACCGCCTCGGCCTGCGTGCCGGTGTGGCGCTCCAGCGCCCTGAACGCCTCGTAGAACTCCCGGCCCCAGGCCAGCTTCTCCAGGGTCACGGTCGGAGCGCCCATGCCGGAGACGGCGATCAGCACCGCATCGTCGCGCACTTCGGCCGGGTCGATCATGCGCACGCGCCGGCCGTCGCGCAACTCCTGCAACAGGTGCAGCTTGCCCAGGTAGGGGTTGCCACCGCCGCCGGTGCCCAGGATACCGGCGCCAAGCGCGATGGCCTCGACCTCTTCGGGGCCAACCTCCCATGCCATGATTACTTACCTATCCCCCTTTGCTCTGGTCCTCCCATTGTAGCAGGGTGGCGCCGGACTGCTCGTGTGGGTAGTTGAGCCGGCCATGGTGGGCTGGGCGACGAGCAAATCATGGCCTACCTTGAGCGTCAATTGGGCCGTGCGTATCGGGTCTTTAGCACATTGGCGTAGAGTGTGCGGTGGCTCAACGGGATGTTAACATCGGCGCGTGGTACCTCAACCGCAAGTTAACGTGCCAATTAACGGGATCTTAACGGGCCTTTGGTAGAGTGGAGCCATCGACTCCGCTCATCCTGCACTTAACCAGGGGATACCATGGAAGCAAGCAGTAGGGACATGGCTCATCTGGACGGCCGGTTGCTTGCCGCGTATGTCGAGGCACGGCTGCAAGTGTCACGCTATCTCGACGATCCCACGCCTGTCGCGGCGGTCTGGACCGCATATCGCACTGTTGAGCTGATGCTGATCCAGCGCGGCTGGACCGAAGCGGAGCTGGACGAGGCCTTTGCACGCTACGAACGCGATCAACTGCTGGCGCTGGATGCGGACGGCTGGCGCGAGCACCTGGCCCGGGCCATGGCGTGCAGCACCGACCGCAGCGTCCGCATCGCCCAGGCGCTCAATCGTTACCGCGAACTGACCGGCGGCCCGGCGGACTAGTGCGCCGCACATTTCCCCCTGTATACTCACCCTGTGAGATGGCGTGAGTCGCTGGCCCTACCCGTAGCAGCTGCGCTCCTGGTGGCCCTGGCCCTGGGTATCGGTTATCCCAATGCCGACCGCGGCCGCCATCGTCCTCCGCCGCCCACGGCGACGCCCGATCTCGCCTTCCCCGGCACCACCCTCCTGCGCGGGCGGCTGCTACGCTTCAACCAGAGCGTGATGACCGTCCGCACAGCCTCCGCCACCTACGCCGTCATCCTGTCCCGGTCCACCAGCGTTCTCGCGGCGTGCGGCCACCTGCCCACCTTGCGACCTGGAGAAGACCTGGAGGTCCGGATACCGGTGGCGGGCAACGGAGTGCTCCTGGCGCGCATGATCCGGCCTGCCGGTCCCTGCCACTAGTGGTGTGGGCGCCGTTCGCATGCGCCACGTGATCCAGTAGCGCCTCATAGACCGTGCGGACGGCCAGGCCGCGCAGGCATATGCGCGTGGGACAGCGCTTCGCCATCTCGCCACATGGTGAGCAGATCATATTCAGATGCACCACCGCGTGCCGTGCGCCGGGCGGCCCCCAGACGCGGTAGTCGGTCGGCCCGAACAGGGCCAGGGCAGGGATATCCAGCAAGGCGGCCAGGTGCGCCACGCCGCAGTCGCCGCTGACCATGGCAGCCGCGCGCGTCAGGTAAGCCGCCAAACCCGCCAGGTCGGTCGGGTCCAGGATATGCGCGGATTCCCCCGCCGCGTCCAGCGCCGCGCGCACGGCATCGTCGGCGGGTCCGCACGACCAGAGCACGGCGAACCCTTCCGCCCGCAACAACTGGGCAAGCTGTACGTAGTGGCCGGCAGGCCACTGTTTCAGCGGCGAGCCCGCGCCGGGGTGCAGCACAATCGCGCGTTGGCCCGCCTGCCGGCCCATCGCCGCCTGCCAGGCCATGGCCGTTCGCTCCATCGCTCGCGGCGGCGCCTGCAGCCGGAAGGGAACGGGCCTGATCTCCAGGGCGGCAAGCGTGTCGAGGTAGTGGGCGGCGGCCGGCGTGTTGCCGGCAGGGATCGCCGGTGCGCCGATCACCTTCCGCGCCCCGGCCAGCGCGAGGCCGCGGCACAGCTCAGCATGGCGGTTGCTCCAGACGATCGCGCATTCCAGGTTCGCGGGTAGAATGCCACCGGCCGGCGCCACGCCGCGGCTGAGCGGGGCAAGCCGTGCGTCGGAGGCGTCGATGGCCCAATCGACCAGGCCGCTCCAGAGCGCCGCCTCCAGGGCCGATCGGTTGCCGGCCGCCACGATCTCACGCCCGGGAAAGGCCGCGCGCAGGGCGGCCAGCGCCGGCAGCAACAACAACGTATCGCCCAGCGCGCCGAGGCGCCAGGCGAGGATAGCCGGTCTGTTCATGAGTTTTTGGACGATGGCAGCCGCTTTGCTATAGTGGGCGGTGAGGTCCCAATGCCAAGGCGTTCCCTACTGAAAGGATTCGTGATGACCCGTCTTTCCGTCAAGACCATGGCAGGCGCCGGGGCCGCCGCGGGCCTGACCCTGGCCCTCGTGGCCACCGCACATGTCGCCTCTGCCGCGGCGCCAAAGCCCGTGCGGGCCGTCGCCGTGTACAACCAGTCGAAGTTGGTGGCCGACGGTCTGACGCCGAAGGCTGCCGTACAGCAGGCACAGAAGATCGTGCACTACACGGTGACTATGCCTCACCATATCCCCGCCCACTTCCAGCTCATGATCGTGCGCGTCTTTCCCTACCTGCCCGGTGTAGAGCTGGCGCAGGATACCCAGACCTACATGAACCTGACGGGCCTACGCAAAACGGCTCCGGGCCAGAAGCCGGTGGCGCCGCCCAGCTTTGAGGTCGACCATCAGCACGGCGCTCCCTATTCCTATCCGCGGGAAGCCTACTATACCTTGAGCGTGGTTAATCTGGGCAAGCGCAAGGCGTCGGTGGCCGAGCAGAAGTATACCGATTACAAGAAGAAGCAGTCGGTTGACCTGCTGTACGTCTATTGGTACGACAAAAAAACCCACGTGGCCACCGAGGTAACCGCCGAACTGCACACCTCCCGGCTCTCCCGTTCCGAGGTCCTCAAGATCGCCGCGTCTTTCGACTGAGCGGCCGCGTGGTCTGCCATAGCGCGAGCAGCAGGCACAGGAGGACCAGCAGGAGCAGCCCGTTGCGCAGGGCGAGCAGGACCACGGTCTGCCTGGTCAGCCAGGAGACCAGTTCGCCGTAGTGGAGCGGGTAGATCCATTGCGTCAGCGGTAGGGCGGCCACAAACAGGCCCGACCCGAACGCGGCGAGCCGGGGGCGCGCGGGTAGCGCGGCCAGCCCGGGCATCGACCAGATTAGATACTGGGGCGAGAGCACCTTGGTCAGCATCGATGCCGCGACGATCACGGCCGCCGAGGCAAGTAGGATGCGATCGGTCCGCGGCTCGGTGAAAAGGCGGGCGCGCCACCAACACCAATAGATGAATAGCCCGACCACCACGAGGGCGGGCGTGCCCGCGTTGCCCCAGGCATCGCCGGGCCCGAGGACGACCAGGGCCCGGTTGCGGCCGATGACCTCCAGCGGGAAACCGCTCATCATGTGCATGAGCAACGGCGGCGTGGCCCAGATGGCTTCCACCTGCAGATGGCGATCTGTCTGGAAGCGCAGCGCCTGGTCAAGCCCCTCCGCTCCCGACTGCAACACCGGCCATAGGATCGGGCCGACCCAGGCGATGAACGTGGCCGCGAAGGCTGCCCCGCAGATCCATAGGCGTCGAAGCTCTCCCCTCCACCACAGATCCATGGCCAGCAGCGGCAGCAGAGCGGCCGGATAGATCTTGATGGCCGCGCCGCTGGCGATGGCCACGGACGCGAGGACCGGCCGGCCCCGCAGCCAGGCCAGCACCGCGAGCGTCGTCGCGGCGGCGGATGCCAGGTCGAGACGATAGGACACCAAAGGGCCTATGCACGCGATGCCCAGCGTGTAGACGCCTAGCACGCGCCAGGCCGGCAGGAGCGCAACGCGGGCGATGCCGTACAGGGCGATGACGACGATCAGGTCGAGCGCCGCGATCTCGGCGAAGAAGTACTGGCGATAGGCCAGGTAGCCCGCGGCGAAGAGGCGCGGGACGAGCATCACAAAGAGCGATCCCGGGGGATACTCCAGCAGAAAATCGCGGTACGGCACGGCACCGTATACCACGCGCCCGGCATCGTAGAAGCACAGCCGCAGAAAGCCGCGCATGACCACATCCTCGGGCGTGTTGGGAAAGAGCAGCAGGAAGAGGGCGAGATGCAGGGCTATGGTGATGCCCAGGAGGGCTGGACCGGAGATCCCCGCCACGCGGCAGCCGGCTATTCGCGGCTCGCCGGTTGCGCGTGCCGTGCCGGGCGCACCTCTCACGTCCCGTGGCCGCGCCGGACTCCCATAGATCATCGCAGGTCAGCAGTTCGGGCTCAGCTTGACGATACCGGCTATCTCGCGGTTGGCCTGTGCCAGGAGCAGCCGTCCCTGTCGAATGGGATCGCGCGCCGCATCGGCCAGGGTGTTCGCGGTCAGCGGGTCGGCCCGGGCGTCGGCGTAGGCTTCGGTCAGTATCCAAAGCCCTCGATTGAACTGCCCGGCCGCTTCGCGCACCAGGGATTGAAAGTGCCGGCCTTCGGGCGCGGTGTCGTTGTTCATCAACGCCAACTGGGTTTGCAGGACGGTCTGGAAGCGGGCCAGGCCGGCCATTGTCTCCGAGATATCCTGTGTCGCGTCGATGGCCGGGCCGTGTGCGTTGAGCGCATCGGTCCGCGATGCGAGCGAGCTGAACTCGGAGTCTATAGTGCGCACATATCCCTGATTTCGGCTTTGATACTGCGCCAGCAGGCAGGGGTCCGTGCCGTTGCTGCTGAACGGGCCGCACCCGGTCAGCAGCAACGGCAGCAGCATGAGGACGAGGGCGGCGCGTAAGCCCGAGGCCATGGGAGGGTTCCTCACAGTTCCGCGGGGCGCACCCACACCATATGCGCGACGCCATCCTCCAGCACAACCCGCCGCGCATTGGCCAGCACCACCAGGTCACCGGACGGAAGGCGATCCAGGACGCACACCGTTGTGCCGGGGGTGATCCCGCGTTCGTGCAATAGGTCGATCAGGGCCTCCTCGTCCTCGACCACCTCGGAGACGGTCACCACGACGTAGTCCTGTCCGGGGGGGGCCGTGTTCAGTCTGCGCGCGTGCTGGCGGCGCAGGAATTCCGGGGCTTCGACCAGGCCGGGGATCGGATTGCCGTGGGGGCAGGTGGTCGGATTGTCGAGTTGTTCGAGCATCTTGGCCTCGAAGGTGGGCGAGATGTCGTGCTCCAGCCGTTCGGCCTCGTCATGCACCTCATGCCACTGCATGCCCATGACGTCGACCAGAAAACGCTCGATCAGCCGATGGCGCCGCAGCACCGATTCGGCGGCGGCGCGGCCCTCCTGGGTGAGCGAGAGCCTCTTGTTCTCGTCCATCACCACCAGGTTTTGCCGTTCCAGGCGGTGCAGTGTCTGGGTCACGGTCGGGGCTTTGACCTTGAAGATCGCGGCCAGGCGGGCGCCGAACGCCGGCTCGCCCTCCATCTGCATGTTGTAAATGGCGGCGAGATAATCCTCTTCTACCGAGTGTGGCATCTCGCGTGTCCTCTCTACCGTACCAGGGTATCACACACCACTTGGCAGGGGACAATTCATGGACGGCGAAGTGGCAGCAGGTACGGCAGGAAGATGAACAACCCGACGACCACGGAGCCGATCGCCGTGACCAAGACGGCGCCGGCGGCCACGTCCTTGGCAACTCTGGCCAGGGGGTGATAGGTCGGGCTGACCAGGTCGACCACCGCTTCCACGACGGTATTGATCATCTCGGCGACCAACACCAGCGTGACCGTGAGCGCCAGGATAGCTTCCCTGGCCGTGTCCAGCCCAAGAGCTATCGCCAGCAGAACGGCGCAGATGCCCAGGACCAGATGAACGCGCATGTTGCGCTGCGTTTTGATCGCCCACCAGATGCCGGCAAAGGCGTATCTGAAGCTGGAGATCAGCCCGCCTCTATGCGGTTGCGTCACGGGTTAACCCCAAAGACTGCAGGATGATCTCCTGCCTTGTCTCCATCACGGCGGCCTGGTCGGGCGTCTGGTCGTCGAATCCGAGGAGGTGCAACAGTCCATGGACCAGCAGAAAGGCCAGCTCGCGCTGGCGCGAGTGGCCGTATTCCCGTGCCTGCTGTTCGGCCCGCGGCAGCGAGATCACGATGTCGCCGAGCAGCAGAGGCATCCCGTCCGGCCGGTCCAGCGCCGGGTCGGCGGCTTCAAGCTGCGAGAACGACAGGACATCGGTGGGTGCGTCGATGCCGCGGTACTGACGGTTCAGCCGGGCGATGCCCGCGTCGTCGGTGAGCACCAGGCTCACGTAGACCGTTGCCGCGGATGGGGGCAGGGCGCCACGCTCCACCGCGACCGCGCGCTGCAGGACCCGTTGCGCGAGGTCGGCATCGCCCGGCCGCGCGTTGTCCGTCTCGTCGAGCAGCCCGACCGCCAGGGCCGGGCCCAGGGCATCATCCGCCACGCCCCGCCAGTTCCTCACGCACGATGCCCTGAACCACGCGGCCGTCGGCCTGGTCGCCCAGCCGGGCCAGGGTCGATTTCATCACCGTGCCCATCCCCTGCGGGCCGGTGGCGCCGGTCTCGGCGATGACGGCGCGTACGATCTCCCGTATCTGCTCGGGTCCGGGTGCCGCGGGCAGGTAGGCCTCTGTGATGGCCAGCTCGGCCTCTTCTTTGGTGGCCAGATCCTCGCGCCCGGCTTTGCGATACTGGTCGATGGCGTCGCGGCGCAGTTTGGCCTGCTTGCGCAGCACCGCCTGTATCTCCTCGTCGTCGAGCTCATGCGTGGCGTCGATCTGGGCATACTTGATGGCCGAGAGGAGATAGCGGATGGCCGAGAGGCGGTCGGCGTCGCGCGCGCGCATGGCGTCCTTCATATCATTGGTTATCTTCTCGTGTAATGGCGACATATGCGTTCCTTACGTCTTGCGGTGGTCCGCGCCATGCTGCAATCAATGATGCGGCCTCGTTCAACCTTATTTGCTACAGTTAGCGTAGCATGTCGCATGCGACCGCGGGCATACGTCTGGCCATCCTGAAAGGGGAAGGGGAGAATATTGGGGATGGAAACTGGGCCGATACGCGTGGCGGTTGCCTGGCAGGAACTCGCCAACCAGCCCGCTCAATTGCGGCGCATCGCCGAGGCCTGCGGGAGCGAGCCGCTGATCTGGGATAGTTCGGCGTCGCTGGCCGGCGTGGAGGTATTCGTGGCGGGCGAAGGGCCGGAGACGCTGCCGGACGAGCCCGGCGACCTGCGCTTGCTGCAGTGTGCCTCGGCGGGCATCGACTGGCTGCGCGACCACCCCATCTGGCGGAGCGGCGTTCAGATCGCCAATGCGTCCGGCGTCCACGGCGTGCAGATCCCCGAGCACGTCTTTGCGCTACTACTGGCTCTCACGCGCAACATCACGGGCTTTATTGAGGCCCAGCATCGCCACGAGTGGCGGGATGACGGGCCCATTGCCGGCGAGCTGTACGGATGCACCATGGGCTTGATCGGCTACGGGCACATCGGCCGCGGCATCGCGCACCTGGCCCGCGCCTTCGGCATGCGCGTCCTGGCCACCTCGGCCTCGGTGCGGGAAGAGGCGCCCCTGTCCATTCCCCGGGTTGCGCCGTTCCGAGATCCGCCGGCCATCCCCGGCCCCGGCCTGGAACCAGATAAGCGTCTTCCGCTGGAGGCGTTACCATGGTTGCTCGCGGCGTCCGACGTGATCGTCATCTGCGCCGCGCTGACCGAGCGCACGCGCCACCTGATCGACGCGCGTGCCCTTGACCACGTCAAGCGCGGTGCATACCTCATTAACATTGCACGTGGTAAGATCGTAGAAGAGAGCGCGCTGGTACAGGCCCTGCGCGATGGACGCCTGGCCGGTGCCGGCCTGGACGTGACCGATGAGGAACCCCTGCCTCGGGATAGCCCTCTCTGGGATCTGCCCAACGTCGTGATCACTCCCCACATCAGCGGCGCCAGCCCGCATTATGTGGAGCGGACGGTGAATATCTTGCTGGCCAATATCGCATGCTTGCGACGCGGCGAGCGGCCTGTGACGGCCGTGGACCGCGAGCGTGGCTATTGAAGGAGACAGTATGACCGCGGTTGACGCATCCGAGCAGATCTTTCCGCGTCACCGACTTGCCAACGGGCTGCAGATTATCGCCCAACCCATGGAGGGCGTCGAATCCGTCGCGCTGGGTTACCTGATAGCGGCCGGGGCGCGTAACGAGCAGCAGCGCGAGGCCGGTATCTCGCACTTCGTCGAGACCCTGGGCTACCAGGGCACGGCGCATCGTTCCGTTCAGGAATTGACGGAGGCTTTCGAAGATATCGGGGCCAGCCCGGACTCCGGCACCGAAACCGAGTTCACCTCGTATTCGGTCACCGTTCTCGGGCGCAACCTGGCGCCGGCCCTGGAGTTGCTCACCGATGTGGTGCTGTACCCCGGCTTCGTGCCCGACGAAGTGCCAAAGGCGCGCGATCGTATCCTGCAAGAGATCGCTCAGATCGAAGATGAGCCGATGCGCAAGGTGCTTGACCTGTTGCGCCGCGAGTATTACGGCGGCCATCCCCTGGGCAACGATGTGCTCGGGAGCGTGGAGACGATCTCGGCGCTGAGCCGCGACGACCTGCAGGCGTACTGGCGGCGGCAATACCTGGCCGGAAACGTCGTGCTGGCCGTGGCCGGCAAGCTGGACTTCGAGGCGCTGGTACGCCAGGTCGAAGATCTCTGCGCGGCCTGGCCGGCCGGAGAGGCGGCATCGCTGCCCGCGGTGCCGGAACCCCGCCGGCACGCCCTTGTCGTGCACAAAGATTCCGCGCAGCAGCACATCGGCATAGCCTTCCCGGGCGTCTCTTTTGGCAGCGACGACTATTATGCCGTGGCCCTGCTGACGCTGACCCTGGGCGGCTCGATGAATTCGCGCCTGTTCAACGAGGTGCGCGAGAAACGATCCCTGGCCTACGGCATCGGCGCCTCGTTCGTGCCGGCCGCGACGAGCGGCTTTGTGCGCATCTATGCCGGGACGGTGCCCGAGAAGGCCGATCAAACCGTGGCGGTCATCCTGGATGAGCTGGCCAAGCTCGAAGCGGATGGCGTCACCGAGGACGAGTTGCAGCGGGCCAAGACGCTGCTCAAGAGCAACGTGATTATGCGGAGCGAGAGCACCGCCGTGCGCCGGCGCGCCATCGCCACGGCCTGGTGGTACGAGGGCCGCGTGCGCACGCTGGAAGAGATCAAGGAGCGCATCGATGCCGTGACCCTCGACCAGATCAAGCGTCTGGGCGCGTCGCTCGGCATGTCGACACGTATCGTCCTGACGGCCATCGGGCCGCGCAGCGAAGAGGAGTTAACCGGTGGCAGGATCTAGCGCAGCCAACAACAGCACCCCGCGCGGAGCGACGGCCCGGGCGACCGCGACATCGGAGGCGGCGTCCGGCGGCAGGACGCAGGGGCGTTTCTACACACATCGTTTGCCCAACGGGCTGCAGTTGCTGGGCCAGTATATGCCCGACGTGCAGTCGGCGTCGGCCTGCTTTTACGTCAATACCGGCGCGCGCGACGAAGACCCCGCGATCATGGGCGTCTCCCATTTCCTGGAGCACATGATGTTCAAGGGCACGGCGCGCCGCTCCTACGAAGATATCAATCGCGAGTTCGAGGAGATGGGCGCCGAGAATAACGCCGGCACCTGGCTGGAGTTCACCTATTACTGGGCCAAGGTGCTGAACGACCAGCTGCCCCGTCTGATCGACCTGCTGGCCGACATGATGCGGCCGAAGCTCGACCCCGCCGACTTCGAGCAGGAGCGCGGCGTGATCCTGGAAGAGATCGCGCGCTACGAGGACATCCCGACCTCGGTGCTCTTCGACCGCCTGCTGTCGGCCTACTATGCCGGCCATCCGCTGAGCCACCGCACGCTCGGCACCGCCGAGACGATCAGCGCCCTGTCGGTCGAGCGGATGATGGAGTACTGGCGCCGCCGCTACGAGGCCAACAATATCCTGTTCTCCATCGCCGGCAACTTCGACTGGGAGGCCGTGCGCGGCCAGGTCGAGCAGTTGTGCGGCGGCTGGGGAACCGGTGAGGCCGGCCGCTCGACCACCGACGTGGCCCCGGCTCCCGCCTTCCGCAATTTCACCCGCGACGATATGCAGCAGGAGATGATCGCCTTCGGCCTCAGGTCGGTGCCGCGCAGCGACGACGCCCGCTACACGGCCGAAGTCGTGGGCACGATTCTGGGCGATAGCACGGGCTCGCGGCTCTTCTGGGGTGTGCGCGAGACCGGATTGGCCGAGAGCGTGGGCGCCGACTACCTGGCCATGGACGGCAGCGGCCTGATCATCGTCTTCGCCACGACGGAGCCGGGCAAGGCGGCCCAGACGATTGAGGCGGTGCGCGGTGAGGTGCGCAGGTTGCAGGAGGGGGGCGTGACCGAGGATGAACTGCGGCGCGCCAAGACCAAACTGGCCACGCGCGTCGTGCTGGGCGGGGAGAGCACCAATAGCCGCATGCTCTCTCTCGTCGGCTCCTGGCTCTCCATCGGCCGCCTGGAGACGCTGGAAGAGGTGGAGGAGGCGATAGAGCGGGTCAGCGTGCAGGATTGCCGCGACTTTCTGGATCGCCTGCCGTTGCCCGACCACGAGGTGGGCGTGGCCCTGGGACCGCTGCCCGAGGGCGCGCTGAGTTAGCTATTTGCATCGCGGCAGCGGCGCCGGCGTTCACGCCCGCGCCGCTGCTGCGCAGTGCGAGGTTTCATGTCGGACGTGACCGTGCCAGCCACACAGGCGACCATACGCACAACGTCGGCGGAGGAGACGCGCCGCCTGGGGCGTTGCATCGGCGCGTCGTGCCGCGGCAATGAGGTGATACTGCTGGGAGGCGATTTGGGCAGCGGTAAGACGACGCTGGCCCAGGGGCTTGCCGCCGGGCTCGGCATCTCGGCGCCTATCATCAGCCCCACTTTCATCGTGTTGCGCGAGTACAACGGGCGCCTCCCTCTGTACCACTTCGACTTCTATCGTCTGGCCGGCACCGAGCGGGCGGTCGACCTGGAGTTCGATCAGTATCTCGAAGCGGGAGGAGTCTGCGTGATCGAGTGGCCGTCCTGCGCGCCGGAGATCGTTCCCGCCGAGCATCTGCGCCTGGACTTGAGCGTAAGCGGTACCTCCGATCGCTCCATCGCGCTGCGCGGCGCGGGCGTCCGGCATCGCGATCTGGCGGCAGCGGCGCTTGCCTGTTGGGAAAGCGGCGACGGGCGATGATCGTTCTGGGCCTGGACTCCTCGGCGGATACCGTGTCGGTCGCGGTGGTGCGGGCGGGCGACGCGGAGTCGGCGGCCGACTGCGACCCGCTGGCCGAGCGCGCCTGGCGTGCGCCGCGCCCGCACGCCGAGGGCCTTCTGCCGGCGCTGGACGCGACGCTGCGGGATGCCGGCGTGGAGTTGTCCGCCGTGGCGCTGATCGCGGTGGCGACGGGTCCCGGCTCGTTCAACGGCATTCGCGGCGGTATCTCCGCGGCCCAGGGTCTGTCCCTGGCCCTGTCGATCCCGGCCATCGGGATACCGACGCTCGACGCCCTGTCGTATACGCATGCCGGCCGGGCCGAGAGCCTCTATGCGCTGCTACCGGCCGGACGCGGCGAGTATTACGGCGCCGCCTACGCGGGCACCTGGGATCGCTGGCAGCGCAGGGGCGATTACCTGGTGGCGGCCCTTGACAGGCATCTGGATGGCCTGACTCCCGCCGTTTTGCTGGTGGGACGCCTGGATGCGACGGGCGCGGCGGCCATCGCGGCACGCGGTCTGGCCACGGTACCGCCCTGCTGGACCTTTGGCGGGGCGCGCTTCGTCGCCGCGCTGGCCGCACAGCGCCGGCGGGAGCCGGGATTCGATGCCGAGGCGTCGTTGCAGGCGGTCTATCTGCGGCGACCCGGCATCACGCAGCCGACCAGGGCGCGCGGCCTGGGGGCCATCGACACGGCAGCGGGCACAGCCTGACGCGGCGAGCAACCGCCGTCAGGCTGTATTCTGAGTACAGCAGAATGGGCGTGGCATCTGGGAGGATGCAGGGAACATATGGCAATCCGCGTCGAGCGCATGACCATGCGCGATGTGCCCGAGGTCATGGCGATTGAGCGCGAGTCGTTCAGCGCGCCGTGGCCGGTCGACGCCTATCGGCGTGAGCTGATCGAGAACCGCATGGCCCATTACTTCCTGCTGCGTCTCTTCCCCGCCATACAGCCGGAGGTCGAGGAGCCCGAGCCTGAGGAGGCGATGCCGGCGCGCCGCGGCTTCCTGGGCTTGTTAGTGCCCCGTCTATGGCGGCCTCAGGTGCCGCCAGCGCCGCGCACGATCAGCATCGCGGGCTACGCCGGCCTGTGGCTGATGGTCGACGAGGCGCATATCACGACCATTGGCGTGCGCCCGCGCTTCCGGCGCCGCGGCTATGGCGAGTTGCTCCTGGTCACGCTAATCGAGGCTGCGCTCGACATAAATGCGCGCTGGCTGACCCTTGAGGTGCGCGTCAGCAATGATCTGGCGCAGCAGTTGTACCGCAAGTATGGCTTTCACGACGCCGGCATCCGCCGGCGATACTACACCGACAACCACGAGGATGCGCTGATCATGTGGACCGACGAGTTGCATAGCGCGGCGTTTCAGGACAACTATCGCCGCCTGAAGGAACGCCTGCTGGACCGGCTTGAGCAGGAGGGCCTGGTGCTGGCCGGCTGGCCCGCCGCGCGGAGAATCACGTGAACGTTCTGGGCATCGACACCTCCTGTGACGATACGGCGGTAGCGGTCGTGGCGGACGGCCGCCACATCCTGTCCTCGGTGGTCATGTCGCAATTGCGGCTGCATGCCGAGCACGGTGGCGTGGTGCCCGAGGTGGCCAGCCGACGCCATCTGGAAGAGATCCGGCCCGCCATCACGCGGGCGCTCGACGGGGCCGGCGTGGGGCTGGACGGCATCACGCTGGTGGCGGCCACGGTCGGCCCCGGCCTGGCCGGATCGCTGATGGTCGGCTACAATCTGGGCCGTGCGCTGGCCCTGGGGCGGGGGCTGCCTTTTCTGCCCGTCAACCACCTCGAAGGCCACATCTACTCGGCCTGGCTACAGACCCCGCAGACGCCCGAGGCGCCGCAATTGCCGACGCTCGTCCTCATCGTCTCGGGAGGACACACGGAGCTGGTGCTGATGCGCGATCACGGGCGATACCGCCGGTTGGGCGGGACCCTGGACGACGCCGCCGGCGAGGCTTTCGACAAGGTCGGTCGTCTACTTGGTCTGGGCTATCCCGGCGGTCCGGCGGTCCAGCGGGCCGCGGCGGACCTGCCCACCGGTACGGATGCGGTGACGCTGCCGCGCGCCTGGCTGCGCGGCGGCCACGACTTCAGCTTTAGCGGGCTCAAGACGGCGGTGCTGCACCTGGTCGAGGGCCTGGGACCGCGGCCTGAGCCGGAACGCATCCAGGCCATCGCGGCCGGATTCCAGCAGAGCGTGGCCGACGTCCTGGCCACCAAGACGGCCGCGGCGGCGCGCGAGTTCGGTGTGCGCGGCGTGGTGCTGTGCGGCGGGGTGGCGGCAAACCAGGCCGTGCGCGAGGCGCTGCGCTCGGCCCTGCCGCCCACCATGCCGCTGCACGTACCACCGATCTCCCTGTGCACCGACAACGCCGCCATGATCGCCGCCGCGGGCTATTTCCGGCGGGGCGAAGCCGTTAGCGGCAGTGCCAGTGGCGACATCCAGCCCGGACTTACGCTGCTTGTTGAAGATTGATGCCATTCAAAGGGTCGCATCTTAGGGCGGTGGCAGTGCGTCGAGCACGATGATGCTGATATCTGGGACGATGCTGAGGCGCGTATCGTTGGTCAGCAATGCAGTCGCGCCCGCCTCCAAGGCAGTTGCGACTTGAATTGCGTCCGGCGTACGCAAGCCAAATGCTGCCCGCAGGCGTGCGGCTTCCTGGGCGATGGCCGCGGTGAGGTCGAGGGTGTCAATGTGTGCAGTGTCGAGTAGCAGGTCGCCATAACGCGCCGTGAGCACGGAATCGCCTCGACGCATCGGTTGGGCAGTGGTTTCAATTAGCGTAACTATCGAAGTGACGGCCCGTATGTCACCGCGGTCCAGCGCGCCAAAGAACGGGTCGATGCGCGAAATGTAGGTGGGATTGGCCTCGACGTAATAGATAAGCGGTGCGGTATCCAGCCCGACAACACTGCCGGTCAGGTCCTCTACCCATCCCACGCATCGCGCTCCCGGTTGACATACTCTTGGGCATCGGTCCCATCCCAAGCGGCTTGACCGATGCCGCGAAACTCCCTGACTCGATGGCGTTTACCGGGCGCCATGTCAACGCGCAGTTGGACGGCCAGCGTCTCTAGCAGTCGCAGTTTTTCACCCGGCGTTAGCGCTTTGGCTTGAGCTAACACTCGTTGATAGGCATCGGTTTGTTGTGTTGCCATGCCGTACCTTCCTCGGTCTTGGCGTTCCCTAGCCGTCCAATTGAGGCGTGCTATTTTGGCCACCTTCAGCCACGCCGTGTGATGCTGCCGACATAGTCGACAAAGTGCCGCGTGTCTGATAACTCAGAGCATATCACTCTGAGCGGGCAGGGTAAGGAATCAGACGACAGGTAGACTGTTAAGGCCCCCAACTCGGGCGGTACTCCGCGCTCACGGGGCCGGCCTGCGGCAGCGCGATCGGAGGGCCGAAGCGCAGCTCTTTGCCCTCATAATAGACGCGGCGTATCACCATGCTGAAGTCGCCGTTGCCGCCTACCAGATAGCCCAGGTAGTGGCCGGCCGGCGACCAGAACGGCTGTGTCACGTAGGGTGCGCCGGTGGCCACCACGACGGCTTTGTTGAAGTCGTTGGGATCGCCGGGCGGGTGGAACGGCATCACCAGCAGGTTGGTCTTGTTGTGCCCGATGTCCTCCACGAAGGTGATGAAGCGACCGTCGGACGACCAGGTAGGCTGGTAGATCAACGTGCCCTGCGGCGAGAGATCGATCGCCGGTGTGATCGGCGCCGTGCCCGTGGGCGCCTCGCCCACCTCGATGATCCCCTGATCGGAGCGATCGGCCGCCAGGTAGTAATTGACGTACAGGAAGGTGGAGGGATCGTGCGGCCGCCACTGCGGGCTATCGTGGCCGCTGGTGTCCACGACCGGCTGTGGCAGCGAGAGCCCCACGGCGTTGGTGATCACGCCGTCGATGCTCTGTTCCCAGATCGACATGGCCACGTTTGCCTCATCATTCGGATCATAGCCGGGGCGATCGCTGATGTAGAGGATGTGCCGGCTGTCGGGGAGCCAGGCCGGCTTGGTTGCCCACCACCAGTAGCGCGGGTCGTAGCCGTAATTGGGGGACCGCTGCAGGGCCGGCGGCGGGTACTTGTCCTGCGTCAGGGTGGTCGTGGTTATGGGCTGGACGGCTCCATTGGATTCCAGGCGCAGGTTGGTCACCTCGACGTCGGAGTAGCTCCGCTCGAGTTGCACCCAGGCCAGCTTCTGGCCATCGGGCGAGAGGGCGGGCGATACCGAAGCGCCGTCGCCCGTGAACTGCGTGTGTGCGTGCTGGCCCGTGATGAACCAGATGTTGTGGTCGGGCCCGGTGTAGAAGATGTGGCCGGGCACGTCGAAGAAGTCCGACAGGGCCATTCTCGGTTGGATGGTTATGGCCGTCGCCGTGGGCGTCGGTTTGGCAGCGCTTTGGGACCCCGACCTGCCAGTACTCATGACGGAAGGCTGCACAGTAGGGTTGGGGCCGTAGGGAGGCGGCGTCGGTATCACCGCGCGGCGGGAGCCGGAGTCATTCGTGTCGAGAGCCGCCTGCAAGGCCGAGCGCGGCGGGATAGTGGTATGCGTGATGGTCACGGCCGTCACGACGATGGCCACCACGAGGGTAAAGAACGAGCGGACAATGAGCGAGACGGTCATTGCTTGCAGTGTGGTGCCGAGAAGTCCTGGCTGCCGAAGAGGTTGACGATCTCCTGATTGACCAACGGCATGTTCAGGGCAACGGCCGATTGCTGGAATGGCTGGCCCGGTACGGCGCTGAACCGCGTCACGGCCGGATCTTCATCCGGCTGCTGGACCTCGCTCGAATATGGCGGCGTGAGCACCACATTGGTGATCTTATCATGCGCTTCGGAGCGCAACAGCGACAGGAAGCGCGCCACGGTGGGCAGGTCGGTCAGCGAGAAGCTGGTTTTCACGTTGCCGCGCATGTCATTGAGCAGCGTGGGGGCCAGGGCGGCGATATCTGCTCCATCCTGGGAGAGCAGCATACGGCGTATCTGGCCCAGCAGGATCTGCTGGCGCTCCGAGCGCCCGAAGTCGCTCTTGACATCGCCGTGGCGCGAGCGTACGAAGTGCAGGGCGGCGTCGCCGTTGAGGTGCTGCGGCCCCGGAGGGATATAGATGCGCCGGTAGGCGTAGGGATTGTTGGGATCGGAATCATCCGGGTATGAGTTGTCGAGCACCGGGTGCGTCACGTCGAGCGTGACGCCGTTGATGGAGTCCACGACCTGCGTGAAACCGGCCAGGCCAACCCAGACCCAGTAGTCGATGGGGATGCCGAAATCCGACTCCACGGTGCAGACCGTGTTGACCAGGCCTCCACCGACGCCAGAAGCGATCTGAATCTTGTTCCAGCCCCGCGAGCCGTCAGGCCCCACGTTGTACGCGTAGTTGGGGATATGGACCCAGGAGTCGCGCGGGATCGAGAACTCGACGATGGTGTGGCTGATCGGGTCGATGGAGACCACGATGTCGACTTGTGTGGGGGGCGTCACGTTGGGATCAAACTTGGCGTCCGTGTCGCTGCCCAGTACCAGGATGTTGATGCGGCGATGCGGCGGGGCGGTGTGGGCGGCCAGCTTCGTGACCTTACCTGCAAAGATCTCCTGCTTCGTCGGCGTGGCGGTGGCGGTCGGCGTGCTGGTTGCGATCGCCGCGGCCCGTGGCGTGGGGGTCTCACCGGCGGTGCGATATACTCCGGAGACCGCCGATCCGGGTGTCGGCGAGGCCGAGTGCGATGCGAAGGACGAGGTGGCGCTCTGAACAAAGCCGGTGATGGCCCCATAATAGGGGGCGATACCGACGCCGGCAGCTCCCACGTAAAAGGCGATGATGGCCGAGGTCAGAACGTAGAGACTAGCCTTGCGCATCGACTCCCACTGCGCCCAACTGGTGCCAAACCATGGCGCTGGTAATGCCCGTCAGGGCCACATGACGCCTCGATAGTATCGAAGTGCGTGTTACAGGTCAAGTTAACAGTGTGCACGACGCGTTCCAGGCCAGAGCCCGCGTATTCATGACGAAGTAGGCGCTGGCATAGTCACGTTCGGCGGCCAGAACCTCCTGGGACCGCCGGCATCCCTGCCGGCCCCCGTTGCCGGCTGGAAGCCGGCGGTCCCAGGCATGATGAGGCCCGGGGATGTAGGGCCGAGGAGCTACCCGTCCATGACGTCCACGCTACAACGCGGATTCTTGCGCTTTGCAATCACATGACGGGCTCCCGCTGGACTGGGTGCCGGCGCTGCTGCCGGCCACCGCCACGATGGCCCGCTCGACGGCCAGCCGCTCGTGCTCGCCGGCCACGGAGACGCGCACGCCGACGACATATCCCACTTCGCTTACGCGTTCGAGTATCACCTGCGGTACGCGGTGGTCTCCGCCGTGGTCCCGGACGGCCGCGCGTAGGTCCGCGATACGCCCCTCAATGTCCGGTGTGTTGAGAGGAAACGTGACCGGCACATAGAGATCCAGTTCCTGTGGCCGCAGGACCACCACCGCCACGATCATACTGCTGTTGGGGATGCGGATCTCCTGCTGGTCGGCACTGTGCAGAGTGGTGTAGAACAGCGAGACATCCCAGACGCGTCCGCTGTATTCGGTGCCTCCGAAGCTCCCCGTGCGCACGGTGACGTACATACCCGCCGTGTAGGGCCGGGCGAAGAGGATGACCAAGCCGGCGATGATATTGGAGAGGGACGCTTGCCCGGCGATGCCAACGATCACACCGGTCAGGGCGCCGCCCACCAGAAAGCCGCTGAGGTCGAAGCCGGAGGCGGTGACGGCCAGGACGAGCACCATGATGTAGAGCACGAACGACAGCAGGGTCGTCGCCGAGCGGGCACGCGCCAGGCCGAGATACTCTTCCAGCGTAGTGCCGACGGCCTGCGTGAAGACCCTGACACCGTACACGGCGAAGGCCGCGGCCAGGAGAACCAGGCCGTAATGGACCGGGTCCCGGCCGCGCGAGACCCAGCCGCCTATCACGATGCGGTCGCGCTGCTGGTCGAGAATACCCAAGGCAAGGACGCACAGGAAGGGAAACGCGACGTGGATCACGGTTCCTGTGTGCCACAGCCGGTTCACGGAATCCTTCCTCACTAGCGGGCTCCTGCCTCCCTCGTTTATAGGTAGTGTACAATCGTCAGTGGTCGGATCATAGACACCGGAGGGGAATCGAGGTGAGGAATCGGCCACCCCCGGCACGCCGTGTAGGGCGCCGTTATCGGTGGACAGCGTATATCCCGTTCGCGCTGCTCGTGACCGTTCCCCTGGTGCTCATCGTCATAGTCATTCTGCTCATAGGGCGCCTGGTCGGCGGCTCAGGGCCGCAACATCCCTCCAGTCTGCCGCCCGCGACGCAGACCGCTCGGCCGGCCGCTACCGCCTCCGTCCCGGCCGGCTCGGGCCGCGCGGGCACCCCCACGGCCGTCGCACTCCTGCCCGTGGTCATTGCGACCGGCCGGGATGGCGCCGGCTCGCCCGTCAATCCGGGTTCGCACTTTCGTCACGGCCAGGTGACCCTGTGGGCCTTTGTGACGTTGCCGCGCGTCCAGCCCCATGATGCGATCCAGTTTGTCTGGCGCGACCTGGACCGGCACAGTATCGTAGAAACGTGGACCGACACGATCACGGAGACCGCCAGGGCCTATCGGGTCAGTATGTACGCATACGTCGGCGATTCTCCCAACACGCCGTTCCCGTTAGGCCAATACCGCGTGGATGTGTATCGCAATGCCCATCTGGTGGCCTCGGGACGATTCAGCGTTGCATCCCGCGCGTGACCATCCGGGACAAGCATGGCACGCCCGCAACAGCGCGTGCTATACTAACGGCGCATCTCGATGTCGAGAGCGCTCAAGGTCCCCTTCTGAGAGAGACGTGAGACGGATTGAGAGCGACGCCCGGTGCGACTGCGAATATGCCTTATAGCCGCATCGCTTCTTCTCCTTAATGGCACCGTTCCAGCCACATTTGTTTCACATCTGGCCGCGTCCGCGCCGCCGGCTGCCGATATGGATGCCGAGCGGGCCATGCTGCAGGCGCTCATGACGCGGCGTCGTAACCTGATCGCCCAGCTCGTGGCCCAGAACGGCGAGCGTGGCCGTCTTCTGGCCTGGACTATTCTGCGCACAGCCGATAGCCTGCTCTCGCGCGATCTGGAGGCGCTGCAGCGGTATCTGGACCGCCAGAGCCCTGGACAGCCGGTACAGGCGCCGGAGGCGGTGACGGCAACCTCCTCAGGCCTCGGCATCGCCGAGCCCGGCCAGCTCTGGTCTCCCGACACGGCGGCCCTGAGCGCCGGAGCCCTGGCCTGGCAGGCGGCGAGCGACGTCATCTCGTCGACGCCGCCGAGCGCCCATGAGCACGCCGCCCCTGCCACCGCCGTTGCCCTCTCGTTCGCGACATTGGCCTCTCTGGACTTGCCCCTGACCGTCCGCCAGTGGCCGCCGGCATCGTCCACCGATCCGTCGCCCGCCGCGGCGGACACGCCCACGCCGGTTGTGCCTGCCGCTCCGCCGACGCCCGAGGTCGAGGCCGGCTTGGTCCCCTATACCGTGCCCGTGGACGATGCCGGTTACGTGGCGCAGTCCCACGCCGGCCTGACGGTAGACAGTGGCGCCGGCCCGCAAGCGGTCTCCACCGCCAACGGCGACGTGGCAGCGGCCCTTGCCCTGCCCGTGACCTCGACGGCACCGATCAGGCCGCGGGACTGGCAGCCCTTCGGGGCGCCACAGGTCCCCGACCGCGCTACCCTGCAACGGCGCCTTGCCGCCGTCGCCGGGACGCTGGCCCGGGTGCGGGCCATGGAATCGTGGCTGCGGGTGGACGCGCCCAGCGGCGTGCTCACCGCGGGCGACGCGATACCATCGACCGATGTGCTGCGCCAGCGGGCGGACCACTGGATGGCCACTATCCCGCTCGGCGCTCAGGCGGCAGGCCCAGCGCCCGCCGCGGCGTATGGCGGGACTGCGCCCCGCGCCGCCACGGCGGACGGAACCGGTCCAGACGCCGCGCAGTTGCCGGTCGCGTCACAAAGCCTGTCCGGGGCAACCGTAGCGTTCTCGCAGGGTGCGGCGAACGATCCGGCAGCCGGGGTGGCTCTGCATGAGGCGGTATCGTCGGGATCGGCTCCAGTGGCCTACAGCGTGATCTCGGATAGCACGGATACCGGAATCGAGGCAAACTGGGCCACGCTCCCCCTGCCCGTCTCGCCAACGATCACCGCGACCGCCACGCTGACCCCATCGGCGACGGCTACGCCGCGCGGCCACGGGGACGGCACGCCGCCTACGATGGCGCCTACACGCTCCAGCAGTGCACCGGTGCGGCCCGCGGCGACGATAAGCGCGACCTCGAGGGCGACGGAGGTGGCGGCGAGCGGCGCGACCGGCGTCTCGACGAAGACTGCTGTTGCCGCTGTGCCGCCGTCGGCCACGCGGAAGGCAGGCTCACGCCATACCGAACAAACCGCGGTCACGGCTACGGCCGTCGTGGAACCGTCTCCCACCGCTGCTCCTGCGACCGATACGGCGTCTCCCGTGAGCGCGACCGTGGCGGCAATCACCGCCTCCGCGACCGCCGGCGCAACCATCGCGGGCGGCAGGCATATCACGGCCACGCCGCCCGTCTCCGCTACCGCGACGCGGGTGGAGCGTGCCGGCGCCACGCCGGACATGGCCGCCGGCCATACGTCCACGCCGACGCCATCTCGCACCGTCACCGCGGCCGTGTCGCCTACACGCTTGGCCGCCGGCATCGCAACTGAAGCGGCCGTGACCGGAACGGCTACCATGTCAGCCACTCCGGCGATCAGCGCCACAGCTACTCTGACCATCACTCCGACGACAACGGATGGCAGTAGCGCCACGCCCGCCATCAGTGTGACCGCATCGCGCACTGTGACCTCGACGGTGGTGGCGTCCGATAGCACGGCGACCATCACGGCAACCGCCGGCATCAGCGCCACGCCTGGGATCGGCGAGACCCCAACGGGAAGCTCGTCGCCGGATTTCATGTCCTCCTCCGGCATCTCTCAAACAACGGGCATCACGGCCGGGCTGGACCTGGTGCTCGACAACGCGGCCACGCTGACGGCGACGGTTGGCCTGACCGACACCGCGCCCCTGACCCTGGTGGTGACGCTCCCCATCACCGCCGTGCGTAACCTCGTCACGCCGGATTACCTGGCGACACGCAGCGCTCTGGAGACCGTCCTCAACAAGGGCCAGGCCCTCTTCGCCCAGCTTCAGGCTCAGCAGGCGGTGTTGGAAAGCGCATATCGGGTGCGCCTGCGCGCGGTTGTGGAGCGCAACTCCTACCGGGAGCGCCTCTGGCAGGCGCAATATGATGCGCACGTGCGCTATGTGATCGACTATCCCAAGTACTGGCGGCGGGTGATCGCGTATGACGCCTACGCGCATCGCATGCACCTGGCCAGCATTCGCTACGAGCAGTGGAAGAGCCGCTACAATGCCTGGACCCACTACGCCCAACTGCTGGCGGCCTACCGTGCAGCCCTGGATGCCCGCCGGCATGTCGCGGCCACGCCGACCGCCGGGCCGGTGGGCAGCCCGCTGCCACCTCTACCGCCCAAGCCGGTGATGCCGCCATTCCCAGGGCCCGAGCCGCCGCCATTTACCGAGCCCCCGCCGCCGTGGCCCGGCGCTCCGCCGGTTGCCGTGCCCAATCCGGGCCCCGAGCCGCGCGGTGAAGACCTGCCGGTGCCGCCCGAGGCCGTGCCGCCGTGGGACGGTGACGCGGATCTTATTTCCGTGCTCAGGTACGGCAGCGTTAGCTCCGGCCCCAACGCGATCGGGCGCGAGGAGACCACCCAGGCGTCGTTGCTGGCCGATGGCGCCTTCGACCTGGTGGGCGGCTACGACGATCCGCTGCATGGTCCGATTGTCACCTATTGGGGCGGCAGCACCATCTTTCAGTCGTTCCACACAGGCATCGACATCGCCGCCCCCCTCTACACACCGATCCACGCCGTGGCCGATGGCGTCGTGATCTGGGCCGGCTACGCCGTGCCGGGACAGCGCCACGAGAGCTACGGGCTCTGCGTGGTGATCCAGCATAACGCTCATATCTCGACCATGTATGCGCACATGGATGACCTCGTCTACGGACTGAGCGTGCGAGTGGGCGATCTGGTGCGCAAGGGGCAGGTCATCGGCCATGTCGGCATGACCGGCTGGACCACGGGGCCGCATCTGCACTTCGAGACGCGCGAGAACAACGTGCAGTTCAACCCGCTGCTACTCATCCCCAATCCCGAGTGAGGCAGCGGGCACGGCTGAATCCTCAGTCGTATGTCCTGGAGGTGTCAACTTGTACGTCTTTGCCCGCGTGTTCCCACCACAAGTCGTCAACTTTGTCGGCCGCGATACGTAGCACAAGGTGATCGGCGCCAAGATGGAGGTGCAAGGGCTGTGCCAGTGCCGGCCGCGCCTGTCCTTTGGCAGATGGAGATGCGCGGGGGGG
>Ga0070740_10001721_pt1 | contig 28640 bp, 17 predicted proteins | sample Coa_R2_FD_67286 | JGI IMG/M metagenome (GOLD analysis project Ga0070740, IMG submission 67286) | Surface soil microbial communities from Centralia Pennsylvania, which are recovering from an underground coalmine fire - Coalmine... | ecosystem: Environmental > Terrestrial > Soil > Unclassified ...
ATTCGTTGCAATTCCCTGCTAGCAACAGGGGTCTCGTTCACGCGCTGCGGAAATAGGTCGTATATACCTCATCCCGCACGCTGTAAAAGGGAGCGAACACCAGCTGCTGGCCGTTGACCGTCATCGTATATGCCGATGCGGTTTGCGAGAGAGGCTGCACCGAACGCGGGAGAGGGAGCGCAGTCGCCGACAGATCCCCCCGCGGATTTATCGCCACCAGCAGAAGAGGACCCGCCATGAGGGCTACGATATCCCGATTGCGGTCATCGATCGGCAGCGTGCGCAACCCGAACGGCAGCGTGAGTTCGAGCGTGTCATTGTTCTTCCAGCGCCGACGGATCGAAGCAAAGCCGCGGTCAACTGCGAAATCCACACTCTTCCCGTTGACGGCGGCTCGGGGCGGCGCGGAAAGCCAGGCCGGGATTCTCACCTTTATGGCGAATTCCACCGGCGCGGCGACAGTTACGCGAAGCTCGGCGGAGCCCGCATCTGGATAGTTCGTGTGCTGAAGCAGTCTTACGGGAATGCTCCGCGCTCTCCAACGGACTTCGGAAGGAGTGAAGAGATTCACCCAAATCGCGTCCGGACTGTGAAAATAGATGTCAATCGGATAGTCGGATACCGTCTGCGCCAACGTGCCCGCGCAGCAGGGCCATTTGCGCTTGTAATATTTTTTCTGGGCAAGCGCCTGATAGTCGGAGTAGTAAAAGTATTCGCCGTCGGCGCCCGGATCCTTGGCGGCGAGAATCGTGTTATAGAGCACTTGCTCGAGTCCATCGCCATAGCGGCCGTCGCCGGTGAACTGCAGCAAGTAGCGCGCAAGCTTTGTGTGCGCATAAGCGCCGCAGGGCGTTTCGAAGTGGTCGCGCGTGGCAGTCAGGCTTTCCGCCAGTTTTCCTTGATGCGGCTCCACGAAGGTTTCTTTCGGCCCCCAGCCGCCGGAGGCGAATTGCTGGGTGGAGGCCAGCATGTCCCAGGCGTTCCGGATGGCCTCGAGGTGCTTCGGATCTCCGAGCGACTGGTAGGCCTTGGCCGCCGAACTCAGGGCGATAACATGACTGTAGGCATGCTTGCCGGGCAGCACATTCCTGTTCTGCGCAAGCGGCTCGAAGTATTCGCGGTCGAGCAGATAGAGGCGCGCCATATCAAGGAACTGTCTTTCGCCCGTGAGTTCGTAGGAGTGGAAGAGATTTTCCGGCAGGATGTAGGGTTCGTCGTAGGGCGCCTGCTTGGGACTGTTTGGTCCGCGATCATAGGTGTGGTCCGGAAGATGGGGAATGGCGCCGCGGATCACGCGCGGCAACAGGTCGCGAGCCGCTGCCACGCCTGATAGACGGCAAGCATCCAGCAGTCCAATCTCGTACTTGTCAAGAATGTAACAGGGCCACGTCACGGCGGCCTTTTCGCTAGCGTAGGGATAATCCTGCGGCCCTAGAGTGGCCCCGAAGCCTTGAACCAGGGTCTGCACCTTGGCGCGGCATGCTTCATCGCCCGTCGTTGCGTACATTCGAGAGAGCGCCGAAATGAATTGTCCCAGAGCATGGCCGGGGACGAAGCCGTCTGCATCATACCAGCCGCCCATGTCATCGCCAGGCGCCGGCAATCCGGCGCGCTGACGGTAGACCTTGAGCAGCCGGTCATTATCCAGAGAAAGGAAATGGGCGTGAATGCGGTCGTATTGGCGCTTCAATGGCCCGCTCGTGATCGTTACGTCGGAGTAGTGAAACTCCCGCAACTTCAAGCGGCTTGGGGCCGGCTCGTCAGCCCGCAGCCGCGACGCCGAGCCGGCCGCCGCAGCCGCGCCCAGAGTTTGAAGAAATGTTCGACGGGAGGTGCTCATGAGATGCCGATGCTCCTTGGTTTCCTGCTGACTCATCATCGTACTGCGGCGCCCGCCGAAACAGGTGATGACCTTCGCCGCGGGTGTGCGCCACTAGAATGCGACCTTCAGGCCCAACTGGATCTGCCGTGGGTTGTTCTGCTGAGAAGTCACCACGCCGAACAATGGCGAACCGAGCGTCAAATTCGGTTGGTTGAACAGCGGCGTGTTGGTCAAGTTGAATGCTTCAGCCCGAAAGTCGATGCGCACTCCTTCGACCGGATGGAAACTTTTGAAGAGGGAGAAGTCGACGTTGCGCGCATGGTCGCTCCGGACTGTCGTCACCGTCCGTCCGAGGTTGCCGAACGTGAATGGCGCGGGCTGAGCAAACGCCGCGGGGTTGAACCACTGAGTGAGCGATTGCGAGCCGTCAAGGCGGGGGCTGACGCCGGTTGCATTGGGCTTTTGCGTGCCGCCGAAGCAGAAGCATGTGTTTGTAGAGAGCCCCCAATTGTAGAGTGGCAACCCCTCGGAGATGGTGACGATGGCGTTCACCTGCCAGCCCCCGACGAGCGCGTTCACAAGTCTTGAAGCCGCTGCCCCGAACCTTTTCCCGCGCCCCACGGGAAGCTCATAGACGCCGTTTATTACGAGCCGCTGGGGTTGATCATAGGACGAGACGGCCCACTCGCAACGCAGACAGCGCCAGTTCCGAACGCTATTGGACATATTCCAAAGGCCGTCTACGCTGTCACTCATCGTCTTCGACCAAGTGTAGGAGGCCAATAGGCTGAGGCCATCGGAAAAGCGCTTTTCAAACCGGGCCTGAAAGGCGTGGTATGAGGAGTTGCCCCATGCCGCATTTTTCACCTGGAACCCTGTGTATTGCGGATACGGCCGCAGCAGCTGCCCCCGCTGAACCATTGGCTGGGACAAAATTCCAGGCGCTGTAATGATCCCGTAAAACGGGTTGGGAACCAGCGACGTCAATTGCGCTCCCATCGATAGCAACGCGGGGTCTAACTGATTCAGCTCCGGGCTGGGAATGAAATACGGCAGGTGCGTTCCCTTGTTTCCGGCATAAGCGGCTTCGAACATCATGGCCTTCCCCAATTGCCGCTGCGCAGTGAAATTCCACTGCTGGTTGTACGGGGTTTTCAACGCGGCGGGCCAGGCGTCCCACAATGTGGAGCCCACTTGCGTGAGCAGGCCGTTGCCTGTGCCCGTGAACAGATTGAAACCATTCGGAAATGGATTGTCCAAAAGGTCATGCGGAGTCACGCCATCGAGCGTCGCCAGCCAGTTGGTCACTGACTGAAAGCCCTCGCCGACATAGTGGCGGCTGGCGCCGTACGGCGCCGCCATGTAGAAGATCCCATAGGCGGCGCGGATTACCGTCGAGGGAGTCGCCTGGTAGGCGAGCCCGATTCGCGGCGCAAGTTCGTCCCATGCGATCTCTCGAATCGCGCGCCGCCCCATGGTCGCGCCGGCAAACAGCGTTCCGCCGCGCAGGTTCATGCCTGTGACGTCCGACAGCGGATTTCGGATGAACGGATCAATCGCGGTTTGGCGGTCGTAGCGCTCGGTGTTGCCCGATTCAAGGTCCCAGCGCAGCCCGAGGTTCAGCGTAAGCCTGCCGCTCAGCTTGAAGTCATCCTGCACGTAAAACGCGAGGTAGTGATTCGCGTTGGCGGGGCGGATCTGGTGCGAGATGTAGCCCGCCGATGCGGATCCGCCCCCGCCCGCGCCCAGCAGGAAGGATCCGTATCCGATGCCGGACAAGCTGCTCGGATTCAGCGGGTTCGGCCCCTGCGTCATAGACCGGTAGAAATTGAAAGAACCGCTCGGCTCATCGAGCTGCCCGAAGTTGACGAAGTTAATGCGGGCGTCGACGCCGAATTTTAAGCTGTGCCGGCCCGCCACCTTCGATACGCTGCCGATCATGCTGTGCGTCGTATCGCCCATGCTGTAGATGTCCCCGCTGTTGGGGCCGAGCTGCGTCATATCCTGAATCGTGATTGTCGGGAACACATGCTGATCGGCGATGCGCGAAATCGAGGCGGGCAGCCCGAGTTGCGTGACGTCGAAGCCGCCGATTCCGCTCGCCGTGGCGCTCCACGGCACACGATTCGCCGCCACGCGGCCCATGCCATAGCGAACGTCGATCACCAGCGAGCTGCCAATGATGCGAGTGTAGTTCAGAACGGCGTTTTGCAGCCGCTGGTACATCGGCTCACAGCAACCCGGATCGGCCAGGTTTTGGAAGAAATTCGGCTTGCTGTATATGCTGTCGATCATGTTGTAGCGGCCCATCAGGCGATTGTTGATGTCGATCACGTGATCAATTTTGGTCTCATACCGGTTCGTAGGCTGCGGATATGCGGCTTGCACGACAAAGTTGTTTTGATGGGTAAACGGCGCGCCTGCTGTGTTCGGCTCCGGGTAATATCTCTGCGCCGCCCGCGCCACCGGGTTGATCATGCTCGCCGGAATCTTGTTGTCGGGAAATACATCGCGGATGAAATTACCGGGGCTCGCCGGATCGGGCCGCGTGGTGAATGGATTGTACAGCAGCAGCAACTGCCCCCTGTTGTTGAAAGTTTGGGAAAAGTCGCCGGCCCGCTGCAAATCGGTAGGGACTGAATAAGAGGCGAGCTGCGCCTGGCGCAAACGCGCGCCCTCGTAGTCGAAGAAGAAAAAGGTTTTATTCGCGCCAGTGTAGATTTTCGGCAGAACCACCGGTCCGCCCAGGCTGCCGCCGAACTGGTTCCGCTTGAAGCTGGCCAGCGGAATATTGGAAGCATTGGCAAAGAAATTATTCGCGTCCATCTTGCTGTTGCGAAGGAATTCGAACAGGCTCCCGTGCAACGCGTTCGTGCCGGATTTGGTCGCCATGATGACCACGCCGCCGCCGCTGCGTCCAAATTCCGCCGAGTACGCGTTCGTTTCGATGCGGAACTCCTGGATGCCTTCGACCGACGGGATGGCGCTGATGGCCGGGATGGTCGGAATATTGTGATTGACTTCCGCGCTGACGCCATCCAGGATGATGTCGCTGGTCGACTCCTGGCCTCCGTTGATGATGAAGTGGTTGCCGTAAAACGTTTCATCAACCCCGCTGGTCTGCTTGGTTTGGAACACGCCCGGCGTAAGCGACGTGAGCGAATAGATGTTGCGGCCGTTTAACGGCAGATCCTGGATCCGCTTGTTCTCGACGACTGCGCCCAGCGTGGACGTGTTCGCTTCAATAAGCTGAGCCGACGCCGCCACCGTCAGCGTTTCTGAAACCTGACCGAGTTCCAAAGCGACGTTCACAGTCGCCTGCTGCTGCGTCGACAAAGGAATGCCCTCGAGCAAGTAGCTCTTAAAGCCCGGCGCCATTGCCTCTACGCGGTAGCGTCCTGGCGGCAGAGGAGAAACCACGTAGAACCCAGTTTGATTGCTTGCTGTTTTGTACTGACTGTTACGCTCCACATCCGTCACCGTAATGGATGCCCCGGATATCACCGAACCAGACCGGTCGGTGACGAGTCCTGATATCGAGCCTGTGAATGTCTGGCCGAATCCTAGAACGGCGGCCGAAGACCATAACCAGATGCGCAAAGACGCGGCGGCGTTCATGTTCCCTCGTGGACAAGTGTTTTGTGTAAACAAATATCGTCACCGGCGGGGATCTGAGAAGACGATTGAGCGAACACAGTTCTAGTTCCGTAATGCGGAACATCACCAATGTTCCTATTCAGCAAGTTTGCATTGCAGGGCGAGGTAAAATGGACCTTCATAATTCCGTGTTGCGGAATTCAATGCGATTCGGCCCGCTCGGTTTGCGCTCGCGGCCTTCGATGGTATGATCGATCCCCGATGCATGCCGAATCCTTTGAGGACGAGCGCGTACAGGCGCGGTATTGGATCGAGACTGCATACCCGCTCCAGCAGGCGGCTGAGATCATGGCGGGCGAGCAATCGACTGGAACGTTCGTCCGTGTGCCCGGCGAAACCGATGAATTGAGACAGCGTCACGCGGCGAGGGTGGAAAGCATTGAAGAGCGCGAATCGGTGACCTCACCCTCCCTGCCCGGCGCGGGAGCGCCCAAGCCGGGAGGCTCGCATCCCGTGTATCGCCGCGCGGAAGTCACGCTGTCGTGGCCTGTCTCGAACATGGGACCCTCGCTTCCGAATCTGCTGGCCACTGTTGCGGGCAATCTGTTTGAATTAAAGCCCTTTTCCGGCCTGAAACTGCTGGATGTGACGTTTTCTACGTCCTTTCGCCAGCGATACCCGGGGCCGCAGTTTGGCGTTGAAGGTACGCGGCGGTTGTGCGGCGTCTTTGAGCGGCCTGTAATCGGGACGATTATTAAGCCGAGCGTTGGGCTTTCGCCTCAAGCGACGGCGGAAGCTGTTGAGGCGCTGGCGGAAGGCGGCATTGATTTCATCAAAGACGATGAATTGCAAGCGGACGGGCCGCACTGCCCGTTTGAGGAGCGGCTCAGAGCCGTCATGCGCGTCATCAACCGCCATGCGGATAAAACAGGCAGAAAAATCATGTATGCCTGCAACATTACCGGCGAAATCGATGAAATGCTGCGGCGCCACGACGTCGTGGAAGCCGCTGGCGGCACGTGCGTGATGGTGAGCTTGAACAGCGTCGGCCTGCCGGCGCTGACCGTTTTGCGCCGCAACTGCCGCCTCGCCATCCATGGCCATCGAAACGGTTGGGGCATCTACAGCCGTTCCCCGGCAATCGGCATGAGCTATATTGCCTACCAAAAGTTCTGGCGTCTCGCTGGGGTCGACCACATGCACGTCAACGGTCTCCGGAACAAGTTCTGCGAGGACGATGCGAGCGTCATCGCCTCGGCGCGCGAGTGCCTGACGCCAATGTTTCCGGAGCCGGGGCGCGGCTGCGAGGTCATGCCCGTGTTCTCCTCGGGGCAATCGGTCCTCCAGGCTGCCGATACGTATCAGGCGCTCGGATCGACAGACCTGATCTTTGCGTGCGGCGGCGGCATCGCGGCGCACCCCGGAGGAGTCGGCGCGGGCGTGCGCGCGATCCGGCAAGCCTGGGAGGCGGCTGTCGAGGGCGTGCCTCTTTCCGAATATGCTCAAAACCACCAGGAGCTGCAGCAGGCTATCGGCCGGTTCGCCGCGGCATGAGCCACCGGTTATTCGCTTACTACGGCGACGACTTCACGGGATCCACCGACGCTCTGGAAGCGCTGGCGGGACACGGCGTGCCAGCCGTCTTATTTTTGGACCCGCCCGATGAACGGCAGCTGGCCAGGTTTCCCGGACATCGCGCCATCGGCATCGCCGGTGAGAGCCGAAGCCGCGGGCCGCAGTGGATGGATGAGCGCCTTCCCGCGATATTCCAAGCCCTGAAAAGCTATGGCGCGCCCGTCTGCCAGTACAAGGTCTGTTCTACCTTCGACAGTTCTCCACAACACGGCAGCATTGGACGCGCGCTCGAAATCGGCCAGAGGATATTCGACAGCTCCTACGTTCCCGTCGTAGTGGCCGCCCCGCATCTGCGCAGATATGTTCTTTTCGGAAACCTGTTCGCCGCGGCCGGCAGCCAGGTTTTTCGCATCGACCGCCATCCGGCGATGCGCCGCCACCCGGTCACGCCGATGGATGAAGCCGATCTCCGGTTGCATTTGGCGCGGCAGACCGATCGAACCGTCGCGCTTCTTGACCTGACTGCCCTACGCGGCGGGCGCGCGAGAGAGGAACTCGATGAATTGCTCCGCCTTCGTCCCCAGGCGGTCATATTCGATGGCCTCGAGGACGCCGACCTCAAGACGACAGGCGCCTTGTTGTGGCCGCAGCGGGCCGGCGTCCAAGTGTTTGCCGTTGGCAGCTCCGGGCTCACGCTGGCGATGGTTCATCATTGGCGCGCAACAGGTCTGATCGACGCTGACTTCTTGCCCGCGCCGGCGAGTGCGGCCGACCGGCTCCTGGCGCTGAGCGGAAGTTGCTCGCCCACGACGGAAGCGCAGATCCGATGGGCCCTGGCCAACGGATTTGCGGGTTTGCATATCGATCCGCGCGTTCCAGACGATGAAGATCTGTTGCGCGCGGGCGTCGCGGCTTTGTCAGCGGGCCGAAGCGTCGTTCTGTATACGGCGCTGGGCGACGCGGACCGCGTGCCTGGCGGCGGCGAGACGCTGGGCCGCCGGCTGGGTTTGCTGCTCCGCGAGCTGGTGCTTCGCTCCGGCGTGCGCCGGGCGGTCGTCGCCGGCGGCGATACGGCGACGCACGCCATTCGGCAACTCGGCGTCTACGCGCTCACATTCATGGCGCCAACTGCGCCGGGCGCGCCACTGTGCCGTGCGCACAGCGACCACGCGCCTTTGGATGGCCTGGAACTGGCGCTGAAAGGCGGCCAGGTAGGGCCGTACGATTATTTTGACGTTGTGCGGAGGGGAATGCGATGAAAGAAGCCGTTGCGTTGTTGGGCGCGGGAGGCAAAATGGGCCTCCGAATCACCGACAATCTGAAAAAAACGGATTTCCAGGTATGGCACGTCGAGGTCAGCGATCGCGGCAAGGCGGCGCTTGCGCAACGCGGTGTTGCGGCGGTCGCGGCCGAAGAGGCCATCCCGCAAAGCGGCGTGGTCATTTTGGCCCTGCCGGATAATCTCATCGGCGCCGTCACCCGCAAGCTGACGGGGTTGTTCCGGCCGGGAACAATGCTGATCGCCTTAGATATCGCCGCCCCGCTGGCGGGAGATCTGCCCGATCGCGAAGACTTGATCTATTTCATCACGCATCCCTGCCATCCTTCCGTGTTTGGAGGCGAGACCGACCCGGCCGCGCAGTCTGACTTCTTCGGCGGCGTGCATGCGCGCCAGAACATCACCTGCTGTCTGATGCGCGGTCCGGAGGAAGCCTATGCGCGTGGCGAAGCGCTCGCGCGCGCGATTTATGCGCCCGTGGTCAAGGCGCACCGCTGCACAGCCGAACAGATGGCGTTGCTCGAGCCGGTCCTTTCGGAAACAGTGCTGGGAACGTGCTTGACCGTAGTGGGCGAAGCAATCGAGGAGGCGGTCAAGCGGGGGGCGCCGGAAGAGGCGGCGCGCGATTTTGTGCTGGGGCACCTCAAAGTCGAGCTTGGAATCGTCTTCCGGCTGTTTGAAGGGGCCGCCTTCTCGGATGGCGCGCTGAAGGCCATCGAGGACGCCAAGCGCACGCTGTTTCGGCCAGACTGGAAGAAGGTCTTCGACCGCGAGTCGTGGATGGAGAGCATTCGAAGAATCACCGCGCCGACAGCGTAGCGCTTGGTTTGCGGAGCAGAGGGCGCGTGGGATCGATTCGGCCGAACAACACCGCGGCAAGCAGCACCATTCCGGCGACAATCCACACCGGCGCGCGATAGCTGCCGGTCGCTTCGACAACGTAACCAAACAGCACAGAGCAAACAAAGCCGCCGAACTGTCCTGCCGTGTTCATCACCCCGGAGACCGCGCCGGCGTGATTGCGCCCGACATCCAGGCAGATAGCCCAAGCGGCGGGAAGCATCAGATCGGCTACGCCAAAGCCCAGCGAGGACAAAATCACAACAGCCAGCTCATCTTGCGCGAAGGTCATGGCCAGGATCAGCGCGGCAGCGGCGGCTAGACTGGCGCATCCTACCAACCGTCGACCCGTCTTGAGCCCGCAGCGAACCGCCAGCCGGTCGCTCAAAATGCCTCCAGCCACATTGCCCGCGGCGCCGAGCAAATACGGCAAAGCCGCAACCACACCCATCTGCGCTTCCGTAAAATGGGCGTTCCGCACCAGGTAAACCGGGAACCATCCGAAGTAGAACCACGAACCCCATGCGTAACACCAGTACATGGCGACGATCAGCCAGAGTTGCCGCTGCCGCAACAACTCGCTCCACGGCGCGCCCGCATGGAGGGGCCGCGCCGCGCCGGGCGCGAGTTCGGCAAGCTCAGTTGCGCGGACGCCGGGATGAGAATGGGGGTCGTCGTAGTACCAGGTTCGCCAGCCGATCACCCACAATGCGCCGGCGGCGCCAAGGATGACGAAACTCCACCTCCAGCCGACCGCAGCCTGTAAGGGAGTCACAAGCAGCGGCGCGAGCGCGCCCCCAAATCGGCTGGCGGCCCAAATAAATCCCTGGGTGCGCGCGCGTTCGGCAAGGGGAAACCACCGCGCCATCGCGCCCGAAATGTTAGGGTAAGCGCCGGCTTCTCCAGCGCCGAATAGGAAGCGGGTGGCCAGGAGGGTGGAGAAGTTCACTGCGGCGCCCGTCAATGAGGTGAATAGGGACCACCACAACACGATCCGTGTGAGCACGCGGCGCTGGCCGAAGCGATCCCCGAGCGCGCCGGCTGGCGCTTCGAACAGGCCGTAGGCAAGCACGAACGCGCCCAAAATCCAACCCCAGCGCGCCGTTGAGATCTGGAGATCCTGCTGGATGCGTGGACCCGCGACGGCAATGCTGATGCGATCCAGAAACGTAACGACCGCCAGCGCTGCCAAAAGAAGCAAAACCGTATGGCGTATTTTCAAGACGCCTCAGCGACCGGCGCCGAGCATCTCGCGGGCGCTCTGTAGCGCGAGTTCGGGGCTGGAAAGGATCGGCGGTCCGCCGTTCCGCTCCCATCGCGAAGCGACGCCCGCCATCGACGCCTGCGCCAGCACGATAACGTCCGCTTGTTTGCGGAGGCGGGTGAGCGATTCCGACACGATCCGGTCATGGGTGTCGGCGTCGCCGGCGAGCACGGCGTCAAATGCCCCTTCCGATAACGCAGGCAGAATCTCCACGTTGCGGCCGGCGGCGGCGGCGGTTTCCTCAAGCAGCGCAATGGTCGGCTCCAACGTCGTGCGAAGCGTCGCCGCCACGCCGATCCGGGTTCCCATTCGCACCGCCTCTTTGGCCATGGCCTCATCCACGCGCAGTATCGGAAAATCGAACAGCCGTCTGGCTTCGACCACCGCCGGACCGATCGAAGAGCAGGTCACCATCACCGCGTCCGCTCCACCCTCATGCGCGGATTCGATCATGCGCACCACCCTGCGCGTCGTCGCTTTCGTGAGCCCCTGCGCGGCAATCGTGTTTCGGATCAGGGACTCGTCGAGCATGTGAAAGATCTCAAACTCCGGCAACAGCTCTTGCGCGAACTTCGTGAACACGGGGATCAGTACATGACCGGTATGTACGAACGCGAGTTTCTTCAGCGTCATGCGAGGGTCTGGAGGGATCATAGCAGACGCCGGTCGAACAGGCCGACCGAAAGCTCGCCCGGGTTTCCCTGGACCGCATTGCGGAATGGCGGCTAGAATGGTAACCGGCATTTGATGCTTACTTCCGACAGAGGGCCGGGTAGCGGCGCATACCGTAATTCGGAACAACATGTCAAGTCCGTAGACCGGCGCCGCAACTACGCCAATGCCGTCGTGCGCGCGTGCGAGGTGCTCAAGGCGTTCCAGCGCGAAGGCGAGCCCGTAGGGCTTGTGGAGCTGGTGGAGCGCACGGCGCTGAGTAAAACGACGGTATTCCGGCTGGTGCAAAGCTTGGTGCGCGGCGGGTTGGTGGAGCGCGCGGGCAAGGGGCGATACGTATCGCGGATCCGCCCGCTCACCTCCCGCACGTTCCGGCTTGGCTTTGCCGAACAAACAGACTCGGAGTTTTCTCGCGAGGTTACGGCGAGCATGCAGCGCGCGGCCGCGCGCGAACAAGTGCATCTCATCACCGTGAACAACCGGTACAGCCCGCGCGAAGCCCTGCGAAACGCCGACTTTCTGATTCGAGAGCGGGTGGATCTGGTGCTTGAGTTTCAGACCTACGAGCGCGTGGCGCCGATTATTGCCGCGAAGTTTTTGGAAGCGAACATCCCGGTGATCGCGATCGAAATTCCGCATCCGGGCGCGACGTACTTCGGGGCCAACAACTACCAGGCGGGGCTGATCGCCGGCAACGCGCTCGGACGGTGGGCCAACGAAAATTGGCGCGGGGAAGTGGAGAGAATCCTATTGCTCGAGCTGCCCATTGCCGGCCCTCTGCCGCAACTGCGAATCAATGGGTTCCTCGACGCTTTGCGGAAAATTCTACCCGGCATGGCGGGCATCCCAACCGTGCATTTGGATGGCAGGGGCGACTTCGACCAGATTCTGAACGTGATTCGCAAGTATCTGCGCCGATCGCCGATGAAACGGACGCTGGTGGGCGCCGTTAACGATATGTGCGCGCTTGCGGCGCTGCGGGCCTTCGAGGAAGCGGGGGGAGGCAAGCACTGCGCCGTGGTCGGGCAAAATGCGATTCGGGACGCGCGTGATGAGCTGCGAAGGCCGGGCACGCGGCTGGTCGGAACAGTGGCCTACTTTCCGGAGCGCTATGGCGATGAACTGGTCCCGCTGGCGATCCGGATTTTACAGAAAAAGCCGGTCCCAGCCGCCGTTTTCGTGAAACATCAGCTCATCACGCCGCAGAATGTCCGCCTGTTATACCCCCTTGATGCGTGACTCGCCCGCGGTTAAGCTCGGCGCCTGGTTCCAAACGTCTGTCTACTCTGAAGAAATCTCAAAGGCGATGGCCAGGTCCGATGGCCGATAGCGCGGCCGCTCAAGATGAAGCCGGACGGCGTCGCGCGACCACGCGATCTTTTCGTCGGAGCCGAGAAGCCGCACATTGGCGATTTTCGCATTCCACAATCCCGCCGCCGTGCCGAGAGACGTCACATCCACTCCCCGGTCCGGCCATCCCAGGCAAAAGATATAGAGCTTGCCGGCCTTCGTCGTGAACCGCAGATCGTTTGCTGTAAACGGCTTGCTCCTCCGTTCGGACATGCTGCCTGTGGGAACCGCCGTGGGCCCCTCGCCAAACTTTTTCCACGGCCGCGTGAAGTAGATTGCCTCGCCATGAATGGCCATCCAACGAGTGATGTCTTCGAGGACGCCCTCCGCTCTGGAGTCCAGCGAGCCATCAGGGAGCAGTGGAAAATTCAATAAAAATGTGCCGTTTTTGCTTACCACATCGATGAGAGTGTGAATAACCTCGCGAGCGGTCTTATAGGGGAATCCATCGTAGTAGAACCACTGGCCGATGCAGGTATCGCTGTGCCATGGTTCGGGCCATACGTCGCCTACCACCCCGCGCTCGACGTCCAGCGTCGCCGCGCCGGGTTCGTAATCGCCGATCAGCCTAGTTTTGGCCGTGTGGTCTTTGAGAAGATAAACGCCCTCCAGTTGGCCGCCGTGCCAGGCGAGGTTGGAGTTGTAATAGCGCGCAATCAGATCCAGGCCGACCTGGCCGAACGCTCCGCCATCCGTGTAAACAAGGTCCGGGCGGTGTTGATCGATCAGGTCCGCTATCCGTTGGAACCAGGACCGTTTGAACTCCTCAGAGGCGTCAACCGGATAGTGTGCGCCGGAATCCGGATGCGGAGGGAAGTAAAGGTCCTGGTATTTAGGGTCATTGCCGTCGTACGGCACGCCCGCATACGGCCCGGTTTTGTCGGCGCCCTTGTTCACGTTGAACCAGTCGTAGCTCCAGGCCAGATGCTCGGAGACTCCGAAGCGTAAACCGTTGCGCCGCGCCGCTTCCCGCCACGCGCCCACGACGTCCCGCCGGGGGCCGTAGTTGACGGCATTCCAGCGGTGATGCTTCGAATTCCAGCAATCGAAATTATCGCAGTGCGCCCCCAGCGCGACGAAATAACGCGCGCCCGCCCGCTTATATCGCCGAATGAGAGTCTCGGGCTCCCAGTGCTCCGCTCGCCACAAAGGAATGACATCCTTGTAGCCGAATTTGGAAGGATGGCCGTAACGCTGGACGTGAAATTTGTATTGACGGGACCCTTGGATGTACATGTTTCGGGCATACCAGTCGCCCTGACGCGGCGCACATTGCGGACCCCAATGGGCCCAAATGCCAAATTTGGCGTCCCGAAACCAGGCAGGGCAGCGGTATTGTTTCAGCGACTGCCATGTCCCGCGAAACAATGGCGCGCTTCCCTTCAAGACTCCAGGAGCAGCCGCCATCAGTTCAAGTGCGCTTCTTCTGGTCACCAGCGGTCTCCGAGGTTTGCGTACATCCTCCCACTTCACGATGCGAAGTTCCAAATTCGCGATTCTCTGCGGGCGCCTGACCGCCAAACTGACGACGCGCGCGAAACGGGCGAGTCCGGCGCATGGCGGGACCCGGGCGCTCAGTTTACGGCTGCTTGGTCCGCATAGCGGAACAGCAGACCTGAAAACCCAGGCCGCAACCTCCGCTTGACACTATTCCACAGAGAAGGCAGTGCGTTCCACATCGCGGAATCCGCGACGCTGCCCGCCTCGTGCTCTCCCCGGTTTCAGGCATGGACCTATACTTCTGCTTCAGAGCGCCACGGGAGCGCTTGTCCGAGGAGCCTATGAAAGCTGCCCAGCGATGGATCGTACTCGTTTTGCTTGCGCTTGCCGCCATGACTTGCGGCATCTTGCCCGGCCAGGTTTCCACCGCATCCGTTACGGGGCTGGTTACGGACTCGGCGGGCGGCGTCGTAGCCGATGCGGTTGTGGTGTTGAAGAACGCCGCAACCGGCGTGCAGCGTAGAACCGTGAGCAACCAGACCGGCAACTACACGTTCGTGGATGTGCAACCCGGACAATATAGCCTTTCGGTTTCCAAGCCAGGCTTTGCGGCGGCGGAAGCGCCGTCCTTTAGCCTGGGCGTCAACCAGCGGGCGACAATCGACGTGTCGCTGCGTGTGGGCCAACTCCAGCAGACGGTCACCGTTGAAGCCACTGGCGCGCAGGTGGAAGCTTCGAGCGCCGGATTGGGCGGCGTGGTCAGGGAAAAACAGGTGACGGACCTCCCCTTAAACGGCCGCAATTTTACCCAATTGCTTACGCTTTCACCGGGCGTGTCGCCAATCAGCGTGGGCCAAAACAGCGGAGGCGGAGAAGCCGCCGTAACAATTGGAAGTCAATTCGTCATGCCGTCGATAAACGGCCAGACGAACCGCAGCACTCTTTATCTAACAGACGGTCTGTATAATACGGGGGCGTTTTTCGGAACGTATGGCGTCGCGCCGATTATCGATTCGCTAGAGGAGTTCAAGGTCAACTCGCATTCTGACGATGTGCAGTTCGGGGGCGCCCTCGGCGGCGCAGTCAATGTGGTGACGAAGTCGGGAACGAATGAACTTCATGGCAGCGCCTGGGAGTTCGTTCGCAACGACGCCTTTGATGCGCGCAATACCTTTCAGTCCAGGGTTACGCCATTCAAACAGAATCAGTTCGGATTCTCCTTAGGCGGTCCGGTCATCCTCCCGAAAGTCTATAACGGCAAGAACAAGACCTTCTTTTACGGCGCTCTTCAGGAGTTGCGTTACCGGCAGCCCGTGAATAACCTGCTGCTGGTTCCCACGCCCGCTGAGCTTGCCGGCGATCTCAGCGACGTTCAGACGCCGTTGTTCAACCCGTTCACCACGCGCCCGAATCCGAACGGTTCGGGCTTCATCCGCGATCCCTTCCCCGCCAATCAGATTCCGGCCAGCATGTTGAATCCGACGATGATCGCTTACGCCAAGGCGGTTTTGCCTAAAGCTGGGGACGTGGGAATCGCCGGGCGCAACGCCATAGACGCCACTCCTACCAAACAGAATGAACAGGATTACACCTTTCGCGTGGATCAAACGCTCGGCGACAAGAACTTCTTCTGGTTCCGGTACAGCGGCGTGAGCCAGGATACCAGCGCTTCCGCCGGTTTGCCCTCGTTGAGGGCGATCACGGAACGACCGGGCAGGAATTATGGCGCAAGCTATGTGCGAACCTTTAGTCCGTCGCTGATCATGCAGCTTCAATACGGGCGGCTGCTTTCGGGCCAAAATTACACGACGAGATTTGTAGGACTGCCGCCGGATTTCGCGGCGACGCTAGGCTTCGACCCTTCATTTGTAACGTTCGTAAGCGGCGATACTTTGCTGCCCAATATCGGCGTGGCGAGCTACTTCAGCGGCGGGGACTCGATTTCGCTCGAACCGAATCTGAACGATGTCCGCCAGTTCAAGGGCAATGTGGCGAAGACTGTGGGGCGCCACTCGCTCTCCTTCGGCGCCGAGTTCGACACCACCAACTACGAGTCGTTTTATGAATATGCGTTCCTGAATTTCGCCAATCAGCAGACAGGCAATCCGGCGAACTCCGCGCAACCCGGCAATGCGCTGGCATCCTTTCTGATCGGCGTTCCAAACTACGCCGCGCAGCGCAATGTTCACGAGACATTTCGCTTCGGAGGCAATTTCGACGTCTATGCGCAGGATTCCTGGAAAATCACCCAAAGGCTGACCCTCAACCTAGGCTTGCGTTACGACCGGACGTTTCTCAATCCATATGGAAAGCAGTCCACCGTGGGCCAGCCCGGCGGCATCGAGACGGGGGACCTGGACCTGAACACAGCGACCTACTACATTCAAAAACTCCCGCCGTCTTGTGAGCAGCGCGGCCGCGCGCCATGTATTCCGGGCGGAATTTTGCCTTCCGGCGTCGTGGTCGCAAAGGATGAACGCCTGCTGCGCGATACGAAAACCAACCTAGGTCCCCGAGTTGGAATCGCCTATCGCCTCACGCCGAACACCGCGATTCGCGCCGGCTTCGGCATTTTTTACGACAACTGGGCCGGCGCTGCGCAAAGGGCGCAAAGTTTTGGGGGCAATTGGCCGGACGTTGCGCTTCGAATCGTCAATAACTTGAACACGCCTACGCTCGCAAATCCGGTTCCCACCGTAGGGGTTACGAATCCCCTGGGTCCGCCTCTGCCCCAGGCGACGCCTTGGGGGCGCACGCAGCGCTACGTCGACCCCAACATCAAGAACCCCTATTCAGAACAATGGAATTTCGCCATTCAGCACCAATTTTCTGAGAGCACCGCCGTTTCCCTGGCCTACGTCGGGTCGGAAAGCCATCGCTTGAGCGTGGCCGATTATACGAATGTTGCGCGGACGCCGGGTCCTGGCGATCCTGCGCTTCGGCGCCCTTACCCATACATCGCGTCGACGTACTTTGAAACGAGTTCCGGCAACAGCAACTACAACGCGTTCCAAGCGCAATACGATCGGCGGTTTTCCCGCGGTTTGGGGGCGCAGGTTTCATATACCTGGTCGAAGTCGATCGACACAGCGTGTTCCGGATTCTTCGGCGTGGAAGGATGCAGCGTGCAGGATCCCTACCACACGAATATGGACCGAAGCGTATCCGGATTTGACATTACTCACATGCTTGCGGTCAACATCATGTACCAGTTGCCGGTCGGCAAGGGGAAGGCTCTCCAGACGGGCAATCGCGTGGTGGACGCGCTGCTCGGCTCGTGGCAGATCAACACGATCACAACGGCGCGGTCCGGACAGCCATACTTTGTTTCCACATCGAGCGATATTCCCAACACGGGCAACCTGGGAGTGCGGGCGAACCTGGTGGGCGACCCGAGGTTGCCGAACCCTTCCCGAAGCGCATGGTTCAACGCAAAAGCCTTCGCTCCCCCGCCGTTGTACACGTTCGGGAATCTGGGCAGGAACTCCTTGCGCACCGATCCGTTCTGGAATGTCGACGCCTCGGTGTTCCGCATCTTTCCATTTCTGGAGACCCGCAGCGTGGAGTTTCGGGCGGAGGCTTTTAATGTGCTGAACAATGTGGTATACGGCGCTCCCGACGCGAATTTGGCGAGTCCCACGTTTTCGAGAGTGTTTTCGACGGCGAATAGCCCGCGCGTCTTGCAACTTGGTCTTAAGGTGATCTTCTGAAGGCGCGCGACCCTACAATGTAAGTGGATGCCGGAGTTCGACGCTCTGCTGGTGCTGTCTTTCGGAGGGCCGGAGAGGCGGGAGGACGTGATCCCGTTTCTCGAGATCGTCCTGAGGGGCCGCAATGTGCCGCGGGAACGTTTGCTCGAGGTTGCAGAGCACTACTTTCATTGCGGGGGCCGGAGTCCGATCAATGATCAGAATCGAGAGCTCATTGCAGCCCTGCGGCGCGAATTCGACGCCAATGGCCTGAAGCTTCCGGTGTACTGGGGAAATCGCAACTGGCATCCTTTTCTCGTGGATGCGCTCAAACAGATGCGCGCCGATGGAGTGCGGCGCGCGCTGGTGTTCGTCACCTCGGCCTTCGGCTCTTACTCGGGATGCCGTCAGTACCTCGAGGATATGGCCGCCGCGCAGCGAGAGGCCGGCGAGAACGCGCCAGAACTGTTCAAGCTGCGTGGATTCTTCAATCATCCGGGATTTATCGAGACGATGGCTGAGCGGACCCGGAGTGCGCTCGACCAGATTCCCGCAGACGAGCGCGACGAGGGGCGAATCGTGTTCACAGCGCACAGTCTGCCTGTGCAGATGGCGGCCTCGAGTCCCTACGTCGAGCAGCTTTCTGAAGCCTGCAGGCTCACGGCCGCCGCCGTCGGCCGCGCAGAGTGGGAGCTTGCATATCAGAGCCGCAGCGGGCCGCCATCGCAACCCTGGCTTGAGCCGGACATCTGTGCCGTGCTCCGGCGGATCGCCTCGACGGGCGCGCGGCATGCAGTTGTGGTGCCCATCGGGTTTGTATCCGACCATATGGAGGTCATCTATGATCTCGACACCGAAGCCCGCCGCGTTGCTGAGGAGGCTGGCGTTCGCATGATCCGCGCGCAGACTGCGGGCGCGCATCCAAGGTTCGTCCGCATGGTGCGGGAGCTTGTGGCGGAAAGGGCTACAAACGGGCAGCGCGCCGCGATGGGACTGCTTGGACCTGCCCCGGACAATTGCGCACTCGACTGCTGCCCGAGGATTTCGCCGCGCCGCGCCTGAGAGGGATCGGTCCGCTAGTTGCAACGCCTCCTGGGGAGGAGATTGTGATTAGGAAACGGTTAAAGATCGGAGCTATGTTGCTCGGCGGTGCGGCGGTCTTGTTTGCACAGGCAGACAGCGTGCCGGCTGGGACGGATATTACGGTAAGGACCAATCAAACTATTGATCTGAAAGACGCGAGCGATGGGAGGATTTACACGGGCGTCGTCGATCGCGATGTGTTGGACTCGTCTGGACGCGTGGCAATTCCGCGGGGATCGAACGCAGAGCTGGTGGTGCGCAATATCAACTCCAGCGAGCGCGCGGTAGACCTGGAATCGATTACCGTGGGTGGCAACCGTTACGTTGTGGCTGCCACCGGCGCCGACAATGCCGTGACAACGGAGAAGGAAGGCGTCGGTAAGAACAAAAGAACAGCCAAATATGTCGGCGGCGGCGCGGTGATCGGGTCAATCATTGGCGCAATCGCCGGTGGCGGCAAAGGTGCGGCCATCGGCGCAATCGCCGGGGGCGCTGCGGGCGCCGGAGCCCAGACCATCACGCGCGGACGTGATATTCATGTCCCAGCCGAATCGCTGCTGACATTCCGGCTGGATCGTCCGTTGATGCTCTCTCATTCCGGGGACAACGGCTACAGTCGTAACGGGCGACATTATCACAGGTATCAGTATTAAGCGTCATTCAGCGTTACAGGTCAGTGACGGGCGATCGACTGCTCCGCCGCTGCCCTCTCCGCAGGGCGGCTGAAGGGTTCCGGATCGCGGGATTCTTCAGCCGGCTCAAAGCGTACGCTGACCAGTTTTGACACTCCCGGCTCTTGCATGGTGACGCCATAAAGCGCCTGCGCAGCCTCCATGGTCCGCTTGGCGTGCGTGATCACCACGAATTGCGTCTGTTCTGACATGTCCTTGATCAGGCGCGTAAGGCGCATGATATTCGGTTCATCGAGAGGCGCGTCGACTTCGTCGAGAACGCAGAAAGGGCTCGGCTGATACCGGAAGATGGCCATCAGCAGCGCCATCGCCGTTAGCGACTTCTCTCCACCTGAGAGCAGCAATACGCTCTGCAGCCTTTTGCCGGGAGGCGAAGCGACAATGTCAATGCCTGACTCTGCCAGGTTCTCTTCGTCGGTTAGCCGCATCTCGGCGTTGCCGCCGCCAAAAAGGACCGTGAACATTTCCTTGAAGTTCCGGTTGATAGCTTCGAAGGCTTCGGCAAACCGCTTTCTCGATTCGGCGTCGATGTCGTGAATCGCTTTCTCGGTGTCGCGGATGGAATCGAGCAGATCCTGGCGTTGGGCGTTGAGGAAATCGTACCGCTGCTGGGCTTCCTGGAATTCCTGAAGGGCGTCAGGGTTCACCGGTCCAAGCGCTTCGATCCGTGAGCGCGCCTGCTGGTAACTGGCTTCGGCTTCGGCCAGCGCGTCTGCATCCGGCGTGGTTTCCCCGGCGCTGGCTAGATCTTCGAGAGAGGCGTTCAACTCCTTCCGGCTTGTCTCTTCCAGATATTTGAGTTCAGCCTGTTTTTTCACCAGCTCGAGTTCGAAGCCCGCGCGCCGCTCTTGCGCGGACTGCGCCTCGAGGCGGAGCTGCTTGAGGAGCTCGTCGGAAGCCGCCAAGCGGGTGCGCAGATCCGCTTCGTTTTCAGCGAGCGCGGCGACCAATCGCTCCGCGTCTGCAATCTCTCCGGCGAGCTGACCGGAGCGGGCCTCGAGTTCGAGATTGTCGGCGGCGAGGCGCTCGCGATCGGCTCGAAAGCGCGCCAGCGCGGCGGCGAGCTCTTCGCGGCGGCGCGTCAGGTCGCCCTGCTCGTTTTCAAGGCGAGCGCGGGAAGACTGTTCGGCGCGGCGGCGCTCTTCGAATCCGGCGAGATCGGCCCGCAGCGCCGCGTGTTCCTCGGCGACCGCCGCAGCTTCCGCCTGCAACGCCTCCACTTGCTCTCGCGCGTCGGCCAGAGCTTCTTCATGCGCCCGCCGCGACTGTTCCTTCTCGGCGATGGATTCCAGGTTCGCATGTTGTTGTTTCATGGAACGCTCGGATTCTCTGCGCAGCCGCTCCAGTTCGAGACGCGCAACGGAGAGTCGTTGATGGGCGCGGTTGTACTCGTCAGCGAGCTTGCGAAATTCGTGCTCCAGCGCCAGCGCATCCTTTTCCTGCTGCTGTTGTAATCCACGCAGGCGCTCATGCTCTTCCGTGAGGCTGGAGATTTCTTCTTCGACGCTCGCAACAGCCGCCGCCGTACTGTCGTACTCTTTCTGAGTCTGTTCGGCGAGCGCCGTCAGCTCTCGCAACTCGCGCTTAAGCGCCAGCGGTCCGCTGGCTGATTTCTTGCCGCCGCTCACGGCTCGGCCGTGATAACTGATCCCGTCCGGCAGCAGAAAGTACAAATCCGGATACTGCTCGGCAAGGCTTTGCGCGGCGGCGCGATCTTCGACGACGAAACAGTTCGCTAACCGGGGAAGCAGGCGGGCAGCGCACCTAAGGCCATTGGTGAACCGCAGTACGTCGCCGAGAGCCGCCGCGGCGCCGGGAGGCGGCGAAAGTTCGGTTCCAGGCTTGGTCTCCGAATCCTCCGCGGGCTCCACCAGGAACGTCGCCCGTCCGTCAACGTCGCTCCGCATCAGCTCAATGCCCCGTTCCGCCTGCGCCCAGTCTTTTACCACAACATACTCGAGCTCTTCATGCAGGAATTCCTCGGCGGCTTTTTCGTACCGGTTGTCGACCACCTCGACAAAATCCGCGAGTACTCCGGCGGGTCGGAAGTTCTCGGTCTGTCCTTGCTCGATCGCTGTGAACAGCCGCTTCACGGACTCTGTTGTGTACGAGCGATGCGAGATGATCTCGCCGAGCGAGTCGCGGCGCGCCTTGGATCGCGCCAAATTGGCGCGGTGCTGCTCCAGGTTCTGGCGGAACTCGACCAGGCGGCTCTTCTGAACCGCTAGTTCCTCTTCGACTGCGCGCTTGCGGTCGGCGGTGGATTCGAGCTCGAGTTGACGCGCCGCGATGCGCTCCGACAAATCCTCCTTGGCCTGATCGAGGCGGGCGAGATCCGCCGATGCGCTTTCCGCTTCTCTTTCGCAGCGGGCTCGATCACGCTCGATCGCCGCGAGATATTCTTCGATCTGCGCAAGCTGATTCTTGAGCGTCGAGGCTTCTCCGAGAAGGCGCAGGACCTGCTGGCGAGCCGCCTCCATGCTGCGTTCGCGCTCGCGCAACGCATTCTGGATGCGATCACGCTCCTCGCCCTTGAGGGCGAGCCGCTGACGCGCAGCCTCGGCGTGCTGGCTGAGCTCGGCCAGACTGCGCGTGTGCATTTCGAGCTCCCGGGCGTTCTCTTCGAGCCGGCGCTCGATCTGCTGCGCTTCGGTCTCGCCCTGGGCGAGACGCTGGTCGAGGGTTGCGATCTGCCGCGCCTGGGATTCGAGCCTCCCGCGCGTGCGCTCCGCTTCGACGCGCAGCTCCGAAAGCGCGCTGCGCCGAGCCGTCAGTTCTGCCTCGACGCTATAGGATTGTTCAAGAAGGCTGGTTTGCTCCTGGTCCTTCGCGGCGACCTGGGCGGACAGCGCTTGAAACTCCTGCCCGGCTAAGTTGAGATCGAGGGCGAGCTTGGCGGCTTCCCGCTCGAGCATACGGTAACGGCCGGTGAGCGCGACTTTGAGATGCGCGATCATCTCAGCGCGCAACTCCTCATAACGCTTGGCCTTGGAGGCCTGGCGCTTCAGCGAATTGCACTGCCGGCCGACTTCCTCGAGAATGTCGAACACGCGCGCCAGATTTTGCTTGGCCCCTTCAAGCTTGGCCTCAGCAAGGCGCTTCTTGGTCTTGAATTTCGTGATTCCGGCGGCCTCTTCAATCACCGCGCGCCGGTCCTGCGGCTTGTTGCTAAGGATCTGTCCGATGCGCCCCTGCTCGATGATGGCATAGCTCTCGGGGCCGAGACCCGTGCCCATAAAGATATCCTGGATGTCGCGAAGCCGGGCGGGGCGGCCGTTTATCAAATATTCGCTTTCACCGGAACGGTACAGGCGGCGCGTGATCGTGATCTCGCCATTGCTGAGATGCGGCGCATGGATTGCGCTGCTCGCATGACCGTTTCGGCCATTGGATGCGCCCTCCGGGCTGGCATGAACTTCAAGCGCCTCGCGTTTGACCTCGTGATAGTGCGGGTCAACGAGCGTCATCGTGACCGACGCCATCCCGAGCGGCTTGCGCTCACGCGTGCCGGCGAAGATCACATCTTCCATCCGGCTCCCGCGCAAACTCTTGGCGGACTGTTCTCCGAGGACCCAACTGATGGCGTCGCTGAGGTTCGATTTGCCGCAGCCGTTTGGTCCAACAATTGCCGCGATTCCAGCCCCGTTGAACCGCATCTCCGTTCGGTCGAAGAAGGACTTGAATCCGTGAATCTCGACGCGCTTGAGCTTCAGCAATGCACTCCACCCCTTCCGTACGCATTCTCGGGGGATGTCTCTATCCTAAACGGGATTGCTCGGCTTGTAAAGGAGGGGCCCCACTCCATATAGGGCTGCAGACCAAATTGCCACGACATATAGTGTTTCGTTTTTGAATTTAGCGCTAAGTCATACGTGTGAAGGCAACGGCGGCGGATGGGGCGCATAGTGCGCAGTGGGCGGCGTTGCCGAAATTCGCACATTTTTTTCTCGTTGTCTTTCATTGTCTTAGAAAAATGAAGCGGGTGGCGTGTGGGAAAGGGACGGTGAGAATAAAGTCGGGAAGGAAAACTTCAGCCATGCAAGAATGCAATCCGATGCGTCATTTCGAAAAGATCACTCGGGTTTACTCCGAGCGCCGGGAGCAGCAGATTGCTGTCCGGATTCACTATGGCGTTTCTGCTGACAGCGGGTCGAAGGTGATCGAACTCAAGCAGGTACAGGAGTTTTCCCTGTAGGCTGAATCGGGAGTTCGTACTGGAGCGCTAGGACTTCCGCTTTGCTGCTCCAGCTATTGACCTGACACGCAGGCCTCGATAGAGTCCGATTTAGGGTGCTCCGCGCAAATTTCAAATCTCCGCTCCCCCCGCGGTGGCGTTCCCTGCACTTCTAGCCGAACATGGGCGGCGACAAGCGGCGAGGACCTGGTGATCGAACAAAGGAAATCGAGGCGATTTGAACTCAAACTGCCGCTCCAGCTTGTGCGCTGTGGGCGCAGCTCAGTGACGTCACATGGCGAGACGAGGAACCTCAGCTCTTCGGGCGTGTTGTTCAGTGCGGACGCGCACGTCAATATCGGGGACCCGGTGGAATATGTAATCACGCTTCCCTCGGACTCGCCCTCCTCTGATGTGCGGCTGAAATGCCTCGGAAAAGTGGTTCGCAACGAGGGTGATGAGGCGGCAGCGACGCTCGAGCGGTACGAGTTCGTTCGGGAGCGGCGATAGCTCTCAGCCCACAGGCGACCGGCGGTTCTTAGCGCGGAACAGGCGCTGTGCGCGCGGCTCAGACGCCGTCCTTCAGGCGAGTAAGATAGAGATTCGACCGGCGCAGGCCGGAATGAGGAGGAATCTTGCTTACCACGCGAAGAGGCTTCATGGCCGCCGCCGGCGCCGCCGCGGCCGCCCAGGTTTCCAAGGCGCAGCGCCTTCCCATTCGAAAAGCCGTACTATTCAGCATGCTTCCCAAGGATGCCAGCATTGCCGACCGCTTCCAGATGGCCCGCGAGGCGGGCTTCGAGCAGATCGAATGCCCGACCACTCCCGACCAGAAACAGGCCGAGGAGATGCTGGCCGCATCCCAGCGGGCGAACGTCCGCATTCACTCGGTGATGAACTCCGATCACTGGCGCTATCCACTCTCCTCCCCCGATCCGCAGGTCGTCCAAAAGTGCCTGGATGGGATGCGCACGAGCATTAGAAACGCGAAGCTTTGGGGCGCGGATACGGTTCTGCTGGTCCCGGCCGTTGTGAATCCGCACGTGGGCTATCGCGACGCCTGGGAGCGTTCCCAGCAGCAGATCCGCAAGCTGATCCCGGATGCGGAGCAGGCCAAAGTGGTCATCGCCGTCGAGGAAGTGTGGAATAAATTTCTTTTGAGCCCGCTCGAATTCGCGCACTACGTCGACGAATTCAAAAGCCCCTGGGTGAAGGCGTATTTCGACGTAGGCAATGTAGTACTCTACGGCTATCCGCAAGACTGGATTCGGACGCTCGGCAACCGCATCGTAAAGCTGCACATCAAGGACTTCGCATTCCGACAGGATCCGGCCAGCAGGAAGCGCTGCGCCGAGTGGGTCAATCTTCGCGAGGGAGAAATCGACTGGAAAGCCGTGCATGCCGCGCTGTCTGAAATCGGCTATCACGGGAGCGCGACGGTGGAGCTGCCGGGCGGAAACGCGGAGTACTTGAAGGATGTCAGCCGCCGGTTCGATCTGATTCTCGAAGGAACGTAAGGCTGTCGCAGGCGGAGAGCCTCATGCTGAAATTTCTTCTCGGAGTCTTGTGCGGCCTGCTGCTGGCGGGCGTAATCTCTGTCATTCTTGTGTTTTCGGCGATCCGGCTATCGGAGCGCCGTCCTGCAATCGCCGACCGCTCCGTTCTGATGCTGCGGCTCGAAGGGGACGTGCCGGAGAAACCCTCGATTGAGATTCCCTTTGCGGCTTTTGAAGAACAGGCGTCGCCGACCGTCCGGGACATTTGGGCGCTGATGCGCCGGGCTGCTGAGGATTCGCGCATCAAAGCGATCGTGCTTGCGCCGAAACGCCTTGAGACGGGTTGGGCCAAGCTCGAAGAGCTCCGGCAATCGGTCCTGGATTTTAAAAAATCGGGCAAGCCGGTTTATGCTTTCCTGCGCTTTCCAACCTCGCGCGAATACTACATCGCCAGCGCGGCCGATCGTATCTACGTGTCTCCGGAAGATTTCGTCGATGTGAAGGGCCTGCGGATCGAAACGATCTATTTTAAGCGCACGCTGGACAAACTCGGCGTGGGCGTGCAGGTGGAGCACGCGGGCAAGTATAAGGATGCCGGGGACACGCTGACGCGCACCTCGATGAGTCCGGAAACGCGGGAGGTGCTGAACAATGTTCTCGACCAGTTCTACAGCAACTTTTCTGAGACGGTGGCGGCGGGGCGGAAGAAAAGCGCCGCCGAAGTGCGCAGTCTGATTGATCAGGGACCGTTTACGGGACGGCAGGCGCTGGCCGATGGATTGGTGGATGCGCTGGGTTACGAAGATCAGGTGGTTGAGGAGTTGTCCAGCCGCGTCAAACAGGGCGCCCTGCGCCGGATCGGATATCGTGACTATCTGCGGGCGCTGGCGCCGGCCCCATCGAGTACCCGAATCGCTCTGGTTGTGGGCCAGGGCGCAATCACACAGGGTTCAGGAGAAGACGGATTCGGCGATGTCGGGATACGGTCCGGCGCCTTCATACGCCTGCTGCGGCGCGTCAAGTCAGACAATCTGATCAAGGGCGTGATCGTCAGGATCGATTCGCCGGGCGGCGATGGGATCGCATCCGAGGACATCCTGCATGAGATGATCGAGCTGGGGAAGTCGAAGCCAACCGTCATCTCAATGTCCGACTATGCGGCGAGCGGCGGGTATTACATGGCGGTTTCCGGCGACCCGATTGTTGCTTACCCGAACACGCTCACCGGCTCCATCGGTGTCATTTCGGCGAAGCTGACGCTGCGCGATCTGTACGACAAGCTCGGCATCAACAAAGAGATCTTGAGCCGCGGCCGCTTTGCGACCATGGACTCGGATTACAAACCGCTAGACGCCGCCGAGCAAGCTAAGTTCCGCGAGATGGTGGAGGCGACCTACCGCACCTTCGTGAGCCGTGTGGCGGCGGGTCGGCGCCGCACGGCCGATCAGATCGAACCCCTGGCGCAGGGCCGCGTATGGTTGGGCGCGCAGGCGAAGCAGAACGGGCTGGTTGACGAATTGGGCGGGCTGGATCGCGCAGTGGAGCTGATCCGGCAAAAGGCAAAGCTGCCCGCGGCCGAGCCGGTGTCGCTGGTTCCGTATCCGCCGCGGAAGACGCTGTTTGAAATCCTGTTCACGCGCCAGGAGCAGTCGCCGGTGCTGGCGTCTCAAGCCGCAGCGGTCCTCCGGCAGATCGCGGCGGATGATATGTGGATCCTGCCGGCGCTGCGAGGCGGGCTGCTGGCCTTGATGCCGTATTCGGTGCGGGTGTATTGAGCGCTCTGGCTTCCGGTGCGTCCATCCAGGAGACGCTGTACGCAGGAGCGGTTGCGCCCCCAGGCTCCTCAAGAGCGGGGGATGGTCCTTCCGCTCCGATAGTACCGCACGGACGTATAGGCCAATCTAGTTTGAGTCCGCTCGAGACAACTGAGTTTTCGTAGTTAACCGTTAGAAACATTTCCGCTCATGCTGCGTCCGACAGCTTGGCGCTAAATCGCTTCATTGCACCGGGGTCTCGTTTCACCGGAAACAGCGTGTTGCGGTCAGCACGTCAACAAGTTATCTGAAGAAGTTTCTATGGCTACACGTAATGGTCGGTCCCGAAGCGGGAAAAGCGCAGCGGTTGCTGAATCGGAGACGCCGGCCGCCGCGGCGATAACGCAGGATGGCGAAGGTACGCGTCTGGATATGCGCGAACTGTTGCGCGTGTTGTCATCCTTGCGGCGCGGTGATTTTTCCGTCCGCATGGCGGCGGATGCAACTGGCGTAGGCGGTCGCATCGCCGACACTCTCAACGACATTCTCGATATGTGTGAGCGCTCGGCCAAGGAATACGAGCGTGTCAGCAGGGCGGTCGGCAAGGACGGGCGAATCAACCAGCGCGTGAACCTGGGAACGGCGACGGGCGGATGGGCTGTGATGGCGGAATCGATGAACAGCCTGATCGGAGACTTGGTCCAGCCCTCGACGGAAATCGCCCGGGTGATCACGGCGGTGGCCAAAGGCGATTTGACGCAAAGCATGCCGCTCGAAGTCGAAGGACGGTCGCTCAAGGGCGAGTTTTTGCGAAGCGCGCGCGTCGTGAACACCATGGTAGAGCAGTTGAACTCCTTCGCCAGCGAAGTTACGCGCGTCGCCCGCGAGGTGGGCACCGAGGGAAAGCTGGGTGGTCAGGCCGAAGTCAAAGGCGTGGCGGGAACCTGGAAAGACCTCACCGAGAGCGTCAACTCGATGGCGAGCAACCTCACGTCGCAAGTGCGCAACATCGCTCAGGTGACGACGGCGGTGGCCCGCGGCGATTTGACCACGAAGATCACGGTGGATGCGCGGGGCGAGATTCTCGAGCTGAAGAACACCATCAACACGATGGTCGACCAGCTCAGCTCATTCGCGGGCGAGGTGACGCGCGTTGCGCGGGAAGTGGGTACTGAGGGCAAGCTGGGCGGCCAGGCGGATGTGAAGGGCGTCGCCGGAGTATGGAAGGAGCTCACTGAAAACGTCAACTTGATGGCCGGCAACCTGACCAACCAGGTCCGCAACATCGCGCAAGTCACTACCGCCGTTGCTAACGGCGATCTTTCAACCAAAATCACGGTGGAGGCCCGCGGCGAGTTCCTGGAATTGAAGAACACCATCAACGTGATGGTGGATCAGCTCAACGCGTTTGCGGGCGAAGTGACGCGCGTGGCGCGCGAGGTGGGCACCGAAGGCAAGCTGGGCGGTCAGGCCGAAGTCAAAGGCGTGGGCGGCGTCTGGAAGGATCTCACCGATTCGGTCAACTTCATGGCTGGCAACCTGACCGCCCAGGTCCGAAACATCGCGGATGTCACCACCGCGGTTGCAAACGGCGATCTTTCGAAGAAGATTACGGTCGACGTGCGCGGGGAGATTCTGGAGCTGAAGAACACCATCAACACCATGGTGGATCAGCTCAACGCGTTTGCAGGTGAAGTGACCCGCGTGGCCCGCGAGGTGGGCACGGAAGGGAAACTGGGCGGTCAAGCTGAAGTCAAAGGCGTGGGCGGCGTCTGGAAGGACCTGACCGACAATGTCAACTCGATGGCGCGCAACCTGACCAACCAGGTGCGCAACATCGCCGAAGTGACGACCGCCGTGGCGCGCGGCGATCTTTCGACCAAGATTACGGTCGATGCGCGCGGCGAAATCCT
>Ga0070740_10001723_pt1 | contig 28610 bp, 25 predicted proteins | sample Coa_R2_FD_67286 | JGI IMG/M metagenome (GOLD analysis project Ga0070740, IMG submission 67286) | Surface soil microbial communities from Centralia Pennsylvania, which are recovering from an underground coalmine fire - Coalmine... | ecosystem: Environmental > Terrestrial > Soil > Unclassified ...
GCCGGCGGGCGGCCATTGATTTTCGTGTAGTAATGGATGAAGGCCAGGTATTGGCCCTGTTTTTTGCTGAAGGCGTGGGTCATTTAATGGGCGGCACGGTTTTGTGTGGGAGGAGGGCCCGGGATGGCGTGTGGGCCGGAACGCGCGGGCGGGCGCGCGTTCCGGCTCTCACGCCCGCGCGGCTTGGCGGCGGGCAGGACTGGCGCCGCCAGTCCTGCCCGCCGCTCGGGGAAAAAAGGATCTTCTGCGCAACCCTCACATCTTATAAAAACCCGGTCCGCCTTTTTCCGCATCCGCCTAGCGCCATTGCGCCAATGCCGCCCGCGCTGATTTGATCCGCTCCTCGAAGCCGTTGAAAGAACCGGCTCCCAGCCGCGCGAAATATTCCTCGACCTGGTCCAACTCCGCCAGCCATTCGCCGGCATTGATCGAGGTTGCCTGCTGCAACTGCGCCGTGGAAATTTCCAGCCCCGTCAGATCGAGCTCCTCCTTGCGCGGCACCAATCCGATGGGTGTTTGTTCGGCGCCGACCCGTCCTTTGACACGGTCCACGATCCACTTGAGCACCCGCATGTTTTCGCTGTAGCCGGGCCACAGAAACTTGCCCTCGCGATCCTTGCGGAACCAGTTGACCTCGAAGATCTTGGGCGGGTTGGGCAGGCGCTTGACCAGTTCCTGCCAGTGACCGAAATACTCCAGGATGTTGTAGCCGCAAAACGGCAGCATCGCCATCGGGTCGCGCCGCACCACACCCACCTGCCCCACCGCCGCAGCGGTGGTCTCCGAACCCATGCTGGCGCCGAAGAACACTCCATGCGACCAATCGTAGGCTTCCACAACCAGCGGTACAGTCGAGGCACGCCGCCCGCCGAAAATGATCGCCGAGATCGGCACGCCCTGCGGGTCGTTGGCCTTGGGCGAGAGCGCCGGATTGTTGGTCATCGGCGCGGTGAAGCGGCTGTTGGGATGGGCCGCCGGCTGACCTGAGCCGCGGTCCCATTTCTGACCGCGCCAGTCGATCAGTCCCGCAGGCGGCTCCGTCCCCATCCCTTCCCACCAGATGTCGCCATCGGGTGTGGCCGCGACATTGGTGAAAATCGCGTCGTGCTGCACGGTCTTCATCGCGTTGGGATTGGAATGCGCGTTGGTACCGGGCGCGACGCCGAAATATCCCGCCTCGGGATTGATCGCCCACAGTCGCCCGTCGGCTCCGATGCGCAGCCAGGCGATGTCGTCGCCGATTGTATGCACGCGCCATCCTTTGAACGCTTGGGGCGGCAGCAGCATCGCAAGATTGGTCTTGCCGCAGGCGCTGGGGAAGGCGGCGGCCACGTAAGTGGTTTCGCCCTCGGGACTCTCCAGGCCCAGAATCAGCATATGCTCGGCCAGCCAGCCCTCGGTGCGGCCCAGGTAGCTGGCGATTCTGAGCGCGAAGCACTTCTTGCTCAGCAGCGCGTTGCCGCCATAGCCGCTGCCCACCGACCAGATGGTATTATCCTGCGGAAAATGGCAAATCAGCCGGCGCTCGGGGTTGAGGTCCAGCGTTGAATGCAAGCCCCGGTTGAAGTGATCGGAATCGCCCAGCAGCTCCAGTGCCGCCCGCCCCATCCGGGTCATGATTCTCATGCTGAGCGCAACGTAGACGCTATCGGTCAACTCGAACCCCACCTTGGCGAACGGAGAGCCCACCGGACCCATCACGTAGGGAACAACGTACATCGTGCGTCCGCGCATCGCCCCGTTAAGCCATCCGCGCAGCTTGGCGTACGTTTCATCGGGCGGCATCCAGTTATTGGTCGGACCCGCGCCGTCCTTATCCGGGGTGCAGACGAAGGTAAGTTGTTCGGTGCGGGCAACGTCGTTGGGGTTGGAACGATGCAGATAGCAGCCGGGCCGCTTGGCGGGATTAAGCGGGATCAGAACCCGGCTGGCGATCGCGTCGCGTGTCATCCGCTGGCGCTCCTCCTCGGAGCCGTCACACCATACGATTTGGTCGGGCTGTGTAAGCTGCGCCGCTTCGGCAACCCATTGGGCCACTGCCCGGTTCTTAACGCCGTTGGATTGGTTCGTCATTCGTCCTGTTCCGTCTTTCGGTGGTCATGAATGGTTTGGCTGCAAGAAATCGGATCAAGTCAGACACCCGCCGCCGCCGGGGTTGACGGGCGGGCGATTGAACCTCGGTCAGTGTCTCGTAACGCCTGGGTAAGTCAGAACGCGCGCTCATCAATCTCAGGTTTGGTTCACAGGGAAGCGTGCGCTGCCCTGATCACGCAGCAGATGCAAAAAGCAAGCGCTCCGGCGCGGTGTTCGCCGGCCGCCTTCAAACAAATTCCCGATTTTGGGAATGAGATAGCCATTATCCTTTCAGCCTGTATCACATCATAGGCCGCGCCAACAATTGAATCGAGCCATCGCTGGCGCCCTTTGCGCCGGGGCCTGCTCCGTGTAAGCTGCAAGGAAACAGGGGGAAGCTTTTCCACATGCCTCTCCAACAGGAGCGTGGCAGTCAAGCCGGGCAAGAAGTGCCGCCGCCCACCGGAACCGTCTTTGTCATGGGACTCTACCTGCTTGCGCTGATCGTGGCGTGGTCAGCGATGTTCCTGATGCTGGCCGAAAAGTAGGACGGCGCGGGGCCCTGCGATGGAGCGCTTCGAGAAAGCCTTTCTATGCGCCGCGGCAATCGTTCTGGTTATCTTCCTGGGCGCGCTGGCCTACAGTTCCCTGGCAATGGGGATCCATCTGCCCTCGCACTTCGGGATGATCCATTATACCGCCGGACAGAAATTGCGCCGCGTGCTGCGCCAGACTCCGCCGTTTGACCGTCCGGGAGTGCGGGAGATTGCGCCCGGCAAGTATCAGGTGACGGTGATCGGACTGACCTGGTCCTTTTTGCCCGCTGTCATCGAGCTGCCCGCCGGCGCGGAGGTCACCTTCGTCGCGACCTCGATGGACGTGATCCATGGCTTTTTCATTCCCGGCACGCGGGTCAACATGATGCTGATTCCCGGCCAGGTCTCGGAATGCGTTTACCGCTTCCGCCAGCCGGGCGAATACCTGCTGATCTGTCACGAATACTGCGGGCGCCTGCACCATACGATGTCCGCCAGGATGGTGGTCAAATGAGCACGCCGATTGTGTCCGACGCGGCCGGCTTCAAGCTTGAGCGCACCGACCTCAACGCCGTCCGCGCCAACCTCTACTTCGGCTTCGCGGTGCTAGCGGTGGGCGTGCTGCTGGGACTCGACCAGGCCTACAACTACGCCGGCGTCGACCTGGTTCGCCATTATCCGGTTATCAACTCCTACTACCAGGGCTTGACCATTCATGGCGTGTTCAACGCCTTGGTTCTGACCACTGCCTTTGCCAACGGCTTCATCGTACTGACCACGGCGCGCGGACTGGGCCGCAGGCTGCCTGGTGCACTGGTTCACGCGGCGCTGTGGACGATGCTGGCGGGCGCGGTGCTGGCCGCCTGGGCGATGTTCACCGGCAGGGCCACGGTGCTGTACACGTTTTATCCGCCACTGCAGGCTCATTGGAGTTTCTACCTGGGCCTTGCGCTGGTCGTGATCAGCACCTGGATCACATCGGCCGCGCAGCTTGTCGCACTGCGCGGATGGCGGCGGGACAACCCGGGCCGACGCGTTCCGCTGCTCGCCTTCATGTCGATCGCCACCTACGTGATGTGGGATATTGCGTCAGTTGGTATAGCGATCGAGGTCGTGGCGCTGCTGCTGCCGTGGTCGCTCGGCATCGTGCCCGGCACCGACCCGCTGTTAGGCCGCACGCTGTTCTGGTTCACCGGCCATCCAATCGTCTACTTCTGGCTGTTGCCGATTTATGTCTCCTGGTACGGGATGATCCCCAGGCAGAGCGGCGGCACGCTGTTCAGCGATTCGCTGACCCGCCTCGCCTTTGTGCTGTTCATCCTGCTGGTGCCGGTCGGGTTTCATCATCAGTTCGTCGATCCCGGCGTGTCGCAGGGACTCAAGTACGCAGTCGCGGCGCTGACCTTTGCGATTTTCTTTCCCAGCCTGATGACGGCCTTTGCCGTGATGTACGCGCTGGAGATCGGCGGGCGGCGGCGGGGCGGAAAGGGTCTGGTCGGATGGTTCTTCAGGATTCCCTGGAGCGACCCCTCGGTTTGCGCGCAGGTGCTGGCGATGCTGGCCTTTTTGCTGGGCGGCATTTCGGGGCTGGTCAACGCCAGCTACACGCTTAACCTCGAGGTTCACAACACCGCGTTCGTACCCGGCCATTTCCATCTGACGATCGGCACCGCGGTGGCGCTTTCCTATATCGGCATTGCTTACTGGCTGGTCCCGTTCCTCGAACAGCGGGCGCTATGGTCGCGGCGCCTGGCGATCTTCCAGTCCTTTCTCTACCTGGCCGGCGTGCTGATACTGTCGCGCGGACTCATCGCGGGCGGACTGGCGGGGATGCCGCGGCGCACCGCGATCGCGCAAGCCTCCTACCATATGGCGGCGTGGCGGCTGCCCGGCCTGATGACCGCCGCGGGCGGCACCCTGATGGTCGCGAGCATGGCGTTGTTCTTCCTGGTGCTGGTGATGACGATCGTCGCGGGCCAACCGGCTGCGATCGCCGACATACCGTTTACGGAAACCGTCAGCGCGCCGGCCACCGCGGGATGGCAGATCAATCTGGATCGGTTTCACTACTGGGTGATTGCAGCCGTGGTGCTGATCGCGATCGTATACGGGCCGTTCCTGTTCGCCCATCTGCCGCCCGACCTCGCCGCCACCGGCCTGACCTATCCTTGAGCGTCGTATGTTTGCCGGTGCCGCCTCCCCCTGATCCCGGAACGGGAACCGGCCGGCCGCCCTCGATGCCGGGATTTCAGGGAATCACCAGGCTTACGCGGCCGGTATCGATATCGGTGACGGCGCCCACAATCCTCAACTGATTGCGCTTTACCATCTCGGCGAACGGCGGCGTGGACTTCAGCAAAGCGACCTGGCTGCGCACGTTGGCGGCCACCGCTTCTTTCAGCTTATTGTTGGAGCCCGCTGCTCCGATGCCATGCAGCGCCGGGCAGACGTTCTGGAACATCGGGCCAATTGCCGACTGGCCGCATTTCTCCAGCGCACCCTTGACCGCCCCGCACTGGTCATGGCCCAGGACTACAATCAGTTTCACTCCCAGCACCTGCGCCGCGTAGGCCAGGCTTTGAAGCTGCACCGAGTCGGTCACCGTCGGATGAGCCGCGGCCGGATCGTCGGCGGTGTTGCCCGCGACTCGCACCACGAACAGGTCATTGACGCCCTGGTCGAACAGAATTTCCGGCGGAACCCGGGCGTCGGAACAGGAGAGCACGGCCGCGAACGGGTATTGCGGGCCGCCATTGGGGCGCTGATTGTGGCGCCGCACACGGTCGGCAACGTAGCGCCGGTTGCCATTGAGCAGCTTCTGCAACTGCACCGCGGCGACGTTGCCGGCGGCTTGCGCCCGCACGGGCGTTGCCGCGTACAGCGGCAGCAGCAGCATCGACGCCGCCAGAAGAAAGCTTTTCCGATTCATCGGCGACAGCCCGCTGTCAGTTCTCGTCGATGACAGGGTTGGATAGCGTGCCGATGCCGCTGATCTCGACCGCAAGTGTATCGCCCGCCCTCATGTAGCGCGGCGGCTTGCCGAAATGCGCCACCCCCGAGGGCGTGCCCGTGGAGATCACGTCGCCGGGACTCCAGGGCAATGCCTGCGAAACGTAGGCGATAAGCTTGGGCACGTCGAATACCATCTGATCGAGCGTGGTGCGCTGCACTTCCTTGCCGTTGAGCAAGGTACGCAGCGTATGGCGCCGGTAATCGCCCATCTCGTCGGCGGTCACCATCCACGGCCCGAACGGCCCCGAATTGCGGAAATTCTTGCCCATCCCGAACTGCCGTGTATGGAACTGCCAGTCGCGCACCGAAGCATCGTTGAAGCACGCATAGCCGGCCACATACGACATCGCCTCCGCCTCGGGGATGTGAGAGCCGGCCTTACCCATGATTACTGCCAGCTCTCCCTCGTAGTCGAACTGCTCGGACACCCGCGGACGTATCAAGGGTTGACCATGGCCGATCAAAACCTCGGGCAGGCGCAAAAAGATAACCGGATACGGACTGGTCTTGACCCCGCCTTCGTCGGCATGCGCGGCGTAATTCACGCCGATACAGATGATTTTGTTGGGATTGGTGATGGGCGGAAGCAGCGCGCAGTCAGCCAACGCGAAATCAGGGCGCGCGTTGTTGCAGTAGTCGCGCGCCTGCGCCAGCGCCTGTGCTTCCAGCAGTTCTTTGAGCGTCGAGGCGCCGGCGATTTTGCCGGTCAAGTCAATCACTCCACCATCAGTCACGGCGCCGAATCCGGACCTGCCGTTGCGCTTGAATGAAGCCAGCTTCATCGTTGCATCCTCACTCGAATCGACAAACCCACAGGCTTGCTCAATTCACTTACATGGGCGTGCGCGGCGGGGCAATGGCGGCATCGCGGAACGCCCCCGCGCCGGGTGCAACCGCGAAACTCTGGTCAAAACGATCGTTTTGATATAAGTGTGGGTGCAGTCACGGATTAAAAGTCTTTTGCCGGAGCGATGACGTCGGCCGGGGCACTGTAGTCCTTACCAGCAGGAGGGAACCAACAGATGGGCGATTTCGATATCCAAATCAAAGGCGGTACGGTAGTGGACGGAACGCGGGTGCCCCGCTACCGGGCCGATGTGTGGATCAAGGACGGCAAGATCGCGCAAGTCGGCGGGCGTGCGCCGGGTTTCGCCAAAAAAGTGATCGACGCCGACGGGCTGATCGTCGCTCCCGGCTTTGTCGACCTGCATACGCATTACGATGCGCAAATCCGCTGGGATCCGTACTGCACAATCTCGGGATGGCACGGCGTGACATCGGTGGTGCTGGGCAATTGCGGCTTCGGCTTTGCCCCCTGCAAGCCCGATTTCCGCGACCGCTCGATGCTCACGATGACTCGCACCGAAGCAATCCCGTACACCTCGATGAAGCAGGGGATGAACTGGGACTGGGAGACGATTCCGCAGTATCTGGATTCGCTCGACCGGGCGCCCAAGGGCGTCAACTGCATCCAGTACATGCCGACGGCATCGCTGATGACGTACGTAATGGGTCTGGAGGCGGCCAAGACCCGCCCCGCCACCGAAGCCGAACGCGCCGAGATGCGCCGTCTGCTGGCCGAGGGTTTGGAGGCCGGACTGTGCGGTTTTTCCATCCAGCGCCTGGGCAAGCATTCGGGTCAGGCCGATTACGACGGCTCGCCGATGGTGACCGACACGATGTGCGACGAGGACATCCTCAACCTGGCGCAGGTGTTGCGCGAGCGCGACGAGGGCTTCATCGAGATCACCCAGGACACTGGTCACGTCAAGGAAGACCGCGCCTTTGTCGCCCGCCTGGTGCAGGAGGCGCGCCGGCCGGTGCTGTTCCAGGCGGTCGCAGCCAGCCGCCACGACGGCGAAATCCATCGCCGCACCCTGCGTTGGATCGAAGAACTGCGCGCCCAGGGTCTGCCAATCTTCGGCCAGGCCGGCACGCTGCGCGCCGGCTTCGGCTTTACCTTGGAGCATTGGAACCTCTACGACATCGTGCCGGCCTGGCGCGAGATGACCACCGGCACCAAGGAAGAGAAACTGCGCAAGATGCGCGACCCCAACCTGCGCGCCGAAGCCAAGGCCGAGCGCTGGACGCGCGCGCTGGACAAGAACGCAGCCGGAATCGGTGGGCGCATCGTCAGGCTGGTCGTCCAGTACCTCAACGACCAGCCCGAACTGGACAAGTATCTGGGCAAGTCGGTCGGCCAAATTGCCGAGGAAGAGGGCAAGCACCCGATCGACGTGATGCTCGATTTGGCCATCGCCACCGACCTCAAGGCCGAGTTCCTCACCCCGGTGCAAAAGTTCAACCCGGACTACATCGCGGAGATCATCAACACCTCGATGTACACCTTCCCCGGCGTGTCCGACGGCGGCGCCCACACCAAGTTCTTCACCGGCGGCGCCTTCACCACTGACTTCCTGTGCTGGATGGTGCGCGACGAACAGAAGGTTACGCTGGAAGAGGCGCATTTCCGCATGTCGGCGCTGCCCGCGCATGCGGCCGGCTTCCGCGATCGCGGCGTACTGCGTGAGGGAGCTTGGGCCGACGTAGTGGTCTATGACCTTGACGGTCTGGGAATCGAGCCGCAGTGGATCGGCGACATCGCCCACGACCTGCCGGGCGGCGAATGGCGCCGGATCAAGCGGGCCAAGGGATATCGCTCGATCATCGTCAACGGCGAGGAGACCTTCTCCGAAGGCAAGTGCACCGGCGCGACCCCCGGCAAGCTGCTGCGCCACGGCCGCGCCAGCGTATAACCTAACCCCTGACCCCTTCCCTGAAAGGGAAGGGGAACCTTTCTGCCGCCCCTTCCCGTGCCGGGAAGGGGCCGGGGGTTAGGTTCGCGGCCGATGCGGAACCGTCTATCGTCGACCGCCAAGAGACCCCCGGCAGGCTGCTGCGCCACGGCCGCGCCAGCGTATAACCTAACCCCTAACCCCTTCCCTGAAAGGGAAGGGGAACCTTTCTGCCGCCCCTTCCCGTGCCGGGAAGGGGCCGGGGGTTAGGTTTGCGGCCGACGCGCTGCAACAATCACGCGCCCGGCGGAACCATCTGGGTGAAGCCCACAATGTGCGCATGCGGCACGAAATGTCCGTCGCTACGGTCTGGCAGCGGCGGTGAGGGTTGATAGCGGAACGACCCCTCTCCGTGGGGTGGGATGTCGGCGGCCGCGGTGATGTAAACCGTGCGGCCCGGACTGTCCGGGCCCGGCTTGAAATCATTCCTCCACACCCAGGCGTAGTTGATCATCAACTTGACATCGCGCACGGTCATTCCGGTGCGATTTATGATCGTGCCGGAAACGGCACCGTTGGGCGCAGTGGTGACGTCGCGCAAATCGACGCTTTGCGCTAGCTGATGCGTGCTGATCAGTTCCTGGGCCATCACGGTTGGCGCAAATGCGGCGATGAACAGCAGCGTTACAGCGGAAGCAATCCACATCAATGACCTTTTCATGGGCACCTCGCGTCAAGAATTGGAACGGGCGCGGCTTCCGAGCTCTAAAATTATAGCGACAGCTTTAACACCCGCGGCAAGTGTTTATTTACCGATCGAGGGTGCGCCAATCGGGCTGCGCCTGGGCTGGGGAAAGGCCCAACGCTCTCGCCAAATCTCCCGGCGTGCGATTTCGTGTCGCCTGATCGAGGCGCGGGGTGATACCATGGAAGGAGCGGATGCGCCGTCAAAGCGACGCACGGAGGAAGTCATGAAAGCCAACCGACTCGAGGTGCTCAAAAACATCTTGACTCAGGAACGCACCAACGCGATGGCGAGGCTCCGTGAGCTGCGCCGCAGTCAGGGGGATGAATCCGCCGGTTCGCCGGGCGACGAAATGGACGTGGCGCGCTCGCTAACCGACGTGGAGACCAATGCCAGCCTCGTCGAACGCGCCGAGGAGCGGCTCAAAGCGATCGACGACGCCTTTGCGCGGCTGCAGCGCGGCCGTTACGGCATATGCGAGCAATGCGAAAACGACATCGCGATCGAGCGGCTGCGGGTGCTGCCCTTCGCCACCTACTGCGTGGATTGCCAGCAGGAACGCAGTCAGCAGCGCGGCACTCGCGCCGCGGTCAGCGACGAGCCGTGGCGGCGCTGGCGAATCCATGAGGAGCCCGACGAAACGGCCGAGGATGCCAATGGCGTCACCGACCCCGAGGAATTGCTCACTATCCACGACGCCTCGCCGTTTGAGGCCGAGGAGGGCGAACTTGAACAGCCCTCCGCCATACCCACGCGCCGGCGCGGCCGTCCACGCAAGAGATAATCGGCGCGCGCGGACACGGCCTCGCCGGCCCGGCGCTGAGGGCGCGCTTTAAGAAGGGGGAGACCGCGGTGGCCGTCAACCGCCGCTTAATCCACGTTCCGATCATCCATACACAGGCCGACATGGGGGCGCTGGGTGAAGCCTTCAAGCGCGCCGTCATAAACCAGCTTGGGGAGCGCAAATGGCAGCTCAAGGTGGACCTGGTCGAGCGGGCATGGACGGCAATCGAGCAGGCGCTGGCCGAGCTTAATCTGCGCTACGAGCTGGTTAGGATTTACCAGGACGGCCTACCGGTTTGCGGCCACGAGTTGCGAATCGTCACTGAGCTGGCCCGTGCCGGCAGCCGCAACCATCGGCTGTTGCTGCGGATGCATCAGCGCGGCGCGACCATCATGGGCACCGAATCGGCGGAACTGCTGGTCGAGGAGTACCAACTGGCCAAACAGCTCTTGGCCAATTCCAAGACACTTCAGCCGCGCAACGGAGCCGAGCAGAATCTCGCCCGCACCCTGCTCAAACGCCGCGACGAGTTCATCGCCGCGCGCATCAACGACACCCTGAAACCAGGCGAGACCGGTATCGTATTCCTGGGCCTGCTGCATTCGCTGCGCGGCAAGCTCGCCCCGGACATCGAGCTGATCAGCCTGTTCGGCGACCAGGCGATCGCCCCGCCTAAAGACAGCTCTCGATGATCCCGAAGGCTTCGGCCAGTTCCCCCTCGGTCAGCACGCCGGCGGGCAGGAACAGGCGCACGCAGGCCGGCTCGTGGCCACCGTAATACAGGGCCAACCCCCGGCTGAAGGCGCGCTTGATGAATTCGCGGGTCCCGCTGAGCGAACCGTCACCGACGCGAAATGAAATCATCGCGCCGATTCCGTCGATGTGGGAGACCTTGCCCGGGTGACGCGAGGAAAGCTCCGCCAGATGCCGGCGGGTCATTAGTTCAAGCTGTTTTTCGCGCCCTTGGGGACCGAAGAAATTCTCGCCGACCAGCTTTTCGATAATCCGCCGTCCCACTGCCATCGCCGCCGTGGCGCCTGAAAACGTGCCTGAAATCAGTCCGGGATCGGGCGCCAGCTCGTGTCGATAGAGCATTGCGCTGCCTTGTAGCAGCTTGCCGACCGTGACGACATCGACATACTGCGCCAGGTCGAGCAGCTCGGTGGCGAACAACTCGGTCACGCGGCCGAAGGTCTGTATTTCGTCGATCCACACCGCAATTCCGGCGGCGCGGCATTGCTCGAACAGCGGCACAAAGAATTCCCGCGGCGCGGTGCGGAAGCCCGCTTCACCTTGAACCAGTTCGACCATGAACGCCGCCACGCAATCGCCCTCCCGCGCAATCACATCGCGCATTGCGGCCGCGGTCTTTGCTGTGCTTTGCGGGTCGCCGGGATCATGGAAAGGTACGTAATAAACCGGAAAAGTGCGCGGCTGGCCGAGGCGGTAGTCGGGCCGATCCGTGATCTCCGCCATCGCGCTGGTGCGCCCGTGAAAGCATCCCCTGAACGCGATTATTCCCGGCCGCCCGCCGCGCCGCTGCCGCAGCAGCTTGAGCGCGTTCTCATTGGCGTCAGCGCCCGAAAGCGACAGCCAGCAGCGGTCGAGTCCCGCCGGCGCATGCGCCAGCAGCGTTTCCATCAGGCCGACATACTCGGTGTTGAAGATGAGATTGCCCTGCATCGCCAGGTCGGACGCGGCAGCGCGAATCGCGGTTTCGATCAGGTCAAGATTGCCATGGCCGAACAGATGCACGCCGATGCCGAGGGTGAAGTCCAGTACCCAGCGCCCGTCGGCCAGGCGGGCCCACGCGCCGCGGCCCATCCCGGAACCCAGATAATCGAAAAATGGCGCACGCCCGCGCAGCTCGGCCAGTTTGCGCAGTGCCCCAGCCATATCGAGCACTGGAGCATCGGGAAACCCGGCCTGCTGCGCGCGGGCAATGGCGTCGAGCATGAGGCGCAGCCCGCGCTCGAAATCCGGACCGAAGGGAGAACTCACGGGCAGTCCACCCGCGGCGCAGTTACTTCAGCGCCTTAGCCGAAAAGCCGCGATCGTTGTAACACAGCAGGCTGCGCTTGCCCTGCACCGTGGTCTCCAGCACGCATTCCCGCCCCCACAGGCGGTAGAGATAGGCCAGGGTCTTTTCGGCATACTCCAGGTGCAGGTCGCGGCCGTCATGGTAGTGACGCAGGTACAGGGTGCGATTCTGGCCGAAGTCGGCGTCTTCGATCTTGATTACCGGGATGGTCGCCATGCCGATGTTGCGCAGCAGGTTTTCCTTGACCTCGCGCCAGCCTTCCTCGTCCGACACCTTGCTGATTACCAGGTCCTCGCCGCGCGGCTCGTAGTGGAACAGGTCCATCTCGCGCATCAGCTCTTCGGTCAGATAGCGCCGCACAAATGAGGAATCGCGCTCGACCTCGCGCGCCTCGAAGATCTTCTCGTCGCCGCTCTTGTTGGGCGGGCCGTCGCGCTTGATCTCCTCGGGGGTGGGATTGGTGTAGCGCCGATGCAGATCCTCCCAGATCTTGAGCCCCAGGTGGTAGGGGTTGATTTGCCCCGGGATTGGCCGCACCACCTGGTTGTGGCGCACGATGAATTCCAGGCGCAGGCCCTGGTCGAGGTCCAGCGACTCCAAAATCCGCTTGTGCCAGTAGCTGGCCCACCCTTCATTCATGATCTTGGTCTCGATCATGGGGATGAAGTACTTGGACTCCTCGTCCACGATGGTCAGCAAATCCTTTTCCCATTCCAGCAAAAACGGATTGTTGTCGCGGATGAACAGCAGGATGTCCTCTTCGGGCTCGTAGGGCACCTTACGGATGTTGGGCTGGACGTAGGGTTTGGCCGGATGGATCTTCTTGAACGGGTCGTCGGGCGGACGCGCCGCCTCCAGCGCGCGCTCGATCTGCTCGGCCTGGCTGAGCTTGCGAATCGCCAGGTTGCGCCGGCGCTGCAATGACAGCGAGTGCGCCGCGTCCAGCACGTTCTCCACCTTGTCGATGCCGATCGACGGGTCTTCCACATAGCGCCGCACCCGCAGCGCATGGGCCTTGAACAGTTCGATCGTATACTCGGCGCGGGTTGAGCTGTAAGTGAAGTTGCGCTTGAAGAAGTCGTTGTGTCCGTAAACGTGCGCGATGGTCAGGATTTGCAGCAGCAGCGTGTTGTCGCGCATCAGGTAGGCCAGCGCCGGATTGGAGTTGATCACCATCTCGTAGGGCAGGCCGCTGACGCCGTGGTCGTAAAGCGTTTTTAACTTCTCGTAGGCTTTGCCGTATGACCAGTGCGGATAATGCGACGGCATGCCCGAGTACGCCATATAGCCCAGCATCCCGCTGTGATCGCACAACTCGAATTCCTGCGGGTAGCAGTCCAGGCCGAACTCCGCAACCTTCTCGCGGATGCGCTCATCCCATTCGACCAGGTCCTTGAGCGTGTAGTTCGCCATCGCAAATGCTCCGCGCCCGCGCGCCGCCTATGCCCTCAAGCCTGCGCCTTCTCCTTGGCCAGAAACGCCTTGAAGGAGGGCCAGATGTCCTCCTTGCGTTCGATCAGCACGGTCTGGAAATTGGGCGCGTCCAGGCGCCGGAACACGTTGAGCATCGAGGATTCATAGTAGCGTGAGCCTAGCGGCTTGATCTCGCCGTAGCCGAACAGATTGCACACCTCCGCCAGCTCCTTGGCGGCGCGCAGCGCGGCCGGATTGTCAGAGTCGAAGTTATCGCCGTCCGAGCAGTGGAAGGCGTAGATGTTCCACAGCGAGGGATGGTAGCGCGCCTGGATGATCTCGAGCGCCTTCAGATAGCCCGAGGAGATGAACGTGCCGCCCGATTCCCCCTTGTGGAAGAACTCCTCCTCGGTGACCTCGTTGGCCTCGGTATGATGGCCGATGAAGACGATTTCGACGTTGCGGTAGCGCGTGGTGATGAACTGGTAGAGCAGGAAAAAGAAGCTGCGCGCCAGATACTTCTTCATCGTGTCCATCGAGCCCGACGTGTCCATGATGCAGATCACGACAGCGTTGGACTCCTTGCGCATCTCCGCCTCCACGTGGCGGTACTTCAGATCGTCGTCGTGGAAGGGGAAACGCTCCTTGGTCTTTTCGCCGGCCTCGACCCGCTCGTCGTGGCGGCTGGCCAGCTTGCGCATGATGCGCTGCTTGGCGGTGCGCCGCTTGTCCAGGCGCACGCGGATTCCGACCTTGCGGTAACCCTTGCGCTTGGTGCTGCGCTCGGCCTCGATCTCGCGCAGCGCGCGCCGTTCCATGTCGGGCAGTTCGAGATCCTCGAACATGATCTCGATCAGCTCCTCCAGCGTCACGTCGGTTTCGTAATAATCCACCCCGGGCCGGTCGCCGGCACGGTCCTGACCCTGGCCCTGCCCCTCGCGTCCGGCCTTGCCCACCACCTGGCCGGGCTGGCTGTTGCCGTCGCCCTGGCCGACGCCGCCGGAGTTCTCGCCGTAAACGAAGCGGTACTCCTTGATGCCGCGCAGCGGCACCTTGATGATGCGGTCCCTGTCTTTGCCGATGATCGATTCCTCGGCGATGATGTCCGAGATGTTCTCGCGAATCAGCTCGCGAACCTTCTGCCGATGACGCAGGCGGTCGCCCGCCGAGCGGTCCGAGCGTTCCGCGTCGGAGGGACGGTACTCACGAAAGATTGATTCGACAAGCGGCATAGCTCACCTGCAACGGCGCTTCAGCCCTGATTATACGCCGTCCGGTCGTGGGGCGCACGATGCCCGATAAATCGGGTATCGGACCCCGTTGGATTGGTAATCCGCAGCCGCAGGGTTGGTAGCAGGCACCCAGGGCGGGCGCCGGCGCCCCGCAGCCTGTGCCGAAAAGCTGAGCCGCCCCTGGAAATCAGCCCACCTCATCACCGGCCCGGAGCGCACGCGCCCGCCCTGCCGGGCAAGTCCGCGTGCGGGTCTAGTCCTTCCACAGGTTGTTGGCCGCGTACTTCAACACCACGTCCACGCACGATTCGCAGTAGCCATTCTCCAGCAGGTTCTGCACCATCGCGTTGTACTTCTCGGTCTGCTCCTCGTCGCGCGTGCGCGCCTTGGTGATGATCCGCGAGATGTCGCGCACCGAGGTCATCAGTTTCTTCTCGATCGCTTCCTTAAGCGGCTCGTAGCTGCGATAGCTGATTTTCTCGCCGCGGCGCGACACTGACCACAGGTACGCGATCACCTCCTGGCGGAAGCCCTCGGCCGCCGAGCCGATAATCGCAATCTGCTCCTCGATCGACTTGAGGAAGCCCTCGTCGGGATTGAGTTCCTCCTTGGTGTTGCGGTCGCGCACCTTGGTCTTGTTGACGTAGGCCTCGGCGTGGTCGAGATAGTTCTGGAACAACGACTCCGCCTGCTCCTGGTAGGAGTAGACGAACGCGCGCGTGATCTCCTTCTCCAGCAGGTCGAGGTATTCCTTGTGCAGGGTGTCCTGCAGGAATTCCAGGTACTGCTTGCGGGTGTCGTCGGGCAAGTCCGCCTCCTTGGTCATCGAGATCAGCGCCTCGCGCACGTTGATCGGATTGATGCAGTTGCCCAGCACGTTGTCCGACAGCGCGTTGTCCAGCGCCTTCATGATGAAGCGCGTGGAGATGCCCGACATGCCCTCGCGCTTGGCGTCTTCCTTGAGTTCTTGCACGTCGATCTTCTTAGTGCGTCCCTTCTCGACCACCTCCTCGCCGTTGTACAGCTTGAGCTTGGTCATCAGATCGCACTTGGAGGTCGGCTCCAGGCGCGACAGGATCGCGAACATCGAGGCCAGCTCCAGCGTATGCGGCGCGACGTGGGCGCGGAAGTCGGAGTTGCGGATGATCTTCTGGTAAATCTTGACTTCCTCGGACAGTCGCAAGTTGTAAGGCACCTTGACCACCACGATCCGGTCGAGAATCGCCTCGTTGGTGTGGTCGGCCTTGAACTTCTGCCATTCCGCCTCGTTGGAGTGGGCCACGATACAGGTATCAACGTACACCATCCCGTGGCGCCCGGGCGCCGGAATCACCTTCTCCTGCGTAGCCGTGATCATCGCGTGCAGGTATTCGGTTTCGTTCTTGAATACCTCGATGAACTCGACCAGGCCGCGGTTGCCGACGTTGAGCGCGCCATTGAGCTCCAACACCCGCGGGTCCCCCTCGGAGTACTGATCGAGCTTGGAGATGTCCTCCGAGCCAATCAGCACCGAGGTGTCCTGGTTGTTGGGATCTACAGGCGGTACCACCCCGATTCCCACCCGATTGCGCTTGGAGAAGCTCACCGTCTCGACCGGAAACTCCTCGTAACGCAGACCGAATTCCTCCTTGAGGCGATAGCGGCACACCGGACACAGGTCGCCCTCGATGTGCACCCCCAGCATCTTTTCGAATTCCTTGCGCAGATGGCGGGGGATCAAATGCAGCGGCTCCTCATGCATCGGACAGCCTTCGATCGCATAGATCGGCGCGGCCTGTTCCAACCCGCGCTGCAAGCGCTCCACCAGCGAGCTTTTGCCCGAACCCACCGGCCCCATCAGATAAAGCACCTGGCGGCTTTCTTCGCCCTTGAGCGAGGCGGAATGGAAATATCGCACTAGCTGCGCGATGGTCTTCTCGATGCCGAAGAATTCGTCGGCAAAGAAATTGAACACCTTGATCGGCTCGTCCTTGTACAGGCGGCGGGTTCGCGGGTCATCACTGTCCTGGATATCGCGAATCCCAGCCGAGATGATCAGGTCATAAATCCGAGCGTGGGCCAACTTGGTACCCAGGGGGTCGGCTTTGACCTTGTCCAGGTAATCGAGCAGGGTACCGCGCCATTGCTTGGAGGCGCGCAGGGCGCGGTCCTCTTTGATAACACGCTCGAAAGCGTTAACTTCGGCCATTCGGTAACTCCTTTATTGCTCCGCGTTGCCTCGGTGACCGCGAGGTATTGCGTCGAGGACCGGTTCCGGCGAGGCGTGGACAATGTGCTATTTTTGACACGGATACCGCTAAAAATTATAACGAACGCTCTCCCGCATAATCAAGGTAGCTTCTTTGGCCCGGCGCGGTGAATTCACAGGCTTTTACCCGCGGCTGAACTTCCTGACATTTCCCCTCCGATGGGTTGCCGGGATTGATACTCGCGCGGCACGCCAACCATGTCGCTTAAGCCCAGTTTACCCCCATCCTTGCGGACATGCGCAGTAAAAACCTGGTCGTCGTGCGCAAAGGATATCCACCATCGATGGGCCGCCGCCCGCGCCAGGTACTCCGCCTTGCGCGCCATCGTGGTCAGCGGGTCCAGGTCGTAGGCCTGGTTCCACGGCCCCTTCATATGGGAGCGGGTCGGCACGATATCGGCCAGATGCACAAACGCGTCGGGCCCGTCGCTAACCAGCACCACCTGATGGTCCACGGTGTGGCCGCCGGTCACCAGCGCCTGTACGCCGGGAATTATCGTGGTATCGCCGCGCAGCGGTTCGATCAGGCCGGCCAACGGCCCCAGGCATTCGGCGGCATGGCGATAGGCGGCCCGCATCCGCTCGTTGGTGGAGTCGCCGGCCACCTCAATCTCACCGCGCTGGACAAAATAGCGGGCGCGGGGAAACGCCGCCACAAAGCCGCCCTCACCCCGGCGCCGCACCACGCCGCCGCAATGGTCGAAATGCAGATGGCTCAGCACCACATGAGTTATGTCGCCCGCTTCCATCCCCAAAGCCTTCAGGCCATCGGGCAGCCAGCCGTCTTGATGGCCAAAAATCTTTCGCTCCACATCCCTAAGCCGATTGCCGATTCCGGTATCGACCAGCACCGCCTCGCGCCCGCGCATGATAAGCGGACAGGTCAGATTGAGCCGGATGCGGTTCTGGTCGTCGGGCGGATGGTCCTTCTTCCACAGCTCGCGCGGGACCACTCCGAACATGCAACCGCCGTCGTTTAACCACAGACCATCGGTCAAAAATGCTATTTTGAAAGAGCCGACTTGAATTTGCGGTGGAGTCTGCACCTTTTTCACCCGGTAAACCGATATCGGCACCGCCGAGGACCTGCTCTATTGTGCGCTTACTCTCCGGCCAGCCAAACCCCCAGCAACATCGCCGCCGCACCCGCCAGCGCGATAAACGCGCTGAGTACCGCCAGCCGCGCCGTTGCCGACCGCAACGATCCGTTCCGATTGTCCTCGCGCATGCCGCGCCCGATGCGCCAGGACGCTAGCAACGCCGCCACCATCAGCGCATACAGCCCAAGCTTGACGGCCAGCACCCGGGTAAACGCCGCAGGAAAGTCAAAGCGCCGACGCACGCCCGCGCCATATAAATTGACGACCCCGCTGGCCACCATCAGTGCCGCTGCCAGCGCATTGCTCAGGTTGAGACCGGGCACTACCCGCTCCACGAATTCCCGGCCCTCGGTGCTGTCAGCGTTGACCACGCCACCTGCCACGGCCATCGTCACCGAAGCCAGTACCCACCACGAGCCGGCGATCACATGCAGCCACAAAGCTCCGCTCGTCAGCCACGCCACCGTTCAGATTTTCAACCTCGATCGCACCGCGATTCAGGCCCACATTGTACCAGCATCGGCGCCGCGGCCGCAGCCGCATCCTGCCGTGCATATCCCGGGCCCCAAGCGATGTGTTGATATTGGCTGCGGCATGACCCAAAATGACTGCGCCGGTCAGATCCGAGCGGAGAAAATTACGCCGGCGCCGAGGACTAGATGGCTCATCAAAGCGAACTGATCACGACCCTCAACGCGATGGTGGAAGAACGCAGCCTGCTGAAGCATCCGTTTTACCAGACCTGGAGCGCAGGCGGCCTGACCCTCGAGCGCCTGCGCAACTATGCGGCCCAGTACTACCGCCACGTCGAAGCCTTCCCACGCTACCTCAGCGCGCTGCATTCGCGCTGCGCCGACCTGCAAACCCGCCAGGCTCTGCTCGACAACCTGATCGACGAGGAACGCGGGCCGGAAAACCATCCCGAACTGTGGCTGCGCTTCGCTGAAGGACTGGGTGCCTCGCGCCAGGACGTGCTCAACGCGCCGCCCTGCCCTTCCACCCGCGCCCTGGTCGACACTTTCGAGCACCTGGCGCGAGAGGCTTCGCTGGGCGCCGGGTTAGCTGCGCTTTACGTTTATGAGGCGCAAATCCCGTCCGTCGCGGCAACCAAGATCCAGGGGCTGCGGCAATTTTACGCGATCTCCGACGAGCGTAGCCTGCAGTTCTTCACCACTCATCAGCAGGCCGACGTCTTCCATGCGCAGACCACCGCCCGCCTGCTGGAACGCCACGCGGCAACCCCCGAACAGGGGCGGTTGGCGATAGAGGGCGCTGATACCGCACTGACGGCGTTGTGGCGTATGCTCGACGGCGTCTAGACACTGGCGCACCGCGCCGGGTCGTGACGATGCGATTGCCCTCAGCGGCCGCGGCGCCGGCCCTTGGGGTCGTGCCGGGCTGCGGCCACAACTTGGATGGTACGCATGCATCGAGCGCTCCGTATCGCGGGTCTGGCCGTGGCCGGCGCGGTGCTCATCGCAGCCGGTGTAGTCGCCTACGCTGCCTACAATCTTACCGGCCTTATCGCGCGCCATCAGCAGCGCATCCTGCAGCGGGCCAGCGCGGCGTTGGGGCGGCCGGTCAAGGTCGGTCAAATCAAGGCACGCGTCGGAGTAGGCCTGGCCATCGAGGTCGACGATCTCGAAATCGCTGATAACCCCACGTTCTCGCACGACCCCTTTCTTTCCGCGGCGCGGTTCTCGCTTGACGTCGAGTTCGTGCCGCTTCTGCACGGCAAAGTCAAGGTGCATGAGCTGGAGCTGACCGACCCGGTAATCCGCATCCTGAAGCGAGCTGACGGCATCCTTAATGTCGACTCGCTGGGCGGAAATTCCGCCGCCCCGGCGGGTGTTGGGCGCGGCCGCGGCGGCGCGGGAGCAATGAGCGGGGTGGTGTGGGCGATCGCGCGCCAGGTTTCGATCAAAGGTCTGGCCATCGACGACGGCACCATCTACTTCAGCGACGCCGGGCTTAAGGGCGTGCCGCTTCAAATCACCCATCTGGGCCTTGAGATGAGCGGGTTTCACACCGGCTCCCCGTTTGACATCGAGCTGAAATCCGCTGTGTTCAGCGACCAGCCCAACATCGCCGTGTCGGGCAAGATGGGACCGATGCTGCGTCAGGGTGTGCTCGACATCCCGGGCTGTCCGCTTGACCTGAAGTTCAAGCTCGGTCCGCTCAGCGTTGACAATCTGCGCACGCTGATGGCGCCGGGCGCGATCCTGCCGGCCACTATCTCGATGCCCGATGTGGCTTCGGCGGAGGGTACAGTCAACGGTACGCTGGCCAACTTCCAAATCGCGGCCAGCTCCGACCTGTCGGGCTACCGAATCATTTATCACGAGGTGTCGAACAAATCGGGGACCAGTGCGCTGACGCTGAAGCTGGCGGGCCGCGGCGCGATCATCGGCGCATTGCGACCGATGGCGCCGGAGGGCGGATGGGACCTAACGGCGACGCTAAGCCAGGTCGCGGCCTGGTTCGAAGGCGCCCAACGGCCGGCGATCACCGACCTCAACGGCCGCATCCATCTGACGCCCACGCGCCTGGAGGTACAGCCCACCACCTTCACCCTGGGGTCGGGACACGCCACGCTGCAGGCCCGCGCCGACTCGCTGACGCCGTTGCGCGCCGCTTTCAGCCTCGACGCCGACTCGCTGCAATTGTCGCAAATCGTGCCCAGCCGCTCGCCCGGCGAGTTCGTCAGCCAACTGGCGATCTCGGGGCGCGCTCACGGCGCGATGGCGGCGCCGGCGATAGACGCACGCGTCAAGTCGGGCAGCGGGTTGGTTGAAGGGTTGGCCTATCGCAACCTGGACCTCACCGCTGCCTACGCGGGGGACCGGGTCTCGGCACAGCCGCTTTCGCTTGACGCCTTCGACGGCTCGGTAGTCGCCAACGTCAATGCGGTGGTGGCGGCGCGCCCGCCGTTTGACGCCTCGGCCAGCCTCAGGCACATCAACGTCGCCAGGCTGTTGCACTGGCTGGACGTGCAAACCAGTGCAGTGAGCGGCTTTCTGAGCGCGGATGCCCGAGTGTCGGGCGCCGGCACCGCCTGGAAGGACATCCAGCCCACCCTGCGCAGCAGCGGCCGGATGTACCTGTCCGGAGGCGAGTTGCACGGCGTCAATATCGTGGCGATCGCGCTGAACAAAATCGCCGCCGCGCCCGTGGTAAGCCAGCTCGTCAGCGTGGCCTTCCGCTCAAGCCATCAGCATTTGTTCGCCGAATCGAGCACCGACCTGCGCCAGGCCAGCATGACCTACAATTTGTACGGACAGCGGGTCACGACCAATGACCTGCTCATTGAGTCGCCCGACTATACCATCACGGGTGCCGGATGGTTCGACTTCGACAAGAACATCAACATGAGCGGCGACATCAAGCTGACCCTCGGCCTGTCCGCGGCAATCCCGGTAATGGTGATGGGCAAATATCCGGCGCTGCTGGTGATTCCGGATATCCCCAAGGTGGCCGAGCGCACGGCGGCGGGCGTGATCAGCGCGCCGGTCAACATCCTGAAAGGCGGCGCCAGCGCGGTGGGCAGCGTGCTGGGCGGCATCAGAAGCGTCCTGCCGTGACCTGGTGCGTCGTTGCTTTGGTCACACTATAGTTTGTCCCACTCCAGCCCCCACGCGGCGACGATGTCTTTGGCCGAGACGATGCGGGCCACAATGCCGAGGCCGTACTTCAAGGACATCTCGGCGTACTCGGGCGGGAAACCGGCCACGCAGTCCGAGGCCACGAGCGCGCGGTAGTTGCGATTGAGCGCCTCGACCACGATTCCCTGCACGCCGATGTTGATCGACACGCCCGCCGCAATTACGGTTCGCACCCCGATGTCGCGCAGGATGCTGTCCAACTCCGTGCCCTCAAACGGATGCCATCCGTGGGTGCGTGAGATGACGAAGTCGGCCGGTTCGGGCCCCAGTTCCGGGATGATCGCGACCGCCGCACTGCCGCGCACCAGCGGCAGCGCGCCCGCCTTGATCATCCGCTCCACCAGCGGCGTAGAGACCGACATCCCCAGGCCGTCGGGCCGCGTTTCGTAAACCCCATGACAAACGTGGGCACCGGCTTTGCGCGCTGCCCGCAGCAGCCGCGCCAGATGCCCCACCACGTCGCGGGCGCGCACCTGCGCGGCCAGGTTCTTGAGTGTATCGGGGGCTAGGCGCCCCGCGATCCCTTCCTGCATCTCATTAATCACGATCGCCGTGGTTCGGGGCTCGACCATTTCGCGCACGTCAAAGGCCATCCTGCATTCCCCCGCGATAGACTGCGCTCCGTTTATCCCACCGGCGCCGCCGGCGTCAACGAAGGCTCCGCGGGCGGTTTCGATTTACATACGCAACGGCGTCATGGTAGCCAAATAAGCGCCAAGCCAGGGAGGATTACGCAATGAAAGCCGCGATGTTTAACGGCGTCAACAAGCCGCTGCTGATTGACGAAGTGGAAATCGACACGCCCAAAGACCACGAGGTGCTGGTCAAAGTCAAGGCGTGCGGCGTCTGCCATAGCGACCTGCATTACGTCAAAGGCCTGGTACCGATGAAAATCCCGACCCTGCTGGGACACGAAGCCGCCGGCGTGGTCGAAGCGGTGGGCCCGCTGGTCTCCAACGTCAAGCCCGGCGACCACGTAATCGCGCTGTCCGTCATCTATTGCGGCCAATGCGACCAGTGCATTTCGGGCAATCCCAGTTCCTGCCTGAACCGCGAAGCGACACGGCGGCGCGACGACGAAAAACCCCGCACCACCTGGCGCGGCCAGAAGGTCACACCGGTCTCCGACGGCGGCGCCTTTGCGGAAAAGATGCTCGGGCACGAAAACAGCTTCGTCAAAATCCCTGACGAGATGCCCTTTGACCGCGCCGCCCTGATTGGCTGCGCGGTGACGACCGGCGCCGGCTCCGTGCTCAATCATGCGCAGGTCAAACCCGGTACGACGGTGGCGGTTTTCGGCTGCGGCGGGATCGGGCTGTCGGCGATCCAAGGGGCGCGCATCGCGGGCGCACTGCGCATAATCGCGGTGGATACGATGGAGAGCAAGCTGGCGATGGCGCGCCGGCTGGGTGCCACCCATACCGTCGATGCGTCCGCGTCGGACCCGCTCAAAGAAATCCAGCAAATCACCGCCGGCAAGGGCGTCGATTACTCCTTCGAAGCCGTCGGGCTTAAGAAGACCGGCGAGCAGTGCATCTACAGTCTGGGCGTGCGCGGCACCGCAGTGCTCATCGGGATGGTGCCGGCGGGGCAAAAGCTCGAGATCGAGCCGGGATGGCTTATCGGCGGCGCCCGCTATGTGACCGGATGCGTACTGGGGTCCAACCGTTTCCGCATCGACGCGCCGCGCTATGTTGAATACTATAGACAGGGCAGGCTTAACCTAGATGAAATGGTTACGCGCCATTGCCGCCTGGAGGAGATTGACGAGGCATTTAAGCTGATGGACGGCGGCGACCTGGTGCGCTCGGTGGTTATGTTCGATTGACGATCTCTTCGATTGGCAAAATGTGTCGTGCGTATCGGCATCGATCTAGGCGGCACCAAAATCGAAGGCATCGCCCTTGACGACCGGGGCGATACACTGTGCCGGCGTCGGGTGGCGACCCCGGCCGGAGAGTACCGCGCCACGGTTGACGCGATTGCCGGGCTGGTGGCAGCAATCGAGCGTGAAACCGGCCTGACCGGCAGCGTCGGCGTAGGCACGCCCGGCGCTGTATCGCTGCGTACCGGGCTTATCAAGAATTCCAACAGTACCGTTCTCAACGGCAAGCCGCTTGACCGCGACCTGGCCGAGGCCTTGGGCCGCCCGGTGCGGATTGAGAACGACGCCAACTGCTTCGCGCTGTCCGAGGCGACCGACGGAATCGGCGCCGCGGCGGAATCGGTCTTCGGCGTAATCCTGGGCACTGGAGTCGGCGGGGGATTGGTGGTCAACCGGCGCATCATCACCGGCCGCAACCGGATCGCCGGGGAATGGGGCCATAATCCGATGCCCTGGTCCAGGCCCGACGAGTGGACGCGGCCCAAGTGCTATTGCGGCCGCACCGGTTGCATCGAAACGCTGATCTCCGGTCCGGCAATCGCCCGCGAGTTCCATGCCCGCACCGGCCGCAGCCTGACCGCAGAGCAGATCGCCGAAGCGGCGCGAAACGGCGACCGCGACGCGGTGGAGGCGCTCAAGCGCCTGGAGGACCGACTGGCGCGCGGCCTAGCGACGGTGGTCAACATCTTCGACCCCGACCTGATCGTGCTGGGCGGCGGCCTGTCCAACATCGAGCGGCTGTACAGCACGGTCGGCGGCCTGATCTCGCGCTACGCCTTTTCCGACGGCGTCGACACCCCCGTGGTGCGCGCCAAACACGGCGATTCCAGCGGCGTGCGCGGTGCCGCCTGGCTGTGGCCACCGGGCTGATTTTCGCCCGCCCGCGCATGGTTGGCGTGAAAGCGCGGGGCGCGGCATCATTACACGACAGGATCGAGCAGCAAGCCGATGGCAGAGAGCATCATAGGGCCGACCTCCCATTACTTTTACTCCCAGCGCCTGAAGCTCCATTACGTGGACTGGGGCAACGGCGGCAAGCCGCTGATGATCATGGTGCATGGCGGGCGCGACCATTGCCGCAACTGGGATTGGCTGGCGCTGAAGTTCCGCCGCCATTATCACGTCATCGCCCCCGACCTGCGCGGGCACGGCGACTCGGACTGGGCGGTGGGCAGCCCCTACGCGATGATCGACTACGTGGTCGATCTGGCGCAGTTGATAAGCGCGCTCGGCCCACAACCGTTGACCCTGGTCGGCCATTCGCTGGGCGGCGCGATCGTCCTGCAGTACACCGGCGTGTTTCCTGAGCGCGTCCAGCGCGTGGTCGCAATCGAGGGACTGGGACCGCCGCCCGCGATGATCTCGCAGGCGCCCGCGCACGAACGGATGGCGAACTGGGTGGCGGCAATGCAATCGCTGGCGCAGCGCAAAGTGCGCGAGTACGCCAGTATCGAGGAGGCGCTGGCGCGTATGCGCGCCGAAAATCCCCACCTAAGCCTCGAGCAGGCGCGCCATCTGACCATTCACGGCACGCGCCGCAACGAAAACGGCACCTACTCATGGAAGTTCGACAACTACGTGCGTTCGGCTTCTCCCTATCAGTTCAACATCAATGACGCCGAGGAGATCTGGTCGCGCATCCAATGCCCCACCCTGCTGCTGCGCGGCAGCGAGTCATGGACCGTGGATTGGGAGAAGTACAATCGCACCCGCGCCTTCCGCCACGCCAAAATCGTAACTATCCCCAACGCCGGCCACTGGGTGCATCACGACCGCCTGGAAGAAACCCTGGCGGTGATGAGGGATTTTCTCCATGTCTGAATGGCTGCGCGGCACAAGCTTCCCGCCTGTGGCTTCGGTGCAAGTCCTTGTTTTGTCTGTCATCCCGAGCGAAGCCGAGGGATCAACGCGGGGCGATTTGTCTGGGACGGCAGCGCCGGGGCTAGGAATTTAGCTCGCGCGCCGCTTGTTTGGCGAAGTAGGTCAGGATCAGGTCGGCGCCGGCGCGCTTGATTGCGATCAGTACTTCCATCGCCGCGCGCCGCTCATCCAGCCATCCGTTGATTCCCGCCGCCCGCAGCATCGAATACTCGCCCGACACGTTGTAGGCCGCAACCGGGCATTTGAACTCCTGCTTGACGCGCCAGATCAGGTCGAGGTAGGGCAATGCCGGCTTGACCATCACGATGTCCGCACCTTCCTCCAAATCCAGCGCGACCTCGCGCAGCGCCTCATCCCCGTTGGCCGGATCCATCTGGTAGGAGCGCCGGTCGCCGAATTGCGGCGCCGATTGCGCCGCATCGCGAAATGGCCCGTAAAATGCGGAGGCGTACTTGGCCGAATAAGCCATGATCGGCGTTGACACAAAACCATTGCGGTCCAGCGCCGCGCGGATCGCGCCGACGCGCCCGTCCATCATGTCCGAAGGCGCTACGATATCGGCGCCGGCGCGCACATGCGACAGCGCCTCGCGCGCCAGCAGCTCCAGCGTCGCGTCGTTGTCGACCTCGCCGTCCCTGATCGCGCCGCAATGGCCGTGGTCAGTGTACTCGCACATGCATACGTCGGTGATCACCACCAGGTCGGGTACGTGCTCCTTGATTTCACGGATCGCCTGTTGCACCGAACCGCTGTCGCTCCACGCCTCGCTGCCGATCGCGTCCTTGTGCTCGGGAATGCCGAACAGAATCACCGCCGGCACTCCCGTCTGCGCAATCTCGCGCGCCTCGCGGGCCGCCACGTCGGGCGACATCTGCGCCACCCCCGGCATCGACTTGACCGGGTTGTTGACGCCGCGTCCGGGGCATACGAACAGCGGGTGGATCAGGTTGTCGGGGCTAAGCCGGGTCTCGCGGACCATCCGGCGCAGCACTTCAGTGCGGCGCAATCTTCGGGGACGATTCAATGGAAAGGCCATCGTTGCTCACCGCCGTCATGCTATCGTTATACGCGAACCGGTGCGACGGCAACTTCCCCGAAAGGACTGCGTCAGATGGCGGCCGAGGAGAAATTCACCGCGCTTAATCGCGAGCTTCACAAGTACCTGCTCGATCACGGGCACAACGGCGACCCGCTGCTGGCCGAACTGGCGGCCGAGACGCGCAAGCTGGGGCAAATCGCCGGGATGCAGATTGCGGCCGAGCAGGGCACCCTGATGGGTCTGCTGGCGCGTGCAATCGGCGCACGCCACGCGGTCGAGGTCGGCACCTTTACCGGCTACAGCGCCATTTGCGTGGCGCGCGCGCTGGCGCCCGACGGCCATCTGCTGTGCTGCGACGTCAACCCGCAATGGACCGAAATCGCGCGCCGCTACTGGGAGCGCGCGGGACTGAGCGGCAAGATTACCCTGAAGCTGGCGCCCGCCGTCGAAACGCTGCGCGCCCTGCCCGCCGATTTCGTCATCGACTTCAGCTTCATCGACGCCGACAAGGTCAACTACCGCACCTATTACGAGGAATGCCTCAAGCGCACCCGCCACAATGGCCTCATCCTGATCGACAACGTACTGTGGGGCGGCAGCGTGATCGACCCGCGCAATCAGAGCGAGGACACCCGCGCAATTCGCACGCTCAACGACTTTATCGCGCAGGACAGGCGCGTGGAGGCAGTGATGATCCCGGTGTCCGACGGCTTGACGATCGTGCGCAAGATTTGAAGCTGCTGGCAAAAATAGCGGCGCGCGCCGCGATGCTGTGTTTCGGCATCCTGACGGCGCTGGTCATCGGCGAGATCGGGCTGCGGATGGCGGGCCTTGCCAAGCCCGCCTTTTACACTTACGACCGCTGGCGCGGATGGACGCTACGGCCGGGCGCCAGCGGATGGAATGCCCGGGAGGGCGACGCCTTTGTCAGCATCAATCGCGAAGGTTTCCGCGGCCCCGAAATGTCGGTCGCCAAGCCGCCCGACACGATTCGCATCGCCGTGCTGGGCGATTCCTTTACCGAAGCCCAGCAGGTGGCAGAAGACAAAACCTTCAGCGCCGTGATGGGCCGCGACCTGGCCGCCTGCCCGGCGCTGGCCGGGCGCAAGGTCGAGATGCTGAATCTGGGCGTCAACGGCTACGGCACCGCGCAGGAGCTGATGACGCTGCGCCATCAGGCGTGGCAGTTCTCACCCGACATCGTGGTGCTGGCCGTGTTCACCGGCAACGACATCGTCAACAACTCGGTCACGCTGGAAACCGAGCGCTGCCGGCCGTTCTTTGAGTTGCGCGACGGCGAACTGGTGCCGACCGGACCCCTGTTTGATTCACCCGTCACCCGCGCGCAGTGCATGATGCGCTTTGAATCGCGCCTGCGCTTTGACCCGCGCCAGTCGGCGGTAATCAGGATGATCGACGACGGATGGCGCGCGATCAAAGACCGCCTGCCCGGCAAGCATCGTCACCATCGCCATCGCGACCTCGAAGGCTCCGAACTGGGCATCAGCGACCTCATCTACCAGCCGCCCGCGGACCCGCAATGGCGCGACGCGTGGCGGGTCACCGAAGCGCTCATCGAGCAGATCAATCGCGAGGCCAAGGCCCACGGCGCGGCCTTTCTCGCCGTCACCCTGACCAACGGCGTCCAGGTCTGGCCCGATCCCGCGGTGCGCGCGCAATACATGCGCCGCCTGGGCGTCGCCGATTTGTCCTACCCGGACCGGCGCATCGAGACGTTGGGCCGGCGCGACGGCTTTGCGGTGCTGGTCCTGGCGCCGCCGATGGCGGCATACGCCGAACAGCATCACCAGTTCCTGCACGGGTTTACCAACACCAAAACCGGCGAAGGCCACTGGAACGAACTGGGCCATCGCGTGGGCGGCGGCCTGATTGCCGCCAGGTTGTGCGAAATGATTACCTCGGGTCAGGTGCCGGCGCTGGCCGCCAAAGGCGCAGCGCCGGGGAGGCCGTGATGAAGTACGGCGTATCGATCATCCCCAACACCGGTATCATGCCGATCACGCAGCTCGCTGCGGCCGTCGAGGCGCGCGGGCTTGACGCGCTGTTTATGGGCGAGCACATCCACATCCCGGTCAGGCCGCGCGTCCCTTATCCGCTGCCGGTAATGTCGCCGGAGTATCTCAAGGAACTCGACCTGATCGTAGCGATGGCCAGTGCCGCCGCCGTCACCCGCCGCATCAAGCTGGCCAGCGGCGTATGCCTG
>Ga0070740_10001726_pt1 | contig 28556 bp, 19 predicted proteins | sample Coa_R2_FD_67286 | JGI IMG/M metagenome (GOLD analysis project Ga0070740, IMG submission 67286) | Surface soil microbial communities from Centralia Pennsylvania, which are recovering from an underground coalmine fire - Coalmine... | ecosystem: Environmental > Terrestrial > Soil > Unclassified ...
GATCAGCCGCAGCACAACCACTTCCGCCCCTATGACCGCAAAGAAGTCATGATCCCGATGCGCGACGGCGTGAAGCTGCATGCTGTCATTCTTCGCCCGACGGACACCAACGAGCCGCTGCCCTTCCTGATGCAGCGCACGCCCTACGGCGTTGACGAATCAAATTCCAACTCCATCAACGCCCGTTACACTGAGCTTGCCCAAAGCGGCTACATCTTCGTTATGGAAGACATTCGCGGACGCTACGGTTCCGAAGGGCAGTTCATCATGAACCGCCCCATCGTCGACCACCACGACCCCGGCTCATCCGACCCGAATGGCATCGACGAAACTACGGACGCATACGACACAGTAGCCTGGCTCATCAAGAATGTGCCTAACAACAATGGTCGCGTCGGCGTGATGGGTATTTCGTATCCGGGCTTTCTCGCCATTGAATCCGCCATCGACCCACACCCGGCAGTCAAAGCTGTTTCTCCGCAGGCCCCGATGACCAATCTCTGGATCGGCGATGATTTCTTCCATAACGGAGCCTGGCGTCAGAGCTACGGATACGACTACGCCATTGGGCTCGAAACCAGCAAGGAAAACGCCTTCAGCAAAATCAACGGCGACGCCTACGACTTCTTCCTCTCCGCCGGCTCGCTCGCCGGAGACATCAAGAAAGCCGGCGTTGGCGTTCTGCCTACCTGGCAGGGCTTTATCGACCATCCCGCATACGACCACTACTGGCAGATTCGCGCCGTGGAAGCCCACCTCACCAAAGTTAATGTGCCCACATTAGAAGTAGGCGGCTGGTGGGACCAGGAAGACATGTGGGGACCGCAGGCCGAATATGCCGCGCTTGAACCGCATGACAAGGATCACGAAGTCTTCATCGTCCTTGGCCCCTGGAACCACGGCGAATGGGCACGCACCACGCGCCATCTCGGCGATGTGGACTTTGGAGCGGCCACAACCGATCAGTTCCGCGCGCAGATCGAAGCGCCCTTCTTCGCGCACTACTTAAAAGATGAGGGCAGCTTCGACCTCAAAGATACAGCCAGCTTCCAAACCGGAACCAACCGCTGGATGCGCTACACCCACTGGCCTCCGAAAGAAGTCACAACCAAAAATCTTTATCTGGAACCCAACGGGACCCTCAGCTTCGATAAGCCCACTGGCGACGACGCCACCGCCTTCACCAGCTATACCTCCGACCCGGCAAACCCCGTCCCCTATCGCAAGCGCCCCATTGAAGCTACCTATGCGCCCGGCGGCTCAGGCTGGTACACCTGGCTCGTGCAGGACCAGAGATTCTTAGGCAAGCGCAATGACGTTGCCACATGGACAACCCCCGTCCTCGATAACCCAGTCACCATCACCGGCGACATCGTGGCCGACCTCTTCGCCTCCACCACCGGCACTGATTCTGACTGGATCGTGAAGCTGATCGATGTTTATCCCGATGATTCTTCGTTAGGCAAAATGTCCGGAGCGCAACTGATGATCGTCGACGAAATCTTCCGCGGCCGCTATCGCAAGAGCTACGAGCAGCCGGAAGCGATCCCGGCCAACACGCCTGAGGAATTCAAGTGGAGCCTCCACGGAACCGACCACGCCTTCCTCAAGGGCCACCGCATCATGGTGCAGGTGCAGAGCACCTGGTTCCCGCTCTATGACCGCAATCCGCAGACCTTCGTGCCCAACATCATGACCGCGTCCCCGAGCGACTACAAATCCGCGACGCAGCATATCTACGCTTCATCCCACATCATCCTGCCTGTAGCAGCGTCTAATTGAAACTGCGATACCCCATCCTGACCCTGAGCATACAAAGGGGTCAGGGTGGGATAGCAACTTAGCTCTGCGAGGGGTGCTCCATCCTGAACGGAGTGAGCAAATTCAGGATTGTCATCCCGCCCGAAGCAATCCGGGGTCCCCAGCGCACGGTCTTTGCGCGTTGGGGTGGAAAGAGGAGGGACCCGCGGGCTTTTCTTAGGTTCCCATCCTCGAACAGTTTGCGATATAACCTGCCCTGAGCTTGTCTAAGGGGTGGGATGAAAAGCACAGCACCCTTCTGTTAACGAACTGTGTAACCCAAACAATCACATGGCAAGTCATCTCTGAACTTTCACTTAGTCACAAACCTCTTGATTTCATTGAACAGGTATCGATACCACTCAAGTTGACGGCAACTTGTCTAGACAGCTAACGTCAAACCAGACAGATAACTCACGAGGCCACCTTGTTCCAACGCAACGCAAACAACGAAAGGACACATTTCAAATGTGCGCGCAAACATCTTCCCCTATGGGCAGACGGCTCTGTTGTAGCCTGCTGCTTCTCCTCGCATTCTTCTTCACAGTAAATCTCCACGCCCAGACCGTAACCGGCAACATCACCGGAACCGTCACCGACCCCTCGGGCGCAGTCATTTCAGGAGCCACCGTCATTGCCCGTAATCTCGCCACTGGCGTCGAATCGCAATCCACCACGAACGCTGACGGTGTCTACACCATCCGATTCCTGCCCATCGGACAATACCAGGTCAGCATCTCCGCCAACGGATTCGTCACCGCCCAATATCCGGCCTTCCAGCTCGAAATCAATCAGACCGTGAAGATCGACGGCAAGCTTACGGTGGGTGGCGAGGCGCAGACGGTCAATGTTGAAGGCAATGTAGCGCCCATCCTCAACACTACAAACGCGAGCCAGGGTATCGTTCTCTCCACAAATGAAATCCAGAACGTTCCTCTGAATGGCCGCAATTTTTCAAGCGTCACGCTCTTCGTTCCCGGAGCCGTCAATACTGACCCGACCGGCATGACCGGCAATAATGCCATTGAGCGCAATACCTATAACAACGGCATTGCCTCCATCAACGGCAATCGTAATCAGGCGAACAACTACACCCTCGACGGCATCGACATGAACGAGGGCCAGAACAATCTCATCGCCTATAATCCGGCTCCCGATGCCATTGATCAGATTAAGGTCATCTCGGCCAACGCGCCCGCGGAATATGGCAATGTTAATGGCGGCGATGTTGTCAGCGTGCTCAAAAGCGGTTCAGACCACTTCCACGGCTCGGCATACGCCTTCTTCCAGAATGACAAGCTGCAGTCCAATACCTGGAGCAACAAACACCAGCTGCCCATCATCCCAGTCAATCCTTATACGCAGACCATCTTCGGCGGCACTCTCGGCGGTCCCATCCTGCGCCATAAACTCTTTTTCTTTGCTGACTATGAAGGCGTGCGCAAACATACCGGCGGCACCAGCACAGCCAGTGTTCTCACCGGAGCGATGCGCAACGGCGACTTCTCAGCGCTGCTCTCTCAAGGTATCCAGCTTTACGACACACAGAACAACTTCGCGCCCTACGCCAATAATCAGATTCCTGTCGTCAATCCGGTAGCTCAGTTCCTGGCCGCGCATCCTGAGCTCTACCCGCTCCCCAATGCTTCTCCAACAGACGGCCTGCTGCAGAACAATTTTCAAGGCCCGAACCGCAGCTTCGTTGTCAACAATCAGGGCGACTTCAAAATCGAATGGGACCCGCGCGATGCCGATAAGATCACAGCCTTCTACGGCCAGTCCGATGCCTTCGATGGACAGACCGCAGTGCTTGCCATCAGCTTCCCGGCGCAGAACGTCTACCCAACCAAACTCGGCGGCGGCATGTGGGTACACGTCTTCTCGCCTAACGTCGTTAATGCAGCCCGCATCGGCTTCACTCGCGTTCGCTGGGACAACAGCGTTCCCACGGATCCGACCGGCATCTTCGGCCTGAACGGAAACAAAGTCGTAGGCATTCCCTTCGGCACGCAGATTTATCCCGGCTTCTCCGGTCAGAGTCTCAATAACAACGCCAGCTATCTTGGCACACCCGCCAATATTCAGGTCATCCGCGACAACACCTTCAGTTACGGCGACAACCTCACCTGGCAGCATGGCCTTCACTTCTTCAGCATGGGCCTTGAAGCCATCCGCTATCAGCAGAACTATTTCAACGCCGACAACTTCGGGTTCCTCGGCACTTTCAACTACACCGGCAATTTCACTTCGACCCCCGATCCAAATGTCAGTAACGGAGCAGGCTATGGCCCTGCTGACTTTGTGCTCGATCGCGTCAGCGAGGCTTCCATCGCCGGACCCAACGGACTCGTCGGTAATCGCCAGTGGCGCTCGGCCATCTTCTTCCAGGACGACTGGAAGATTACTCCGACCCTTACCCTCAACCTGGGTCTCCGCTACGAGTATGACGAGCCGTGGTACGAGGTGAATGACAAGACCGCCAATGTGCTGCTTGATACCGGCCAGGTCATCTATGCCGGCCCTGTCCCCGCATCTGCTCCTGCCGGATCAGGCCGTTGCGGCAATCGCTCCTGCTATCAGCCCAACTACACGCAGTTCATGCCGCGTCTCGGCTTCGCCTGGCAGCCTGCGCCGCGCTGGGTGATTCGCGCGGGCTACGGCGCGACCAGCTTCTTTGAGGGCAATGCCGGAAACCAGCGCCTGACTTCCAGTCCACCATTTGTCCTTGCTAATGACAAGAAGGCGCTCGCCCCCACGGCTGGTAATGGCGGCACGCCCTATACGGTCGAAGAAGGTTTCAGCTCCAACCCCAATGACATCAACTATGCTGGACAGGGTTACGGCGCATGGCCGCAACATATCCAGCCAGCTTACATTCAGGAATACAGCCTCACCACCGAATACGCGGTCAGCACCGCTACATCTCTTTCCGTCGGTTACGTCGGCGAAACCGGTCAGCACCTCATGGACTATCGCAATGCCAACCAGCTCCCCTTTGCCGGAGCAACGGCGCCTTACGTCAACCTCGTCGGTCAGGGCGGCCCGCTTTTGCTGACCGAATCCAATGCCATGATGAACTACAACGCCGGGCAGGCAACATTACGCCATCGCGCTTCACACGGCTTTGAGTACACCGTGAACTATACCTATGCCCGCGCTATGACCAACAGCGCCGGCAATTACGGTGTGCCGAATGTCAATGGCCAGAATGGAGCATTCCAGAACGGCTACAACGGCCATGCCGATTACGGCCCGGCTGGTCAGGACGTGCGTCATTCCTTATCGGCCATTGGCGTCTATGCCTTGCCCTTTGGTCGCGGGCGCGAATTCGGCTCCAATGTCAACCGTGTCGTGGATGCTTTCGTCGGCGGCTGGTCGCTCTCGGGATCAGTCATTGCCTACTCCGGCTTCCCCGTCACCATCAACGGCCCCGGCGGCCTGAGCAATACCAACAGCTACGGGCAGGAACGCGCCAATCAATACCGCAAACTACATGTTCGCAACCGCAGCATCAATAACTGGTGGGGAACCGACTCGTCCACCTGCCTTGCTCATGGCATCGATGATGGAAGCTGTGCCTACGGCGTCCCTGCAGACAACAGCTTCGGCACCGCCAGTGTCGGCAGCGAGCGCGCTCCCGGTTATGAGCAGATCGACGGCTCAGCTTTCAAGGATTTCCACATTACTGAAAGTCAATCCATCGGCTTCCGAGCCGATTTCTTCAACCTCTTTAACATTGCCAGCTATGCCAACCCGGACAATGGAGTGACCGATTCCAACTTCGGCCAGATCACCAATGTCCGCTCACCGGCGCGGCAGATTCAGCTGTCGCTGCACTATAGCTTCTAAACTTGATCAGGGCGTCGGAACAGAAAAGATACGACGCCCTATTTCTTTAACCATCTTTTCTCTCATCAACACCGCTTCTGTCGTGTGCTCGCTCGGAATTTCGATCTTTCTTATGGAGGGTCGATTTTTTGATTAGCCCCGTAAGATTGAAGTTTGCAAAACAGGATTCTGAGGCGACGTTCTCGGTAAAGGTCCGAAATCTGGCCTTCGTCAAGGACGTTGCTGTCCATTACACCACCGATCACATCACGTGGAAGAACCAGCCGCTCGCCTGGGTCGCGCCAACCTTCGAGACATACGACCTTTTCAGCGGCACAATCAATGAGCAGATCAGGCAGTTCGTCATCCGTTACGCGGTGAACGGCCGGAGGACGTTCTATGACAATAACAGCGGCCGCAATTACAGCTTTGAAGGAGATTCGGCCACCGTAGGCGGAAACGTGACCCTATACAAAGCCACGGCCGGGCAGGACGCGAAGACCGGGACCCTTTGGCTCGAAGGCAACATCCTTGTCAATAACGTTGATCCGCCCAAAGAAGTCGGCATCGTCATGACCGCCGACGGAGGCGCGACCTGGACCACAACCCAGGCACAGCTTGCCGGCCTTACATCCGATGGAAAATCCGTTGCTCCCGCCGAGGTATGGAGCTTCAAAACCCCAGAATCAGGCCAGAATCCGGCATCTAACCGCTTCGTTTTTGCGGTTTTTTATCGCGATTTGGAGGCAGCAACCGAGTATTGGGACAACAACTTCGGCCAAAACTATCAGATCAGCAAAACGAACGGCGCCCTTCTGTCATGAGATTCAATCCATTCATTGTGTTTGAAGACTGCCCGAATCCAGCAATCGATACAGGGTTGAACGGCTGATTCCCAGCAATTGCGCTGCGCGGAGCTTGTTTCCACCCGTTTTTGCCAGCACATGAGTTACATGGCGGAGAATCATCCGGTCAAGATTCGGATCATCGTCGAGAGCTTCCGTTTGCGCCCTTGCGGCCGCCCTTTCCGGCCCTATCAGCGGCGGAATATCAAGGGGCCGAATCCACTGTCCTGGACAGTCCAGGGCCGCGTTCCGGATTACGGTTTCGAGTTCGCGGACATTTCCCGGCCAGCTGTGAGTCATCAGCCGGGCGAGCGTTCCCGGCCCCAGCCCCCGAATTGGCTTGCCGTGGGCCGCTCCGTGTCGCGTTGCGAACCATTCGGCAAGAACCCCAATGTCGTCGCGTCGTTCGCGCAGCGGCGGAAGCTCGAATCGAATCGCGGTCAATCGATAAGCCAGATCGGCGCGCAATTCACCGTTCGCCGATAACTGGCGCAGCGGCTTGCATGAGCTGACAAAGAGCTGACGCGGAAAGAAGCCCTGCATGTCGTGTCCGCTGCGCTGCTCCCACCATTCCAGAAAATCCACCAGTCGTGACTGCTGCTCTGGACGCAGCTCCTGGATGCGGGTCAGCAATAACGTGCCTCCGCGCGCTTCCTCCAGCAGGGCCTGCGTCTCTGCGGAAATCAGCCGTGAAGCGGCGCAGGCTACAAACGAAGCTCCCGACGCGGGCCCGAGCGCATGCAGCGTCCGCGCCGTGAGCGTCTTCCCCGTTCCCGCCTCGCCCTCAAGGGCAACAATCCGGAGATGCGGCGCCGCCTGCTTCAAACGGGCAAACAGCCGTTCCATGATGAGGCTGCGCGCTACCATGTTTCGCAGACGCGCGGGTTCTCCGCTGCCGGGCTTTGCCGGAATCCATGCCTCCTCTGCCGAATCCTGCTTCCATTGTGCAAAGCTCGCCACACCACTCCCCTGGGAGATAGATATTCAGGCTTTTGTGCTGCGCCTGTGAGGTTTATCGGCAGAAAATGAGAGGAAAACAGCAAAAAGAGCGCTTTTTCAGGCGCTCTTTTTGGCTTATTTATGCTCGAAAAATGCTAAGAATCGGCCTCTTCAGAGGGCTTTCTGACGCGCGAAGAGGGATGGTCGGAGAAGATTTTTCCGTCGCGGATCATCACCACGCGATGCGCGTACTCGGCAATGTCCGGCTCGTGAGTGACCAGGACAATCGTATTGCCCTTTGCCTGCAGCTCGTCGAAAAGGGCCATGATTTCATCGCCCGTCTTCGAGTCGAGATTGCCGGTCGGCTCGTCAGCCAGGATGATCGAAGGCCGGTTAATGAGAGCGCGGGCAATGGCGACGCGCTGCCGCTGACCACCCGATAACTCGTTTGGTTTGTGGTGCATGCGCTCGCCCAGTCCTACTGCGCGAAGCGCCGCTTCTGCCCTCTCCAGGCGCTCGGCAGCGGGAGTGCCGTTATAAATCAGCGGCAATTCGACATTGTGCAGGGCCGTGGCGCGGGCCAGCAGGTTAAATGTCTGAAAAACAAAGCCGATCTCGCGGTTACGGATGCGGGCCAGCTCATCATCGTTCAGATCACTGACCAGATGCCCATTCAGCCAATACTCGCCTTTGCTGGGAGTATCGAGGCAGCCGATCAGGTTCATCAGCGTCGATTTACCCGAGCCGGATGGTCCCATGATGGCGACATACTCGTTCTGCTTGATGCGGAGAGAGACACCCTGCAGGGCATGCACCTGCTGCTCCGACCCCATATCGTAGGTCTTCCACAGATCGTGGACCACGATGATGTCGCCTGCGCCGGGACCGTTCGAGCCGGGAGAACCTGCGCCCGTAATGACTTGCGCTTCTGCTTCGGTAGTTGTCTGGATCGTCATTCTGCCTGCTCCTCCTACGAGGACGAAGAAGAATCGCTTTCGTCTTTGTTGACCGTCATCGGGGTCGTATCGCGTTTGACCAGCGAATTGTCTTTCAAATTGCGCAACACACGATATGTGCCGGTAACGATTTCATCGCCTTCCTTGAGTCCGCCGGTCACCTCAATATCTGTTGTGCCGGTGATGCCGGTCTTGACCGGGACAAAATGCGCGCGCATTTTGCCGCTCTTGTCAGGGCGCATCACAAATACTCCCTGCACTTTATCCGCGTCTGCTCCGCCGGCCGGGGGAACGGTGGCCGACGCATTCTCGAGATGCGGCTTTCCTTTTTGATCGTCAGGAGGACGAAGAGTGAGCGCCTGAATGGGAATCGACAATACATTTTCCCGTTTGGCCGTCGTGATTTTCGCTGTGGCCGAAAGTCCGGGCTTAAGCAAGTCAGACGGCTGATCAATGGTAACGACAACTTTGAAGTCCTTTGCCTCCTCGGTTCCGCTGGTAGACTGGCTCGTCGCCACGCCGGTCGAGCGGAGCAGCGCCTGATCGCCGACTTCTGTGACGTGTCCTTTAAAGACCTTGCCCGGCAGAGCGTCCACGCTTACGTCAGCTTCCTGACCGAGTGATACGTTGACGATGTCAGTCTCATCGACCTTGACTTCCGCCGTGATGATGGACATATCCGCCAGCGTCATCAGGGTGGAGCCTTCGGCGTTCTGAATGCCGACGACGACTGTTTCACCTTCACGCACCGGCAGGTTCGTCACCAGGCCATCAAACGGAGCAATGCTGACCGTTTTATTCAGGGCGTCTTCGTTGTAGCGAAGCGTGGCCATCTGCGTCCCCAGGTGTCCCCGGGCGGATTCGGTCTGGGCTTTGGCCTGCACGAGGGCAGCCTGGGCCTGATTCAGGGTCGCAACATCGGTGTCATACGCGGCTTTTTTGGCGTCAAAATCAGCTTTTGAGACCAGTTTTTCAGCATAAAGCTGGGTATAACGCTGGTAATCGAGTTTTTTCTGTTCCAGGTCAGCCTGAGCGTGCTCGACATTGGCCTCGGCCGTCTTTTCAGCTGCGATATAAGAAGAAATATCAGTTTTGGCTGCAGAAATGGCCGCTTTTTGCGCCTCCACGTTGGCTTCCGGCTGAATGCTCTCAACCGTAGCCAGAATCTGGCCCTTCTTTACGTGGTCGCCCTCTTTTACATAGAGATGGGTGATGCGCCCGAAAGCGGTGGCGCCGACGTTCACGTAGGTTTTTGGCTTGATCTGTCCGGTTCCGCTGACTACGGAAACCAGATTTCCCCGCACAACCTTGCCCGTAAGAACCTTGGTATAACCGGACTGGGCGCGCACTACGGTGAGTGTGACAATCCCCGCCACGGCGAGAATGACAGCAACAATAATGACGATTTTTTTCAAAGCTAGTCTTCCTGTATCTGCGGATCTCTAACGCCTTACCCGGCCACTCGTTCCAGAAATACGCAAATCTGGCGGGCTAGGTTCCGCAAATCATGGCGTTCGGTGCGCCGGATTATCTTCCCGCTCAGGCGCCTCATATGATAACAGGCCTAAATATCGATGTGACAGCACCAAATCGTTCCATTCTCCGTCTAAAACATTGCGGAACTCCGCTTGTATTCCTTCTTCATGAATCCGTAAAATTATGAATGCGGTAGAGGGGTAGCAAAAAAGAGTATGTTTAAGGGCCGTATTCCGATATTTGTCGCGATTTCTGTTGGAGCATTCGCGATTTCTCAGGCGCAATCGACGCAGAATGATCCCAAGTTGCAGACCCGTCCGGCGTCATCGCAGGCTGACGGCCAGAGTAATCCGGCGCAGGATACGGAAGATCCCCTGAAGCGGCAGCTTCCCGATAAGGAACGCTTTAAGCAGCAGAAAGAGCTGAAGCAGGAATTAAAAGGCCCTTATAAGAAGTGGGTCGAGCAGGACGTTCACTGGATCATTACCGATCAGGAACTCAAGGCCTTTAAAAGCCTCAGCAACGATGAGGAGCGCGATGCTTTCATCGAAGCCTTCTGGCAGCGCCGCAATCCCAATCCCGAATCGCCTGAGAACGAGTTCCGCGAAGAGCACTACCGCCGCATTGAGTACGCCAATGAGCACTTTGCCGCCGGTAAACCGGGCTGGAAGACCGATCGCGGCCATATGTATATTGCCTACGGCAAACCGGACAGCATCGACTCGCACCCCAGCGGCGGCACCTATGACCGTCCTATGGATGAGGGCGGCGGCACGACTTCGACCTTCCCATTTGAAGTCTGGCATTACCGCTATATCGAAGGCATCGGCGAGAACATTGACATTGAGTTTGTGGATACCTGCATGTGCGGCGACTACCACATGACCATCGACCGCTCAGAAAAGGACGCGCTGCTGCACGTTCCCGGCGCCGGCCAGACGCTTTACGAACAGATGGGCATGGCCAAGCAGGCGGACCGCTTCCGCGGTGGTCTGGAATCGCTGGGTAATGGGCCAATGGCTGCCATGCAGCAGAGCAAGCAGTTTGATCGCCTGGAGCAGTACGCAAAACTGCAGGCTCCGCCGGTCATCAAGTTTAAGGACCTGCAGCTTGAGTCGTTCATGTCGAACCATAAGCTGATGACCGGCCCTTATTTTCCGTTTGACGTGCGCACGGATTACGTGAAGGTGACGGACGACACGGTGCTGGTGCCGATCACGATACAGATCAAGAACCGCGACATTACCTTCAACAATAAAGATGGCGTGGACGTAGGAGAGGTCCACATTATCGGCCGCGTTTCCACCATCACCGGCAAAATTGTCCAGAGCTTTGAGGACACGGTTGAAGTGGAAGTTCCGGCAGAGCTGCTGACGAAGACTCTCGACAATAAGCGCCTCTACTGGAAGTCGCTGCCTCTGCGTCCGGGGCGCTATCGTGTGGACATCGGCATTAAGGACGTAAATAATCCGGACCATCTTGGCGTGTGGGCACAGGCCGTCAATGTTCCGAAGTATGATGACGACAAGCTGTCGGCCTCATCGCTGATTCTGGCCAATCGCATGGAACTGGTGCCGTCAAAAGAAATCGGCGCGGGAAATTTTGTGATTGGCAACACAAAGCTCTTGCCAGCGGTCACGTCGAATCCTACAATTCCGGCATCATTCCAGCGGTCGCAAAAGCTGAATTTCTGGATGCAGGTCTATAACCTGGGAATTGACGAAAAGAGCAAACAGAATTCCGCCACGATTCAATACCAGATCATTGATCTGGCATCGAATAAAGCGGTGCTGGATATGCAGGAAGACTCGAAGAAACTGAGCGCCAGCTCCGACCAGGTAACACTGGAGCGGAGCGTTCCCCTCGCCAATCTTCAGCCTGGCAAGTATCAGATAAGGATCAAGGTGAATGACAGCATCTCCAACCAGGAGATTGCCGAGTCAGCGCCTTTTACAGTGGAATAGCAGGAAGCAGAGGACACAGCAGCCGAAAGAGCTGCCGGTCCTGAAAAACAACGATTTTGGGGCAAACGGCCAGGAATTTTCGAGGGTCGCTTGACGTTTTCCGAGAGACAGCAAGAGTGCTCGGAACGGTCGGCCGATTCTGGTGGACGAACGAAATCGGTGAGCATGAAAGTTCCTAATCTGCGAATCAAGGTGGGTCCGGCAATTGCATTGCTGATGACCGTGCTTGCGCTGTCCGCCTATGCAGAGGGGCCGAATTCCATTTCCGGCATGGTGCGCGACGCCAAAGGCGCGCCGCAGGTAGGCGCGCTGGTCGAGTTGCTGGGGCCCAATCTCAGCGTGATTGCTACCGCTTTTACAGACGATCACGGCCGCTATGTGCTGCGCGATGTTTCACCGGGCAATTACAACGTCAAGGCTTCCGGATCATTCTTCCTGCCCACACTACGGGAAAATCTTCGCGTCCTTGCCGATTCGAAGCTGGTCGTCAATCTTACGCTGAATACGCTTTACGAGGCGTTCCGGTGGTTGCCGGCAAAGCCCAGGCAGGCTGATGAACCGCAGGATGACTGGACCTGGACACTGCGCCTTTCTGCCAACCGCCCGTTGCTGCGCATGCTGGAGGATGGCCCTCTTGTGGTGGTCTCGGATGGCGACGGCACCGCACCCGCGCTGAAGGCGCGCGTTACGATTCGCGGCGGGGCCAATGAGTTTGGCGATGGTGGTCTGCATCACGATTTCGAACTGCAGCGCTCGAACGGTGACGATCAGCAACTGATTCTTCGCGCCGATCTTGGCCAGGCGCAGAGCGCTTCTCTCAATACCGTTGTTGGTTACGCAAGGCAGCTTGGGCCTGGACGCACGATGCGCACGGTGGCCGCCTTTGAAGACCGGCCCGACATTCAGGGCGGCTTCGATGGTCAGGGCCTGCAGGCCGTTGTTCTGCGCTCATCGGAAACCATAGATCTGATGAACGGCATCCTTGCGGAATTCGGCAATGAAATTGAAGCCATTCATCTGGGCGAAACACAGTTTGCCAATCATCCGTTTGCGGGAGTGAGCGTGCATGCGGGCGAGAACCAGATTGCCTACCATGTAGCCACTTCACCCGGAGCGCAGCACGCAAACGAGATTGATCGCGCGAACACGCTTGCGCCTGCGCTGACAGAGAGAAACGGCAAGCTTCTGCTGGAGCAGGGATTGCACCAGGAAATTTCCTACGAGCGGACGGAAGGAAATGTGCGCCTGCGGATGACGATCTATCAGGACCATATTGATAATCCAGCCGTGAGCGGAGGAGGGACGCTGTCTCTCGCTGACTGGAACAGCGGCAACCTGCTTTACGATCCGAACACAGACCTGTTGAAGGCCACGGGACAGAACTTCTTCAGCAACGGCTTGCTTGCCGAGCTCCGTGACAAAATCAATGACAGCACATCCTTCAGCATTGCGTACGCGATGGGCAACGCGCTGACGATGGATGCTCTGCCGGGAAAAACACCGCTTGAAGAGGCCATCGGCAATATGCATCCGCGCCGCGCAGGAATGGTCTCGGCCAGCATGAGCGGCAAGCTGAAGCAGGCAGGCACACAGTGGCGCGCATCTTATCGCTGGCAACCGATGGATACCGTTACCGCTGTCGATCCGTTTAACGGGGATTTGCCCGATCCGTATCTGAGCTTTTATCTGCGGCAGCCGATCCACTGCCGCATGCTGCCTTATCGCATGGAGGCGTTGGTAGATGTGCGCAATCTGCTGGCGCAGGGCTATCGGCCATTCGTTACGCAGGACGGCAGCACGCTCTACTTCGCGCAGGCAGAACGCAGCATCCAGGGCGGGCTTTCGTTCTCGTTCTGATCTCCGGCGTCACGTCATCCTCCGTGAATTTTTCCTAACGCGCTCTATGTTATATTGATGAAAGAGCGCTCATAAAGGAACGCTTCCCTTCATCAGTCCCACAGTGGACGCGTAGCTCAACTGGCAGAGCATTCGACTCTTAATCGACAGGTTGTAGGTTCGATTCCTACCGCGTCCACCATATAAACCCTGCATGCTGACAATTTGGAATGGGAGCAGCTTAGCAGTTCTTTGCTGAAGGCAAATTATCGAAAATGGCAGTTCGCAATGGTTCTAGTAATAACTCCCATGAGTGTTCATGTTCGACATAGGTGCGAGCATTAGCAGTTATTTTTTTTCCAATTTCAGGGTTTTCAAGTAAAAGACAAATATGATTTGCCCATTCTTCCGGGCTATTTGCTACTAAAATATCCTTCCCGGGCTCGGCTTTCAGGCCTTCGAGCCCGATTAAAGAAGTGACAGATGGAATACCGAGAGACATATATTCCAGAAGTTTGTTTTGAACACCGGCCCCGAATCTGGTTGGGCAAACTCCTACGGACGCATTTCTAACACAGGTCTTGATATCTGCTATGGCACCTGTCACAAGTACATTCTTATAGCTTTGAAGCTTCTTTTTAAGTCGATCATCTATGCGGCCAACCACCTTAAATATCGCATCTTGACACCTTGTTCTGACGATTGGAAAAATCAATTCAACGAAATAAATCAATGCATCTATATTGTGATATGCAGTGTTGTTTCCAATAAAGATGATCGTTTTCCCATCAGGAGAATATTCGAATGGCAACGACTTCCAATCCACCCCGTTAGTGCAGATCAAAACCTTACCGCGATGGACAATTGGAAATAAGAAGTCGCGATCTACAGGAGAAACCAGCGTAACAAGATCAAATTGTTCAACAATCGACCTTTCATAATTCAATAGCCGTTTCATCTCAAGCCCGTAAAGTATCGAACGAAAACGGTTTTTTAAGCCAGCGTCCCTAGTTCGCAGATAAGCCAATGAAATTGCGTCAGTCATTTCAAGGATCTTCACACCATGATATCCAGCAACATATGGTGCCATACGAATCAAGTGAGCAAATACCCCTTCATGGGCCGGTGCCAATGCGCGGAACCGCATTAAAAACTCTGGATTATGATAATACCCAATCTGAAAAGGTAGTTTTGACGGAGCAACACGAAGACAGCCTAAAAACCTTCTTCTACTACTGTGAAATACTCTTTCCACATGAGTAAAAATGCCATCATCTGGCAATTTAGATTCCATTTCTGCTTCTGATTCGCACATGCTAAGCAGTGACAAATCAAATGTGCCTGATAAATGCTTGCAAATCTGGTAAATACGTAACCGATCTCCGCCAATCGGCGGGTACGGAAAGCGCGGAGTCAGGATTAGTATTTTAGCTCTTTTCATTTCAGTCACTATTAGGGCTGACAAGGACTTAGCCAATGTAATCCTGAGTTTCTCGTACAAATATGCGTCCTATCGCACTCAAGCATCAATCACCAGGCACTCCATCGTTCTTATTGTTCTCGCAAAAATCGCCTGATTTCCAGGCGCAACAATTCATGCTCTTTTGGCTCTTGCGAAGTACCGGCAACCGGTTCCATTTCGCATTTTGACCAGGCCTCGATAAAGCCGTTCAATCCCGAATACAAAAATACCTGACCATTTTGCTGCTCACGAAAGGGAAGAATGTCTGTTGCTACTGTTCTGCAGCCGCAGATCTTGGCCTCCGCAACACAGCGCCCATATCCTTCTCTTCTGGAATGAACCCATACCCAAGCTGACTCTTTATATGCCCGGATCACTTCAGTGTCCTCGAGTTGGGGAAGAACTGCGATCCTTCCGGCCACCTCGGGAAAGTTATCACGAAATTCTTCTACCTCCTCCTGATGACCTGCAATACCCAATATCTTAAGATTCCGACGCAGGTAAAGGCCGGAGCTGCGATAGAGTTCTAAGGCTCCCTTCAGATCCTTATGTTTTCCCCATCCTGTGCATAACAAAATATAGTTCCCTTGAATATAGCTATTCGATTGCAATCTGTTGATAAATTCATAAAACGTATTAGGAAATACAAAAGTCTTTGACTTCGGAAATAGTTTTAAAAGCCGCCCTATCCGTTGTGTGCTGAACGATGCATAAATTACGGTTCGACCCAATGCCCTATGAATGCACTGTGTAGCTGCAATGTATCTGGCTGAAAACTTATTTCGGTTCTTCGCATTTGGAATAAAATCGTGAACGATTAGCACAGATCGATTAAGCAGTGTATCTAAGATCGATGTAGAGTTATATGGGTATATTACTTTTTGATATGTTATGCCGAGTAGTGGCGTCACAATTTGTTCCCAAATTACAAATAGCAGATTTAGCAAACTTCTTGGAAGGTGCGTTAACCATAGCGGACAACGAACCTCTCGGCAAGAAATCCCTTCTTGCTCGAGAGCAATGCGCAGATTCTGCGCATAAATAGGTATGCCACGCTGCAATATATTGGCAAAAAAATTAAATATTAGAAAACGCTGACCTGATGCTGCAGATCTCCTTTCATCTTCATTTATTTCATCAATTTCGTTCATCCAATAGCGCATGCTTTGCTTTCACCTTGGGACTCAGCGAAACTATGTTCACGCTTCTTTTGCATCAACAAGTCCAGCATTGGTTTTTATATTCATTAGTCGGCGGATTACTAGAATACCCCAGTTAAATATAACTAAAAATATAAGAACCGGAACGAATCCTATCCCTATTCTCACCAATGCGGCGAGGGGGCCAAAAAATTCCAGGCGGGGCATATAAATCAGCGGGGGTAGAAGAAAAGCCATCAGTGCTGCTCCGAATGCATACTTACTTTTGACATGCAGATAACGCAGAATAAAGCCGACTATAACCGAACCAATAATTACTGCGAAAGTGCCTCCAGCCAAATATAGCTCCGCCAAGTAGCTTGATGCGGTACCAAATCCTAGATCCGCTGCGACAGGGTTTAAATAATTAGTAAGATCATTTGTCCATAGTTGATGATTAATACTGGCAGGAGGAGGAACGATACCATATATAAGTCCGCCCCACAAGTAGCTTAATCCATAGCGGTGAAACAAATCATAGTATGCTACAGCCGATTCTGTGACGTTCAATGAAATGCCTTGTTGTGCTATAAACCCCAATGGACTAAGTAATTCGATGCTTCTCTCTTCGCGAAATCCTCCTATTACAACCGCGAGAATGCTGGCTAATATAGCTGTCACTATCAGAGGCAACGGCTTGAATCGGCGGCCGGTCTTGAGCTTGTGTATGTACCACAAACCCAACGCTTGTGAGAAAAACTTGCCGCGGAAGCCAATTAGTAGATCTAAGCTTGAGAGTAAAAAATAGAGAAATAAGATTATAAAAATGCGCTTTGGTCGCCGTTCAAAAACATAGGTCAAAATCAGCGCGGTATTATTTATTAGGGCTAAGCTACGAATAGCAAAGCCGGCGCTTTGCAGCAGATCGGCATTATCAGTATAGACTGCGAGATAACCTCCATGTGATTGGATATACGATAAATATAGCCAATTTTTCTCTAACGCAAAGGGAAAAGTTAAGACAACCAGCACGTATAAGGCAGGCAGCCATTTCTTCTCATACCCCGGGCTAAACTGCACTGGTTGATATTCAAATCTGGACGGTGCATAAATACAGATTGCGGAAATCAATATCAACAATAAGGTAGTTATTTCTGCATGCGGGTTTACTGCAAGAGGAACAGGAGTAGCCACTTCAATGTCCATGGGGTTGGATAATACGCCGAAAATATAGGCGATGAGCCGCCCCCCCTGGAAGATCAGCAGCATCCCGAGAAACAGCACACATGGATGCCGTCCGCCTTTGAAATTACGCCATGAACTTAAAAAAATCCCTATTAGTAATAGCGTAACTGCCCAAATACAACCATTGACGGATAACCTATCCGCAACCATCATAAGCGTCAATGTAAGTGCGAGAATCAGCCAAACAGACAACTCGATAAGCGCTTTGATCCGCTGTGGAATAATAGCTCTTTTTTGCAGTTTATGCATTCATTATGCTCGCACTAAAACAAAGCATTTTAACGACCAGAGAACTTCCCACCTACATCAATATATATGGCATAAGATAATAGCTACGGTCATATATTAGTCTAACTTTACGATATCTTGAAACTTTGTATTATCTTTGCATAACATTGCTTCACAACCTAACATGCACGGCGCGCACGGCAAATGATTTGTATACACCGTCACAGAATCTCCTTCGGGCCTCCATCGCGCAACCCCTGCAGCTCCGCTATAGAACATAATGCATTTTGTACCTACTGCACTGGCTACATGCCCCACCATGGACTCGACACCATAAACAATTTCAGCGTTACGAATAGCAGCAATAAGAGCATTCCATGTGAGGCGATCGCATGCATTAATGCAGTTACCGAGCCCCGTAATAATCTTGGATATATTTTTAGCTTCTCTCGCACCCTTTCCAGTGAAGATAATGGTGCTATTAGAAAGCTTGATTGCGATATCCCGCCAAAATTCGGGGGGCAGCTCACGATTTTCTGCTCCTGATCCAGGATGGATAATACGATAACGCACACCCCCAAGATTTTTTACGTTAAGCAATGCGCATACTTCATGCACTGCTTCAGCATCCATATTGGGAAGGAATGCTTTCCTCTTTTGCAAATGCATTTTATTCAGTCCCAAAGGCTTAAAAATCTCAGCTTGACGGACTCCCTGGTGAATAAATGGATTTTCAGGAAAATCGACCAAATGAGTAGCCAATGAAGCGAATATGCTCTGCCTAAATCCAATGCGGATGGGAATATTGGCTTGCCATGCTAAATCGAGAAAATCGGGATAGCAGGGATAAATTGAAAGCGAAAGGTCATACTTCACTTGGCGGATTTCCTTGAGGGTTGCCCGCCTTGTTTGATAGTAGTGTTTGCATTTGTTAATCCATTCGCGCCGGGAACGGTTAAGCCTCCAATGGTCTAGCTCATGCAACCATTTAATTTCAGGATGTTTTTTTAACACGGCAGAAGACCAGCTTGCTGCCGCGAACCCTATTTCGACGTCAGGATAGGCACTCCGCAATACCGGCAATAAAGACGTCGCGATTACGATATCCCCGATATGCGCCGCATTTAAGAGCAATATCCGTTTTGGCCGGACATCCGCGAGATTTATATTGTCTCGACGGTTTCTTATCAAAAGCGGTAATACTGTCCGGATGATTCGTCCCAGGAAAATGCGAACATACGCCTTCAGCTTTATGGTAAGCCTAACTACCGGTTTGTAACTTAATGTTAGCTCGTGAGATTGCGTGCGCATGATCTTTACATGTATCAAGTAAACTGGAGGGCCAAGTGGAGATACTTCCAAGCGATTTCGTCATTCTGCAACCATAAGGCTGATAACATGAAAGCAGAATTTATAGAAAGCGAGCACGCTTACTATGATGAAAATTTGTTTCCTGCAGAACGCTTAATCGAATCAGCTCTTCGTACTCACATTTATCCGTGGACGCAAAAACGTCAAAATAGTCAAAAGGCCTGTTCTGAGCAACAGCGGCAAGGCTGTTTATAAAGAGGGATCCCGGATTAAATGCGGAACAGTAGTAGTCTCCCTGACTGGTAAAGAAAACATAATAATGATATCCATGCAGCATTAAATATTCAAAGCCGCTCAAGACGTCCTCGCCTTGCCGAATTAACAGCTCTGGATACCATTCAAAAAAAAGGGCAGGATGATACTGGCTCAGTAATTGCTGCGCAGAGCGCATTATAGAAAAGTCATATCCTTCAACATCCACCTTTAACAAATCCAATGCCTCATGAAGTTTAGCAAAAGAATCAGCTACAGTATCAAGCCTGACCAACTTATCATAATCATCAGGATTGCCATGTACTCCAGCCAATAGCTTGACAGACGGGTTTGCACGACCATCATCGTTCAAACATACAGCGGCACCTTCATTTTCGCCAATAAGGCACCTCTCTACGCGGACGCGGTCATTATTTAAATGGTTTCTCCTACACAGTTCAGCAATCTCCCTATCTGCTTCTATACACAGATATACCCCAATTTCTGGACATGCATTTTCAATTATCGCAACTGTCTCTCCAATATTTGCCCCGACATCAACAACAACCAGAGGGCGATCTTTCGATTTCCATTCTCTAACCGCTTGTGCAGCCAGAGCTAAGGGGCGGTTATATTGGGGAGATCCTGCAAGTATAGGAACTATCGGATGCTCTGCAGGCATTAGCAGGTCGTGGCCATAGACGCGCGCAGTGACCAAATGATGGTTACCCAAGCGTCTGGCAACCGGTATCGCTATTTTACGGGCAACACGACCTAACAAACGTACAGGAAGACGCGCATCGCCGGCTAGATAGTGCAAACTATTAACAAAAGAGAATGCATATTGCGCACAAGCAGAAGGGGTGCGTGTCATTTTTAATCCCGATTATTCAACATACTTTTTGTGGTCCGGCTTTCTTCAAAGATGCCTAAGTTTATCTGTAAGCAGCATGATCAAGAGTCCATTATATCGAAGTGTAATCAAGATCTGAGTACCTTCCATGCAAGAATGCTTTGAGGTACAACCAGCACGGCGAGATATGAAAGAATTGTTCCCAGAATTACACCTACAGAACCAATATGCTGTACAGCCAAAATGGAAAGGGCAAGATTCAGTGCTGCGGCAAACAGACCCAACCATGCCTGCAAGCGCGTTTCTCCTTTTGCGAATAAGACAACCGCTGTATTGTTCATCAAGGTGCTGATGATCACCCAAACGCACATCATCAACATCAGCGTCTGACTTGGAACAGCCGCATTGGTTGCCCATACGCGAATGATCCATCTCCCGGCGAGGGCAAAGAGAACAGAGAATCCGAATGCTGTACCCATTGTGATCCACATGGTGCGGCGGAAGGTTTGGCGCACCCAGGCCATGTCTCCTCGCTCGAAGGCCTCGCTAAAGGCCGGCCATAATGCAGGAATCAGAAGCGATTGGACCATGGCTGCGTACCCCACCAACCGCCACGCCACGCTATAGGGGGCAACTTCTGCCGGACCAAGATAATGCGCGATCACAAGATTATCGCTGTTAAAAACGACCAGACCCGCAATCTGAAGTATAAAAAACTCCGTTCCCATCTGCATCATGCGGCGCGCTGCGCTGCGGTCCAGATGCGCGATGCGAGGCCGGAGCCAGGGTTTATGCACATTGATAAGCCACAGTAGACAAAGCAGGTCGGCTCCCACCAATGCTCCGGTAGTGCAGGCAACCATTGCAGTAAGGCCTGCGCGAAGTTTTACCATTAGCACAATCCCGGCAAGATTCAAGATGCTTCCAACGATCGCAAATATATTTGCTGTTCGCAGTTCCTGATATCCGCCGAGGACCTTCACCGCCAGACGCGATGGCAGATCAATAAGAAAGATTATGAATGCAGCGGCAACCGCGCGCGACACTGTTCCTGGCTGAATAGCGGAAGAGACATGGAAGAGAGCGTCCCAATGCATATGCGGCCACAAGAACCAGCCAACAATACCCAGCAGCCCTGCGATGCACGTCATTACAGCCAGAGCTGTTGTCGTATAGCGGCTCGCGTGCTCGTGATCATTGCGGGCATATGCTTCTGAAATAAAGTTAGTAAGAGAATTTGCAATACCGAGATCCAGCACAAGCAGCATGGTGAGGGCCGTCGTGATGGTTGTCCAGATGCCGAAACTTTCTGCGCCAAGATAGCGAATAGTAATGGGGATCGCCAGCAAGTTGACGAGCACCATTATGCCCTTATTCAATAAGGCAGATCCTACAGCTTCAAAGAGGCGCCTGGTTCGGGTTTTGCGTTCATGCTGAACAGGAGCGTCAATCGTAGAAGCAATGGAAGGTTCTGACATAGTCATTCTGATCCGGATGATGCTGTCTGCTTCAGACCCTTAAACTTTCATTTTAACGAACTGGCTGAAGCAGAATAATGATTGGTTGGCTGGTAATAGCGTTTCCTTCGAAATCAAATTGTCATATTCGAGACCTGCGAGTAGAGGAAACCACCTGATTTCTATCGCGCGATATTCTTTGGACGTTTGGTATAAAACGAATGGACAAGGCCGTTGAGTGCTTGTGCGTGAAAGCGCGGTTGTAGCCTAACTCAGCTCTGCATTACAAATATCTCGTTTAGTTTTCATGCATGCCTTCTCCCCTTCTGGAAGCAAATTAGGGGGCACGTCAAAACCGCGCTTATTACCGAGCCCAGCCAATTTTGGTTATTTGCCGCCTTTGAAGAGCGCGCCTTGAATATCCAGCTTTCTTGTACGTAATAAAAGCCAAATATCGGTATTTTCGCTTATTCCCTTAGGCACGAATCCAGGATGGGAGGCTCAGAGCAGCATAGAGAACACTTCTGATGAATAGCTTGTTTATTGTAAAGGATGCAGGGTTCTTGCCCAGCGCGTTTTGCCAAAGAAATGAATCAACTCCTGCGCCATAGTACCCACTTGCTCTGATAGAGCGGGTTTCAGTTCGTCGTTCTCCGGCATATCAAATGACCAGTAGACGAACAAAGGTCTGCCGAGAATATTTTCGCGCGGCACAAATCCCCAGAAGCGGCTGTCGAGACTGTGCTCGCGGTTGTCGCCCATGACGAAGTAGCTTCCCGGCGGCACGACAACATCGCCACCTTGTATTGCCTGTGCCAGCGAGACAGCCCATGAAGCCGTAACATCAGGATGCCAATCCGGCGGCACTGAAGGAAAGTTATCCATATAAGGATCGCTGGCCTGGGCAGAAGGCTGTGGCACTTCCGGCTCGTTCTGCGCTACTCCATTGAGATAAACGATTCCGTTCCGCAGATGAATACGGTCACCAGGAAGAGCGATGACTCGTTTCACCAGAGGAATGTGGTCTCCATCGTGTTCCGGAACTGGCTTGTAGAACACAACAATATCGCCGCGTTTTACATCCCGATAGGGTATGAAAGGCATCCAGCGCGTTGGAGGCGCAAGCAATTCCCGCTCCACCATGACGTGATCGCCGACTTTTAATGTGCTCGCCATTGAGGATGATGGAATCACAAAGTTCTGAAAGACAAAGGTCAGCGCAAAGAGGCCCATCACCAGAACCCCGCAGGTTGAGGCAAATCCTTCAAGCCGCGTTTCCGTATCTGACTGCTCACTTCCATTGCGTTTCTTTGACATAAAAAGATCATAGCTGGTTGGTGGTCAAAATGAGGAAACCGAAACAATGCGCATAACAGGAGCTAACTGGATCCCTTTACTACACATTCCGAAAGATTCGCATCCAATCATTCGAGGTTATTTCCATGCCGCGAGTTGCTGCGCATCACGCCCCAAAGAAAAGCTCCGCACAGCCGGCGACTACGGCCAAGCTCCTTACTGAAGGTGGCTGAAAAGTCCGGATGTATGCATTATCGAACGAACAGGTCAGGGTATGAACACGATCAAATTTATTGTTTTTTGTCTGCTGTTGGTTCTCATGTGTCCCGGATTGCAGGCGCAGGACGCAAAGCAATTCGTTCAACAATCGGTAAACAGTGAACTTGAGGCTGATCGAAATGATCATTCTCACTGGCTATTTCACGAGGTAGACCGTAAGCCTGGAAACAACGTCACGCAATGGGTGGCGCAAACCGGCAAGGGAGATGTGAAGCGGGTGCTGGTGAGAAATGGGCAGCCCGTTCCAGAGCAGCAGCAGAAACAGGAAGTGGATAAATTCATCCACGACACGCGCGCGCAGGCACAGCAGCGGCAACAAGGTCAACAAGACGATCAGCAAGCAGAACGGCTTCTGAAATTATTGCCTGCTGCTTTTATCTGGACCGAGACAAGCCATAACGGGGAGACTACGACGCTGCATTTCAAGCCGGATCCTCATTTTAATCCTCCCAATCGGGAAGCACGCGTCTTCAGCGCTATGGAAGGGGACATGATGGTCAATACAACCCAACATCGCATCCAGAGCCTGAAGGGGAAACTGATTCGCGATGTGACCTTTGGATGGGGGTTACTGGGAAGGCTGAAACAGGGCGGCTGGTTTGATGTGGAGCGGCAGGAGATTGGCAAGGGCATATGGCAGATTACACGGACACAGACGCACATTCAGGGACGCGCGCTTCTGTTTAAGACAATTTCAGAGATTGAGGATGATGAGAAGACGTCCTTCGAGCGTCTGCCTGACGATGTTTCTCTGGAGCAGGCGGCTTCCGTCGTTATGGCGAAGAAGGATTCAGGGGTGAAGAGTGGTGGTCAGTAGAGCGCTGAATGATTTTCAGGCGGGAAGATTTCGGCTGCCAAAGAAAAGCAGGTCCTTCAATACGCTCAGGATGACAACATTTATACTGCGAACCCTGAAGTAGGCCACTACTGGCAATTATCATTTTCTTCTTCTACGTCATCATCGGCGAGCAGCGATGTCCTATCCTCCAGTCGTTCCATGAGGGCGGCATGGCCGTTGGGAACGGGAGGCAAAAGCACCCAGCCTAATTCGGTGAAGTCATAAAGGTGCAGCGTATCATCATCGCACAAAGCAAAAAGCTTGTTCGTGGTCGCCGCAATCTGGACGATGCGTCTCATAATGCTGTCTCCTGCAGCCCCCTCCGCGTTAAATGAGATGCACGATTGCGTATGCAAATCGCGCAGAATTGCGCTATCTGATCTCAGAAGAACCTCTATTTTGCGGATGGTGATGAAAGTTTGCTGTGATTTGTATGCAAATGGCTCAGAACAGTGGTAATCTTCGTGCGAAGTGTTGGTTTCCATCCCTCAGCAAGAAGAAAGGCAGCCAATCATGAGTCGTAAAAAACAGTTTCTGATCGCTACATTGCTGTCGGCAGGACTGGTCTTTTCCGGATGCAAAAAGTCATCGGATCAAGAGCAGGCAACAGCATCGCAACCTGCGGCAGCGCCAGCAAGTGAGCCTGCAGCAAGTCAACCTGCTGCGCCAGCAACCGCAGCAGGAACCAGTAAGAAGGCAGCATCTCCTGCGGCGGGTGGAAGCCCAGCAGCGGCCCCGGCGGCAACACCAGCACCTGCGCCGGCTCCGCCACCGCCACCGATTGTGGTTCCTGCGGGCACAACTTTGTCAGTCACACTGGGAAGCGGATTGAGCTCAAAAACCAGCTCTGCCGGACAGGGATTCACAGGGACACTGGCAAATTCCGTGTCAGTCGGCGGCGTCAGAGCAATTCCGGCTGGTTCACCTGTCAGTGGGACCGTTACAGACGCGAAGTCTGCGGGCAAATTCAAGGGCGCGGCCAGCCTCGGTATTACCCTGCAATCTATTTCGGTTCACGGGGTCAGCTACCCGGTCAGCACGAGCGTTTATAGCCAACAGACGACCGGCAAAGGCAAACGCACAGCCGGATTTATTGGCGGCGGCGGCGCCGCGGGCGCTTTGATTGGCGGCCTGGCGGGCGGCGGAAAGGGAGCGGCGATTGGCGCTCTGGCCGGAGCAGGAGCCGGAACAGCAGGCGCAGCTTTGACGGGGAACAACCGCGATATTACGCTTGCGCCGGAAACAGTGGTCAGCTTCAAACTGCTGGATTCCATTACGCTTCCACCTGCTCGCTCGAGCGAGTAGTTCTCGATTAATAAGCTAGCCAGCCGACAACCAGACGGCTGGTTAGCTTGCGCCTGCCACCGATCAGTGACCTGAGTCTAAAACACATTCCCCTCCATCTGGATTGAGAGTGCCCACCACCATCACATCTGAAGCGTGCTAAGGTGTGCCACAGTTTGCGCCTGAAGGAATAGCGAACTGACAATATCTGAACTTCCGGTTTTGCGCCAGTCAGCACAGCCATGTACATTTACAGGTACAACCCGGAAAATCGATTTATTCCATCAGGAGCAACATGACCACTCTTCCGCAGCAAATGCACTCTTCTACACGCGGTCTCACGCTGCTTCAATCGATCAACGATTTGCAAAGCTGGAGCGCTGAGTTATCTGAGAAATGGTCACGATTGATGGACCTTATGGACCGCTTCAAGCTGTCAGCCGTCCTCTTGCAACGCAATGAAAACATTGCATGGCTGACCGGCGGACAAGTGGAAGCGCGTGTTGTGATTCCGGCAGAAACGGCAGTCACGTCGCTGCTGTTGACACGAAGCGGCAAATACTACCTGACGCCACATAATGAAGCACCAAGACTGGCTGACGAAGAATTTGCCGGGCTGGGATATGAGCCTGTTGTTACTCCGTGGCATCAGGATGGGCTGGCAACTGCTCGCCAGTTGGCTGGAGACGGTGCCATAGGCGCGGACCAGCCTTTGTCTGGATTTACCCATGTTGATCTGGCTCCGCTCAGGGCCCCGCTTACACCTACAGAAGTGGAGCGTTTTCGCTGGCTGTCACAACATACAGCAACAGCTACAGCGGATGCGTTGCTCGAACTTGAGCCTGGAATCACAGAAGATGAAATGGCCGCAGGCGTCGCGCAGCGATTAATCGCTGAAGGCATTCTCCCTTCGGTTTTGCTCATGGCCGTTGATGATCGCATCCGCAAATACAAACATGCCGTTTCACGCGGCGCAGTGCTGGAGCGCTATGGAATGCTGAATCTTTGCGCGCGCAAATGGGGTTTGGCTGTCTCCATTACGCGCTTCGTGCATTTCGGACCCGCTCCGCAGCCGCTTGTGGATTGTTTTGCTGCTTCTGCGGAAGTGAATGCAAAATTACAGCATGCCAGCCGCAGCGGTGTTACTTCTGCGGAGTTATTCGCCGCCGCGCAACGCGCCTATCGCGAGGCCGGTTTTCCGGGCGAGGAACAGTTGCATCATCAGGGTGGTCCGGCCGGATATCTGGAACGCGAATGGGTTGCCTCACCGCAAGGCAACGAAGTGCTGGCTGAAACGCAGGCGCTCGCGTGGAATCCCAGTATTCGCGGAGCAAAGGTTGAGGACACGACCCTGCTTCAAAACGGAATGATTGAGGTGCTGACTGCTACGCCCTCCCTCCCGCAACTCCAAACAACGGTTGAAGGAATTGAGTACCCTGCAGCGGGCCTTCTGATTCGTTAAATGTTGCCTGGGAAGAACCGCAGTGATATCTTCGCCGCAAATGATCAGCCGCCTGCTCTTCAATCTACTTCTCTGCCCTGTTGCTATTGCCCAAAGTACAACCCACTACCTGCAATGCGGAGCGCTCTTCGACAGCGCGAGCGGCAGCCTCCGCCAGCATGTAGTGATCGAGGTTTCGGACAATAAGATTGTGGGCGTACATCCGGGTGAACAGGCGCCTGCAGGGGCGAGTGTCATTGATCTCTCGAACGAAACTTGCTTGCCTGGACTTATTGATACGCACACGCACGTTCTTCTGCAAGGCGATGCTACTGCCGCTCAATATGCCGATCAGCTTCTCAAGCAGTCTCTTGCCTATCGCGGTATTGTGGGAGCGGCAACGGCGGCCAAAGCCCTTAACTATGGCTTTACCACCATTCGCGATCTCGAAACCGAAGGCGCTCTCTACGCTGATGTTGATATCAAGCAACTTATTGAGCAGGGCGTAATTCCTGGCCCACGCATGCAGGTGGCAACGCGCGCTCTGGATGTGACGGGCTCATATCCGCTTCTCGGCTACGCATACGGCATCGATGTGCCGCATGGAGTGCAGCTCTGTGATGGTCCCGACGAGTGCCGCAAGGCAGTGCGTGAACAAATCTCTTACGGCGCAGACTGGATCAAGGTGTATGTAGATCGCGGCTACTTCCTGCGGTCCGATGGCGTGCTTGATGATATCCCGACCTTTACGCTCGATGAATTGAAGGCCATCGTCGACGAAGCGCATCGCGAAAACCATCCTGTTGCGGCCCATGCCATGGGACTGCACGGCGTACACAATGCGATAACCGCCGGCGTTGATACCCTGGAGCACGGTGACTATATCGCTCCGGAAGATATGCAGACGATGGTCGAGAAAGGCATCTGGTACGTGCCGACGAGCTACGCGCTTCAGGCTGTCGCAGAAGGTCGCGCCAGCGATGGCAACCCTGTCTATCTGCAAATGATCAAGACACATGCGGAGACGTTCAAGCGCGCGATGGCCGCTCACCTGAAAATCGCCTTCGGCACCGATGCAGGCGCGTTTCCGTGGACCACCGATCCGGCAAAAGAATTCTCAGTACTTGTTCAGGACGGCATGACGCCCGCCGTTGCTATTCAAAGCGCAACGCTGCAGGCAGCAAAGTTGATGAAGATGGACGACAAAATCGGCATAGTCGAGCCGGGAAAACTCGCTGATATAGTGGCAGTGCCCGGCAATCCGCTTGACCAGATTTCTCTCATGGAGAAAGTCGATTTTGTTATGAAGGACGGGGTAGTCTATCGCGGGCCGCAGCCCAAATAACAAGCCGGAGAATGCCGGTGCCCCAGGTCTCAAACGAGACCTGGGTTGCAATTGCCAGCCCATCTGAACGGAATAAGTTTTTAAGCATTTTTCAATAGGTGCAGACCAGGCACATAGTCGTCATTCTGAGCTGCAGGCGAAGAATTTAAGCCAGCTTGGCTTGAGATTCTTCTTTCCTTCACCACCCCATCACGTGAAAACCGTACGTGCTGGGACCCGTTTCGGTCGTCAGAACGACGCCATACACCTGAACGAAAAAATGCTCCAGACGGCCCTTTCAGGGCAGTCTGTTATCAAGCAAGAGCGAGAGCCGCTTCAATGCCTGCCTTGATACCCTGCTCGGCGGCTTCCGCTCCCCTAGACTGGTTCTCGGCGTAAACGAACTGCACGTTTTTCAGGCCAATAAAGCCCAGAATCGTGCGGAGATACGGCTCCTGCTGATCAAGGAATGCGTATGGTGATTCACCGCTGTAGGCCCCGCC
>Ga0070740_10001731_pt1 | contig 28533 bp, 23 predicted proteins | sample Coa_R2_FD_67286 | JGI IMG/M metagenome (GOLD analysis project Ga0070740, IMG submission 67286) | Surface soil microbial communities from Centralia Pennsylvania, which are recovering from an underground coalmine fire - Coalmine... | ecosystem: Environmental > Terrestrial > Soil > Unclassified ...
GCATAACGCGCGGAACAGGGCCGGCGCGGCGCGGCGTTGCTTTTCGCTCAGCCGGCGGTTTCGCGAACTGACCGCGAGTCCATCCGCCTCGCGCACGGTCGGGACAGCGACGATGTTCACGGGAAAATTCAAATCGGCGACCATCTGCCGGATGATCGCAAGCTGCTGAGCATCCTTTTCCCCGAAGTAGGCGACGTCGGGTTGAACGATGTTGAACAGCTTTGCCACCACGGTGGCGACGCCGCGAAAGTGACCTGGCCGGAACTTTCCGCAGAGGCGGTCCGAAAGTCCGGGCGCATCGACAAAGGTTGCGGCTGGATGAGGGTACATTTCGGCTTCTGACGGCGCGAAAAGGACATCGACGCCGCGCTGTCGACAAAACGCGCCGTCCGCCTCGAGATCCCTGGCGTACTGCTCATAATCGTCTTTCCGGTCGAACTGAATCGGATTGACGAAAAGAGTGACCACCGCCAGTCCGCATTCAGCGCGGGCGCGTTCGATCAGCGCGCCGTGACCGCAGTGCAGTGCGCCCATGGTTGGCACACATCCGATGGAGAGCTTCAGCCGCCGCGCGTCGCGAATCAGTTCACGCAGGCGGGGTATGCTCGTGACCAGTTCCATTTTTCATCTCCCCGCCGAAACCGTTTCCTTGGATGCCGCAAGCGGCTGTTCCGCCGGAAACACGCCGCGCTGCACTTCGTCGATGTAAGCGCGAGCGGCGCTGGCCATCAGATCTCCGAGCTCGGCGTAACGTTTGACGAAGCGTGGAACGGCGCCCTGATACAAGCCGAAAGCATCATAGCTGACCAAGACCTGTCCGTCACAGTGCGGACCAGACCCGATGCCGATGGTGGGAATTGACAACTCGCGCGTGATGCGGGCCGCGAGCGCCGCTGGAACGCACTCGACAACCAGCGCGAAGGCGCCTGCATTTTGGATGGCGTGCGCATCGGCAATCAACTGTTCCGCCTCGGCATCCTCCTTACCGACGGGGCGAAAACCGCCGATTTTATGGACATGTTGAGGCATAAGGCCGATGTGCCCCATGACCGGGATGCCGGCTTCGACCAGCGCCCGCACCACGGCCGAGCACCGGGCGCCGCCTTCCAGCTTCACGGCTGAGGCGCGGCCTAGCTGGATCAGCCGCCCGGCATTGCGGATGGCGTCCGCAACGCCGGTCTGATAGGTGAGGAATGGCAGATCCGCGATCACTAAAGCCCTGGCTGCGCCATTGGCTACCGCTCGACAATGATGAATCATCATTTCCATGGTCACCGGCAGCGTGGTATCCTCGCCCAGAACGACCATCCCCAGAGAGTCGCCCACCAGCAAAACGTCGAGACCGGCCGCATCCAGAATGTGCGCCATGGTGGCGTCGTATGCGGTCAACATCGTAATTTTCCGTCCTTTGCGCTTCAGCTCGAGAAGATCAGGAACGCGCACTTTTCGATCTGCGATTGCCATATGCTTTCATGTTCACCCGGAGGGCGCCCGCCGCGCCGGGGATGCTCGCCCCGAGGCCTCGGGATCACGAGCGCGATGATAGCCGCGAGGCCAGAAGCTTCGAAGAGCTTGGTGTTAAACTCATGGAGGCGGAGCGAGGCGCACATCCGTCCCCCAGGCGGCGTATTGGATGGGGCGCGAGAAAGAATGGCGGGCGCGCTGGGGAATGCCGGTAAAGTCTTTGCGGCCGGCGGCCCGCGGCGGGCGAAGACTCGCCAGCTATTCCATTACGACGTACGGGCCCTTAGCTCAGCGGTCAGAGCAGCGGACTCATAATCCGTTGGTCGTAGGTTCAAATCCTACAGGGCCCACCAGCCCCTCCTGGGTATGCTACCTGCGCACGCCGATCAGCCACCCCGGATAGCGCGGATCGCAGGCAAGTTTGACGGCGTGACCGCGAGGCAACCGTAATCCTGCTGTTCGCAGCAGCCAGCGCGCGACGCTGTTGCTGTTGTTCACTGCAAGCAAATAACGGCGCCGGCGCGCGGGGAACGCCATGGCAGCGCCCAGCAGAGCCAGCGCCGCGGGCGCGTGTTCCTGCGATTCCCCAGACGACCAGATGACCCGCTCGCCGCCGAATTGATAGTACGGGGCGCTGCCGAGCCGCAACGTCAGATACCCGTTCGAAGGCGCGCCGTCAATGTAGGTCGCCTTTGTCGCGCCGCCGATGCTGATGGTCACGCGTAGGTACGTGTGCCGGAAATACATCCGTCGCACGCCGATCCAGGGCAGAGCCGGACGGATCTCCTGCGCGAGCAGGGCAATTTCGAATTTTGGACGGGAATGCACCTTGGAAATTGACGCGTCACCAGACGCTATCCGTTGCGGTCAGCGGCCCCGGCTGTGCGTCAACCCGCCTCCAGGCTCCGACAGACCCTCAACGGCGCACTGTACCTCGCTAGGTCCGGCAATACTGCGACTCCTTCGGCGGCCGGTAGGACACCGCTAGATGCGGCGTCTCCAATCGCTCGTGATTCTGCGCCTTTGACGTGAGGCACGCTTCCAACACGCCGCTGACCAGCAGGGTTCGCTCCACCGGATACGGCGCGACGCCGGTTTCGAACATCCTCTCGATGCCGCGCGCCAGGCACGCCGAGTAAGTTACATTCGGCTCCGGTGATAAAAAGAACTGCGTCGACTGTATCCCCGGCATGCCCTGTACGCGCGCGGCGAAATTGAAATCCTTCAGCGCGCCGTTCAGCATCAGCAGCGTTGCTTTCAGACCGTCGCGATACTCGATGAAATACGCGGCGGGATTTCGTACGAGCTTCGGCAACTGGCCCGACGCGACCAGGTCCTCCGGGCGGCTCTCGGTATCGCCTGTTCCCATCGGCGTATCGCTGCGAGAAAGCGCCGAAATCAACAGATCCTTGGACCAGCGGCCCTCTTGGCCTGCTTTCCACACGGCATCGCCCTCGATCAGTTGCACCGCCTTGACGCCCGTTTCTCCACGCCCGCGGCGTTCCACCATGCACTGCATGGCTTCGAGCGCGTGAAAATCCATCGGATCCGAACCGCCGACCCCCACCATGAGCGCGTCCTCGATGTGACACCCCGCGGGTAATTCGAGGTCCGGCAGACGCCAGGTCACCGGCAGCGACGATCCGGCCAGCATCGGGAAGCGCAGCCGCCGCGACGCGTCCACCATCGCTTTCGCCTTTTCGAAGCTGTACGAGAGATGCTTGTCGTTATAGACAGGCACGGAGCGGCCGTCCTTCTCGAACACATCCACGCACTGCTTGAAGAACTCATAGCGCGGATACAGGATCTGGCCCTTTTCATTGCGAGGATAGTTGCCATGTTCAGCGATGATCAGCACGGCATCGACGGCCAGCTTGTCGCCGCCGCACCGCAGAGCTTCCGCAATCGTCGGGTACACCTGGAATCCAAATTCGCGCGCGCGCTCTGCGCTCAGATCGCCGTCGGGCTTCTGATCCACATACAAAGACGCAACCTTGAAGTTCGGCTTGCGCCAGGCGCCCGCGTAGGGATAGCCGACCAGGAAACGGTCGCCGATATGCTGTCCGTGCGATAGGTAGCGATAAACCGTGGTGATGATCGCGATGCGCTTAGAGCGGCTTTGGGCCGATGCTGCAACGGCGGCGCTGGTCTGGAGGAATCCGCGACGGGTAATCATTGGCTAGCTCCTCTCGAACGTAGACTCTTTCGCCGCCGCGTAGCGTATGGCGAGGTGTGGCGTCGGATAGCGCTCCTGATGACGGTACAAGCTTTCGACGCCTGCGGCTGTCAACCCCGTGGTGAGCAGAGTCCGTTCGATGGGATATGTGGGCTTTCCGGTCAAAAACATTTTCTCCATGTTATTGACGAGCGGGCTGAAGAAGCTGGCGAGAGTCGTCCTCCCGTCGGGCATCGGAAGATACATCTGGGTCGAAAGGGGTTCGCGCATGCCCTCGACCTCGGCGGCGAAGTTGAAATCCCGCACCAAGCCGTTCATCAGCAGCATCGTACAGTTCAAGCCATCGGCGTGCCGGTAGCGGTATGCGACCGGGTCCTTCACCAGCCGGCGCATATCGTCGTCGCTCGGAAAAATGTCGTTGAAGCCAGGACGCGCCGGGGTCAGCGTATGACTGCGGCACAGAGCGGCGTTCATCAGCCGGCGCGGCCACACGCCCTCGCGCATCGCCTCCCAAAACCGGTCGCCGCGGTACGCCTGGAGCCATTCGACGCCGCTTTCTCCGCCCTGCCGCCGCTCCACCATACACTGGATGGTCTCAAGGCCGTGGAAGTCATAGCTGTCCACGCCGCCGTAGCACACGCACAGCGCCTCCCGAATCCGCGATCCAAGCGGCATTTCCACCGACGGAATGCGCCACGTGACCGGCAGGCTCGAGCCCGCCATGAATGCGAAGCCCATTTCGCGCGAGATCTCGTACATCTGCCGGGCCCAATCCCAATTCCAGGAGAGGTGCTTGTCGTTGAACATTGGAACGGAGCGGCCGCTGTCTTTGAACACCTTCACGATCTGTTCGAAAAATTGCCAGCGCGGATACAGCGTCTGGCCTTTTTCATTGCGCGGATACCGCCCGTGCTCGCCCACGATGACCACGCCGTCGACGGCGAGCCTGCTTCCTCCAGCCGTCAGCGCCTCGGCGATGGTCGGGTACATCTTCATTGCAGGGAAATCGGCGGCGCGATGGCGGCTCAGGTCGCCTTCCCCAATCTGATCGACGTACAGCGACACCAGGTCCATTGGCGGATAATGGTGAGTTCCATTCCAGCCGTAGCCGTACAAAAAACGGTCGACGATATGCTGTGCGTGGGAATATTTGCGATAGGTCGTTACGATGGCGGCGAGTTTCGGTCGACTATTGGCCATGAAATTACCTCATTATATGTCCGGCGCGATCCGGCTCAGGACCGCGATTCTGCTGGCCGGCTGCGTTGCGATGAGCGGAGCTGAGGTTTCGCAGCAGGCGCGGACGCTGCACAATCGCGCGCTGGTCTTTGACGCGCATATACACGCGGTCGATCGCATTTTCTACCATGGCGGCGATATCGGCGAGCGTAAGCGCGATGGACAGTTCGATCTGCCGCGCGCCCGGGAGGGCGGACTGGACGCGCTTTTCTTTTCCATTTTCGTCACCGAAGATTATTATCCTGCCCGCTGTGAAACCAGGCAGGCGCTGCGAATGCTGGACACGGCGCTGAGCCAGATTGCAAAAAACAGCGGAACCATTGCGCTGGCGCGGAATGGCGCCGATGTGGAACGCATCGTCGGCCGGGGGAAAATCGCGGCGCTGCTCGACGTCGAAGGCAGCTTCGACCTGGACGGCGATCCCGGCGTGATTCGCGATCTGTACCGGCTCGGAGTACGCTCCCTGCAGCTATCCGCGCACAACTGGGCCAGCAACTACGCCGATTCCTGCTGCTCCCCGCCGAAATGGGGCGGCCTGAACGAGCGCGGCCGCGAGGTCATTCGCGAGATGAACCGGCTCGGCATGGTGATCAACGTGTCGCATGCGTCTGACGACGCCATCTCGCAAGCGGTGGATCTCAGCAGCGATCCGGTGATCGCCACACACCATGGACTTCGCTACTTCAATGACATCCCTCGGAACATGCCGGACTGGCTCGCAAAGAAGATTGCAGCCAAAGGCGGCGTCATCGGCTTTCAAATAGGGAACGATTTTCATAATCGCAAGGCGTTCGACTACCGGACGGCGCATGCCGGCAAGCCGTTTTGGGATACGAAAGACATCCTGGCGCGAGGAGCGCGCCTCAGCATCTACGAAATCGATAAGATCGTCGCGCCGCAATTTCCCATGGCGCCGTTTGACATTCCGGACGAGATCCGCATGACGGTGGATGACTGGGTGGCGGTGGTGGATCACGCAATTCGCCTGATCGGAGAGGACCATGTGGCGCTCGGAACCGATTTCGATGGAGGCCCGCCCCCGCCGCGCGGCATGCGAGACGTCAGCGATCTTCCGCTGATTACCGAGGCGATGCTGCGCCGCGGGTATTCGGAGGGGCGCATTCGCAAGTTTTTGGGCGGCAATCTTCTGCGAGTTGTCCGCCAGATCACAAACAAGCAGCCGGTCCTCTAACAGGGTCTTTTAACAGGGCTATTGCCGCACCATTGCGCCCCCAGTCCTGTTTTGCGGCTTAGCCGGGCAGCGCTCGCTGCGCGCCCCTCGATCCTGGTGGAGGCCCTAGCTCGTCAGGAACTTCGGTATGGTGTACACTCGCTATCTACGTGTGCATCGGCCCTTTGCACTTGCTCTCAGGCTGGTCAGAGGCCGCAAGCTGTCCTGAGGAAGAACATGCGTGACAGACGGAGGAGTACGCGGCGCCCACTCAATCTCGAAGCGCGCCTCACGGCGCTTTCCGACAATGCCAAGGTCGACATCGCGGGGGAACTGGTTGAGATGAGCGGCTGCGGCGCTTTGATGTCAGCGCCGGGTTTGAACGGCGTGCCGCCTGGAGAGCATGTACAGATCCGCGCGGACTGGCCGGCGGTGCGAGAAGACCGGCGGGGCGCCGTTTTAATCATTCTCGGAACGGTGGTGCGCTATCAGCCGCCCGGGTGCGTGGCAATTGAAATTGGCAGGTGCTACATCCAGCCGCTGGGAGTGAAGATCGCGTCGTTTACCGGGTCACCGGCGCCGCAGACCTGACGGATCGACGCCATCGGAGGTGCGCCTCATCCAGACGCGCATCAAGGCTCGAAGTTCATCCACTTTCAACTGATGCCCCGGTTCACGCGCCAGATCCGTGATCTCCTCGGGATCTTCGCCCAAGTTGTAGAGGTGGAGCGGCTGGCCGCTGCGCGAGACGACCAGTTTGTCGAGCCCGCGCACAACCATGCGCCACTCGCCCGGCCGCTGCATCTGGCCTTCACTGTAAATTGATTCCGGACGCTCGCCGGCGCCGCTTCGGAGGAATGCGGCGAGATTGCGGCCGTGCGGCTCGTAGGGCAAATCCACGCCGGCGAGTCCGGACAACGTCGGCGCGACGTCGACGGTGGAAATGAGGAAGTCGTATTGTTTGCCGCCGCGGATGGCGCGCGGGTAGCGCAGGACCAGCGGAGCGCGAGTGCAGCGGTCGTCAGGGCAGTCGCCGGCAGGATGGCAGGCGAACACCACGGCAGTGTCCTGAAACGCGGCGGTAAAATCCAGGTCGCGCAGTGCGCGTTCGGCCTCGGCGCTGGAGAAGACTTCGACCCAGCGGCCGGCGAGCCCGGCCGGGCTGTTGTCCGCTGCGAGCGCATGCGCGTAGAGTCCTGTGGCGAGCGTTCGCGCCCACCACTGCCGGTCAGGGCAGGCGGCATAGGCGCGCGTGAACGCAACGCCTTCGGTCAGCAGACGCTTCGGCGCTTCGCAGTGCGTGTGCGCGGCAAGGTAGACAACCTGTGGAAACGGCGCAGCTCGAGCAAGCGACGCCGATCCGGCCAGGAACGCGCGCCGGCCGATGCCTGCATCCATGCTCAGGACAGCCTGGCGCGGACCTTTTCGCTGAGCGCTTTGCCGTCCACGCGCTTTCCCGCCAGTCTGGCCTGCGCGGCCTTCATCACAGCGCCCATCTGCTTGAGCGAGGCGGCGCCCGTTTCGGCGATCGCCGCTTCGATGGCGGCTTGCACTTCGGCGTCAGCGGGAGCGGCCGGAAGATACGACTCGATCAGCCTGAGCTCCTTTTCTTCCTTCTCGGCGAGCTCCGGGCGGTTGCCTTTACGAAACATCTCGATCGAATCCCGCCGTTGCTTGACCAGCGTATTCAGCACCTGCATCTCGGCGCCTTCGTCGAGCGCTTTCATTGAGTCGATTTCGTGTTTCTTGAGGGCGGACTTGATCATGCGAAGCGCGCTCAGGCGCTCTTCATCCCGCGCTTTCATGGCCTCTGTCAAGTCCTTTTGAATCCGATCGAGTAGGGGCATTCCCGTCTGCTATTCTAATGGAATCAGGCCCTATGCATATCAAGAAGCTCCGACTGTTAACTCCCGGTCCGACTCCTTTGTATCCGAAAGCGCTGCACGCGATGATGGGTTCCGATATTCATCACCGCACCGAGGATTTTCGGAATTTATACCGCAGCGTTCTGGCGGATTTGAAGGAAGTGATGGGCACATCGAACGATGTGCTGGCGCTGGTTTCATCCGGCACGGGAGCGATGGAATCGTCGGTGACAAACCTGTTTTCGCCCGGCGATACGGTGGTGGTCTGTTCGGCGGGAAAATTCGGCGAGCGATGGGCGGAAATCGTGAAGGCTTATGGCCTGGATGCGATCGTTTTGCAAGCCGAGTATGGCGACGTCGTCACGCCGGACCGCGTCGAGAGCGCGCTCAGGAAGAATCCGGGCGTGCGCGGCGTGTTTGTTCAGGCTTCGGAGACTTCGACCGGCGCTTCCCACGATGTCCGCGCCATGGGCGAAATTATCAAGCGTAGCGATGCGATCTTCGTGGTGGACGCGATCACCGGTCTGGGGACGCAGCCCCTGGATATCGACGGCTGGGGCCTCGATGTCGTCATCGGCGGATCGCAAAAGGCCTTCATGATCCCGCCGGGGATGGCCTTTCTGTCCATCAGCCCCAAGGCGTGGGCGTTTGCCGAAACAGCAAAGCTGCCGAAGTATTACTTCAATCTGAAGAAGGAAAGGAAAAACGCGGCGAGCGGCGAATCGAGCTGGACGCCGGCAATTTCGCTTCTGCTGGCGCTCTCGGAGGCGCTGAAGTACATCAAATCGCTGGGCATGGACAAGCTGGTGGCGAACGCGCAACTGCTGGCGAAGGCCACGCGCGCCGCGGTGACCACGCTGGGTCTGGAACTGTTTGCGCCGGGGTCGCCGGCCGCCTCTGTAACGGCGGTGCGCGCGCCCAGAGGCATGGATTCCGGGGTGATCGTCAAGGAATTCCGGAACCGTTTCGGCGCTGTGATCGCCAACGGACAGGGCTCGATGAAGGGCCAGATTTTCCGCATTGCGCATCTCGGATATTTCGATTTCGCTGATCTTTTCTCCGTGATCGCCGGGCTCGAGGTGATACTCGATGCAAACGGATATCCGGTGAAATTCGGAACCGGTGTGGCGGCCGTGCAAAATGTCTACGCCGACGTGGCTGTCGCCCGGGAAACGGCGCCCGCTTAGGAATATTTCGGACCGCCGGTTTTGCGCCCTGTACGGCCAGCCGCGCTATCGGTGCGGCCGGCCGGAATGCGATCGGCAGGACATTGACATACTTACATGAACATTCTTGTTGCTGAACCACTTTCCCCGGCGGGGATCGATCTGTTGAAGGCGCAGCCGGGCTGGAACGTGATCATTTCAAATCCGAAGGAGTATGAGCAGCACCTCGCCACAGCCGATGCGCTTCTGGTGCGCAGCGCGGTCAAAGTGAAGGCCGATGTCCTGGCCAAGGCGCCGCGGCTAAGAGTAATCGGCCGCGCCGGCGTCGGCGTGGACAACGTGGATCTCGACGCCGCCACTGCCGCCGGCGTGCTCGTAATGAATACGCCGGGAGGAAACGCGGTTTCCGTCGCGGAGCATACCCTGGCGTTGATGCTCGCCATGGCGCGCTCCATCCCCCAGGCGAATGCATCCACCAAGAGCGGCAAATGGGAGAAGAAAAAGTTTCTCGGCACGGAGCTGCGCGGCAAGACGCTGGGCGTGGTCGGGCTTGGCAGCATCGGCAAAGAAGTGGTCCGCCGCGCGCGCCCCTTCGAGATGCGCATTGTCGCCTCCGACCCGTATGTCAGTTCGCAGACGGCAGCCGACCTCGGCGTGCAGCTTGTCGATCTGCCAACGCTATACGCCGAGAGCGACTACATCACGCTGCACGTTGCGCTCACTCAGGAGACGCACGGAATGCTGAATGACGCCGCTTTCGGACAGATGAAAAGCGGCGTTCGCATCGTCAACTGCGCGCGGGGCGAGCTGATTGACGCAGCAGCGCTGGCCAAGGCTCTCGAATCGGGCAAAGTCGGGGGCGCTGCGCTGGATGTGTTTCAGACCGAGCCGCCGGCAGCGGGCGAGCCTTTGCTGGCGTTCGATAACCTCATCGCCACGCCGCACATCGGAGGCTCCACCGAAGAGGCGCAGGAGATTGTCGGCGTCCGCATCGCCCAGCAGCTTGTCGAATATCTCAAAAACGGCGTCGCGCTGAATGCCGTCAACATGCCGGCCATGAGCCCGGAGCAGTACCGCGCGGTCGGGCCCTATATGACGCTCGCCGAACGCCTCGGCATGTTCGCGGCGCACGTGGCCACGGGGAATCCGCGCCGGGTTCGGGTGATCTATTTCGGCAAGATCGCGGAACAGAACACAGCCATTGTCCGCAACTCCGGCATTGCCGGCGTCCTGAGCCGGTCGCTTGCGCGGCGCGCCAATGTCGTGAACGCCATGCAGATCGCCAGCGAGCGCGGACTGAGCGTTTCCGAGCGCCACGAGAACCGCCCGGCGCATATGGAATCCGTGCGGCTGGAACTGGAGACCGATGCCGGCGTCACCTCGGTAGAAGGCGCCATCGTTCTGGACAAGCCGCGGCTGGTTCAGGTCGACGGCATTTACTGCGAGGCTCCGCTCGAAGGCCACCTGACGTTCATGAAGAACCAGGACGTGCCGGGCGTGATCGGCTACATTGGCAGCGTGCTGGGCAAGCACGGGATTAATATCGCGAACTTCTCGCTCGGCCGCGGCGACAAGCCGGCCAGAGACGGCGAGCCGCTGGAGGCAATCGCTGTCATCGAGACGGATTCCCCGGTGCCGGAAAGCGTGCTCCAGGAGCTGCTGACCCGGCCAGCGCTGAAGCTGGCGCGGACGGTGGAGTTCGGCGAGCAGGCCGGGGCGGCGGCAAGATAATTCGCGCCGCCCGGGACCGCGCCTTGTGCGCGCGGGGGAGTCCTGGCGCTGCCGCCCGCGCAGCCGGCGCCGCACGCGGTGCAGCTTCAATCGCCGCGCTGTTTGCGAGTCGGCGAATGGCGCACCCGCAACCTCATTGACTCAAACATCTTTGCATTATAAAGTATAGAGGCGCCATCGCGTTCAGCCGCCAGCGCCCGAGTCGTACCGATGAGCTCAGATCTGAATCGAGGGAGCATGCGACGCAGAACGATCCCGGTCTGGCTCAAACTCCTGGCCGCTGGCGTCGTGCTGCTGCCGATCGCGGGGCTTTGGATGCTCGTCCGCCTCACCGCGCCGCGTCTGCATCCAGACCCGAAGCATGCGCCCAGCGTTGCGTATTCGGCGCCGCCGCCGGGGTCAGCTGCCGCGGCGTCAAAGGCGCGCCGCATTGTTCTCCAACACCTGAGCGAAAAAAATCTGCCGGGGCTTTCAGTCGCGGTTGGCATTCGAGGCGATATTGTGTGGGCGGAGGGATTTGGGTTTGCGGATCTTTCGACGGGAGCGCCCGTTACGCCGGATTGCCGCTTCAGAATCGGGACAGCATCCGTGGCGCTCACGTCGGCGGCGGCCGGCCTGCTGCTCGAGGCCGGGCGGCTGAAACTTGATGACGAAATTCAGACATATGTACCGGAGTTTCCGAGAAAGCAGTGGCCTGTGACGCTGCGTGAGTTGATGGCGGATATGGCGGGCCTCGCCTCGGACGGCGGCGACGAGGCGCTGCTCGCCACCAAGCACTGCGAACGTCCCGTTGAAGCGCTGCGGTACTTCGCCGAAGACCCGCTGCTGTTAAAGCCTGGCTCGGAGCGGCGCGATTCGAGCTACGGCTGGATTCTGGTGAGCGCGGCGATTGAAGCCGCCGCCAACCAGCCGTTCCTCACGTTCATGCGCAAGCGGATCTTCGAACCCTTAGGGATGCGGAACACCGTCCCGGATCCCGCTACTATCTCTGCGCCCGACGCGGCTGGCGACGATTTCCCGCTATTCAATTTGATCCGGGAATTGATCTTAGACCCGCAGACGAGGCGTGCGCTCACTGCACCGGAAGTTAAGGCGAGCCCGGAGCGCGCGACCTCGTATTTCCCCAGGTTCATAGAAAATCCCAACTACGGCCTGCACCTGGCGCGCCCGCTTGACTACTCCTGTTATGCAGGATCGAGCGGATTTTTGTCGACGCCGTCAGACTTGGCGCGCTTTGCCATGGCCATCAGCGGCGGCGCGCTCCTGAAACGCGCCACCGTTGATATGCTCCAGACTTCGCAGCAACTGTCATCGGGCGAAAAAACGCGTTACGGCCTGGGATGGGATCTCGAGCCGGTCGTGGTGAGAGGCCAACGAATGCGCGCCATCGGTCACAACGGGGACATACTGGGCGGCATGGCGGCGTCTTTGCTGACCTTGCCTGACTACGGGATCGTCGTCGCCGTGACGTCGAACATTTCGCATGCCGACACGCTGTCGCTCGCCGCGAAAATTGCGGAGGTTTTCATCGACCAGGAAGACACTCCGGCGCATCAGTGATGCGCTGGATCCAACATGGGGGTTCACGCCGCGGCTGCCTGCGCTCCTGCGCCGCAAGGCGGCGCAGTTCCGGCAGCACATTCCCAATCCCGACCGCGCCCAACGAGCGCTGCCCCAGCGCGAAATCCAGCTTTCGAAACAGCGGATACGGCTCCATGCGGTCGCCGTGGCTCCTCCCGTACCCGAAAGCATACTCATTGCACGCGATTCACTCGGGAAGCGAATGATCTCTGTTTCAGACCGGCTCGCGGTCATCATGAGCTATGGAGGTTTAATAGGCGTTACGGCGTGACTCGTGAGATGTAAAAAGATCGTGAAGCGGGTTGGGACGCGGCGGGCGCCAAGGCGTTCGGATATCCTACGTTCTGGGTAAACCGCCAGAGCCAGCCTGCCGAGGAACTCGGTGTGATGGCCGATTATACAGGTGCAACTTTGGACGACCTGATCAGGTACCTGGTCTAGGCGGCGAAACCGCAAAATCTCGTTTGGCCCCGGATCACGGCAAACCGGAAACTGGGCCGGATGTGCATGACGCGCGCACCGCCCGGAGCAGTCCGTTTATAAAATCGTTACGCGGCAACTAGCGAACAAACATCCGAAGCCGCAGGCGTTAACAGAATGCCGCTCCTACGCCGCCGCCGCCTTCCGCGCCTGCGCCGCGACCCTGCGCAGCTCCGGCAACACATCCCCGATCTCAACCGCGCCCGACGACCGCTGCCCCAGCGCGAAGTACAATTTCCGATACAGCGGATACAGCTCTGCGTACGTCGATACGGCTGCGCGATCAGGTTGGATGACCGCATAGTCGGGACAAAGCTTCGCCTGCGCCTCTTCGATCGTCTTGAATGTTCCCGCGGCGAGGAACGCGAACACGGCAGATCCGACGCTGGTCACGTCACCCTTCGGCACAAGGATCGGTTTTCCGAGCACGTTCGCATATACTTGATTCAGCGCCGGGCTGCGCTGCGGGACGCCGCCGCCGTTGATAATGCGCCGCACCGGAACGCCGTGCTCCTCCATGCGCTCGAGAATCACCCGCGTGTGGAAGGCAGTACCTTCGATCGCAGCGAACAACTCGTCCTGGGCCGTTGTGGTCAGCCGCCAGCCGAGCGTCACTCCGCTGAGCTCGGGATTCACCAGCACGGTCCGGTCGCCGTTATCCCAGGTCATCCGCAACAGTCCGGTTTCGCCGGCGCGATACGTTTCGAGCCCCTTCGAGAGCTCGCCGACGCTGGCGCCAGCGCGCTTGGCGATGGCATCGAAGATGTCGCCGGTCGCCGACAGTCCCGCCTCGATCCCCGTGTAGCCGGGGTGAATCGAGCCCTGCACGACTCCGCACACGCCCGGAACCAGCTCGGGCTTCTCGCTGATGGCCATGATGCAGGTGGACGTGCCGATCACGTTCACCACGTCGCCGAGCTTCACGCCCGCGCCGATCGCGTCCCAATGCGCGTCGAACGCGCCCACCGGGATCGGGATTCCTGCGCGCAAGCCAAGCTTCTCCGCCCATTCGGGGGACAGGCGCCCCGCGATGCTGTCCGATGTCGCGTAGCGGCCGCTCAATTTCTGCCCGATCCCGCTCAACAACGGATCGACGCTCGAGAGAAATTCTTCCGGCGGAAAGCCTCCGAGGGAGGCGTTCCACATCCACTTGTGCCCCATCGCGCACACGCTGCGCGGGACGGATGCGGGGTCGGCGATGCCGCAGAGCACGGCAGCGACCATATCGCAGTGCTCCAGCGCCGTCGCCATGCGCGCGCGCTTCTCCGGATTGTTGCGCAGCCAGTGAAGCAGCTTCGCAAAGCCCCACTCGGAGGAATAGGCGCCGCCGCACCAGTCGAGCGCGCGCAGTTTGCGCTCGCGCGCCGCCGCTGTAATCTCGGCAGCCTCGCGCCAGGCGCGGTGATCGCACCACAGATAGTAATCATCGAGCGGCTGAAGGCGATCATCCACCGGGATCACGCTGGATCCGGTCGTATCCAGCGCGAGCGCCTCAATCTGCTTCCCATCCACGCCGGCGTTTTCTATCGCCCGTCGCATGGCTTCCGCCAGCGCCCGCATGTGATCTGCGTGGCTTTGCGTTGCGTAGTCGGGATCATCCTTCCTCCGCTGGAGCGGATACTCCGCCACGCCGCTTCCGAGCCGGCCCTTTTCGCTGTCGAAGATGGAAACGCGAACGCTTAGGGTGCCGAAATCCACTCCGGCGACAATACTCATATTGAATTCCGCCTGTCTATCGTTTGCGCCGCCACGGTGAAAACCGCAGCGAATAGAATGCGCCGAGCGCGATCAGAAGAATCCCCCACCAGACGCCCGCGTGCAGATTCGCGAGGACCACGGGATTCGATTCGGGGACCGCAGCCGAGTACACGCCGGCGCCAAGAATCAGAATGCCGTAAATCAGCAACACTGCTCCGATGAAGAACCAGATCGAAATTAATCCCGGACGATGCATGCAGGTCTACCAGAAAATAATGTTCAACACAATGAATACCGCTCCCACGATACATGCCCAGAACGCGGGGCGCTGGTAGAGCGGATATTCGCCTTCGGACGGGAGCTTTGTATGGCCGTAGACCAGTCCTGTCAGTTCTTCAGCAGGCTTCGGACGAGTGGCGTAGCTGACGATGATCGTGACTGCGACGCACACGATCCAGGACCACAGAGCGCGGTACATGTTCTCGGCCATATCCTTCGCTTTTGGAGAGAGTGCGACGTAGCGCAGGGCGGCGGGATCCAGCTTCACCCACAGCCACATGCCGATGGAGGACAGCGTGCCCGCCAGCAATCCCCAAAAGCCGCCTTCCGGCGTCGCGCGCGGCCACAGCATTCCGAGCAGTACGGTTCCGAACAGCGGCGCAATGAAGAAGCTGAACAGCGCCTGGACATAATCCATGATGCTAAGGAACTGCATCACCAGATACGCCGTGCCGATGCTCACCAGAACTCCAAGAATTGTGCACCAGCGCCCCACGGCGACATAATGGGCGTCGGTCGCTTCGCGGCGAATATACGGGCGATAGATATCGTAGGTCCACACCGTGGCGAAGGCGCTGACGTTGCCCGCCATTCCGGACATAAAGCCGGCAATCAGCGCGGTAATGCCAAGCCCGAGCAGCCCGGGACCGCAATAGCGGGCGAGCATCAGCGGCAGCACTTCGTTGTAACTGTGCCCGCCGGTCGCAACCGCCTGCCCTTCCCCCACCAGCCGCTCGGGCAGCACGGCCAGCCCGAGCAGGCCGGGCAGGATCACGATGAAGGGAACCGCCATCTTGAACGCCGATCCGATGATGGGCGCCAGCTTCGCGGATCGCAAATCCCTGGCGGCGAGCACGCGCTGCACGACGAGGAAATCCGTGGTCCAGTATCCGAACGAGATCACCCACCCGAGCCCGAATACGATGCCCACCCAATGGATGCCCATCGGGTTGTCGCTGAATGAGCCCAGCGTGCTCCACAAATGGGTATAGCTCTGGCCTGGAAAATTATGCTGGATTCGCGCCACCATGCCGCTCCAGCCGCCCGCATCGATCAGGCCAATGATCGAGATGAGCAGCGCGCCCAGCCAGATCAGAACAAACTGGAGCACCTCATTGAAAATCGCCGACAGCAAGCCGCCGAGAAAGACATAAACGCCCACGGTGAGCGAGGACATCCAGATGCTGAAATGAATGTCCCACCCCAGCACGACTTTCATCACCAGCGCCATCGAGTACATGTTGATGCCGCTCATCAGCACCGTCATGAAGCCGAACGTAATGGCCGATAGAGCGCGCGCCGCCTCGCCATAACGCAGTTGCAGGTAGCCCGGCACGGAGTGGGTGCGCGAGATGTAATAGAACGGCATCATCACTAGGCCGAGGAACAGCATGGCGGGAATCGCGCCGATCCAATACCAGTGCGTCGCCAGAATGCCGTATTGGTAGGCCGAAGCGGCCCAGCCCATCAATTCCAGCGACCCGAGGTTCGCGGCAAGAAAGCTGAGACCCGCAATCCAGGCCGTCATCTCCCGCCCGGCGAGAAAAAAATCTTCGCCCGTTTCGGCGTAGCGCTTCAGATAGAAGCCAATGCCAAGCACCGCAGCGAAATAGATGACGATGATCGCAATGTCTATCGCCGAAAGCGAGACCAGGCGCAACGGGGTGGTTTGCATCAGGAGTGCGGGAGTCAAAGGCATAGGGTCGCGCCACGCGGCGCATAATGGGCTGATGTAATCGTTTGCAGACTGTATCCTATGGGAGTCGCCGGCCAAGTGTCAAGCGTTACGCGGCGCGCGCGGCTGCGCCCACATCAGGCCGCGCCGTAACTGCACCCCAATGCGGGCGCACGGGCGCGCTTTCACCGGCTTCGCCGGATCAGGTTCACCACTTCGCGGCATCCGGCCAGTTTCGCTGTCAGAATAGCTGCATGGCCGCGAAGGTTATTCGCAATGCGGAGATCGGGCGCAGCCTCAAGCAGCGCGCGAACAGTCTCGGTCTGACATTTGCCCACCGTGAACCGGTCGATATCGGCTGTCCCGCCGACCGCTGCCGTGAGGGCGTTCGCGCCATCCGGCGTCGCCAGGAGCGGATTCGCCCCCGCCTTCAGCAGAAGACGAACGATATTCGCATAGCCGTATCCGGCGGCCATCATTAGCGGTGTCATGCCGCCGGGACCGGCGGCGTTTAAGTCCGCTTGATGCGCGATCAGAACCCGCACCGATCCCTCCTGCCCCTTGTGAATGGCATGCATGAGCGCCGTCCACTGGTTCACGCCGGCGCGCGTGTTCGGGTCCGCGCCCTCCTTGAGCAGTTGTTCAAGGCGCACGGCGTCGCCGTCGCGAGCGGCGCCAATCACGGGCCACTCGTGTGCGCGCCGCCGCTGGCATGCAACCGGCGCCAGCGCCAGAATCAGAAGGGACAGGAGAACGGGATGGAACCGCATGGGAGGCCTCCGGCGGATCTGAGTATATGCGAAGGACTTTTTGTTGTAAAGCTATTTTCTCCGAGGGCGCGGCCGGTCGGACCTTGTTATCCTGAAAACACACTCCACCATCGAGGACATATGCAAGAAGATCTCTCTCGCCGGAACTTCGTGAGAGCGGCAGGCGCAGCGCTCACGGCGGCGCCCGCCATCATTCCTGCTCTGGGCGCCAACAAGAAGCTGAACGTCGCCTGGATCGGCGCGGGATCTCGCGGCTACTACCTCATGCAGCGCTTCTACGCCGTGCCCGCCAACCGCGAGGACGCAACCGTGACGGCTGTCTGCGACGCTTACTCCGGCCACCGCGCGCGCGCCAAGGATCTGATCCAGACGCAGGAGGGTAGCGCTCCAAAGGTGTACGAAGATTACCGCGAGCTGTTGAAGGATCCCTCGATTGACGTCGTCTTCATCGCCACGCCGGAGCATCTGCATTACCCGATGTTCATGGAAGCGATCAAGGCTGGTAAGAACATTTACATCGAAAAGCCGCTGGCTCACACCATCGAAGAGGGAGAACGGATGGTGGAGGCGTGGAAGAAATCTGGCAAAGTGGTCCAGGTCGGCACGCAGAACCGAAGCAACTCGCTGTACCAGAAAGCGAAGGAAATGGTTCAGCAGGGGATGATCGGTCCGATTCACTATGTCCGCGCCTACTGGTACCGCAACGGCCTCACCGACCCTTGGCGCTACGCGGTCCCCCCAGACGCCAGCCCCAGCAACACGGACTGGGACCGGTTCCTTGAAGGAACGAAAAAGCGACCGTTTGACAAGAACCGCTTCTATCAATGGCGGCTGTATTGGGATTATTCGAGCGGGATTTCGACCGACCTGCTGGTTCATCAAACCGATATCACGAATTTTGTATGCAACCAGGTGGTCCCGTCATCCTGCATGGCCTCGGGCGGCATCTACCGTTTCGTCGACGAGGATCGCGAGGTGCCGGACACGTTCAGCGCGATTTACGAGTACCCGGACCGGTTCCACATCAACTACAGCTCCTATTTCGGCAACGACCATTACGGCTACGGCGAGAATTTCATGGGCGATGAAGGCACGATCGAAGTGCTGAACCGTCAGGTGCTCAATTTCTATCCGGAGACGTTCCGCGGCAAGCCGCCGGAGCATGTGAAGGCTCGCAAGGAGCTTCATATTGAACTGCCGGGCAATGATAACAAGGCCGTGGAAGCGCACGTGCGAAACCTGATTGAAGCCGTTCAAGGGAAGGCGAAAGTGGTCGCGGACCCGGTGATTGGACAACAGGCTGCAATCTCGGGCCACTTGGCCACTCTCTCTTTCAAGAACAACAAGAAAGTCTATTGGGACGAGAAGACGCGCAAGGTGCGGTACTCGTAGAGCCCGACGGCTTTCCGGCGCCCGCTTCCTCGGGTAGGAGAGCGGCTTTTCTGATAACATTACAACTTCCATGCTTACCGTTGCAGCGGTTCTTGCAATCTTCGTGTACGGCATCATCGCCGCGATGCTGGGCACGATTCTTCCGGATATTTCCAAACGGTTCGACCTCACTCCAAAACAGAACGGCAATATCGCCATGGCGCAAGCCATCGGTCTAATGATCGGCGGCTTTTCCGTGGGTCCGCTAACCGACATTGAAGGGAAGAAGTTCGGAGTGCTGCTGTCGCTGGGGCTGATCGTCGCCGGGCTGCTCGGCGTGAAGGCGGCGAAAGGCTATGGCGCCGTCGCCACGTTCATGTTCGTGCTCGGATGCGGCGGCGGAGCGCTGGTCACGGCTGCGAACACGCTTCCGCCATTCATTCATCTGGACGGACTGACGACAGGGGGCGTTTTCAATCTGCTGAACCTGTTCTTCGGGTTAGGCGGCCTGGTTACTCCGCTGATCGCTGCCAATCTTTTCAAATATCAGACAGGCCGGCTTCTGCTGTTCGCCAGCGCCCTGGCGGTGATCGCTTTTGTCGTCAGCGCGGCTACAGCCATGCCTGGTCCTTCCGGCGAGGTCGCATTTCAAGTTTCCACGGTCACCGATCTTTTGGCCAGACCAGCGCTGCTTGCGCTCTCTCTCATGCTGTTCCTGTACGTGGCATGCGAGGTGGGCGTATGGAACTGGCTGGTCCGCCACCTGATCGCGCAGGGCGTGCCCGAGGGCAAGGCGTTGACCATCCTTTCGCTCGGCTTCGCGCTTGGTCTGCTGTTAGGCCGCGTGGTTGTCTCGCCGGTGCTCACGCACATCTCGGCCGAACGCGTGCTCTTCGGCTCCGGCGTCCTTATGGCCATTACGACCTACATCATGCTGCAATCTCGCAGTGACGTGGTGGCGTGGATCACGGTATTTTTGGCGGGCATTGCGATGGCCCCGGTCTTTCCGACAACGCTTTCTGTAGTGAACTCGCGGTTTGCGCAGACCGCGGCCACGGCGACCGGCATTTCGACTACAGCAGGCTGGCTCGGGCTGGTGGTGAGTTCACCGATCATTGGCGGCATCGCCGGTACGGATCCCAAGGGGTTAAAAAAGGGACTGTTGGTGCTGCCCGTATTTTCCATCGTAATGGCGATCGTCGCGCTGACCCTGTAATTCGGTCAATAGACCGGACGCCAGAGCAATGGCAGGCCGATATTCGGGACCGCGAGCTGCGGCTGCAAAGCGCGCTTCCCGGCGTAGCCTGGTCCGGTGGACAGTCTATTCTGCGGCCTTCCTCGCTGCGCTGTTCTTGGCCGCATGCGCCTTATGCATTGTGCTGCTCAAGTGGATTGATCCGATCACGACCAGCGTCCAGATGGAGCGGCGCATTCAAGCGTTCCTCGCCCACAAGCCGTACACGAAGCGGTACCGGTTCGTGCCGGTGGGGCGGATCTCTACGGATCTTCAGCACGCTGTGATTGCGGCCGAGGACACCCGGTTTCGCGAACATTCCGGCGTCGATTGGGAGGCGACGCAGAAGCTGATTGAAGAAGATCTCCAAGCGGGCCGACTCGGCCGCGGCGGTTCGACCATCACGCAGCAACTGGTAAAAAATCTGTTCCTTTCCACGCGCCGGTCTTTGCTGCGAAAGGGGCTGGAATTTATTCTCGCGCCGATGGCAGACGCGATACTCGGCAAGCGGCGCATTCTGGAGCTGTATTTGAATGTGATCGAGTGGGGGCCGGGCGTCTATGGCGCAGAAGCGGCCTCCGAGTATTGGTTCCACAAACACGCCTCGCAAATCGATCGTGATGAGGCCGCGCGGCTCGCATCCATCATTCCCAACCCGCTCAAGCGCAAGCCGGCGCGCATGGACCGTTACGCCGCGATTATTCTCACCCGCATGCGTCAGATGGGCTGGTAAGGGTTCGACGGGCCCCGCGCCAGCAAGCAGCAGACAACTGTGAGAGATTGCAGCCCGTGTGGCCACTACCGCCTTGAGGCGGTCGATGCGCGAACCTCTGCTGCTGCCCCTTGCCGCATTCGCCGCGGGGATCGTACTCTCGCAATTCGTCCCGTTCGGCGCGCGCGAGTCGCTCTGCGCCGGCGTCGCCTGTATGGCTCTGGCCGTTCTCGCGCATGTTCGGGCCGCGCGCGCGCTGAGTGCGATTGGCACCGGGTTGGCGTTGCTGATGGCCGGCGCGTGGGTGGATGCCATCCACCGTCCCGGACGCGCTCCGGAACTTGACGCCGGATCCGAGGAAACCGTAATCCTGTCTGGCTGCGTAGTGCAGCCATCGGCGTTTACCGAAGATCGTGAGCGTTTCACGCTCGAACTCGAGCCGGGAGCGCGAACCAACGTTTCCATTACCCTCCGGGAGGGCCAATCTGGGCCGCGTCTGGAGTACGGCCAGCGAATCGAAGTGGATGCCAGAGTACGCAAAATCAGAAATTTCGAAAATCCGGGCGCATTCGATTACGTACGCTACCTGGCGCGACAGAACATCTACTGGATGGCTTCAGCGCGCGGCCCCGGGGCCATCCGTATTCTGCCAGGCCGCTGCGGATCGAAAATCATGTCGGCGATATTCGCGCTGCGCACGGCGGCGCTGGACCGTCTTGAGCGTCTATACGCCGGCAATTCTTACGCCGCCGGCATGAGCGAAGCAATCCTGCTGGGGGAATCCACAAAGCTCGAGAAGGTCTGGACGGAAAATTTCCGCCGGACCGGGACGTATCACGCGCTGGTCATCTCCGGGCTGCACGTCACCGTGCTTGCCGGCGTGCTGCTGTTCTGTTTACGCGTCTGCGGGCTCGGCGAAGCGCCGTCGCTGGCGGTCGCTGCGGCGGCCGCATGGCTGTATGCGGCCGCCTCGGGCTGGTCGGCGCCGGTCATTCGCGCCGCCGGCGGCTTCACTCTGTATCTCGTCGCCCGCTACTCTTACCGCCGCGGCAGGGTGCTGAACCTCGTGGCCGCTGTGGCCATCGCATATCTCATCTGGGATCCCGGGCAGCTTTTCGAGGCAAGCTTCCAGCTCTCGTTTCTGTCAGTCGCTGCGATCGGCGCTTTCGCCGTTCCCATTCTGGACTCTACCACCGGGCCGTTCCGGATGGCGGCGAAAGCTCTCAGAGAGCGGCGTCGCGATCTACGGCTCGATCCTCGGGCCGCGCAATTCCGCATCGAGCTCCGGCTCCTGGCTGAGACCATCGCGCTGTGGACGCGAGTTCCCGAGCGAGCCACGCTCGCAACTTTTGGCGTCATGCTGCGGTTTGCCGTATGGGCTGCGGAAATGATGGTCGTTTCGGCGGTAATCCAGGTGGCGCTCGCTCTCCCCATGGCGCTCTACTTTCACCGGTTTTCTATTACAGGGTTGTCCGCGAACCTCTTGATCGTTCCGCTCATGTCGGCGCTGGTCCCAGTGGGATTCCTCGCAATTTTCACGGGCTGGGGGCGCATTGCGGCAATCGCAACGATGCTGCTGGAAGCCGCCGAACGGGTTGCGGCATTTCATGCTCGCTGGGAGCCGAGCTTCCGCATTCCGGATCCGCCGGTCTGGTTCGACATCGCGCTGGCAGCCGCCCTGGTGGTCGCCGCGGTCGCGTTGCGCCTGGGCAGCGCATGGCGCTGGCCTGCGGTCGGCGCGACTTTGGCGCTCTTCGGCGTGATGCTCTGGTCGCCTTTTCGCCCCGACATCGCGCCCGGGCGGCTGGAGATGACGGCCATCGACGTTGGCCAGGGCGACGGTTTGCTTGTCGCGCTGCCGAACGGCAAAATCATGCTGGTCGACGGCGGCGGCGTCCCGCAGTTCGGACGGCGCGCAAAATCGAAGCTGGACATTGGGGAAGACGTTATTTCTCCCTACCTGTGGGAGCGCCGTATCCGCAAAGTCGACGTCATCGCGATCACGCACGGGCATGAGGATCACGTGGGCGGCGCGGCGGCGCTGATCGCAAACTTTCATCCTGCCGAAATCTGGACGGGCGCGGCCATGGATTCGCCCCAGTGGCGGGCCGTGTTCCACGCCGCCCGCCTCGCCGGAGCGCGCGTGATCGCGCGGCGAGAAGGCGAACACATCGAGGAGTCCGGCGCGCGCATCGACATTCTTGCCCCGCCTTCGGATTACGTCCCCGCCAGCAGGCCCGGCAACAACGATTCGCTCGCCTTTCGGATCTCATTCGGACGGCACTCGTTTCTGCTCACGGGAGACATGGAGGCGCCCGTGGAAGCGCGCCTCATCGCCGACGGCGTACTGACCCGAACCACCGTGCTCAAAGCCCCGCATCATGGCAGCAAGACCTCCGATACAGAGCCCTTTCTGGACCAGATTCAGCCCGCCGTGGCCGTCATCTCGGCCGGATTCGAGAACATGTTCCATCACCCCCATCCGGTGGTCCTCGAGCGCCTGGCGGCTCATCATGCGGCGGTCTTTCGCACCGACCTGGACGGACTCATTTCGGTGTCGACGGATGGATGCCGGCTGGCAATCCGTACCATGCTCCGGGATTACTCGATCGGCGCGCGAATGTCGGCGTTCTGATCGCGGGAGTCTCAGCTCGCGCGCGACTTCATGTCCTTGATCGACTTCTGGATCTTATCGTTGAGCGCCTTCACGTCTTTATTCTGCGGCATGGACCTCAACGCTTCCAACGCTGCCTCCGCAAAGAACCGCATCTTGTCCGGTTCATCCAGCTTCTTGGGGCCGAAGAGTTGGGACTGCGCATACAGCGAATTCGCCATGGCCAGCATGAATTGCGGACGCGGGACAGCCGCCTCGCCGTTCTTGAACAACGCTTGCGCCTTGGTTGGATCGTCCGGAGCTCCTACCGCGCTGCTCGTTTCGTAAATCACGGCTCGCTGGAGCATAGCCCGGTTGACGCTGTCGACAACAGGATCATCGGGCATGGCGCCGGCGGAAATCTTCGCCAGCATTGGCGGCTCGCTCGGGCTGCCGGAGGGGAATGGGAAGGCCAGTTTCACTTGTTCGTCTTTGTTAGAATTCTGAAATTCGCGGAACTTTTCGGCAAACTGAAGCGACGCGACGCGCGCATGCCGGCGCAGTTCCATGACCTGCCGGCGGAACTCGGCGGGATTTCTTTTCGCCGCTTTCGCTCCGGTTTCGTATGCATCAGCCAGCTCCTGGTAGCCTCGCGCAAGGCCGGAGGTCAGCACAAGCGACCAGGGGAGGCCTTGAGTTTTGTATTCGGAGCTCTTCATAGCCCTGTCCAGGTTATCGCTGGCCTTCAGCAGATCCCCCGCCGTAAAGTTCTCTCTGGCGGCGGACCAGTAAAATGCGGGAGTGCCGGGCTCCGGTCCTTTGGAGCCGCTCGAGCAGGAGAGGGAAACGCTGAGAAGCACAGCTGTGCCAGCGAGCACGACGGCGGCGCGCATAGGGATTGCCTCCGGTCGAAGTACTTATCACAGCGTGTGTCCGTGCGCAACCGGGTTTATCCGGCCACGCGCCCACGCTGCGCCGCGAGCGCAAGCGCCCGATCTGCGAGCGTATCCGGCTCCGCGCCCGCCCGCAGCAGGATGGTCGCGATTTCAACGGCGTTTTTTCGGCGATGTCTGGCGATATCCTTCTACGCCATTCGCGGCGTACCCGAGTCGCGGGCTCCAAAACTTCCGATGCAGCTGCATTAACCCGCATCGGGCGCATCGGGTTATAATATTTGCACAGCGGAACGCATGAAGTGTATTCAGCCGCACAACGGCTGCAACTCTGACATGCGACGCACAATCTAATCATCAGGAGGCCAATGAGCAAAGAAGACAGCATTGAAGTAACCGGAACCGTAGTAGAAAAGTTTCCCAGCGGACTATTCAGTGTTCAGCTAGACCAGGATCGCACCGTGCTGGCGCATTTGGCGGGCAAGCTCCGCCGCAACCGGATCCGCGTCCTCGCCGGAGACCGCGTAACCCTGGAACTCTCGCCGTACGATCTCACCAAAGGCCGGATTACCTACCGGCATAAGTAAACGCCGTTCCTTCCGACTGCCGCCCTCATGTGATTCGACTGCTGTTTATCGCCGGCACCCGTCCCGAAGCGATCAAGCTTTGTCCGACGATTCGTTACTGCCGGGCCCATCCCGCATTTGAGGCCAAGCTGTGCGTCACTGCGCAGCACCGGCATCTGCTCGATCAGGTACTAACCGCGTTTGACGTGCGCCCCGACCACGATCTCGACCTGATGCTGCCAAATCAGACGTTGTTTCAGTCCACCTCAAGAATCCTTTCCGCGCTGGCGCCGGTTCTTGAGGCGGAGCGGCCGGACATGGTGATCGTTCAGGGAGACACGACTACGACCTTTTGCGGCGCTCTGGCGGCATTCTACACCCGCGCGCCCGTGGGTCACGTCGAAGCAGGGCTCAGGACCGGCGATCTGTATGAACCGTTCCCCGAAGAGCTGAATCGCGTTCTGACATCGCGAATCGCCAGACTGCACTTTGCCCCGACCCGGCGCGCCGCCGAGAACCTGATTCGCGAAGGCGCTGCTGCGGAATCGGTGTCGGTGACAGGCAATACAGGAATTGACGCCGTTTTACATATTTGCAGGGAACTCGAGGCGGGACGGCTCCGCGGCGCTGACCGCGAGGAGATCGATCCGGAGCGGAAACTGATCCTCGTCACGGCTCACCGGCGCGAGAGTTTTGGAGCGGGCTTTGAGCGGATCTGCCGGGCGCTGCGCAGGCTGGCCAGACGAGATGACATCCAAATCGTTTACCCCGTCCACCCCAATCCCAACGTACAGGCGCCTGTCCGCCGGCTGCTGAGCGATCTCGATAACGTTCTCCTCATTGAGCCGGTGGAGTACGTAGCCTTCGTCGACCTGATGCGGCGCGCCCATATCCTTCTTACAGATTCTGGCGGCATTCAGGAGGAAGGCCCCTCGCTGGGAAAGCCGATTTTGGTCTTGCGCGACAAAACAGAACGTCCAGAGGCGGTGGAAGCCGGCGGAGTCAAACTGGTCGGAAGCGATGAGGACCGGATCGTCGGCGAGACGGAACGGCTGCTTGATGATGCCGAACAGTACGCGACCATGGCGCGCGTTCACAACCCTTACGGAGACGGGCGCGCGAGCGGGCGCATTGCGGACCTAATCGCCTCATTCTTCAACAGATAAATCTCTACGCAATTCGTCAAAATCGGCCCTTTTGGCGGGCTTCTCCGGCCTGATTTTTGGCGGAGCGCAGCTATACTGGGGGCGAAAGGAAAATCGTCCGCTGCTTATGACCTCCATCGATCGGAAATCGCGCCGCGCGAGCGCGACCGACCATCTGACTGAGATCGTTTCACGCAAGCTGATCGGCCAAACCTCGGCGATCAGCGGGATTCTGCCATACATCCAGATGCATCAGGCAGGCCTGTCGCCGGAGGGCCGCCCGGCGGGCGTATTCCTTCTGCTGGGACCTAGCGGCTCGGGCAAAACGAAGACCGTCGAGGTGATCGCCGAAGCCCTTCACGGCAGCGACAAGAATGTACTGCGAATCGATTGCGGCGAATTTCAGATGGAGCATGAGGTCGCCAAACTGATCGGCGCTCCGCCGGGATACCTCGGGCACCGCGAAACCCATCCCCTTCTGTCGCAAGCCAAGCTCAACGCGGCAACCAGCGAGCGCAGCAATCTGGCGGTGGTTCTGTTTGACGAGGTGGAGAAGGCCGCTTCCAGTCTGGCGCGGCTGCTGCTTGGCGTTTTGGACAAGGCTGTTCTGCGTTTGGGCGACAACACCACGGTGAATTTCGAGCGCACTTTGATCTTCATGACCAGCAACCTGGGTGCGCGGGAAATGCTGGATTCCATCACCCCCGGGTTCGGATTCGCGTCCATGGCAGGCGGCGGCGACAGCTCGAAACGCAAACTGGAAAGCATCGGAATGGCCGCGGTTCGAAAACGCTTCGCGCCCGAATTTGTCAACCGCCTGGACGCCATTCTTACCTACGAGCCGCTCACAAAGGAGCAATTGTGTCGGATTCTCGACCTTCAGATCGAGGAAATTCAGCGCCATATCGACAGGCGGTTGGGCGCGCGCGCGTTTTCGCTGGCGGTGTCGAAAGCCGCGCGTGAATTTCTGCTGCGCAAAGGCACGAGTCCGGAGTTCGGGGCCCGAGAATTGAAACGCACGCTCCACCGGCAGCTGATGCAGCCTCTTGCAGCGCTGGTTGCAGCCGGGCGGGTGCCTCCGCAGGCGGCAGTCCGCGCCGACGCGCCTCATTCTGGCGAATTCGTTTCGTTCCGGATCTCGCGGCCCTCGCGCACCCAGCTGCGCCTTGCGTCTTAACGCTGGCCGCCTTCCGGCCGACCTTTCACTCCGGCGCGGAGCCGGCCCGCTCCGCGCCGCCTGTTGCCGCTACTCGCCCATTGCGCGCAGCTCGCGCGTAGCGTCTTCCAGCCGCGAATTGAACGCTTTCAGCGCTTTGGCGACCGCCTTGGCTTGCTGGTTGGCTTCCTGCCATCGCGCGCCCTCGACAGCCTCGCGCACGCCCGGCAGCGTCTTCGCGCCGTAGCCCGTATACAGGCCTGGCGCATACAGGCGGTGGCGATACCAGTCGCGTCCAGGCAGACCGCTGCCTGTGGTCAACGCGCGCTCGGTTCGAAACAAGATTTCGTTCAGGTTTGCCAGACGTTCGGCCGGCGCCGCGGAAATACGCTTTCCAGACGCTTCCAACGCCTCTTCGAAATTTTTCGCGTCGCCTTCCATGCGTCCGATCTGCGCGGTCACTTCGGCGAAATCCACGCTGTGCGACGACTTGGCCGCCTCTTTCTGAATTTCATCCACATAACTGCGCAAGGCGCGCGCCACTCGGGAAAACTCAAACGGGAGAACCGGAGCGTTCGCCAGCCGCATCAGCGAAAGGGTCATCACTTGCGCCAGCGCCCGTCCATAGGTGAAGTCGGCGTCAGAGAAATGCGTGTACCAGTAATAGGAATCGTAGATGGAATGGTAGACGCCTCCCCCGCCCTCGCCGCCGAATCCGAGGTTCAGACTGGCCACGCCGGCGTGATGCAGAAAGGCTACGTAGTCCGATCCGGCCCCTAACGGATTGAGATGGAACGGGGCATTCTGGTCGCCGGCGCTCGAGCGGGCCTGCCGCGCCTCGAGCAGATTTTTTCCGGAAACAGGATCGCTGATATCGCGCAGGACCTCTGTCATGAAGTGTTCCAACGTGTGTGAGCCGGATGCGTTGATGGCGCCCTTTCCGTTAGAGTCGGAGTTGATATAGACTGCCAGTTTCCGGTCGACTTCCTTCGCGTGCTTTTCCACCCACTCTGTCGAACCCACCAAGCCGAACTCCTCTGCATCCCACAAGGCAAGCACAACCGTGCGCTTCGGCTGCCATCCTTCACGGACCATCGACGCCAGCGTCCGCGCCGTCTCCAGGAGCGCCGACGCCCCGCTCGCCGGGTCGCTGGCGCCGTTCACCCAGGCATCGTGATGATTGCCGTACATGATCCATTGGTCCCTGTACATCGAACCTGGAAGGGTGGCGACGACATCGTAGAGCGGCTTGTTGGTCCAATCGAAATCGAGTTTGAGGTGAACCGTCGCGGGTCCCGGACCCACGTGATACGTAAGCGGCAGCGCGCCGCGCCAGCCCTCGGGCGCAACCGGACCGCCCAGATTCGCAAGCAGCGGTTTCGCGTCGCCGTATGAAATCGGCAGCACGGGAATTTTCACAAGCGACTGAGCGTCGGCGCGCGAGAGCCGTCTGGCGCCGTTCTCGGAAGCCCATCCGGGCGAGAGCGGATCACCGGGGTACAGCGCCATGTCTATGACGCTGCCCCGTTGAACGCCCTGCGCGGGCCGGTAAGCGCCCTTAGGGTAAA
>Ga0070740_10001732_pt1 | contig 28509 bp, 24 predicted proteins | sample Coa_R2_FD_67286 | JGI IMG/M metagenome (GOLD analysis project Ga0070740, IMG submission 67286) | Surface soil microbial communities from Centralia Pennsylvania, which are recovering from an underground coalmine fire - Coalmine... | ecosystem: Environmental > Terrestrial > Soil > Unclassified ...
TGCGCTGCTGACCCTGCGACGACGCCGGACCGTTCGTTGTCGCGCCTGGCGCCAGCGAGACGAGCTGGAGATAATTGCGGCCGTTGAGCGGCAGCTCCACGATGCGGCGGTTCTCGATAACCGTGCCCAGCTCGGCGGTTTCGGCTTGCAGAACCGGCACCGCGCCGGTCACTTGTATGGTTTCCGTCACATTTCCTACTTGAAGCGCGAAATCGATCTTCGCCACCTGTCCTACCTGGAGCTCGATGCCTTCGCGGACCTGCTTCGGAAAGCCTTTGTACTCAACCTGGAGCGTGTACACGCCCGGAGGCAATGCGGTCAGCGTGAAAATGCCGTCGTCATTGGACGAAGTCTCGCGGCGCACGTTGGTGGCGACGTTTGTAGCGGTCACAAGCGCTCCCGCAATGACCGCCCCCGATGGATCCGTCACCGATCCGGTGATTTGTCCGGTTGGGGCCTGCGCAAAGGCGGACAGCGCAAGGAACAGAAAGGCGAACAGCCGGGTTGCTGGCTTTACACCCGATGCGATCGACATGGATTCTACCCCGCAGTGTTGTGTGAATGGTTGTTCAGAGCAACTTATCATATTGCGGGATGCAGAGCGAGGCGGCCTGGGGCGGCGGCGGAGCGCTCGCTCCGGCGCGTCCGCGTCATCACGTTCCGCAGGATCCCGGAGCGCCGGCCGCCGTCGCGTCGCTTTGGGATAGCTTCTTTGGCATTGCTCAGAGCCTCGTGGCAGTAAAACGCGGTTGCGACCATAGTTCTGCCCGGATGCGCGATGCGCATAAACTGGCAAGATGGCCGCGTATCACGACCTTCCTGCCGTAAGCGATGCAGAGCACGCCCGGCAGCTTCGCCGCGCCGTGCTGGCGGGCACGATCGGGACGGCGATCGAGTGGTACGACTTCTTTCTGTACAGCGCGGTCACCGGCCTGATATTTGCACGACTCTACTTCCCGCGCGCCGACCCTCTCACTGGAACGCTGGAAGCGTTCGGCGTTTACGCCGTGGGATTTCTGGCGCGACCAATCGGCGCGGCGATCTTTGGCCACTATGGCGATCGGCTTGGGCGCAAGGCGGCGCTCGTGGCCACCCTGCTGCTGATGGGGATAGCTACAGCCTGCGTCGCGCTCGTCCCTGGTTACAACAAAATCGGAATTTGGGGCGGAATCATTCTCACCGCGCTGCGTTTTATTCAAGGAATCGGGGTCGGCGGTGAATGGGGCGGGTCGGTCCTGCTGACCATGGAATGGGCGCGAACCAACCGGCATCGCGGCTTTATCACTTCCTGGCCGCAGTTCGGCGTGCCTGCTGGGCTGTTTTCTGCGAACTTGGCCGTGCTCGCGGCCAGCGCCATTTCGGGCGAGCATTTTCTGGCCTGGGGCTGGCGCGGGCCCTTTCTGTTCAGCATCGTTCTGGTCGCGCTTGGCCTGTATATCCGGTTGGGCATTGAGGAGACTCCAGTCTTCAGACGATTGGCGGCGCAGCGCCGCGTCGAGCGTGCGCCGGTTCTCGAGGCGCTCCGCCGGCAGCCGCGGGAAATCATTCTCACCGCATTGTGCCGTATGGCGGAGCAGGCGCCATTCTATCTGTTTACAGCGTTTGTGTTCGCCTACGGAGCGGGCATACTGCGCTTCGATCGCGAGTTTCTGCTTTTGTCTGTCCTGGCCGGCGCGATGCTGTCATTCATCACGATTCCGTTGTTCGGGCATCTCTCCGACCGGTTCGGACGGAAGCGAGTTTATATGCTGGGCGCTGCTGTGACCGGCGTGTATGGCTTCATCTATTTTGCCCTGCTCGATACGCGATCGCCGCGGCTTGCGGCGCTCGCCATTGTGCTTTCGCTCCTGCCCCACGACATGATGTATGGCCCGCAGGCTGCCCTGATTGCGGAGTCTTTTGCCGGAAGACTGCGCTACAGCGGAGCGTCGCTCGGCTACCAGTTGTCCTCGCTGATTGCGGGTGGTCCGGCGCCCCTGATTGCGTCATGGCTGCTGCACCGTTATCAGTCCGCCACCCCGGTTGCGATCTTTGTGTTCATCTGCTCGGTCATTTCATTGATCGCGACGGCGATGTTGAAGGAATACGCCAATAAGGACGCCTACGACGACTGAGGCGGCGGCCGTCAGCGCTCCATTTGGCGCCGCGCAGGCTCCAGGTTCGGCAGCAGCGCCGTCAGCAGCCCGATCGCAGGCAGAAATGAGCACACGCGATACACGAATTCGATGCCGGTTGCATCCGCGAGTCTGCCCAGCAATGCCGCTCCAATGCCGCCCATTCCGAACGCCAGACCGAAGAACAGACCAGAAATGGCCCCTACCTTCCCGGGCGCCAGATCCTGCGCGTAAACCAGAATCGCCGAGAACGCCGAGGCGAGAATCAGGCCGATGATCACTGTCAGCGCCGCGCTCCAGAACAAATTGGCGTACGGCAACAGCAGCGTGAAGGGCAGCACGCCCAGAATCGACCACCAGATCACATATTTTCGGCCGAAGCGGTCGCCCACCGGGCCGCCAATAATCGTTCCCAACGCCACGGCGCCCAGAAAAATGAACAGATGAATCTGCGCAGTTTTCACCGATACGTGAAACTTGCTGATGAGAAAAAATGTGAAGTAACTGGTCAGGCTGGCCAAATAAAAGTACTTGGAAAAGACCAGCGCAACCAGGACGCTCATGGCCACGGCGACGCGCTTGGGGGAAAGGCCCGGCCTGCCGCTCGATGCCGCAGCTCCCGGACTGCGCCGCACTGAAGGGTGGGTTTTATACCACGCGCCCACCCGCAACAGAACGAGAATTGCAATCGCCGCCGCGATGGAAAACCAGGCGATGCTGCGCTGGCCCGCAGGTAAAACGATAAACGCCGCAAGCAGCGGCCCCAGCGCCGATCCAGCGTTGCCGCCCACCTGAAACAGAGACTGCGCCAGCCCGTGCTGCCCGCCGGAGGCCATCCGCGCTACTCGCGAGGACTCCGGATGAAAGATCGAGGACCCGACGCCCATCAGCGCGACAGCAATCAGAATCACGGCAAAGGCGGGCGCTGCCGCCAATAGCAGCAGTCCCACCAGCGTGAACCCCATGCCCGCGGCCAGAGAATAGGGCGTAGGTTTCCGGTCCGTATACAACCCGACCACAGGCTGGAGGAGTGAGGCCGTGAGCTGCGAGGTCAGCGTAATGAGTCCGATTTGTCCGAAATCGAGAGAATACGTCCGCTTCAGAATCGGGTAAACGGCGGGGGCCACCGACTGCATCATGTCGTTCAGAAGGTGGCAGAAACTGATCGCGCCCAGAACCGTAAATACAGTACCGTCCGGCTTGCTTGAGACTTCCGTTGCGGCCCCTGTCGCTCCGGCTTCGGTGAGCGCCATTTCTCATAGTTTACAGTGCGGCGCGGACGACCCGTGTAGGAACATGCGCCGGGCTCTCCGAAAGCCGCTACACTAACGGCCATGGCCGCGCTATACGCCGGAACGTCCGGTTTTGCGTACCCGAGTTGGAAGCCGGATTTTTATCCGGCGAAGCTGCCGTCCAGGGATTTTCTCAAGCATTACGCGACCCGGCTCAACGCCGTCGAGGCGAACTACACGTTCCGGCGTCTGCCCGCGGCCGCGACGCTCGAAAGCTGGGTGAACAGCACGCCGGAGGGCTTTGTTTTCGCGGTCAAAGCCCATCAGCGCATCACGCACGTCCAGCGCCTGAAGCCATCCGAATTCACGCAACTGTTCTTCAGGGCCATCGATCCGCTGCGTTCGGCGCGGCGGCTTGGACCGGTGCTGTTTCAACTTCCGCCCAATCTGAAGTGCGATCTGGATCTGCTCGGATCGTTTCTGGCGGCGCTGCCCGACGACGTGCGCTGCGCATTTGAGTTCCGCAATCCTTCGTGGCTTCAGGATCCGGTCTATCGGCTGCTTGAAAAGCACGGCGTGGCGCTGTGCCTGGCGGAATCGGAAAAGCTGGAAATTCCCGAAGTTGTTACCGCCGGCTTTGTATACGCGCGCCTGAGAAAACCGGACTACTCAGTGCAGGAGCGCGAGGAGATCGCGGCGCGCGCGCGGCGGTTTCTGGAGTCGGGCCGTGATCTGTACGTGTTTTTCAAGCACGAAGAGTCGCCGGCGGGCGCGATATACGCGGAACAACTTCTGGCTGCTATCCGTTCGCCCGCCGCGCGGCCCGCTTCTTCGGCTTGATCTCCTGGACCTCTCCGTGAGCGCTCTCCACTTCAACTGCGGCCGGCTTCTTGGCGGCGTCCAGCGACCTTTTGAGCGCTTCCAGAATATCAATGACTTTCGCGGGCTGCGGCTGCGGCGTCTCCACCACCTCCTGCCCTGCTTTCTTGGCCTCGATCATCTCCAGCAGCCGGTCCCGGTACGTATCACGATATTTCTCCGGTTTGAAGTCCGCCGCGAGCGCCTGGATCAGCCCGGTTGCGAGTTCAACCTCCTTGTCTTTGACGAGCCCGACATCCGTGCGGAACTCCTCCACGCTGCGGATCTCGTGCGCGTAGTACATCGTGTGCAGCAGTATGCCGCGGGGCCCGGGCCGCAGGATGACGATGTGCTCGCGATTGTGCATGGTCATCTTCGCCACCCCGACGTAGCCGGTGCGCCGCAGCGCATCGAATAACAGCGCGTACGGCTTCTCGCCCGCATCGTCCGGCGCCATATAGTACGAACTTTCGTAGTACACCGGATCGACGTCGGCGGCCTTCACGAATTCGAGAATCTCCATGACCTTTGCGGTCTTGGGCGCCACTTTCCGGATGTCTTCGTCATCGATGACGACGTAGCGGCCTTTCTCGTATTCATAGCCCTTGACGATCTCGCTGCGCTCGATAGGCCGATCCTCAAGTTGGCAGTAGAGCACCTGCTTGACGCGGGAATGGTCTGTCTTGTGCAGCTGGTTAAAGCTGATGCTCTCGGACCTCGCGGCAGTATATAGCTTCACGGGCAGCGAAACGAGGCCGAAAGTCAGGTGCCCCCTCCAAATCGTAGTCGCCATGCGTCTGTTGTTCCTAAGCCACCATCCGGTGCGGATCGATTACGAATTTCTTCGCGGCGCCGCGATCGAAGTCTTTGTAGCCTTGCGGCGCTTCGTCGAGCGAAATCACGGTAACGTTCACAGCTTTCGCAATCTGAATTTTATCGTGGAGAATCGCCATCATGAGCTGGCGATGATACCGCATGACGGGACACTGACCGGTTGCAAACGACAGCGACTTGGCCCAGCCCAGGCCGATCCGAAGTCCGAGCGTACCGTGCTTTGCATTTTCGTCCTTTGCGCCGGGATCATCGGTGACATACAAGCCGGGAATGCCCACTGCGCCGCCGGCGCGCGTGATCTGCATAACGGAATTCAGAACCGTGGCCGGCTGCTCGACGTTGGCGTCATGGCCGTGTCCTCGCGCTTCGAATCCAACGCAATCCACCGCGCAGTCGACCTCCGGCGCGCCCAGGATCTGCGCGATCTGATCGGGCAATGGCGCGTCCTTCCTCAGATCAATGACTTCGCAACCGAAGCTGCGCGCCTGCGCCAACCGCTCCGGTATCATATCGCCGACGATGACCACAGCGGCGCCAAGGAGATGGCACGCCGCCGCGCAGGCTAATCCGACCGGACCCGCTCCTGCGACATACACGGTAGAACCCGTCGTCACGCCTGCGGTAACCGCGCCATGGTACCCGGTCGGGAAAATGTCAGACAGCAGCGTCAGGTCGCGAATTTTGGCCAGAGCCTGCTCTTTGTTCGGCAGTTTCAACAAGTTGAAATCGGCGTACGGACACATCACGTATTCGGCTTGTCCGCCCACCCAGCCGCCCATGTCCACGTATCCGTACGCCGCTCCCGGTCGTGCAGGGTTGACATTGAGGCAGATTCCAGTCTTGCCCTCCTTGCAGTTGCGGCACCGCCCGCAAGCAATGTTGAATGGCACAGAGACCAAGTCGCCAACGTTAAGAAACTCCACGTCGCGTCCCTTTTCGATGATCTCACCCGTGATTTCATGACCTAGCACCAGCCCGGGCGGCGCCGTTGTGCGCCCGCGCACCATGTGCTGATCGCTGCCGCAGATGTTGGTAGATACGATTTTCAGGATTACGCCGTGCTCACACTTGCGATTTCCCAGCGCCAGTTTGGGGAAATCGATGGATTGGACCTCCACTTTTCCGGGGCCAAGGTAAACCACTCCGCGATTGGACGCCATCTCGTCGCCTCCTTTTGCTCGATTTATTTTATGCCTTCTCTCCGCGTTCAGTGTCGGACCTCGGCGGCCGGCGATCAAGGGCGGCTGAAGCTGCGGGCGCTCGGCCTGCCTCCGCCGGACGCCGGATGCCTCTGGCGACAGCTGAGGCCTGGCGGCTTGATAAAATGGAAGCCTATCATGCCCGTCAGCAAGGACCTGCTCGATATTCTTGTCTGTCCCCTGTGCAAAGCCCCGGTCGAGCTCGTCAATGATCAGAGCGGACTGAAATGTGTTCAGTGCAAGCGCGTTTATCCCATCCGCGACGACATTCCGGTGATGCTGGTGGATGAAGCGCGCATCGAAGAGTAGAATCGCGCTTCAATGGGTTCGATACTGGAGCGGCTGCCCTGGGGCGCCCCGGTGGTTGTGATTCGCCTCCGGTCGCTGGGTGATTGCGTTTTGACGACGCCGGCGCTGCGGATTCTCAAGGGCTGCCGCCCCGATCTGGAAATCGGCATTGTGGTGGAGCCGCGGTTTGCGGCCATTTTCGACGGCAATACCGATATTGCGCAAGTGCTTCCTCCGCTACCGGGCGCCGTATCCAGGTGGCGAGCCGCGTTGTGTCTGAACCTGCATGGCGGGCCGCGGAGCATCGCGCTGTCGCTGGCTTCCCGCGCGCCGCATCGCGCCGCGTTTGCCCATTTTCGCGGACAGTTTGCATACAATGTGCACATCCCGGCAGCGCAGCAGATCTTGAAGGTGGAGCGCAAGGTCCACACAGCCGAGCATCTTGCAGCGGCCATATTTCATTTGGGCGCAGCCCCCCGGGAGATTCCGCGCGCCCGCCTTTTTGCGCCGCCCGCTACGCGGTCCCGGCCGCATGCCGTCATTCACCCCTTCGCCTCGTCGCCCGAAAAAACCTGGCCCGCCGAGCGGTTTGTACAGGTGGCGGACGATCTCCGCCGCAACGGCCTTGAACCGTTATTTTTGTGCGGTCCCGATGAGGACCCGGCGCCTTTCGCCCAATTCGAAGTCTTGCGCAACGCCCCGCTGCCCAAGGTCATGTCCGTCATACGGTCGGCGGCGCTGTTCCTCGGCAACGACAGCGGACCGGCGCACATTGCGGCGGCGTTCGGCCTGCCTGTGATCGTTCTTTTCGCCGCCTCGGATCCCGACGTGTGGGGGCCTTGGAGAACCCAGGGCGAAATCCTGAAAGCCGGTTCTATCGACGCGATTCCCGCCAAGGCCGTGCTTGCGGCCATTGAGCGGGCCAGGGTCCGCGTATGAAGGAACTGGCGCGTTTGCTCCGTCTCGTCCGGCCGTACACGCCGGCGCTTCTCCTTTCTGTGCTGCTGATGGCCGTCGTCGGAGGAATGCAGGCGCTGACCGCGCTCCTGATCGCGCCCATCTTCGATCGGGTTCTGAATCCCGCCTCCGCCGAAGCTCCCGTCAGGATCTTCTCCTTCGCAGGCCATTCCATTTATCTCGAAGACATTGTCCCCGGCTGGATTCACAATGTCTGGACGATGGTGGCCTTCGGCATTCTTGGGGTATTCGCAATAAAGGGGTTGTGCGATTATTTCGGCAATTATTTCATCAATTACGTCGGTTTTTCGGCGGTGACGGATCTCCGGCAGAAAGTGTTCGACCGGGTATTGCGCCAGGACCTCGAATTTTTCGAAACGAATTCCACTGGCCGGCTTATGTCGTCCATTATGAACGACATAGACAAGATCCAGCTAGCCACTTCGCACATGCTGGCGGACTGGATGCGGCAATCGTTCACCGTCGTGGGACTGCTGTGCGTGGTGGTTCAGACGGACTGGCGGCTGGCTGTCGTCAGTCTCAGCGTGCTGCCCTTCGTTCTGGTCCCGACGGCGCGAATTGGCCGCCGCATCCGACGCACAACCCGCAGCGCCCAGGATTGCGCCGCCGAACTCAATCAGATTCTCCAGGAGACGATTTCCGGACAGCAGGTGGTCAAATCCTTCGGCGCGGAGGAGATCGAATCCAACCGCTTCCATGCCGCGGCCGCCCGCCTGAAGCGGAGCAATTTGCGGTATGTGCTGCTTCAGGCGATGGCCTCGCCGCTGATTGAATTTTTCGCCGCGGTGACGATCGTCGGGCTGCTGACGTACGCTCGCACGGAGATCAAGGCCGGCGAGATGAGTACGGGTGAATTCACGAGCTTCGTCACCGCATTGCTGATGCTGTACGAACCCGTCAAAAGGCTTACCGGCATTCACAATATCTTTCAGCAGGCGCTGGGCGCTTCACAGAATGTCTTCGAATACCTGGATTCGCGCCAGGCGATCGAAGATCGGCCCTTCGCCCACAAACTGCACAGGTTTGAACGGGGAATCGTCTTCAAGAACGTTTCGTTCCACTATCCGAACTCGCCCAACGGATTCCAGTTGCAGGGCATCAACCTGGAGGTGAAAGCCGGGGAAGTGGTTGCGCTCGTTGGTCCCAGCGGCGCGGGCAAGACGACGCTGGCGAATCTGGCGCCGCGCTTTTATGACGTAACGGGCGGGGCCGTACTGATCGACGGCCGCGACGTCCGCGACCTGAAGCTTGCATCGTTGCGGGAAAAGATCGGCATCGTCGCCCAGGATACATTCCTGTTCAATGACACCGTGGCCAACAACATCGGATACGGACGCCCCGAGGCGGGTTTGGATGAGATCCGCGCCGCGGCCCGGACTGCGCTGGCGGAAGATTTTATCCTCGCGCTGCCCGATGGCTATGACACCGTCATCGGCGAGCGCGGCGTCAAGTTGAGCGGGGGGCAGCGCCAGCGTCTGGCGATTGCGCGCGCGCTTCTCAAAGACGCTCCCATCCTGATTCTCGACGAGGCGACCTCGCACCTGGACAGCGAGTCCGAAGCGCTGGTTCAGCGCGCGCTGGCGAACCTGATGGCCAACCGGACCGTGATCGTCATCGCCCACCGCCTCTCGACCATCCGGCGCGCCGATAAGATCGTGGTTCTCGACCGCGGCCGGATTACCGAGATCGGCACGCACCAGGAACTGATCGTGCAGGGCGGCATCTACCAGCGGCTGCATGAACTTCAGTATCTCCAGCCCGATCCGTTGGTGAACCCATGACCAACTCTCCCTCGGCGGCGTCCCGCACGACGCCGGCTCGCAGCATGACCGGATTCGCTCGCGTACGCAAATCGGTCGCCGGCGCGGAGATTGTGGTTAGCGTCAAGAGCGTCAACCACCGCGCTTTAGACATTCATTTCCACTGCCCGGCCGAACTGGACCCGCTCGAAAATGATATGCGCGCTCTGATCCGGCGGCGCCTGGGCCGGGGCCATATCGAGGTCCGCGCTTCTCTGATGCGGTCTCGCGCCTCGGCCGGATTCGCTGTGAATACGCCGCTGCTGGATGCGTATATACGAGCCTATCGCTCCGCCGCCGCCGAGTACGGTTTGCCGCCGGAACCGGACCTGAATTTTGCATTCCGCTTACCTGGCGTGCTCGGCGAATTGGAGGACCGCGAAATCGAACCGGAGCTTCGCGATGGCGTCCTCGAAGCTCTTCGCGAGGCGCTTGATTGCCTGGATGCATTCCGCGAACGCGAGGCCTCAGAAATTATTGAGGGCATGCTCCGGCACAACGCCGCCGTCCGTTCCGTCGCCCGCGAACTGGCGCAGATCCGCGGCCGCGCCATCCCGCTCCTGCAAGCCCGCCTGACGGACCGCCTTCGCGATCTGCTTCGCGGCGTCTCAATCGATGCCCAGCGGCTGACCCAGGAAGTAGCGCTGCTGGTCGACCGCAGCGACATCAGCGAAGAGATTGCGCGGCTGGAGATCCATTCCGCCCAACTGGACGAATTGCTGGCCGGCGGGGGGGAAATCGGTAAAAAGCTCGACTTTCTGCTTCAGGAAATGAACCGGGAGAGCAACACCATCCTCTCCAAAACGACTGGCGTCGGCGAGATCGGGCTGCGCATTACGGAACTCGCGCTGGCTGCCAAGGCCGACATTGAGAAAATACGGGAACAGTCACTCAATCTCGAATGAGCGTTGTTTTTATTATTTCGGCGCCGTCCGGTTCGGGGAAATCGACGCTGGTCAAGCGCTTGCTGGCCGTAGTCCCCGGAATACGCTTTTCGATCTCGTGCACCACGCGCCGGGCGCGAGGCGCCGAGCGCGAGGGCGAAGATTATCATTTCATCAGTCGCGAGTCGTTTGAGCAAATGCGCCTGCGCGGCGAATTCCTGGAATGCGCGGAAGTCTTCGGCAACTGGTACGGTACTCATCAGAATGAACTTTTAAAGGCCCGTGCGGAAGGCCAGGATCTGCTGCTCGACATTGACGTGCAGGGTGCGGCACAATTAAAGAAGAAGATCCCGGATGCGGTAACTATCTTCGTCCTTGCGCCCTCGCGGGAGGAGTTGGAGCAACGGCTCCGCCTCCGGTCAGAGGATTCGGAAGCTGTGATTGAGCGCAGACTGCGCGGAGCGGCAGAGGAAATCCGGCAATACCGCAAGTATGATTATGTCCTGATTAACCGGGATATCGAGAAATCGGTGGACATCCTCGCCTCGATCGTCAAAGCCGAACGTGTGCGGCGCGACCGCGTCGAAGCCGAGATCGTCCCCATTCTGGCCAGTTTCGAGCGCAGTGAGGTTGCAAAACTAAAGCAGTGAGGTTGCCCAGTGATGTCGGACAAGCGTAACGCCATGTACACAATTCCCGACGACCCGGAAGCGAGCACGTACAGATTCATCATCGTCGCCGCCAAGCGGGCGCGACAGCTTCAGAATGGGGCCCGGTCGTTTCTGCCCACCACGTCGCGCAAACCGACGATCACAGCGATGGAAGAAGTCCGCCGCGGCCTGGTCAAGTACGACGATCCGAACCGCCCGGGCGAAGCGGTTGAGCTCGTCGAAGCTGAATAAGCATCGGGCCCCTGTTTGCGCCGCGCATGAGAGTGCTTCTGGGAGTCGCCGGCGGCATCGCCGCATACAAAGCGGCGGAGCTTTGCCGGCGCCTGATGGAACGGGGATTCTCCGTTCAGGTGGTCATGACGCGGTCCGCTCAAGAATTCATACGGCCTCTCACTTTCGCCGCTTTAACGGGACAGAAAGTGATCACGGATCTGTTCGCGTCCGGCAGCGCCGACGACACGTTCGCCAGCTCGATTGAGCATATCCGCGCCGGACAGGAGGCAGATGCGCTGGTTGTAGCGCCGGCCACGGCGGACACGCTGGCCAAGCTGGCGCACGGCATCGCGGACGATTTTCTCACGACCTGCTACCTGGCTTTCGCCGGTCCGGTGGTTCTCGCGCCGGCGATGAACGTCAACATGTGGCGGCATCCTGCAACCGTGCAGAACATGGAAATCCTGCGCCGGCGCGGGCACCTGGTTGTCGAACCGGAAGCCGGAGAGCTGGCTTGCGGGATGGTTGGTCCGGGCCGGCTGGCTGAGCCTGAGCGCATTGCCGAAGCCGTCGAGTCGGCGCTCCATCCGCGGCGCGATCTCGAGGGCGAAACGGTTCTGATTACCGCAGGTCCGACTCAGGAGCCCATCGATCCGGTGCGCTATATCTCGAACCGCTCCAGCGGAAAAATGGGCTACGCGCTCGCCGAGGCGGCCGCCGCCCGCGGGGCGCGGGTCATCCTCGTCACCGGTCCGGTCTCACTCGCTGAACCGCAGGGCATCGAAACCGTGCGCGTACGCACGGCCGAAGAAATGCGTCGCGCCGTCATGGAGCGGGTTGCGGATTCAACCATTATCATCAAGTCGGCTGCGGTGGCGGATTATCATGTTGCTAACGTGCCGCGCCAGAAGATCAAAAAGACCGCTGCGCGCATGTCGCTGGAGCTCGATCCGACTCCGGATATTCTGGCCGAGGCCGGCAGGATCAAGGGCGACCGCATTCTGATCGGCTTCGCCGCCGAAACGAACAACCTGTTGGAGGAGGCCCGGCGCAAGCTGACATCCAAAAACTGCGACATGATCGTAGCGAATCTGGTCTCGGAGGAGGGCATCGGGTTCGAATCTGATCAGAACGAGGTAACCCTGGTCCTGCGCGGCGGGCAGACGGTTCCGCTCGGGCGCGCGGCGAAGCGGGAGCTTGCCGATCGCATTCTCGATCAGGCCGTCAAACTGCGGCTCGTGCTGCATGCAGCTCAATGAACCGCGAACTCCTGCGGCAATACCTCGCCTATTATCGGGATCTCGGCATCGGGACCATTTACCGCCGAAACGGGCCCCCGACGCTGGTTTCACAACACGTTCGAGAAAACGCTCCAGAGCCGTCCAAGGCCGAGTCCGAGCTGCCGTCGCTGGTCCCGGCCGGCGATTCCATGCTCAAGATTCTCGAAGACATCGGCGATTGCCGCCGCTGCCGTCTCCACCAGGGCCGAACCAAGATTGTATTTGGCGTTGGGAACGAGCGCTCGCCGCTCGTTTTTGTCGGCGAAGGCCCGGGGGCCGATGAAGACGAGCAGGGCATTCCGTTTGTAGGGCGCGCCGGGCAGCTTCTCACGCAAATGATCGAGAACACGGCGAAGAAGGAAGGGATTCCTCTGCGCCGCGAAGACGTTTATATCTGCAATGTCGTCAAGTGCCGTCCGCCCGGCAACCGCACGCCGGAGCCCGATGAGATGGAGATCTGCGGCCAGTTTCTGTTCCGCCAGCTCCTGACGATCCGGCCCAAAGCCATTTGCGCGCTGGGCGGGACGGCCGCAAAGGCTCTGCTCGGAACCAAGGAGGGAGTCATGCGGTTGCGCGGCAACTGGCATCAGTGGCGCGACATTCCGGTCATGGTGACGTATCATCCGTCCTACCTGCTGCGGCAGTATAATCAGGCCGCAAAACGGGAGGCGTGGGAAGACCTGAAGAAGGTCCTGCACTATGTCTATGACTAACCGCCGCCGCGGCCTGTTCATAACGTTCGAGGGCTTGGATGGCAGCGGTAAATCCACGCAATTGCGTCTGCTGGCCGAACGCCTGCGCCGCCAAGGTCTGGCTGTTTTGGAAACCGCCGAACCCGGCGGGGGGCGCATCGGCCAACAGATCCGCCGCATCCTGCTGGACGCCGCCAACCAGGAGCTGACCGCGACCTCCGAACTGCTGCTCATGTTTGCCTGCCGCGCGCAAAACGTCGATGAGCTGATTCTGCCGGCGCTGGCTAAGGGCGAAATCGTTTTGTCTGACCGTTTTACTGATTCGAGCATCGCCTATCAGGGCTACGGACGCGGGCTGGGAACCGAGGTCGTGCTGGATATTGATCGGGTGGCCTGCCGCGGTCTGATCCCGGACCTGACGCTGTGTATCGACATCGACCCGCTCGTCAGCCTCGCGCGCGCGCACTCGCGGAATCGCAACCAGGACGGCGCCGAGACCCGCCTGGACGAACAAGACCTCGATTTTTACCGGCGCGTTCACGAAGGTTATCGCCAGCTTGCCTCCGAAGAGCCGAAGCGGATCCGGATGATCGACGGATCCCGCAGCCCGGACGCCATCGCCGCGGATGTCTGGGCGGAAGTGTCGGCCCTCATCAGCGCGCGGGCGGCAAGCTGACTCCAAGCGTTCTGTGCGGCAGGATGAGAGTGAAGCTCACGTCCTGCCGCTTCTGCCGGTTCACAATGCGCAGCGGCCCGGCCGGCCGATGGGGGTTGTCAACGTTGTGTCACGCTCCTGGCGTATTTGAACAGGAGCAGTGATTCAGGAATCAACGTCCAAAATAGGCCGCGTTTCTCTGCGCGAAATGCGCCCATTTTTCGGGCAGGTCGTCGAGAGCGAAAATCGCGGAAACAGGACAGACGGGTACGCATGCGCCGCAATCGATGCATTCGACCGGATCGATGTAGAGCAGTTCCTCTTTTTCGAAGTTCGGGTTGTCTTTTTTCGGGTGGATGCAGTCTACCGGGCATGCGTCGACGCACGCCGTGTCCTTGGTGCCGATGCAAGGCTCTGCAATTACATACGCCATAATGTGGTCTCCCTTGTGCTCCAGGCGAGAAACGGGAGGGTAATCAACACTAATAGCACAGGTGGCGCGGCCGGCACAAACCGCCGCTCGGTTTGAGCGTTACACGCGTTCGGGAACTACAAACGGCGCCCGGTAATCGCGCGTAAGCAAGGCGTTTGCTTCCTCGTCGTTCTTGAATCGCTCCGTCTCCGGATCGAAGTCCAGTTGACGCCGGAGCCGGTAGGAGATGTTCGCCAGGTGCGCCAGAGCGGAGGAGGCGTGAGCGGACTCCACCGGTCCGTTCTGAAGCGTGACGTCGCGGGCGCGGATAGCGTCGATGAAATTTGCGAAATGATTTCCCCCGGCGCGGCGCCTTGGTCCCGGCTCGCGTCCCTTGCCGAGAAACACCTGAAATTCATCGTAGTCCTTGACGACCATATAGCCATCCTTGCCGTAGAAAATATTTCCGACGCGGACGCCTTCTTCGGAGTTCGTAGCCCAGGGCCGGATTTCCATTTGGATCATCTTGTTGGAGGCGAAGTGGTAGGCTGCGGACAAGACTTCCGGCGTCTCCTTGTCGTCATCCCACAGAAACTTTCCGCCAGAGGCGGAAATATGCGTGGGAAGCGTGGTTAAGCCCAGGCCCCACATGCACATGTCGGCCTCATGGATGCCCTGATTCCCGATCTCGCCATTGCCGTAAGCCCAACGCCAGTGCCAGTTGTAATGGACGATGTTGGGATTGAACGGCCGCGGAGCAGCCGGTCCCAGCCATAAGTCATAGTTAAGTTCGGGCGGCGGCGCGGCATCCGCCTTCTTTCCAATGCTCGGACGCCAGCGATAAACAAGTCCGCGGGCCATGTACACGTCGCCAATCACGCCGCTTCTCAGCAGATTTACGCCTTCTTTGAGCGCCGCCGAACTCCGCAACTGCACGCCGTGCTGGACGATGCGATTGTACTTTTTCGCCGCCTCGATGAGCTTGCGACCTTCGTAAATGTTGTGCGATCCGGGCTTTTCGACGTAGACATCCTTCCCCGCCTGGCAAGCCCAGATCGCGGCGAGGGCGTGCCAGTGGTTCGGCGTCGCGATGCTGACCGCATCGATATCCTTGCGGTCGAGGACGCGCCTCAGATCGGTCTCGGTATCAATCTTTCGTCCATAGCGACTCTCGAAATGCGCGGCGCGGCTGCGCAGCACACTCTCGTCCGGATCGCACAGCGCAGCGACCTCGACGTCGTGAATTCCTTGAAACGCTGCGATGTGATCGCGGCCGCGGCCGTGTACGCCGATGACGGCTATTCGTATCTTTTCCGCGCTAGACCTCCCAAGGACTGGCGCGGCAGCGGATGCGGCGGTCATGAAAAAGCGACGCCGCGTCGTGGCATCGCGATCCCCGTTGAACATCAATCCTCCGTTCTGGCGGCTACAGCAGTACATCAATCATAATGGCGCGACGGCCGGTTTTGCACGCGCGCCAGAGTTGTGCGCACGCCTCGCGCTCCAGGACGCCAGCGCGCCCGGGGCCGTTTCTGAATATGTGCCAGGTCGTCGAGCATTATCTCGCGCGGCCGCGGTTCGATACGATAGCCTGCGGAGAAGCGGATGCTGCGAAAACGACTGGGGGCAGTAGCTCTGATTGGCGCCGTTGCGCTGGCAACCACCGCGGCGAGGTCGAGAAGCAGGACCCGCGGCGCCGGCGCGCCGGGAGCGTTCGATTACTATGTGTTGAGTCTTTCGTGGTCTCCAGAGTACTGCGCGAGGAATGGATCGAATGATCCCGGACAGTGCGCGGAGGGCCGGAAATTCGCGTTCGTGGTACACGGGCTTTGGCCGCAATACGAGCGCGGCTTCCCGCAGAATTGCGCCGCCGGCGGCGCGGTTTCTGACGCCATCATTCGCCGCATGCTGCCGCTGATGCCCAGTCCCAGACTGATTGAACACGAGTGGCGGACGCATGGCACGTGCAGCGGGTTGAATCCAGACGCCTATTTTGAGCTGGTCCGCCGCGCTTACTTCCAAGTGGCAATTCCGGGCGATTTCAAAGCTCCGATCAAGAACATCGAAGTGAGTCCCGCGCGAGTAAAGGACGAGTTCCTTCGGGCGAATCCGGCCATGCCGTTCGATGCATTTCGCGTTCTGTGCCGCGGGCGCTATCTGAGCGAAGTGCGCGTCTGTCTGACCAAGGATCTGCGCGGGCGCGCCTGCGGCGCAAGTGTGCGCGATGCATGCGCGGGAGAGGAGATCATTCTGCGGCCCGTGCGCTAAGATGGATGGCCGGGCAGCGGGCGCCGCAGCCGCGGGCGGTCGCGACGCGATCTCCCGGCGCCGGCCGGATCCGATCGTCGCGTTGAAGGGGCGTTGCGCTCGCGCGTTGAAAGCTTGCCGGGGCGGTACATTGAGAACGTGACCGTCGTCTCAGACCACAAAGCGCCAGGAGCGCTGGAGTTTTTTCTAGACCGTGTGAACGCGGTGACCGGACGGGATAAGTGGCTTGCGCGTGCCGCAGCGAAACGCCTGCGCCGGCAAATTGATTCGCGCGGACGCGCGCGGGCAGTGTGGCGCCGGGGCTGGATGGGCGCGGATCATGCCGGTTGTATTCCGTCGGCGGCCTGAGATCCGATGCTGGCCGCACGATTTCACAGATTCGGAACCCCCGATCAATTGACCATAGAGGACATTCCCGCGCCCGACGGATCCGGACCGGGAGCCATTGTCCGGGTGGTCGCCTCGGGCATCAATCCAAGCGACGCCAAGAACGTGCAGGGCCGCTTTGCGCAGACCACGCTGCCGCGCACGCCCGGTCGCGATTTTGCGGGCGTTGTGGTGGAGGCGTCAAACCATAAATGGGTGGGCCGCCACGTATTTGGCTCGGGAGGCGAATTCGGCTGCACGCGCGACGGGGCGCACTCGGAGCTGATCTATGTCCCCGAGTCCGCGCTGTGCCGCAAACCGGACAACATGAGCTTCGAGCAAGCGGGCTGTATTGGAGCGCCGTACGTAACTGCGTGGCTTGCGATTCAGAAGGCGGACGTTAAGCCAGGCGAAACCGTAGCGGTTATCGGCGCGGCTGGCGCTGTGGGCAGCGCGGCGGTTCAGATCGCCCGGTGGCGTGGCGCGCGGGTGATCGGCGTGGAGCAGGGGTCGAGGCGTGAGGCGGCGGCGGACGTAATTTGCGCCAACGAAAAATCGGCGGCGGCATGCGTCCGGGCTCTCACCGGCGGAAGCGGCGCGGACGTTTGTATCGACGCGGCGGGCTTGGCGTCGGAGGGACTGCAAGCGCTCGCGCGCGGGGGGCGCATGATTGTTATTGCTGCGCCCGCCAATCCCCGCGTGGCCATCGATATGCTTGCGATTTATCGGTCCGAGCTGCAGATCGCCGGCATCGATCCGCTGAAGCTCGACGGCGCCCACTGCGGGGAAATTCTCCGCTCACTCGCGCCCGGCTTCGAATCGGGCGCGTTATGGATTGAGCCTAAGATCACAACCTTTCCGCTCGAACGCATCGTCGAGGCGTACTCAGCGGTGCTGTATCATTCGGTGCAGGGCCGCTGCGTGGTTATCCCGGCCGCGGATTCGCGCGCATAGGAGCCGCTCACTTCCGCTCGTCCACGGCGGGCTTTCGCTGCCCAAGGATCTGATTCACCGTTCGCTCCTCCGGCGAGTCCCCGGGCGGCTCTCCGCGGTAGAAGCCGATCAATGTCCATGGGTCGTGCGTTCTCGTTCGAAACTCATGCGTTTCGGCCCGGAGTTGTTTGAGGGTTGATTCGTACGCCGGATCGGGGGCGAGATTGTCCACTTCGTCCGGATCGCGGGTGACGTCGTACAGCTCCTCGTAAGGACGGTGCAGGTACAGACCAACCGGGCGCTTGCCGATGAGCGCATTTTCGCCAGCGCGCAGAATACTCTGCCAGGTGCGCGACGAATACAGATCCGTCGCCAGCGGATATTCGAGCTCCGGAAAAATATTGCGGATGTATTTGAACTGCCGCGTGCGCATTCCGCGCATGGGGTAGTACATCGTGACTTCGTGAAAGGTATGGGAAAAGAAGACGGTATCCCACCCCTGCGGATTCTCTTGCTCGAGAACCGGAAGCAGGCTGCGGCCGTGCAGTGGATATTCGGGCGGTTTGACGCCGGCCCAATCCAGAATGGTTGGCGCGATATCGGTCCAGCTCACCATGGCGTTGTTCACCACGCCGCGTCGGGTCTCAGCCGGTGAGCGGATGATGAGCGGCAAATGGGTGGCGGCGTCATAGAGATTTGTTTTCGCGTTCGCGAACGGAATGCCGTTGTCGCTGAGAAAAATGATCAGCGTGTTGTCGAGCTGTCCGGTTTCGCGCAGCAGGTCGAGCATGAAGCCGACGCCCTGATCCAGGCGATTGGCGGCCTGGTAGTATTCGGCGAGCTCCGCCCGGACCTCCGGGTTATCCGGAAGAAATGAGGGGACGCGAATGCTCTCCGGGTTGAAGACCGCCGGCGTCACGCCCGGATATTTTCGGTCGTTGCCGAATCCGGCGCCGAGCCGGTGCGGATCGCCGAAGCCGTAATGCAGGTACCAGGGCCGCGACCCGCAGTTTTGGATGAAGCGGCGGGCGCGCTCCGCCATCGAGAGTACGTTACGATCATCACGCTGGTCGTCGTAATCCCACCCAAATCCACGGGGCGTATTGACGTGCAGTTTTCCAATAACGGCCGTGGCATAGCCGGCATCCTTGAGCAGGCGGGTGGAGGGTTGAATGTTGGGCAGCATCCAGAAGTTGTGAATGCTGTGGGCGAGCCCGTACTGCCCGTTGGCGTGGTTGTGCAGGCCTGTTAACAGGACCGAGCGGCTCGGGCTGCACGACGCCGTCGTGCAGAATCCACTGGTGAATCGAATCCCTTCGCCTGCGAGGCGATCCAGGTTCGGCGTGTTGGCAACGGGATCGCCGTAGGCGCCGGTATGGAGCCCGAGGTCGTCGGCAATCATCAACAGAATGTTTTTCGGCCGGCGCGTCACTTGTAGAAACGCCGGCACGCCCGACGCGAGAAACTGGCGGCGGCTCGCCATGCGTCGATGTTATCGCGGAACCGGATTCAATCTTGCGCCGGCCTGCTCCAGGCGGGACTCCGGCGGGAGCTTTTGCCCTCCGGAGCGGTCGGCGATCTTGACCCAGGACCGCAGGACTTCGGCCACGCCCCACGCCTGCGCGACGCAGCCCCGGGGCGTGAACGGCGCTTCGGCGTCAAAAATTTCACTGATAGAGCCGATGCATGCCTCACCCAGGTGCGGAATAAAGCCCTCCAGGAATGTCTGAGCGCGGGCCGCATCATCCGGATAAACTTTGAGCCAGCAATCAATGTATGGGCCGATGAGCCACGACCAGACCGTGCCCTGATGATAGGCGGCGTCGCGCGAGCGAAGGTCGCCGTAGTAGCGGGCCTTGTAGTCTGGAAAGTCCGGCGAAAGCGAGCGCAGTCCCACAGGGGTCAGGAGTTTTCGAGTGACCACGTCGAGGACGGGCTGCCAGCGCGACTCGTCGAGGACCGGATGCTCGAGTGAGAACGCGAGCAGCTGATTCGGCCGCAGCGACGGATCATCACGGCCGCCTTCGGCGTCGACCACATCGTAGAGGTAACCGCCCTCGGCGTACCAGAAGCGCCGGTTAAACGATTCTCGGGCGCGCTCAGCGTGCTCGCGGATGGCGGGAACAGCGTCGGCGCGATCTTCTTCAACCAGCCAGCGCTCAAGCAGCTTCAGCGCGTTGTACCATAGGCCGTTGATCTCCACGGCCTTGCCGCGCCGCGGGGTGACCACCCAGTCGTCTACCTTGGCATCCATCCAGGTCAGCTGGTAGCCTTCCTGCCCCTGCGCCAGCAGCCCGTCCTTTGGATCGACATGGATTCCGAATTTCGTGCCGCGGAGATGGCATTCCACAATGTCGAGCAGTCTTGGCAGAACGCGCTGCAAAATCGAGCGGTCTCCGGTGTAGTCGAGATACCGGTCGAGGGCGTGAAAAAACCATAGCGTTGCGTCGGCAGTGTGATAGAGTCCCTCGGTTTTGCCTTCGGGGAACAGGTTGGGAATCAGTCCGTCGCGGATATAGTGTGTGAAGGTGCGCAGGATGTAAGCGGCCTCGACGGTGCGGCCTGTGACCAGGGTCAGTCCTTCGAGGCTGATCATGGTGTCCCGACCCCAGTCCGTAAACCAGTGATAGCCGGCGATGACGCTCCGCACCTCGTCGCCGGCGGCGCAAGCCCGAGCCCGATCCTGCACCCGGCCGTTCGGGGTGATGATGAACTGGTCGGCGGCCAGGACCAGCTCGGCCGGCGGGCCGGAGCGCGCCACAGGATGCGCCTCGGCGAGCAGGCGAAGGCGCCGGTCATACTCGGCGTCGAACGCCTCCGCGGGACCCATTGCGCGCAGCACGTCCCACGATTCGGTAGACGCAACCAGGGTCGCCTCGCAGCCTTTTCTCAGTTTCAGATAAAAAACTCCGGGACTCCACAGGTCGCCGCGGGCGGCGTAGCCGCGGCTCTCTTCGATGCGGTAAACAACCTCCTCGATATGCAGACGGTCGACAGTCAGCGCCGCCCCCTCGCCATACAACTGGAAGCGCAGCGGGGGGAGCGGCGTATCCGACGTCACTTCGTAGCGGTCATCCTCCAGCACGCAGAGCGTGTAGCCGGATTCAAAGCGCTCGCTGACCGGCGCATTGTGCGAACGGAAGTGCATGGAGGGGCGCAAGGACAACCGCAGCTCGCCGTCGCCGTTCAAGATGCAGTAGTTGACATAGACGGTGTTTTGTCCGTGGGGCATCATCAGGCGCTTTTCCAGCGTGAAGCCGCCGACCTGATACCGCCACACGGGCAGGCCCATGTCGAGGCGGAACTCGCTGAGGAAGTCCGCGCCATGCAACTGGAGCGCGGCATGGGCCCGCTCTTCGCCGCCGAGCTGTATCGCATTGCCGTTCGGCAGCTCCACGCGCTCGACAAGATCGTTGAACATCATCATCCGGCCGAATGGCGCGGCCAGAGCGGCGATCAGGTAGCCGTGGAACCCGCGGGTGATTACGCCGGACACGGTGCCCGACGCATACCCGCCAAGCCCGTTGGTGACGAGCCATTCGCGCGTCAGCAGCGGCTCGCGCTCAGTCGCCTGCGCGCCCGGCCACGGCATCTTTCGAACCAGATCGCTCATGTTCTCCTCTGGTGAATTTTCTTCGCTTCGTCCTGCGTCCGCGCGCGGCGGGGCGGCTGTTTGGAGCGCGGCGATGCGGGTTTCAGCGCGACAGCGGCATGTCCCGGAATCCACCAATTCTCAGTGGTTTCGAGCGGCGGGGTTCCGCAGCCGCCATATCGCGGATCTTCGCTTGACCACAAAACCGCCCACTCCTTGCCCTCCGGCGGAGCGAGCAACGGCTCCGGCGCGGGATTCAACTCGAGGTCGGCGCCAAAATTCACGACCAGCAACCGGTCGTCGCCGTGGTCGCCGAAGAATCGCAGAACAAATGCGGAATCGCTGAGCACTGCTCCGTCCAGCGCGTGCGGTTTTTGGGCGCGGAATACGGGATCGGCGCGGCGCAGCCGCAGGAGATCCCGATAGAGATTGACAATGTCCTGGTTCGTTTCGATCTCGCTCCAGTCGAGTTTGCACGCCTCGAAGGTGCGGCGGTCGCCGGGGTCGGGAAGACATCCGCGCATTTCGGCAGTGGCCAGGGTTGCAAATTGCGACATAAAGTCGATGCGGCCTTCGTAGACCAGCTTGCGGAGCTCGCCAGCGTGGTCGGCGAAAAAATAGAACGGCGCCGATGCCCCGAATTCCTCCCCTTGAAAGAGCATCGGCGTCCCGGTTCCGAGCAGGGTGAGCGCTGTCATGGCGCGATACGTATTGGGGGCCGTCAAGAAGCGGCTGCGCAGGCCGCGCGCGGAATTTGCCACCTGATCGTGATTCTGCGTGAATGTGACGAACGCCGCGGGAGAGATGCCGAAGGTTGGCGAACCGCGCCGCTTGGCCTGCCATCGATAGCGTTGGCCTTGATACAGGAATCCATATTTCATCGCGCTCACGAATTCCTGCGGTTTTCCAAGGTAGTCGGAGTAATATGCTTCGTTGTGACCGGATAAAACCACCATCGCCGAGTGATGAAAATCGTCGTTCCAGAGCATGTCCAGCCCGAAGCCGCCCTGGTCCTGCGGCCGGACGAGTTTGGTTTCCTGAGGCTCATTTTCGGCGATGAGCAGCACCGTTCGCCTTCCGGCCGCGCGGCGGCAGGCGCGCGAAATCGCGGCGAGAATATGGTCTTTTGAATCATCGAAGATACTCTGGGTGGCGTCCAGCCGCAGGCCGTCGAAGTGAAACTCGGAGATCCAGTAGGCGGCGTTGGAGATGAAAAATTCACGGACGGGCGTACAGTTCTCGCCGTCAAAATTGAGCGCCTCGCCCCAGTCGGTTGTGTGTTTGGAACTGAAGTAATATTTCGAAAACTGCCGGAAGTAATTACCGACAGGACCGAGATGGTTGTAAACCACATCGAGGATGACGGCCAAGCCGAGAGCATGCGCGCGATCGATAAAGCGCCGCAGATCGTCCGGGGCGCCGTACAGGCGCGTGGGCGCGAAGGGCTGCACGCCGTCGTACCCCCAGCCGAATTCGCCGGCAAAATCAGCAATCGGCATCATTTCGAGCGCCGTGACGCCTATTTCGGCGAGGTGGTCCAGCTTTCGGGCTGCGGCCTCCCAGGTTCCCTCCGGCGTGAACGTCCCGACGTGGAACTCATACAGCGCCTGTCCCAGCAGCGACGGTCCAGTCCAATGGCTATCCGTCCACTCAAACGCGGCCGGGTCGACCACCTGCGAAGCATGGTGCGGGCCTTGCGGCTGGCAGCGGGACGCCGGGTCGGGGTAGGTTTCGCCGCCATCGAGGCGGTACTTGTACAACGCTCCAGCGGACAGTCCCGGAGCGAGGCCTGAAAAATATCCTTCCGGCTCCCTTTGTAGCGCGATGGTCTGCGCATGTGGAGCTTCAATAACCACCTCCACCTGCTTACGCTCGGGCGCCCACACTCGAAAATGAACGCCCGCCGGCACAACTTCGGCGCCGACAGGCGAACGCCTGTTGATCTCGTCCGTCACCGTGATAATAGACTGCGGGGCGGCGTCTCCGATTTCGCGAATTCGACGGCGTGGGATTCCTCCGGCGCGTCACTCGACAAAGCCGTGGCTTGCGAGTTCGCGCCCAGCATACACCAGCAGCTTTTCGCGAATCCGCGACTTCAGGAACAGCCATCCGGCATTGAAGGCCAGCGCCGAGACGAAGCCGCTCGAGGCGACCATCGCGTGCGCGACGCGCTTGATCCGATCGAGCGCCAGATCGGCGAGCGCGATCAGGTCATTCTGCGAAATCGGATTGCGGTCCACGCGAATTTCATTCCGCAGTTCGCCGAGCACCGGGATGACGGGAACGAAATCGCCTGCGGCAGCCGCCCCGTACTCGCCAAGGAGTCTGTTCTCTCGAGGCAGGACGAAGTATGTGGTCAGAAAGCGCTGGCAGTTCCGCCTCCCAAGTTGATAGTCGTGCTCGCGAAATCGGTGTGACAGGAACGCGCCGAAGGCGCAAAGCAACGACCCCGCGAGAGGCTCGACGCCCGAGATTTCCGGAGTCGGGGCAATCACCCAACGGCTGGCGACGCCCGGATCGGCGCTCAGCCGCAAATTCTCGCCTTGGAGACGGCTCTGGTTGACGACGGCATTGACGAAGCCGAACAGCAACGACCCAAGGTCGACATCGGGAAGGCGGGGCGCGTCCGGACTGACGTCGGTGTACAGCGGCGCGATGCTGATGACGGCGCGGTCCGCTTGTTTCGGATCTCGCGGATTGTGGCCGCCGGGAACGGCCGGGGGAAGACCGGCGAGCTCGAGGCGGGTGCAATCGAAGGGGCTGTTGTTGGTTGCGCCGCCGTCCACGTTGAGCGTCTCGATGCGATCCCCGTCCTCGAGTTTCCAGGTGGGCGGCATGAGATCACTGACTTCGCACTCGCACGCGCCATCGGGCCCGCACTTTGGATTGGCGACGGGAATGCGCCAGCGGCGTCGATTGTATTCAGCGGCGGTCCGATTGAGGATCTGCGGCGCCAGCACAACGGGAAACGCGCTGGTGGCGATGGCGGCCTCGGCCAGGTCATCCCAGCCTGCGCCGCCGGCAGCCGCCAGCGCGATGGTTTCACCGCCCGAGGGAGGGCTGTTCCAGAGGACTTCGAACTGCCGGCGATCGGCATGATAGAGCGCCCGGGCGGAATCAGCATCCGTTTGGGGTTCGATGGCATAGGGCACGCCCGCCACATTTGTCAGCGTAAGAATGACCTTCAGCCCGTCGCGAACCCAAGCCCGCCGGGAGGGGAGAGGGTCCGTAATGCGGAGCGCGTGCGACGCAATGGCGCGAATTGGGGTGGAATCGAGCAATGAAACGAGCTTGCCCCCGTTCGCATCGAGATCGGCGTGGCCGAGCAGGGCGCTCAGATCGATGTCCCGAACCCAGCTTTGAAACAGCGTATTGGCGGGAGCGTCGGGGTGCGGCGACTGGTCGCGCACGTGCGCGAAGTTTTGCGCGAGCGCAGCGGCGGTGAGCGCAGCCGTGATGCCGCCGCCGGATGCGCCAGCCATCGCGGCCAGCTGCACTTCATGCGCCGGGATGCCCCAGCGTGCGTAATCGGCGCCGAACTGTTGCGTCTGGCGTTCGCGTTCCGCGCACCAGACGTCCATCGCTTCCACCAGAAAATCGATCACTCCCGCCGTATACGCTCCCGCTGATACGCTGCCGGACATGTTCAGCCCGATGTAGAAGGGTCGTGGCACGGTTCCCATTTTATGCCGCAAGGGGCGCAAAACATTCTAAAAAGGCTTCAACGTTGGTTTGCCACCATAGCGCTTGCGCCTGGTCAATCTTTCACGGCGCGGCGTGACCGTGTATGCCAACGCGGCGCCGGCGGGGTCGGGCGCCGCCGGGGTAAAATCAGCGCTATGGCGTGAGGGATGCCTGGACGAGTCCATTTGTTCGGCGCTCCGCAGTTGGTGTGGAACGAGACTCCCGTTACGGCGATCAACACGAACCGACTGCAATCGCTGTTCGCTTTTCTCATATTGCGGGCGGCGACGCCGCAGCTGCGCGAGCAACTGGCTGCGCTGCTGTGGCCGGAATCCAGCGACGGACAGGCGCGGACAAACCTTCGGCAACTGCTGCACCATCTGCGCCGGGCGTTGCCGGCCGACTGCTCTCTGCTGATTTCCGATCATCACACCGTCCAATGGCTCCGGCGCCCGGAATGCTCAGTCGACGTCCACGATTTTGACGTCGCGGTGAAACGGGCCGCCCAGTCCGGGCAGTCAGGCGACGAAGCCGGTGAGCGCGCGGCTCTTGAAACAGCGGCCACGCTGTATCAAGACGAGCTGGCGCGCGGACTGTATGATGACTGGCTCATCCCGCTGCGGGAGGACTACCGGCAGCAGTTCGCGTCTGCGCTGACCCGGCTTGCAGTTCTGCTCGAACAGAGCCGCGAGTTCGAGTCGGCGATTCTCCATGCTGAGCGCCTTGTAGCGCTGGATCCGCTCCGAGACGCACACCACCAGATTTTGATCCGCCTTCATATCGCGAATCATGACCGAGCCGCCGCTCTGCGCGCCTTTCACCGCTGTGTGCGGGTGTTGCGAACGGAACTGGGCGTCGATCCGGATCCCGCCACGCGGAACTTGTACACGCTCGCGCTGCAATCGGATGCGCCCGAGCGGGTGAAAACGCCGCGTCCGGTCGCAGCCGCTGACGCCATCCGCCTGGTCGGCCGGGAGAAGGAGTGGAAACAGCTGCTCGACTGCTGGAGCCTGGCTGAGAGCGGCGAAAGCCGGCTGGCGCTGATCATGGGCGAGCCCGGCATCGGTAAAACCAGGCTCGCCGATGAGCTGTACGAGCGCTGCGCTGCGACGGGTCGGGGGGCGGCGGCGCGAGCGCGATGTTACGCGGCGCACGGGCAGCTTGCCTATGCTCCCCTCGCGGAATGGCTGCGCGCGGAGCCGTTGCGCGCGACGCTTTCGCAATTGCCGCAAGTCCATGCCGCTCATCTGGCCAGAGTAGTGCCGGAGATTCTGGCGGGCGATTCCCAGCCGCCGCGATCACAGGCCGCCGAATCGTGGGAGCGGCGCTCTTTTTTTGAAGCGCTTCACGCCGCATTCCGCGATGCGCCCCATCCGCTCCTGCTCTTCCTCGACGACCTGCAGTGGTGCGATGTCGACACGATCGATTATCTGCACGCCCTGGTCAGTTCGAGCGAGACGCGGCGCATCCTTGTGCTGGCCACGCTTCGTTCTGAGGAGACGGGCCGCGATCATCCGGCCACGCGTTTGCGCAGAGAGCTGGCGCAGTCCGGGCAGGTCACCGAGATTCCGCTCGCTCCGTTGAGCGGCGTAGAAACGTCCGCGCTTGTCAGGCGCATTGCCGGCCATTCCATCGCGCCGGACGATGTGGATCACCTGTACCGGACGACGCGCGGCAATCCGCTGTTCATTGTCGAGAGCATAAGGGCCGGGTTGCGCCAACCGGAGGCGGTGCGCCGCATCGACGCCGTCATCAGCGCGCGACTCGCGCAGCTTTCTGCGCCTGCTTACGAAATTGCGGGCTGGGCTGCGGCGGTGGGCCAGGCGCTATCGTTCGACCTGCTCGCCAGAGCCACGGACTGGGATGAAGAGACCCTGTCGCGGGCGCTCGATGAGCTGTGGCAGCGGAAATTGATCGAGAACGTGAGCGACGCGTTATACGATTTCACGCACGATCGCATCCGTGACGTCGCGGCCGCGGAACTGAGCCCTATCCGGAAGCGTTTCTTTCACCGCCGGATTGCGCGAGCCCTCGAGGAACTGAACGCCGATGATTTGTCGGGTGTGAGCGTCAGTCTCGCCAGCCATTACCAGGATGCCGGCATGCCGGACGAGGCGGTGGCCTACTATCTCCGCGCTGCGAACGTGGCGCGGCAGCGGTTCGCCGATCAAGAGGCTGCGGCGCTGCTGCGGCGCGCGCTCAGCCTGTGTAATACCTTTCCGGAATCGGCCAGGCGCAATGCATTGGAATTGGAACTGTCGGTCAATCTGGGAACGACGCTGGTGACCACTCTGGGCTATGCCGCGCCTGAGGTCGGCGAGACCTATCAGCGGGCGCTGGATTTGTCCCTTGCGCTCAAAGAGAAGGAGCGCCTGCCTTTCGCGCTCAGCGGCTCTTGGATTTTTCACGTTGTGCGCGGCGAATTCGAGGGGGCGCGGCGCCTGGGACAACAACTGCTCGAGTTCGCAGAAGGCGAAGCCAGCGGCGACGACCTGGGGGCTGCCGCTGACTTTGCGCTCGGCTGCACTTTGTTCCATCTCGGCGAACTCGCGTCGTCGCACCAGCGCATTTCCCGCGCGGTGACCGCATACCGCGACGGCTCACATGCCGCTCTGGCGCTGTTCGCCGGGCGGGACCTGGGGGTGTTCTGCCGCGCGTATCTCGCGCATCTGTGCTGGCATCAGGGTCATCCCGGTCATGCCGCCAGAACGATTCAGGATGCGATTGGGGCCGCTACGGACATTGCCAGTCCGTTCAGCATGGCCATTGCGCTGGATTACGCGGCGCTGCTCTACACGTTCGCGCGGCAGAGCAAGCCCGCGCTCGACTATGCCCGTAACGCCATTTCAGTTTGCCGCAGGCACGATTTCGCTTATTACCGCTCGATAGCCGAGATCGTGGCCGGGTGGGCGGCGGCTGTCGAAGAGGACGCCCATAGCGGTCTGGAGCAATTGCGCGCCGGGCTCGAAATGCTGCGGTCCACCGGCGCAGAAATCCGGTTGCCTTTTTACTACGGCTTGCTCGCGGAGATATGCGCCCTGAACGGGAATATGGGCGAGGCGCTGGCGAACCTGTCTTCCGCCTTTGCGTTCCAGAATAAGAATGGCGAGATGTGGTGCTCGGCGGACTTGCACACGATTCAGGGCGACCTTCTGCTTCGCAACAAGAATCCGGAGCAAGCCCGCCGGAGTTATCGAAACGCGGTCGAGGCCGCGCGTCGCGTCGGGTCAGTGATGCTCGAGCAGCGAGCCCGGACCCGTCTCGAGCAATTTTCGGAAGCCAGAACGATCCGGAACGCGCTTTAGAACGGTTTCAGAACGCCTGGAATGGCAAAGTCAGATCATGCTGAAACCGGAAATAATCGACAATTTTCGCGGCCGGCTCCGTGGCGACGTGCTCACGCCCGAAGATGCAGGGTACGAAGACGGCCGCAAGGTGTATAACGCAATGATCAACCGCAAACCGGCGGCGATCGTCCGCTGCGCCGATCCGGCTGACGTCATCGCCGCCGTCCGGTTCGCGCGCGAGCATTCGCTCCGCGTCGCGGTGCGGGGGGG
>Ga0070740_10001733_pt1 | contig 28502 bp, 15 predicted proteins | sample Coa_R2_FD_67286 | JGI IMG/M metagenome (GOLD analysis project Ga0070740, IMG submission 67286) | Surface soil microbial communities from Centralia Pennsylvania, which are recovering from an underground coalmine fire - Coalmine... | ecosystem: Environmental > Terrestrial > Soil > Unclassified ...
CTGTCGTATAACGCCACGATTGCTCCTGGGGCGACGCTGAACTCGCCGCCCGGCTTTAACGGTTCCTGGAGCGGGAGCAATTCGCCCCCGACCTCCTTTACGCTCAATGGCACGCCCTGTAGTACCTCCTGAGCGATTCTCCACCCCGTTCGCGGACACGCGCGAGGGCGGCAGACCATCCTGCCGCCCCTGGCGCGGCCCCGCCTGAATGGGAAGGCTCGGGAGTCCTGCTCTCTGAATGGTTTTTGTAGTGCGTCCCACAAGTATGTGTGTACCAGGGGGGTTACATGCAAGGAAAAAGACGCCCTCGGCTCTTTCTGTGTGTTCTCGTAGCGCTTTTTCTCTGTTCCGTCTCCGCGCTTATCGCGCTGCGCTCACCCGGCGCCGCCAGAGCTGCCAGCGTGCCGACAGGGCTGCACGTGGTCGGAAATCAGCTTGAGGACGGGAGCGGTCATGTGATCGTGCTTCACGGCGTCGATCGCATGGGCACGGAATATCAGTGTACCAAGAGCGCAACGAACGCGCCCACGGACTTCGATGGGCCGGTGGATCAGACAACCGTCAATTATATGCTGGCCTGGGGCATCAATAGTGTGCGTGTTCCGCTGAACGAGGATTGCTGGCTCGGGATCAATGGATTTCCTGCGAACAATCACACAGCGGCCCAGTACCAGTCGGACATTCTCAACTGGGTGAATTTGCTGAATGCCAACGGCCTGGTCGTCATTCTTGATTTGCACTGGAATAATTCGGGCACAAACCAGGCGACAGGCCAGCAGCAGATGCCGGATCTGGATCACGCCCCGGCCTTCTGGACCTCGGTCGCCAATGCCTTTAAGAACAACTCATCGGTGATCTTCGACCTCTACAATGAGCCGCACGATGTCAGTTGGTCTTGCTGGCTCAACGGCAGCACGGCCCCGCAGTCCGGCGCCTGCTCAGGCGTTGGCTTTGCTGTGGCTGGCATGCAGACGCTGGTCAATACCGTGCGCGCGACCGGGGCGACAAACGTGCTGATGTTAGGCGGACTGGCCTGGTCCAACGATCTATCGCAGTGGCTGGCGAACAAGCCTTCCGATCCGCAGAACAACCTGGCCGCCTCGGTCCATATCTACAACTTCAATGCGTGCTCCAATAGCAGTTGTTGGGACTCGCAGATCGCGCCGGTGGCCGCGCAGGTGCCGGTTATCGCCGGCGAGATTGGCGAGAATGACTGCGCGTCCAGCTTTATCAGCACGCTCATGAACTGGTTCGACTCGCATGGGATTGGCTATCTGGCCTGGACCTGGACCGCAACGGGGAATTGCGGCGGCACGCCAGCGCTGATCAGCGACTGGACCGGCACGCCGACGGGCTACGGGGCCGGATACAAAGCGCATCTGCTCTCCCTGGGAGGCGGCTCAACGCCAACGCCGACCTCAACGCCGACCCATACGCCGACGCCGACGCCAACCAGTACGTCCACCCCGACCCCCACGCCCACGCCGATCTCTGGCGCGAGCTGCAAGGTGACATACACGATCACCAACCAGTGGCCCGGCGGCTTCGGGGTGAACCTGACGATCACCAATACGGGCACGACGGCGATCAACGGCTGGAGCCTGAAGTTCAGCTTCCCCAACGGGCAGACAATCACCCAGTTGTGGAACGGCAGTTATACGCAGTCGGGAGCCAATGTGACCATCACGAATCTGTCGTATAACGCCACGATTGCTCCTGGGGCGACGCTGAACTCGCCGCCTGGCTTTAACGGCTCCTGGAGCGGGAGCAACCAGGCTCCTACTTCGTTTACGCTCAATGGCTCGACCTGTAGTACATCGTAGTCTTTGGTTTTGTTAGTCGTCCTGGCAGGGGAAACCTGCCAGGACGAAAGGAGGAGGTAGTATGCACCATCCCTCGGAGAGCAGGCTGCGGACGTTTTTCTTAAAGAACAAACTGCGCAGCCTGGTCTTACTCACAAGTACCTTGATTTTACTCATCAGTACTTTTTTCATCGGAATCTCGGCCACGCACGCGGCCTCATACTGCCAGGTGATGTACACAGTCACCAACCAGTGGCCCGGCGGCTTCGGGGTGAACCTGACGATCCAGAATACCAGTTCCTCGGCGTGGACCGGCTGGACGTTGGGCTTCACCTTTCCGGCCAGCGGCCAGGCCGTGACGCAGCTCTGGAACGGCAGCTACACGCAGTCCGGGCAGAATGTGACGGTAACAAACCTCTCATATAACGGGAACGTTCCCGCCGGAGCGATGGTGAGTTCGGAGCCCGGCTTCAATGGGTCGTGGACGACCAGCAATCCCGTCCCGACCAGCTTTACTATAAACGGCAATGTCTGCGGCGGCTCGCCGACGCCGACGCCGACCAGTCCGCCGACGAACACGCCGACGCCAACCAGCACCCCGACCAATACGCCGACGCCGACGCCAACTTCAACGCCGACGAACACGCCGACGCCAACGCCAACTCCCCCGCCGGGCACGCATGTCGATAATCCCTACGCCGGCGCGCAGGGCTACATCAATCCCCAATGGGCCTCGGAGGTGAAGGCCGGCGCGGCCTCCGTAGGCGGCACGCTTGGCGCAGCGGAGGCGAAGGTCGCGAACTATCCCACCGCTGTCTGGCTCGATAGTATGGCGGCTGTCACGGGCGGCACGGGCTATTCCATGAGCCTGATCGACCACCTGAATGCTGCGGAAACGCAGGCCGCCAGCAGCAGTTTGCCGATCGTAATGACCATCGTCATTTATGATCTCCCCATTCGCGACTGCGCGGCTCTGGCCTCGAACGGTGAGCTTACCAGTGCCAGCGATCTGCCCACCTACGAGCATAACTATATTGACGTGATTGCCTCCGATCTGAGCAAATCCCAGTACTCGAATCTCCGGGTGGTGGCGATCATCGAGCCCGACTCGCTGCCCAACCTGGTGACGAACCTGAATATCACGAACTGCGCGACCGCGAACTCCAGTGGCGTGTACGTACAGGGCGTTCAGTACGCGCTGAACAAGCTGCACGCGATTCCAAACGTGTACAACTATCTGGATGCCGCTCACTCCGGCTGGCTTGGCTGGAGCAGCAACTTCCAGCCGTTTGTGAATCTGGCCACCAGCGTGGTGAAAGGCACGACTGCCGGGGTGAACAGCATCGATGGCTTCATCAGTGACACGGCGAACTACACGCCTGTCACGGAGCCGTATATGACCGCCAACCAGCAGATCAGCGGCCAGCCGGTGCGCTCCGCCACGTTCTACCAGTGGAACAACTACATTGACGAGCAGACCTACGACATCGATTTGCGCAACGCGTTCATCGCCGCCGGCTTCCCGAGCACCATCGGCATGTTGATCGACACGTCGCGCGACGGTTGGGGCGGTTCTGGCCGGCCCACCGGACCGAGCACCTCGACGGACCTGAACACGTTCGTCAATGCGACGAGGATCGACCGGCGCATCGGTCGGGGCAACTGGTGCAACCAGCCCGGTGGCATCGGCGCTCGCCCGGTCGCGAACCCCGCTCCCGGCTTCGACGCGTATGTGTGGATCAAGCCGCCCGGCGAATCCGACGGCTCAAGCTCGCTGATTCCTACGGGTCCCAATAATCCCACAGGCAAGGGCTTCGACCGCATGTGCGATCCGACGTTCGGCGGCGATCCGCTGAACAACAACCTGCCGACCGGGGCCATGCCCAACGCACCGGTCTCCGGCGCCTGGTTCCAAGCCGGCTTCGACACCCTGGTCCAGAACGCCTACCCGCCGTTCTAAAGGTCCCGCGCTCACTCTCACAGTGAGTGAGCGCCTGAGCGAACATGGTGAGCAGCCCTGGTCCCGGCCAGGGCTGCTCATTATGCATGATGAGTTGGGCACAAGTTAGGAGCACTGCTGGCCAGCCCTCTTCTCCCAGCAGGACAACTTTTCCGCCTGCTTCCTCTCTTGTGATGATCTGTGGTACGTGCTACTTGTCGGAGCCTATTCCCCAGCTTACCTGCACAAGTTGCACACGCGCGAAGTCTATCAACAGCATATTCAACGTTGCGCGCTCTCCTCCCAGCAGAGCAGGAGGCATAGCCGATAGCAAAAGAGAAGCTACCAGGCTGAGGGGCCTGCAAAAGAAAGGCCGTGCTTGGAGACTTGTCTGGAACCTCAGCAAGAAACATGTTTGGATATAGAGACACTCTTGCAATTTGACTTACAAGCTTCTACAATAGATGCCAATCTATAACAATAGAATCAGAGGATGGTTTATTGTTATAGCCGTTGTTGATGACCATTTTTCCGGCTTGTTGGATGGAAACAGTCTTATGGCTCAGATTGAACGTAATAAGGCCAACGATCATTATTTTATTCGTTCAGCCGAAGGAACTTGGCAAATCAGTGAAGAGGGTATAAAACTACTTATCAAATGGAAGCGTCCCTTACCATTAGCTGGAGAAAAAAGGGGTCTTGATAGTAATGATTACCGCCGTTTAAAAATGGCAGGCTATCTTAATACTCTGGGAGAATACTACGAAAAAAGTGAAAAAATAGCCTTCACATTTCCTACACCGGAGACGAAACAATATGGTCCCTCTTTGTTGCTACGTATAGATAGTGAGCATTCCGCCTCAGGAGGTAGAGAAGTCTCTTGGAGATTATTGCTCAAACTGAATGAACTGGACGAGGACGGCCAGAAAGCTTTACAAAATTATTATCATCAATGCGGTGCGGTAGCTATTGGAGTCCTCCCTTCTATTCAGTCTATGGTAGGCTTAAGATGCATAGGAGATATAAGAAAATGGCCAGAAGTGAGTCCCAAAACGAGCGAGTACAAGTTTATCTGGCAAAATAAGGATCAAAAAATTTTTGAGTTGAAAGAGGCAAAACCTGCCTGTGGCTTGCGCAATGATTGGCCCGGCAACATCTTTTTTAGATTCACAGACAATGGCTTACCAAATGTCTGGAAGCGCTATCTTCCAGGAATGAGCATTGCGGCGAGCAGCGTCAATGAATTGTACTGGCTGGCTCAGAGCGATCAGGAACCAGAGCCAGAATGGCCTGGAGAGGCGCAACGCGTCGGGCCTCCGAATCTGGGCTGGCAGCTCTGGCATCTGCAGTGGTATCAGGAGCACAGAGAGGAAGTTGCGGAATGGCTTTGGTATCGCCAGATCGATCTGCGTCCTCCCGGCTGGCGACTCTATCTACTGAATCCACTCAGCCGTGTCTTAGAGCATAGCTTTATTTGTCCGGCCGGTCAACAGATTCTAATGCGCTGCGATCCGCCAGTACAGTCTGCGGAAAACGGGTCGGCCAATGTATTTCTCTCTCTCAAGCCCCATCTGAGAGGGGCGATTCCTCGATGTCCGCTTCCTGAGAGTCCAGTACGTTCGCAGCGTCTTATCTCTCATTCGCCGAATTATTTACGTTTTCCGGCTCCTCCTGCAAACCAGGAATATCGCATCTCTCTCGATGGAGAGACAAGCGGCTCGTCGCTTTGGATACAAGCTACGCCGCTTCCAGCGAAGCAGCCAGACTGGCTGTATGGACTGCGCTGTTCGCTGACGATTGCCGGCAAGAGGTACACAGCGAGGGCTTTCCGCGACGAGCCGACCTCCAGGGCCTATGTACTTTTCGTGCAGAAACACTTCTTGCTGGAACAACTGGCGCGGGCAAGCTGGAGCTACCAACCCTGTGGCCTCCCCTGTTTGCTGCGTTGGAAGCATCTCTCAGTTCAGGGAATGTGCTACCAGGAATCCGGTCATCCTCTGTCCACCGATCAGGGGCTCACGACCTGGTGGCAATCATACATCTGGCCAGCAGTAGCCGAAAGTTCATGGGTAAAGCTGACGCTTGATGCGGGGAGTTTTGGCAGGATTACGCTGCACTTGGTTCTCAAAGAGCAAGGGACGCAGGAGGATGTAATTCCCTCGGTGTCTCCCCAGCACAAGTGGGAGAACGTTGCTCTTTCGGGTGTATTGGGTGGGGGCCGAGCGAATAGTTCCGTTCTTTCGATGGAAACTACATCTATGGATAGCAATCAAAAGATGTGGTGGATGAATCCACAATATACGGCTGTGCTTTTCTGGCTGAGTAGAGTGGCGACCCAGGAGACCACATCAGCGCAGCAAGCGACTTCTCCGGAACTCTCCCGGGCGTTGGAGCGACTCTCTGTTCCCGATATGCCAGAGGCGCTGAAGCACGCTCTTACACTGCTCGCGGAGAAGCGCAGTCTGCCGCTCTGGATCTCTTTGCGTCTGGAATCATTGCTCGCAGACATCTGTTCAACCTTCAGGACTACCAGTCAAGAAAGACGGTGAACCTATGGAGACATTTGTGGATGATGAAACAGTATATGATGCGCGGATAGAAGACTATGAGTGGATTGGCATTGTGTACCCACATGATGTCCATGAAGCTGTGACGTTTATTACACCCCTGGCTTACTACAATCTATATGATGGTTGGCGAATCGTTGCCGAGGATGAGCGGAGCAAATATTTTCCCAATAATGGCAAAGTTGCTCGCTTCCCTGGGGATTTTCCTGAACGGAAAGTGAATCGGCTCTTCCGATTTCGGCCTGAACGTAACCAGCGCCTTTCTTCGCCGGGGATCATCTCTGCCGCAGATCCCAAATATTCGCGTTACCTCACTCATAGCGACCTGTTTCAGCTATCCGAACCGCTCGCTCAGGTGTTCAATTGGACTTCCAGAACAAACGATTTCTTTTCCATTGTCGATCTCCTTTCTCAAGGAATTCCTGCCAGGGATTGCCTGAGCCATACTATCTTTCTTCATTACCAGGACAAAATATATGGCCCGCTTCACCTGGAACCCGATAGCCATGATCTCCAGACCCTCAAGCCTCGCGAGTACAATCAGAAATCAAGTCTTGGCGGACAGCCATTGCTTGTAAACGGCTTTCCTTTTGATATAGATCAAATGGTTCTGATGGTTGGGCAGACGTTTCTTGATCAGAGGCGCCTCGGTTCGCCAGAACACAGAGCCGATTGGTCTCTGCCTCAGATGACCATGAAGCGCGCCTTGCGAGCCAGTAAAAATGTTTCGCTTGAATTGCAGAGTAAGGTACGGCTGGTAGAGAGAGAGATCAACGAATTAGCCGCCTTAAGCGCGTCTGGCGGCCCCGAAGCTTTGCACGTTGAAGCATGCGTTATCCAGCGCGCACAGTACATTGTCAGGCAGCAGGTCGAGCGTCTGAACGGTCTCCATGCACTGATCGAGGAATTGTCAGAAGAGCATCCTCTTTTGGTAAAGGCACGCTCCATCGAGATCCAGCGGAGAAAAGAAAAGATTGAGCAGGAGTGCGAGACTGAGCAGAACTATTTACAAGGTCTGCAAGAGAAGGTGAAAGCTACGCAGGAGGATCTGGCCCGTTTGTATAGTGAAATACAGACCACCGAACAGCAGAAGAAGCAGATAAACGCCGATCTGGAGACGCTGGAAGCTTCTCTACCGGGGCGGCTAGAGAAATTGCGCGAGGAGATGCTGAGCCTGTTCAAAGATCTACGGATACCCTCAGTCGTTTCTCAGACAGATGAGAGAGGGATTGGATATAGAGCAGCGCCATTTGAAGAAGTATCCACAGTTTACCGGCAGAGATATTTTCGAGCGGATGAGGTTACAACCATCTCTAATCCTGCTCTCCCCTGGGGGGAAATTGCCGCCCAGCACGGGATGAACGCCAGACAGGTGAGAATCTGTGCCGCAGCTCTCCTGGCTGGCCTCATTCCTGCCCTGAGCAATCACGCTCTCTGGCAGGCGGTAGCTCAAGGCATTGCCGGTCAACGCACCTGGCGTGTGCCGGTACCGCTCACGGCGACCGAGCCCCTTGCTCTTTTTGGCCATATCTCTAACGAGCGTCAGTCCTTTATCCCGGCAGCCGGTGAACTGGCGGATATTCTCGTTGAAGCGCTGGATCATCCTGGGCATTTGGGATTGGTTGTGCTTGACGGGATAGATCGAGCCCCTTTCTTGCCGGTAATCGAGCCATTGCTGCGCCACTATCGGACTGTACGCCAGCACATCCAGCAGTTCGGCGGCGCGTCTCCCTGTCAGGAGACGCTCCAGCTCTTCCACCCCCGCGCGCTGGCTCCTGAAGATCCCTATCGGCAGCTCTCCTGGCTGGCATGGCCGGCGAATTTGCTGCTTGGTGTTACCTTTGATGATGAGAGTCTGGGAAGTTTTCCCTTGCCGATCGCCTATACATCCTGGTTCGCTTTCGTTGAGCGCATGGAGATCGACAAGGGAAAACAGGGATACTGGTCAGGCTCGCGAAAAAGCTGGCAGGTGCCTCCTGCAAGCTGGTATGCCTGGGAACAAGAGTGTGCCGTGCGGGCAACCCACTGGAATGATCTGGAGTTGCCGGAAAATGTTGAGCCATGGCAGAAGATCTTCTCTTCGGCTATGGAACAATTTGATGTGAAGAGAAGTTTGCGCGAGATTATCGAACAGCTCTGGTCTTAACTGGAGCAAAAGATCTGTTCCATTGCCAGTATGACAGGAGAACTGATAGACATGTCCGCTATTGCCTGGGAAGGCCCGCTTTCAACACGGGAGGTCGCGTGGCAACTTACAGAAGCACTCGTTGGTGCTCAAAGCCAATCAAGGGAATTATCAGAGGAGGTACTGCGCGCAGAGGTGCTGCGTGTGGCCATCTGGGAACAGAGCGTGCTCACTCAGCCGCACTCTCTTGAACAAGCCACCGTTTCTACCCAGAGGCTCCTGCGCCGGGCGCGTTTTCTCTGGCAACCGATTCTTTCTGACTTCAACAAGATGAAATCTTCTGAGGGAACATTTGCCGAGGATGGCTTGAGTCGCCAGACGCTTGAAAGTCTGGCCGAGCAGGGAGATTTGTTGTCGCTGGAAAAAGGCCGGTGGCTGCCGGCCCCTTTGCGCTTGGTTCCTCTCTCCCAGGACCGTTATCTCCTCGTCGGCGGGATACCGGCCAGTTTGCTTGCCCGCACTATCTTTCAGAAGCTGTATCTGCATGGTAGTTTTCGCCAGCTTGATGCCAGTTTGGCTCAGAAGCATCTTCCTTTCGATGGAAGTGCTGAACCCTGGCAGTTTCAGACACAGGAGAGCTGGTTAGGCGACTCGCCGCTCTCATTCGACGAACTTTTGCGCCGGTTTCTAGAGGTTCCCCTACTTCCGCAGACAACGCAGTACAATACGGAAGTCTATATTCCCTTGTTCGGCAAACCACAGAGCAATCGCTGGCTTCCACTGGACAGGATTTCCGAGCGCGGACGATATTTGCTCAGAAGCCAGAAGCGATGGGGGCAACGATTTTATACCATCGGATATATCGAGAACGGTCAGATCAAAGAACAGAGCCAGGACCTGGAATCCTGGGATGTTCGGCGGCTGTGTTATGCGCTCGACGACAACGCGCAGGCGCCAACATGCGTAAAGTGGAACAGGCGAGATGGCGTACTGACCCTGTACAGCGAACTGCCTGGCCGTGAACGCAAACGCCTTGCGCTTCTGGGAACGCTCCAGGCGAACGGCACAAACCTGTATTATCCCCGTCTCTGGCGTATTCAGCCACGCTATGAGCAAAATATGAAAAAGGTCCTCAGGGACATAGCAATAGTTATACATGAATAGAGAGATGGGAAAGGAGAATTCTTGTGAGAGAAGCAGAGATAAGCCCTTTCTGGGATGATATTTCGAGTACGGTAGACGTTCCAGGTATGGCGAGTGAGCTTCACATGCAGCTCTTGCGCTATATAGAAGCGCAGTATCCCATTCGCCACCCAGAGGTTATTGCTGAACGCCATGCTTTACTGAAAACGGCGGGTGTTATCGCGCAAGAACCTTTTATCGAGAGTATGCCCGGCTACCAGCCCGGGCCTTCCTACCAGCACCTGGCCTTGCCAGCACAGTTTATGCAAATACTGGCCGAGGTCGTCTCCTGGTCTCCATCCCTCATCCCTCCGCGCCTCTATCACCACCAGGCTGAAGCTTTGGAGGTTTTTCTGGCGCATGATCGAGAATTGATAGTAGTGACAGGCACTGGCTCTGGTAAGACTGAGACATTCCTCCTTCCCATTCTGATGCGCAGTATGATTGAGGCCAGTACACGACCTGCGAGCTTTCAACTGCCGGGAATGCGCGCGCTTTTGCTCTATCCAATGAACGCCCTGGTGAACGATCAGCTTACTCGTCTGCGGCAGATCTTCTGCCATCCTCGTTTGAACGCCTGGTTTCTCCGGCAGGCGGGAGTGGAGCGTCCGGCGCGTTTTGGTATGTACACATCACGAACCCCCTATCCCGGTATGTTGAGCAAGGATAGAAATAAGCGCCAATTGCTTCCATTACTCGATTACTATCATCAGCTTGAGAGCAGCCAACCGGAGCAGACGCGGGAACTCAAACAACGCGGACGCTGGCCGGCGCTTGACCTGGCCACATTACGCCAGGCGGCACTTGAAGGAACAACGCTGCTGAGCAAGAATGATGTGGAACTCTATACCCGTCATCAAATGCAGCAGTGGTGCCCTGATGTCCTTGTAACGAACTACTCGATGCTAGAATATATGTTAATGCGCCCCATCGAACGAACTCTCTTTCAACAGACTGCCTCCTGGCTAGCCAGGGATGAGGCGAACACCTTGCTTATCGTGCTGGATGAGGCCCACCTCTACAATGGCACGACTGGAACAGAGATCGCCCTTCTCTTGAGGCGTTTGCAGGCACGTTTGGGTATCGATCGCGAGCGAGTGCGCTATATTTTCACCAGCGCAAGCCTGGATCTCGGAGAGCAGGGCAGCGGTGAGGTTCTCGACTTCGCCAGGGATCTTGCAGGGGTCCGTAGCTCTAGCGGTACTACTTTTGCTCTTATTCAGGGGAGACGCCTTGAACCTCCGACCGCAGTTCAGGTCCAAGACCCTCCTCTGCAAGAGGCGGAGGCACTTGCTCAATTTGACCTGCGTGCTTTCGCGAACCGGGCAGTTGATCCCACGTCTGCACGCGTTGCCGTTATGCATCTGGCGCAAAAACTTCACTGGCCTGAGCCACAGGCGGTAGAGTCGCTGCCCGATTACCTGGGTCAGTACCTGCCCTCTCTGCACGCCTTTCAAAAGCTCTGGCAGATTACTGCAGGCAACGCGACTGCTTTCCAGAAGCTCGCCGGGCTACTCTTTCCGCGTCTCGCGGAGAACGTTCGTGGTGGTCCCACCAGTGCGCTTCTTTCCCTGGCCGCTGCTGCAAGAGGAGCAGACGAACATCCGCTGCTTCCAGTCCGCGCTCATCTCTTTTTTCGCGGTCTTCCGCCTGTTTATGCCTGCATCAACCCGCGCTGCAGTGCCAGAAAAGCAGAAACGAGCGCGCCCGGACCGCTGGGAACGCTCTGGCTGAGCCCACGCCTCCATTGCGAATGCGGCGCGCGCGTGTATGAGCTATACGCGCATCGTAATTGTGGTGCGCTGTTTTTACGCGCCTTCGCTGCGGGTGAACAAGCGGGATTTTACTGGCACGAACCGGGTGGTGGGCCAAACGAAGAAACCTTGTTGCTGGTTGGCAAACCGCATCCAAAGGCCAACGACTACGACGAGATTGATCTCCACCTGCTGACCGGGCAGGTCTTTCCGGCGGAGATGTCCAGAAGCAATCCCTTTTTTACTCCATCGGAAGAAGATTTTCTGCGTGTCTACCGGGCGCGCCCGGCAAAGTCCAGCACGGAGAAAAGGAAAACAGAACAGGCTGCTGATGCTGAAAGGAATCGTTGGAAATCTTGCCCCGTCTGCCGGAAGCACCTGAATCATTCGATCACCAGCCTGGCGACCAAAGGTGAACAGCCATTTGTGAATCTGGTGCGTCGGCAGTTTGAGCTTCAGCCGCCTGGCGCAGCCTTTCGGGAGGCCGCGCCAAATATGGGCCGCAAGGTCTTGCTCTTCTCAGATGGTCGGCAGCGCGCAGCTCGCCTCGCGCGTGATTTGCCGCGCGAGGCGGAGCTGGATTCGTTCCGTCAGGCGCATCTCCTGGCCGTGGCGCAGCGTAGCAAAAGCACCGGGAATGACCTGGTGCGTATGGACCAGGAACTCTACAATGAGTTTATTCATGTCTGTGCCTCCTATTATCTCTATTTCTTTGATGGCGAGTCCCAGAGGGATCTCTTGCATACGATACAGAATTTCCGTCACACCTACGGCCTGGATATCGAGCAGGCACGCGAGGATGAATGGGCACCGGCCATCTCCCAGGGATATCGCATGGCGCTGCTGCGCCAGGTTGCAGATCCCTTTTACTCCATACAGCGCATGTGTGCAGCGGTGGTCGAGCCGCGACCGGCTTCCGTCAAGCAACTCAGGCGCAAAGCGCTTTTTACTCGCTTGAGCGAACAACAGTTGCGCGCATTCATCATATACTGGATTGAAGAGCTCCTGGAAGAGAGCGCCTTTGACTCGCAGATTTCGCCACACGACCGCGAGAATACGGTCCCTGGCAGTGGTTTTGCTTATAGAAGCGCCCCCTGGAATGATGCTGAAAAGGCGGCAGAGACGTTGCTCGGTTATAAAATTGATGAGCTTTCTTTAATTCGTCAGTTGCTTGTTGATGAGCTGTGCGATAAACAACAGGAGCAGGCGTTTCTTCTCCCGGACAAGCTGGCCCTGCGCCTGACCTTAGATACTCCCTGGTATCAGTGCCAGGACTGCGCGCGCCTGACCTGGCTGCCTCTTAACGATCAATGCCTCAATCCGCGCTGTGGCAGTATGCGCCTCGTTCAACTTCCCGGCAGCGATCTCAGCCTGCGCGCGCGCACCGATTTCTATCGCGAGCCAATTCGTCAGGTGATTGCACGTACCCGCATTCCGCGCCATCTGACTGCCGAGGAGCACTCAGCTCAGCTCTCCTACCGAGATATCCAGCAAATTTCTACTACTACCGAAGATTATGAGCTCCGCTTTCAGGATATCGGCATCTCCGAGAATCAGCCTGCAATCGATGTACTTAGCTGCACAACGACGATGGAGGTTGGAATTGATATCGGTTCGTTGCTGGGTATTGGTCTGCACGCTATGCCGCCGCGCCGAGCCAACTATCAACAACGAGCTGGCCGAGCCGGCCGCCGCAGCGCCGCTCTCTCAACAGTCCTGACCTATAGCGAGAATGGTTCGCATGATGCCCATTACTTTGCACATCCCGAGGAAATGATTTCAGGGGCGCTCCCAGCACCCCGGATTTCTCCTATCAACCAACGCCTGCTGCGCCGTCATATCCAGGCAGCGTTGATTCAAACCTTTTTTCTCGAACAAACCTGTCAGACTGGCGCGCTGAGTAACAAACAATATAGCTATCTGGCAGGGGCGCTGGGCGTCGCCAGCGCATTCTTTGCGCCAGAAGGACCACAAAACGTGAACAGCTTCGATTGCTGGTTGAAGCAAGGTCTTGAGGGAGAGCATCCGTCCCTTTTGCCCCGTATTACTGTCTGGCTTCCTCCAACCCTGGCAGCGTCTGAAAGTGAACGTCGACACTTTGTGCGCGATATCGCTATGTCCTTTGTCGCCGACCTGCGGCGTCTGGGGGAACGCCTTTTTCCTGGGGAGGGGCCTTTCCCCAGACAACCGGCCACCCAGGAACAATCCTTTGCCACGGAGACAGAGGAAATGTTGCTCGATGTGCTCTTCGAGCATGATTTCCTTCCAACCTATGCCTTTCCGCGCGAAGTGCGCAGTTTTGTCATTGAAACTTACAAGCGGAATACCTCTGGGCAAGCGCGTATCGCGATTGAGCAACGCCCGCAACAGAGCGTTGATATCGCTCTGTCTGAATATACCCCGGGGCGTGAACTGGTCGTGAACAAGACTACCTACCGCGTGGGCGGAATCTACATTGATCCTTTTCCGGGCATGACGCTTGCTACCCGCGTCACCTCTTTCTTTCGGCGTCCTTGCAAGAAATTCACGCTGTGTCCTGATTGCGGATATACTGTTCTGAAGGAGGCCCGTGGGCAGACGGATCTGGCTGAGCAGCACTGCCCACTGTGCCATGCTTTCCTGATCACGCAGGAGGTGCTCGATCCTCCAGGGTACGCTCCTGAAGGAGCCAAAAGTTTGGAGCAAGGTCGGATTCGCGACGATGGTGGTAATAGCAGCGGCATTATGCCAGTTCAACTTGTCCTGCCTCAAAGTCAGACAGATACCTTCAGCCAGAGTTTTGCTGAGGGACGAATCGCGTGGAGTCATACCGAGCATCACCAACTCTTAATCATGAATACCGGGGGGGATGGTCGGGGCTTTTCATTTTGCCGTACTTGCGGCGCTGGAGCGCCCGGCGCACCCACACAGCTGCAGAAAGGCCACGCTCGCCCATTCCTGCATCTGGGAGTGACACAGGCTGCAAAGACCTGCCACGCGCCAGATGGAATCTGGCAAGGATATCTTGGTCATGTCTTCTATAGCGATTTGCTTCTTGTACGTTTGCAGTGGCCTACAGGAGTTGCTTATCAACTTAATGCCCCCTGGACGCGCGACGCACTTGATACCCTGGCCCAGGCATTGCTCCTGGCCAGTACGCGGGTGCTGGATATCTCTACATCCGAGTTGCAGGCCGGTTGGAGCTATGCAATTGCGGCACAACAGGATGCAGAGACGGAACGCGTGGCCTATCTGTTCCTTTTTGATACTCTTTCCGGGGGAGCTGGCTATGCCACGCAGGCCGGCCGGCATATGGAGCGCCTTGTCAGAGAGACACAGGCGCTTCTAGACGATTGTCCTGATCAATGCGAGCAATCATGTTATCGCTGCTTGCGCACCTATCAGAACCGCTTCCAGCATCCTCGCTTGGATCGCAAGCTCGCGGGAACGCTCTTACGAGCGATTGTCAACGGACGAGCGCCGGAAGAAATGCCCTTTGAGCAGCAGATTAGCAAATTGCAGATGCTTCGAGACTACCTGCAACTGAATGATATATCTTGTCTGCAAGATGCCCCCTTGCAGGGAATGATGGCCCCTCTGTTGGTGAAAACGCGGCAGAAGATCGTGGCCATAGGGGTCTATCCCGTACAACAGGATCGCCAGGTTGTCAAACATTTCCTGGACACTCTGCCTCCCTCGCAGGTCCGGGTCTACAGTGACTATGAGCTGGCGCATGCGCTCCCTCGTATAGCTCGCACGCTGCTCTAATTTCCCGACGAAGCGATGCCGTCTTTCATTGAGCTTGTTTTCTAGCAAACAGCCTTACCTGGAGTACAAGGCCATGCTGAAACCGGGACAAGAAGTTGCCACTCAAGCCGATGGGGCGGGATGAGCCGGCAAGCTGATCGGTGTTGACAGGGGAGAGCGGGGCTAGCCGCTCAGTACCCGTACTACCTTCTGCATGGCAGAGTCGCTGACAGTATGGGGCCTTTTCAGAATAGTAGGCCGCGTGAGGAGTCAGGATTACATTGTCCAAGCTAAACAGCGAGTTGGTGGGCTTACAGGCGCGCAACTTTGGCCGATTCCTCCTCGATGTCGTCCAGGCTGGCGTCTATCAGCGCCCAGCAGCGGGCATAGGGCAAGTGCGTGCCATCACGCTGGCTAAGGCATGTGGAACGTATACCGTTGCGGGTTCACAGGTGAATATACCTATTCTGCTGACCAGCCACATCAATATCTCGTTTGCGCTTTCGCTCAAGTATAATTCTTGTAATGGAACCAACTGGGGGAGCTTGTTCTCCCTGGTGGCTATCTCAGTTCCGACTACAGCCTGACGGTGTATGTCGAGAGAGCATCAGGACCTGATGGTGGGGATCTGACACAACACTCAGCCCCTACCTGCGGGCAAGTGTATCAGTGCGATAGCCCCACCGTTTATTCCCCTAACAACAAAGCTCGGGCATATTTTATTTTGTTTTCGAATGTGGATGTTCAACTCCTCGAGACATTCACCGACTGGTTCTGACGAGGGCGCACGCGTCGTTGCAGGGCCGGGGGGACCCCGCGATTTTTGCGCGCCGGTCGAGCAAGCCGGGAGCAGGGAGATCCCTGTCCCGGCTGTGCCTGAGCACAAATCTTTCTCAAGGAGTCAATGCGAAATGTCAGGAAAGCGCGGCTGTTTTAGCGTACCACTGCCAGCTCGAAAGATGCCTGAAACCCACTGAAGTGAACAGGCTCTGCGCCGGCACATTGGATTCCGAGGTCTCCAGAAAGGCGCTGGTTGCGCCACGTTCTTGCAACAGGCTCAGCCCGGTAAGCAAGAGCGCCCGGCCCAGTCCCTGACGCCGAAGTTCGGGACGGGTGCCAATGACGCCGACCTCACCCACAGGACGCTCGCCCTGTCCATCCGTAATCTGCTTGATCTCGCACTGGCAGAATGCTCCAAATCGCTCACCTGGCTCTACGGCGATCAGGTCGATCTCGGGTTGATAGGCGGCGGACTGGTGATAGTCCATCCCCATGCTCACGCCATCAAACACGGCCTGGTGCAGTTCCTGGTAGGCATCGAGTTCTGGAGGCGTTACCCCGTGCTTCAGCGAGAAGCCTGCCGGCAACGGGACCGGGGACAATGGGGCACCGAGTGGATGAATGAGCCGCAGATCTCGCTCGAATATGGGTCTGAACCCGGTTGCCTCCAACGCGCTGCACCGCTCCTGCTCTCCATCATGGCAGCGGCACCACAGGTCACGTGGGCTGCCTTGAGCTTGTGCGATAAGTTGCATCTGTGCCAGCCCCCAGGCCAGGATTGCCGCCTCGATGCCCTGGCCTTGTACGCGAGGATGGACCTGGAACGTCAGGCTGCTGCCCGGTTGGGCAATGAGCGCATAGGCCACAAGCTGACCGCTTGCATCCTCCCACAGCGCGGTCAAGCGCCGGGTCAGGACGCGTTGTCGGTATTCTGGCGACATGTCTCGCAGTGCCTCCTGCCGGGATGGCTTCTCATTCGATCGCGTGGGAAGTTCGGCAAATGGGGCGAACAGTCGGCGCAGATCCGACGTAGTGGGTGGATCATAGAGGTTCTGAGGCGTGGTGCAAAGCTGCTTCAGCGCCAATATGGCTGAAAGATCGGCCTCACCGCTGTAGGGACGTTGAGTCGCGTTCATGGAGAGACCTCCTTCATCAGGACGACGAGCTATCGGCAACAGGAGACGAGCTCTGGGCCAGGTACAGGGACCAGAACTCGCGGGCGTTGCGTTCCAGTTCGTCATGGGTGCCCATCTCCGCAAGCTGGCCATCGACCAGGACCGCGATCGTATCGGCCTGGCGAATGGTGTCATAGCGATGAGTGGCAAACAGGATGATTTTCTCGCGCGAGAGGCGCGCGAGCAATTCGAAGATCTGGCGTTCCCCCACCGGGTCCAGGCTGGCGCTTGGCTCATCCAGCATGAGCAGCGGAGCATCATGGTAGAGCAGCCGGGCCAGGGCCAGGCGCTGCCATTGCCCCCCGGACAGATCCGAGATGCCGCCAAATCCCGCCCCGACGACCGTCTCCAGACCTTCGGGTAAGCCTCGGACGACCTCCTCCAGCCCTGCCTGCCGCAGCGCCTCCCAGATGCGCTCCTCCTCTTCCGGCAGGCGCTCAAAACGCATGGTCACGTTGTGACGAATACTGAATGGGAAATGGGCCGGCTCCTGGAACAGAATCGCCCTGGTGCAGGCCGCAAGGGTTGTCTCCTCCCCGGTGGACAGCATTGCCGTGAGCCGACCGGTCGTAGGCGCGACGATGCCGGAGAGGAGTTTGATCAAGGTGCTTTTGCCAGCGCCGTTCGTACCCACAATCGCGGTCAGCCCCGGCTTGAACACACAGGAGATATTACGCAGGGCATCTTTCCGGGTTGCGGGATAGGTGTAGGACACCCCTTCGAGTCGAATGGATTCCAGTCGAGGGGGAGATACCGGGACGGGAGCCAGAGGCGCTGCCGGCTCGACGGGATCAAAGGAGGTAGCCAGAAAATCGAAAAGCGTCTCGGCGTACAACAGCGACTCCCGCAGCGAGCGGTACTGGTACACAAATGAATTGATCATCCCGGAGAGCATGGAGACGCCGGGAATGAGCACAGCAAAACTGGCCACGCTAAGCTGTCCCTGACCGATGAGTATGAAGGCCGCGACAAGCGCCAACCCCAGGCCGATAACCTGCGCCAGGGCAGCTCCGGTGCGCAAGCCTAGAAAACGCGCGGTGAGGCGCTTCAACTCCACCAGGTAGCGCTCAGCCAGGCGCGTGTATTCGCGCGGCACCAGATCACTCTGGTAGACCCGGATATCGCGCTGGAAATCGGCATCAACCTGCATATTGGTGAGCACATCCATACGCAACTGGTCGGGGGCCGAGCGCTCCTGCAAGCCATACATAGCGTGGCTGAGCCGGCGCTCGGTGAGCAGGGCAGGGATAGCAATTGCGATGATCGCGACCACCATAAGCGGGGCCAGCACAAAGAGCGTCGCGGCCAGACCCAGCACTCCAAGCAAGATCGGGACGGTCGAGAGCAGCGAATCCACCAGCGTAATCGATTGCTGCGCTGCTTCGCGAATGACCAGTCCATAGCGGGCTTGAAACACATTGTTCTCAAAAAGGGCATAGGGAACCGAGGGGACTTTATGCATGATGCGGGTACTGATCACCACCCAGGCTTGCTGACGCAGAATCGTTGAGGAGCTATCGCGGACGATAATCGCCAGGCGTTGGATGAGCAGCAAGGCAACAAGCTCAATGCTGGAGACGGCAACCGTCCCGCTCAATTGTACGCTTCCCACAGGTCCGGTAATCGCTTGTAGCATCTGGTGCAAAATGAGCAGCAGGGCCGGGTAAAAGAGTGGCTCAATCAGTGAGCCTACCGCGCTGGTGACAAACGCGCGCGGATGAGTTGCAAAGAGGAGACGGGCCGTCGCCCCAATAACCGAGAGGCGCGTTGGTAGAAACAATCGCATAGTTCTGACCTCCAAAAAGCAGAGGATATACATGGACAGAGAGCAGCCTTTTCCCACAAACGTTGAGGCTGTCAAAGACAGGAGAGCAGGGCGAGGGAAAGCGCGTGGAGGTGCGCGGGCACAGGAAAAAGCACCAGGGGAAAGTGGTGCGCGGAAAAAGAGTGTCGTGCTTCCGACCCGCCTGCCAGGAGATGATCTCCGGGCAACAAGCGTCTAGATCGTTCAGCGATGCTTGTTCATCATGATCTTCCGAACTCCCGTGAGTTGCGATTCTGTGGACAGTATGGCATGATGGCGTCTGCTTTGTCAAGATCGCCCAAAACCAGCTTTTCCCCCTATCTTAATGGGCACTTGATCCTCGTTTCCTCTTGACGAAGATGGCATCACATGAACCTCAGCGGTGAAACCTGCCTGGCGCTTGCTCATAACATGTCCGGGCGATCTCCTGTTTGAATATGCTATACTGTACGGCGACCAGGAAGTTTTCAGATGGAGAGACCACTGCCGGCAGAACCCTCCGCTTCAAGGACTCGCTTCTGCTCGCCGCGCAGGTCTCAACACCTATCGTCCCTACAACAGGCAGGAGGCACTATGCACGTTTCAGAGTATCGTGAGTACGATGCGGTCGGCCTCGCGCACCTGATCAAGAGTGGGCAGGTGTCAGCCCAGGAAGTGCAAGAGCTCGCGCGCCAGGCGCTTCTGGCGGTAAATCCAACCCTGAACGCGCTCGTCGGAGGACTGTTTGAGGAACCGCTCTCCGCCTCGCCCACCGGACCCCTTGCCGGCGTGCCTTTCGTCGTCAAAGATCTTTCGCTGCACGCGGCAGGGATCAGGACGGGTCTGGGAAGCCGATTGACCGGCGCAGGAATCATCTTTCCCCATGATACCGACCTGATGGCCCGCTTCAGGCAGGCGGGCTTGATCGCGCTGGCTCGGACGGCGACCCCCGAATTTGGCTTCAACGCGACCACCGAGCCGGTTGCTCATGGACCCACGCGCAATCCCTGGGACCCCTCGCGCAGCACAGGCGGATCAAGCGGGGGATCGGCGGCGCTGGTGGCGGTGCGGGCGGTCCCGGTGGCGCATGGAACCGATGGCGCCGGCTCGCTTCGTATCCCCGCCGCCTGGTGCGGATTGGTCGGCCTCAAGCCGACGCGGGGACGTATCCCACAAGGGCCGGACACCGATGAGCGCCTCTGTGGTCTCGGCGTGGATTTTGCACTGACTCGGAGCGTGCGCGATGCCGCCGCCCTGCTCGACGCTGTGAACGGTCCGGGCGGGGGAGACAAATATTTCGCTCCTCCACCTCAGCGCCCCTACGCGCAAGAAGTGGGAAGTCCTCCCGGACGCTTGCGCATCGCCATGACGACGCAAGCCTGGTCGGGAGGACCCGTTGACAAAGAATATGCCGATACTGTCTCGCAGGTCTGCCGGGAACTGGCCGCGCAGGGTCACGACGTAGAGGAGGCCAGCCCGCAGGTCGATTGGGAACGCTTCGTCGATGCCAACCTGCCGATCTGGACTGCCTCGATCGCGGATAATGCGCTTGGCATCGCTTACTCCCGGGGCATCGAGCTCGGCCCGGACGTACTAGAGGCGGTGACGCTTGCCAGCGTGGAATACGGACGCAGGCTCACGGCCATCGATCTGCTGCGGGCGCTGCGGCTGTGCGCTACTCTCACCAGAGGCGTGAGCGCGTTCTTCCGCTCCTATGACGTGCTGGTGACGCCGACTGTGGCCGGCCCGCCCCCTGTGCTGGGAACGCTCGACCAGAACGATCCGGGCATTGATCCCAGGGGATGGCTCAACAAGCTGTTTGAGTTGATCCCGTTTACCCCGCTTTTCAACATGACCGGGCAGCCGGCAATCAGCCTGCCTCTGGGCCAATCGAGCGCGGGACTGCCCATCGGCGTGCAACTGGTAGCGCGCTACGGCGACGAGGCGACGCTCTTTCGCCTGGCCGCGCAACTCGAACAGGCACTGCCCTGGCATCTGCGCCATCCCCCGATCTAAGCGAAAATCGGGGGGATGGCTACAGCGGCTCTCACTTCACGAAGCGGCTTCCGCGCTGGCCTGCTGGATCGCCTGCCAGACATTGTGAGGTGTCAGCGGGACATCCAGGGAAGTGATTCCCAGGGGCAGGAGCGCATCGATCACGGCGTTGGCAACGGCGGCGGGCGCGGCCACCGTGCCTGCCTCGCCGGCTCCTTTCACCCCCAGCACGTTGAGCGGGCTTGGCGTCTCGGTCAGAGTCAGCTCGAACGAAGGCAGGTCTTTGGCAATGGGAACGGCGTAGTCCATCAACGTTGCGCTGAGCACCTGCCCTCTCACGTCATAGGCCATCTGCTCATAGAGGGCCTGGCCGATGCCCTGAGTAATGGCCCCATGCGTCTGACCCTCTACCAGCGTGGGCACAAGGACATGGCCGTAATCGTCGACCGCAACATAGCGTTGGAGCTGGACCTCGCCGGTTTCAGGGTCAACCTGTACCACAGCCAGGTGCGCACCAAAGGGATACGATAAATCTGCCGGCTCGAAGCCTTGCCTGCTGCACAGCCCCTTGAGCAGTTCTTTCTGGAGATCTTCGGGGAACTGCTCTTTCTGCACAGGATTCTCGGCAATGCTCGCCAGTTGGGCGAAGGTGTACGCCTTGCCGGGCACGCCGGAAACCTGCACCCGTCCCTCGCGCACTTCAAGATCGCTCACATCTACTTCGAGCAGATGCGAGGCTACTTTGAGCATTTGCTCTTTCACAGCCTGGGCAGCGAGCTTGAGCGCGACGCCGTTGACTCCCATGCTGCGGCTCGCAAAGGTGGCAAGCGAATGGGCATTGGGGGTGTCCCCGATATAGACCTCAACCTGCTCAAGAGGGACCGCGAACTCCCGGGCGACAATGCTGGCGAATGAGGTGGCGTGCCCCTGCCCGCTATCAACCGAGGCGCTCTCGACGAGAATCTTGCCCTCGGGAGTAATACGTACCTGCCCGCTATCGGGCTGGCCGCTCATGCCCTGTCCGCCCATCGCGGTACACTCGATGTAGACGCAGAGTCCGATGCCGACGTACCGGCCCTGCGCCCGCAGGCGGGCCTGTTCGGCGCGAAGCTGCTCGTAGTTCGCCGCGGCCAGCAGGGTGTCCAGCGCAAAGCTGTATGCGCCAGAATCATAGACCGCCTCGGTAGCGGTTTTGTAGTGTGGAAAAGCCGCGCTGGGAATCAGATTGCGCCTGCGCACTTCAGCGGGGTCCAGGGAGAGTTCGTGGGCAATCGCATCCATCGTGCGCTCGATGCAGTAGCAAGCCTCTGGCCGCCCGGCTCCCCGATAGGGGCCGGTGGGGACGGCGTTGGTCTTTACCGCGTGGATAATGGTAGTGATCGCCGGGATCGCATACGTGCCGGAGATCATCGAGGCGGTTGAATCGACGCTGAGGATGCTATAATCGCCGGGATAGGCCCCCAGGTCGGCAAAAAACTCGGCTTTGAGCGCCAGCACCGTCCCGTCCTTGCGCACGGCGGCCTGGATGCTGGTGTTCAGGCCCCGGCCATGATTCATCGTGATAATATTGTGCTCGCGACTCTCCAGCCAGCGCACAGGCCGTTGCAGCTTATGTGCCAGGAATGCCGTCACGACCTCTTCGCCGCTGAGACGGGTTTTGCCGCCAAAGGCTCCTCCGACGTGAGGAATGGTGATGGTGATGTCTGCCGGCGCAATATGCAGCGTCATCGCCAGTTGCTGGCGAGCGAACCAGATCGATTGACTGGAGATCCAGACCGAGAGGGTTCCGTCGGCGTGCCCTTCGGCAACGATGCCGCGCGGCTCCATCGGCATCAGGGCCAGACGCGGCTGCCGCAGGTAGAGCGAGACGACCTTATCGGCCTGGGCAAACCCTGCCTCGACATCGCCTACCGTCTTCTCCCTGGTCACGGCAATATTGCCCTGCTCATTGAAGATCTTCGGGCTATCCTCTCGGAGCGCAGCATCGAGTCCTCCGACCGAGGGCAGCACCTCGTAATCAACCGCAACGAGTTCAGCGGCCTCAAACGCCGCCGTTTCGCTCTCGGCTACCACCGCTGCCACCGGCTCTCCAACATAGTTGACCTCATCGCGCGGCATGGGGGGCTGCGGCGCCCATGCTGAGCCTGGAAATAAATTGGTGAGTAACTCCCCTAGATGCGCGGTGTCCGCTCCTGTCACTACAGTTACCACGCCTGGATGCGCCTTTGCCTGTTGTACATCGATCGCGACAATACGAGCATGGGGATAGAGACTGCGCACAAAACTGACAAAGAGCATGCCCGGACGGCGAATGTCGCCCACATATTGCCCCCTGCCGGTAATTAACACCGGATCTTCGCGGCGTCGGAGCCTCTGCTCCGGGGCCGCCGGTTGCTGAGAACGGCCCTCAGAAGTTGTTACTTCGCCCATAGTGTTCATCCTCTTCTGAATTTCAGATGCGTCGACAATCTTTCTCGGCCTGGCTCCTCCTCCCAATCTGCTTACTTCAATATGTGAAGCATACACACAGAACCTTCGTCGTGTCAATTCTGAGTGCGCGATGGCAGGAGGGCTTGCCGGAAAGCCATCGGTATGCGATAGTATGCCTATTCAGGGGAAAATTTTTTTTGTCAGGAAATAGATGAAGCGAGTAATCTTGCGTCCCGTGCCCTGTTTTCTCCTGCTCGTCCTGGTGCTCTGGGTGACGGGGTGCGACACCTCAGGCGGGCAGACGGAAACCGCGCTGAGGCCCGCGCCCACCGCGGCGAGTGTTCTACTGGGACCTCAATCCTGCCCTGCTCCTGTTCAGGCACCTGGCTTCTGGGAGCGCTTTGTGCATCCAACGGCAACCCAGGAGGTTGAGGGAGTGGCTTGTGGCTATTTAATGGGACAGCCAGCCCTGCAAGCGGTAGTCATGGTGCGTGCGAGCGGCACTGATCGTCTGCTCGACATTCATGTGTTCACCAACCTGGCCGGCCCCTCACCCTCAGAGATCTTCAATCTCACCGGGTTGCAGGGCGGCACGGCGAAAATCAGCAACTATAACACGCTCTTAACCGACCAGGAGGGCTGGCAGCCTTTTCAGAACACGCAGATCCGGCATACGCTGGCCCGCGAATTCAAATGGTCCGACAGCGCGCACACGCTGGTCCAGGTGGGATTCGTAGGACTTTACCCCGATATGACACGCTATCAGGCGGAGGATGCTCAGCAGGAGGTGAATGCGAGCCAGGGAGGTCGGGGATGGCAACTCGATGCCGTCTCGACGGCTCAATCCTTTGCAGAATTTGTTCTTCAGTGGCCAGAAGGTGCTCCGGCGACGATCGTGAGCGGCGGTGGGGCGCACGATGCGCAGGCAGTGGTGCTTGTCTCGAATCCGGCCCTGGACCATGCGACGATCCAGGTTTCGCTCAGTCGTCTGGAGCTCAACACGAATGGGGGCATCTGGGAAGTGACCGATGTGGCGACGAAAGGGATGGCTCTCACGGCCCCGCACAGCCTCCAGCAACTCGTCAGTCCCACGCAGGTGACTGGAAGCGCTTCTCCCCGGACAGGAGAACATACCGTCCTCGCGGTCCTCAACGATGAGCGCACGATCATTGGTCAGACAACACCCGGACTGAACAGTTCCGGTGAAAAAGCCACCTTCAGGAGCAGTATTACCTATACCTCGCCGCTTTTCCGGGGAGAGGTGCAGGAAGGCATTCTCGCGCTCTATACTCTCACGGCAGATCAGCAGATTGTCGGATGTGTCATGGAGAAGGTGCTTCTGCAAGATTGATGTCACTACCTCCAGGCAGATCTCTTCTTTGCATAACATAATTTGAGGTGTTTCGCCGATTTCTCCCGCTGTGTAAGCTGAGGCGTCGGTTCAGGGTCAAAGCCGCGCATATTCCCGCTGCCACAGATTGTGCGCGCTGCTGCTGCTGAGGATGCCGCCGGCGGCCAGCACGTTCGCCACATCTGCGGGTGTGCGGATAAAGCCGCCGGCGATGAACGGACCGGGCAGCGTCTGGCGCAGCGTTGGGGCCAGATCGGGAAAGAGGATACCGGGCAGCACTTCTACCAGATCGGGGGTAGAGCGGGAGATGGTTCGCATGCCTGTCTCCAGCGCGGCGTCGTCGGTCAGCAAGAGGCGCTGGATGGTGAGCATCCCCTCTGCCTTGCCGGATGTCACCAGTTGCGAGCGGCTGGTGATAATCGCATCAACATCGATCTGGCGTAAATACTGGATGCCGGCGCGATCTTTGCCGACGCCTCCCATCAAATCAATATGCACCACCACGCCTTTGGCAAGCTCATGGGCCCGTTCAACAAAGGGGGCCAGTTGAAAGGCGTCTCCCTTGAGGACAAAAAGCAGGAGCGCGTCTGAAGCGAGCGCAAGCTCCATCTCTTCGGTTGACTTGATTGCCGCCGCCACGGGATAGCCGCGCGCCAGGCGGAGAAATTCATGCTTTTTCATCGTTCCCTATTGTATCAGAAGCAAGCGGTTCATTGCTATGATTCTGTCGTGAGCGCCCCCGAATCCTGCTGAATTTTTGCGCCTCTCTTGCAATCCTCTTGACAATCGCCTCCTCTGCTGAGTATGATTATACTAACAATACATAAGTAACCGGTTCGTCCGACAATCGCATAGAACCAGGACAGAGAAGTGAAGAGTCCTAAGCGAACTTCCTAATGGGAAGGGCTTAGGGCTTTGCTGTTTTTCAGACCTTTTTTCTTGAGGAAGGAGAGATGTGACATGCTTACTCAAGCCAGTACGTCATTGCTCAATCTCCCGGCCCGCCATGTCCTCGTTCCTGTGGTGGAGACGCGTGCGCAATTTATTCAGGCGCTGGAGACGCCTGTGGTGCGGGCGCTGCTGCTGCACCATTGCAATATCTTTGAGTTTTCAACGCTGCTCGAGCGAGCATTCCGCGCCGGCTGCTCCGTTTACGCCAACATCGATCATATTGATGGTATTTACCCGGATGCCTCGGGTTTTCGTTACCTGGGCGAGCGGCTGCATGTGAGAGGCATTCTCTCCAGCCATCCCAAAGTGCTGGCAAGCGCAAAAGAGAGCGGGCTGGAAACCGTGCAGCGTATCTTTGCCGTCGATTCGACCGGTCTGAGACTGTCTCTGGCCTCCGTTGAGCCAGCCTGTGTAGATATGCTGGACTTTGCCCCGGCGGGCGTGCTGCCGCATATTATGCCGCGCTTAAAACCCTGCCTGTCGTTGCCCTATATGGCTTCGGGTCTGCTGCGCACCACCGAGCAATTGCAGGCGGTGCTGGGCACAGGCGTGCGCGCGGTTGCGGTAAGCGACCTTGATCGCTGGCTTTAGGGCCGGCGGGCGTTGTCGTTTTCCGGGGAGCCGGTGCCTATTTTTGTTTCTTTCTGAGCCGGCAAAGGGGTCTGGCTCAGAAAAAATATCTGTTATTGTTCTGCTTCATCGCATTTTTGCGGAGGAGGAATCTATGTCAACCAGCAAAGAGGCGCAAGAAAAGAGCGAGGTTCTTGCTCAGGAGAGCACGCGACGTGCTCCGACATGGCTCAAGTCACCGTATTTTGTGCTGCTGATCGCGATCGTTCTCATCCTCGGCGGCGGGCTGATCGCCAATCTCGCGCAGACCGCCGGCGGGCAGATCTCGGTTCGCCAGGTGAATTTTGCCGGAACAGATGGCGTCATGATGAGCGGACTGCTGTATATCCCAAACACAGCCACATCAAAGACGCCGGCCTGCGGCGTGGTCACGATTCATGGATACATCAATTCGCATGACACGATGGATGGCTTCTCCATCGAGATGGCCAGGCGCGGCTGCGTCGTGCTGGCGGCGGACCAGACGGGGCATGGCTTCTCGGATGCGCCGGCCTTCGCTAATGGCTATGGCGGCCCGGACGCCCTGGCGTACCTGAATTCGCTGGATATTGTGCGCAAGGGTGACATCGGCCTGATCGGGCACTCTATGGGCGGCTGGGCCTCGGTTATTGCCGCTGCCACTCATCCCGACGCCTACCGCTCGCTGGTCCTGCTCAGCTCATCGACGAGCACGCCGCCTCTTGAGCCTGTTCCGGGCACGCCGACCTTCCCTAAGAACGTGGCCGTAGTCGAGGCGCAGGACTCCGAATTTTCCCAGCTGATGTGGCTTGAGCCGACCGGCAGTCAGTTTCCCTCCTCGCCGCGTATGCAGGCGCTGTTCGGCCTCTCGAGCACAATCCAGGTGAATCACGTCTATGGCTCGATTGCCGATGGCACGGCCCGCGTGCTGAACATCGTGCCGACAACCCATCCCGGCCTTACCTTTACCAGCGAGGGCGTTGGGGATGCGGTTTCCTGGATGCAGCAGACCCTGATTGGCGTGAGTCCGTTGCCAGCCTCTGATCAGATCTGGATCTGGGATGAGATCGGCACCCTGCTGGCGCTGATCGGTGTGGTGCTGCTACTCTTCCCGGTTGGCTCGCTCCTGCTGCGCCTGCCATTCTTCTCCGAGTTGGCCTCTGAGCTACCTGTCTCGCGGGCCGTGAAAGGCATTGGCTGGGTTGTTGGTGCGTTGATCCTGATCCTGGTCGCCATTTTCACTTTCTACCCCTTCCAGCTCTATGGCGAAAGCTGGAAAGTGAACGCGGTCTTCCCGCAGCAGATCACCAACGGAATCATGGCCTGGGCCATCGGCGGGGCGTTGATCGGCCTGATCCTCTTCTCCGCCTGGCATCTGGCGCTTAACCGCCGCCAGGGTGCGCGGCTCAATCACTATGGGATCACCGGCGAGAATAATCGCCTCGAATGGAGGAAGATTGGCAAGGCGCTGCTCTACGCCGTCCTCGTTGTGGCGTCGGTGTATCTTGCGCTGGAGTTCCTGAACTGGGCGTTCAATACCGATGTGCGCATCTGGGTCTTTAACATCAAGCCGTTGAATGCCGCGCACTTCCCCATCTGGCTGGCGTATGTCGTGCCGTTTATCCTGTACTTCCTGGTGCTTGGCGTGCTGCTCCATGGGCAACTGCGCATCGCGCGCCTGGCGTTGGGCTGGCAGCTCCTCATCAATGTCGTGGTGATGGCCATCGGCTATGTGGTTTTCCTCCTCGTCGAGTATATTCCCCTGGCCGCCGGCCAGACGCTCACGACCTCGGACCAGCCCCTGCTCACCATCGTCGCGTATCAGTTCGTGCCGGTGTATATGATCGTCGCGTCCGTTTCCACCTACTTCTTCCACAAGACCGGGCGGATATACGCGGGTGCCTTTATCAATGGCATGCTGATCACGGCGATTATCGTGGCCAGCACGGCGACGCAGTATGGAGTGCTCAGGTAGGTTTGCTGCACGGAGGTTGTGATCCTCCGCGCAGTTTTGCACATGAGGAAAGGATGAAGAGAGCAGGCCGGGCGCCGCGGCGGTTCGTCCCTGCGGCGCCCAGCTCGCTCTCCTTGCGGAATACATGCAACCGTTCTCAGCAACCGTGCGGGCGCGTAATCTCCAGGAACTGGAGAGAGGCCATTTTGATGTCCTGGTGATCGGCGGAGGTATTACCGGAGCTGGCGTGGCGCTGGACGCCGCCGCCCGGGGATATACCGTCGCCCTGGTCGAGAAGGCGGATTTCGCCGGTGGCACCAGCAGCAAATCGACAAAACTGGTGCATGGGGGCATTCGTTACTTGCCCAATTTCGATCTTGCCCTGGTCCATGAAGGATTG